>JAEAMG010001248.1_pt1 | contig 20591 bp, 16 predicted proteins | sample 8958741 | NCBI WGS metagenome assembly JAEAMG01 (sample SAMN16933256, study PRJNA681125) | bioreactor sludge metagenome | isolation source: anaerobic bioreactor treating anionic surfactant - SDBS | place: India: Bengaluru | collected 2019-02-28 | reverse complement strand
CAATTGTTGATTATCTTGAGCTGTTCTCTGAGTACCGGCACCATGACCACTTCGGCAAAGTTCTCCCGAAAAGTATCGCTTGGGCGTTGTTTGCTGTCGAGGTCGATGATCTCCCAACCGAGGCCATGAAGCTGGTCAAGGAAAGGCTTCTCGACGTGGTTACGTTCTTCAAGCCTGAGGTGTTGGGGTGTTTTGTCCTGGGTCATCAAGCATCCTTTGCACTTATATAGTGTTGACTGACTGGAGTCAGTGTATCGGAAGCGACACGTTGTAACTTCTGCGGCAATCCGATCAGGACGATTACTTGGTCGGTTTGATGGTCGCTAACTTGGTCGCTCACGAAGGCTATCGTTTCATAGCCTTTTCCATCTTCGGCAGTTATCCGGAATTTCCGGATAACTGATTCCGGCTTTAGCTCGCCCTCTTCGAAAATGTTTTTAATATGCTCGTTGATCGTTCTAACATCCTTCTGGAACAGTTCTGCCATTCGCTTCTGAGTAAGCCAGACGGTATCGTCTTGCAAACGCACTTCCAACCGCGTCTGTCCGTCCTCTGTCTGATAGAGTAGAATTTCGACGACGTCGGGTGATTTAGGAAGGTTTGTATTCATGCACATACCTCCAACGCCATGTGTTTGTTGGTAAACCAGAAAACAAAGAGAGGTTTCTTGACATATTAACACTCATCAAGCCTGAGGGGGTCTTTCGACGTGTTATATTTTGTGTGCCATTCATAACCTATACAGCCTATCTATGTCTAATGGAATATAACATTTTATCAAAAAGTTAAGATATTTCTGTTAAGTATTCGACACAAGATTTCCACAGGTTGCATTTGCTGTCGGGGTCGATGATCTCCCAGCCCAGGCCACGAAGCTGGTCGAGGAGAGGCTTTTCGACATGGTTGCGTTCGTCTAGAGCGAGGAATTTCTTATCACTATTCATTGCTTGATTTCATCTTTAAGGTTGCCTGTTTCCCCTGCCTTAGTCCTGTCTTTCCAATACAATCCAAAGTTCGGTCCATCTGACTTGGGCTTTGTGATAGGTTCCTCAATTTGGATTGTAAGCGGAATGGGAAAATCTGCGCCGATCACGGCGGCTTCCCCGGGCTTAAGATTAGGTAGAAATGCCGATGCAGCTCGGTCAATCTCTCCACAGGCTTTTTCGACTACTTCTCGATCTCGATCATTTGTTAGCCGATGCACGATAAGAGTGCCCATCTGGCTGAGGACACCCTCGGTTATGTCCCGCGGTCGCTGAGTGGCCAAGCAGATGCTGATTCCGTACTTGCGTCCTTCCTTGGCCACAATCTCAAAAGCATCAAGACGGCTTCTGTAGTCCTCAGACCCGATGTGACGCCCCAAAAAATTGTGGGCTTCATCTACAAACACTACAATGGGGTGGTTAATAAACGCGCCCCCTCGTGCTCTATTGATCAAAGATCGGCCGATTACATTCGCGATGATCTCTCTAGCGTTAAATTCATAGGCTATCCCACTGAGACAAATCCGCAGGAGCCTCTTGTCTCCAGCAAAGAATTCATCGATCATCTCAGTAAGTGGGCGGTCAGAGCATTCAAAAACGCAGCCAAACGCCGGTGACGTGAGGACTCCGTTTATTCGTGACACAAGCGACAGACAATGAGCAAAATTACCGTCTTCCTTCCCCCATTTACTTGCATCATTATAACCATCGGGCCAAACACACTCTTGCTCGATTTGCGCCACCAAAAATATCACGTTAAATCCCTGCCGGGGATCATCCAGTTTTCCAGATATTGCCGTGTCGTTTTCAGCCGCCATGACCGGGCCTTTCGGTTGGTTTACCTTCTTGATGTAGCCTTCCGGCGCCAAGCTGGGTCGTAGCTTGGCGAGTCTTAGACTCCTTATGGCCGCTCTCAGTTTGGGGCCTTGGACCTTTCCCGCCGGTTCGAAAAGAGCTATGAAATCCGATTCGATAAAACTTGTCGGAGGCAAAGAGCACGACTGAGACCCGTTTGCCTTGTTTATGGGAGTCCCCAGATGGCAATGAACTACGTCATTTCCGGGCAAACCTCGATATTCTCCTGTTGCGTCCAACAGAATGATTTTTGACTTATACTTTAAGCACTCCTCTATAATACGGGCAGTTGTCCAACTCTTGCCACCTCCTGTAGCACCAAGTATGGCACAGTGGCGACCGAAGAGCTTTTCCGGTTTTATGGCAATCCTGCTTTCCTGGGCTACATCAACAGACCCGAGGGTAAGCAGTATCGGATTCCCGTCATCATGATTCTGTTCCATCAAAATTGGGATCTTTGCGACAAACTTGTGTGGCGCAGCGTAGACGCGATCTCCCAAACGGGGGTAAGATTCAACGCCTGCGGACACTCTGAGATCATCCATCCTTACCGAACCAAGTAGTTGTATCTGACCTATAGCATCCAATTCCTGAGGCCCAAAGTATTCCTGATTAATTGAGCGGCGGTCTCTTTCAGGTAGACGTACCTCGATAACTCTTCCTAGAAGTAGTGCCTGTTGACCCTCTATGAGAACAAACTCTCCTACCTCACCCTTGCCATAACGACCACCAGCGAAATGAGAGCCACTTGGATTGCCCGCTTCACTCAAGTTTACACGGACAGTCTGGGCGTTGATTGATGAGACTATCCCCATAAACAGCTCGGGACGGAGTAATCCCTTGGGAAAGTCATTTTCCGTTGCTTTCATTTCGTCCCCGCAATCTTCAGGATGTCTTTCAATAACTTGTCAGCTGGGGTCAACGCCTTAAGGTCGGGAATCAATCTTGAGAAATAAGAGAATGACGCATTAATGAACCACACATCCTCGCCTTGTTGCGATAACCTGAAGAATTGGTTCCAGTATGGATTTGGACTTTCTTTTTCAATCAGGTCTTTAGCCGAATAATCATTTACTATAAGACGAAGATGTGGGTTTGAACGTACGGCAGAAAGTATTGGTTCGGATAGATGATCATCATTAAAGCCAAAACCGATCACGATGAGACATGTATTTGGTTCTCTCAACGCAGCAAGATACTGAGAAATTAGCTCCAAATGTGGCTGGAGGAAGCTCTGCTGATATTTACCCCTCGCTGGATAAATAAGGCAAGCCTCCTCCGCTGGGGGGTTCCTTTTCTCAACGACGCTGCCATCAGTAAGACGTGCCCAGTTAACGGAGCCATGAAGCTTGTACAGGTGAAAAACCCCCTCAAGGTAACTTCCCTGATCATCACTGGTATGAGGGCGTCGAACGATATCATAATTAAAAAACCTAGGATCATGGTATCGGGGTTGTGCAAAAGAAAATCCGTCAATAACTACCAACCCGAGGTCTCCTGCCGCGCACTCAAAACATAGATCGTAATTTGTGGTAAATACTTTTAAGCGTGGATCGCGTATACGTCTCCGAGAAAGACGATGGAGAAATGTTTTGTGTCCTTCGAGTTTTTTTACATCCAAAAATGCAGAGCATTTATCTAAAATTTCCTTCTTGCAGACTTCTACAAACATTTTCACATTTTTATTTTCGTTTACCTGCAAATAGGCTTCGCAGCGAGAAAGAAAATCCTCGATGTTTTGTTGTGAATTTTTCAAATCCCAGTTGATGAGCCCAGCAACTTTTGTTGCTTCTGGTGTGGGTGTTTTACAGATTGTGGTATTCCACAAATCCTTCATAGAGGGCCCATCAACTGAAATGGATGTTCCGCTTCCTGCCAACACAACTAGATTCTGCATTTGTAGGGAGGTTAGCAGGGTTTCCTTTAAAGAATCCAACTCTCTCTTTTGCTCGTCACTTTGCTCTTTACCCGGTTCAGCAAGAGACTTCCATTCGCCTAAAGGCGCAAGGTATCCTACACTTCCGTTGGACGGTTCTGTCATACTTTTACCCCCTTCACGGTAAGACATATTGAATTCACGCAGATACTACCTCAATATTGTTTAATAGGGCACTGACGCGCTTCCTACCCGTAAGCAAGCCCTGCATAAGAGCGGTCTTTACCGAGGTAATCTTGTTAAGCCGTTTCTCTATAGTCCGTTGTTTTCCGTCCATCAGAGCGAGCCGTAGCACAATCCGCTCTTGTTCATCGAAGCGGGGCCAAGGAAAAAGAAGTGATTTCAGGATCAGTCCGTTCACCAGCTCCCTTCCTCCAAAATTTGAGGCCATTCTGAGTTGAGACTTGATCGCAGGATTGAACGCAATGTTTCTATACAAGAATTCAGGACTGGCACGGTCAAGATCCAGCGAAATACGCATTAGGTTCGATGAAATTATCCACCCGGCTTGTCCCGTCTGCACCACGAGAGATCTTCCGATATCAGCAACTCTAGAGAAGACAATATCTCCAGGTTCGACGCGAAAACCCTCCAAAGCCTTTGAAGTCACCTCGCTCACGTAGAGCAAATCGCTTTCAATGACTCTGCCCTCTCCAAGCGAACCAATGGTCAGAACAGGTACGCCATGCGGCTGCCAATGCTTCGTATTTAAATCAGATCCGAACGGGCCAGTCCGCAACCAGGAACGAGTTTTACACCCAAAATTACTGATCGGCTGAATCTCCCACTCCGCTGGAATCCTTCCCAGTGGGGAGTCTTTGAATTTGTGGGTCCTTTCTGAGCGGAGGTTGCCGTGTTCGTCTATGCCGCGGGTAAGGAGGTCCTGCATCAGGCCGGTCTTGATACGCTGCTGCTTGTCAATCAAAGCCTCGGTCTGTTCAATCGCTCGATCCACCGTCGAAAGTACTTCGGTAATTTTAGCCTGTTCCGCCTTGGGTGGGGTTGGCAATTCGATCCTATAGAGCCGGTCACGGGATAGACTGGGGACGCCCGTCGCTTCATTCATCTGACGGAGATCTATCGATTGGAGCGCGTAGTAGAGCCACCTCGGAACCGTATCGGAAAAATCACTGAGGTAGTAAGCTGTGTCTATTGTCCAAAATTTCCCGGTTGCAAAGTATACGCGGTCAATCGTTCCTTTTCTTCCGAGGATGATAGAATCACCATCATAAAGATAATCGTTACCGAGTCGATCATTACCACCCGTGCCAACAACTGGATAAGGACCGTCTTCCGTCAAGATTTGCGCTGGTGACTTGCCATAATTAATCGTTGCAAGGTCGCGTAACGTTTCTGTTTCCCATCCCTCTGGCACCGTCACTTCCCTCTTCCCTCTTCCCTCTCCCTTCTTCCCTCTTGTCTTTTCCCCTTCTCTCCCCAGTTTCGCGATGAACTCCCGCCCCTTTTCGGTGAGCCGGTATTTTTGTTTGCTGCTCGTCGGTTTACCTGGGATGGTCATTTCAATGAAACCCATTTCGATCAGAGGGTTAAGGACCTGGTCCCGACTTAGGCCTAACTGGGTCTCGGGTGACGCAGACATGATTTCCCTGGATGCGTTGCTATCTGCTAATTGACCGACTTCCCCGGTAACTTCCTCGGGACTTCCCCGGTAATCTCGTGTTTGCTTCTCGATTTCATCCTTTACTTCTTTTCCTTCACATTCCATACCTTTTACTTGGCCCCTTTATGGCCCCATCCAATGAGCCATTTGAGCCATTTATGAGCCATTTTCTCCCTAATCTCTCGCTGAGCCATTTGAACCATTTATGAGCCGTTTCTTTAAGAGTTCATAATGGCTACCCCTACCACTGCCTTTAAGCCTCACAATCCCTTTTATCGCAAGGCTTTCAAGATCTCGCTTGGCGGTTGCCCGTGTTGTTCGAAGAGTGGTCCGATACTCAGCATTCGTTATGAAACCTCTTGATTTTAGATAGACGATGGCCTGTCTTTGCCTTTCGTTCAATCCAAGCTCCGCTATGACCCTATCCGTCAGCCAATCGCGCCAAAGGGTTACAACAAAGAACCCTCCGCGCTGTTCAAATTGCGGCTCCGGCAGCCCCGCTTCCCTGCAAAGTTCAATCATGGTCTGGGTGCCGGAACCGACCCTTTCGATGTAACGGGTGAGGTAAAGGGCCTCGGCAATCAACGGATTGCGGGGCACGGAAGGATGGTCACGGCGCAGACTATCCAAGGTCAGCGTATCCGGCAGCCTGCCGGGATTCCAAACTTCCAGGCGATCAGCAAAAAGACGGACTTCTACAGAGGCGTTGCTGTAATAGTCACGGTGCGCAATAGCATTAATAATGGCCTCTCCTATAGCATCAGGGGGAAGCTCGTAGGTGGCAGGTGCGGTGATGCCCGCAGCTCGGGTGCCGACGGTGCGGTTGATCTTGCCCAATACAAAATCGCCGGACTGATCTGCCTGCTCGAAAAGATCACCACCAAAGACCTGCAGAACAGCAAAGGGCCGGCGGTACTCCGTGCCGTGACAGTGGACACACTTGATTTCCGCGGTACGATGGAATCGCTGAGGATTGGCGCCGAAAAGCAGGATCGCCGCATGTGTAGGTATTCCCTGTTCGGACAGGTTCAGATGGGTGAGCAGTGCTTGAGTCGATGTGTTCGGCTTGAGAGGAAAGGCACGCTCTCTGCGGGCGGTGTCCAGGAACCATATGGCCCGTTTCCGGGAGAGATCGTTAAGGGAAGCATTGTCGCAAGGTGACGTATCGAAAGGAGGGACACGGAGCGCCCCTTTGCCGTCCAGGTAATCAACGAGACTGGCGTAGATCTCTGCCGTCAGTGTGCTCATGTCTTCCACGCGGCGACGGATCAGCTCGTTTCCCGCCTTATGGATCAACGCTTTCATCTTCTCGGCCCGCCGTTTCTCATCTGTGCCCCAGACGTAGATAAGCCGAGTCTTTTTCAGTTTACCGGCATAATCATACTCGTGCTCTGTGGGAGAAATACCGTCTCGATCTTCGCTCCCATATTCGTAGCCGAAGATACCCAAATAGATATCACAACGCTTCACTTCTTCAAGATAGACCTCATCGGCCCGGCGATCTTTGGCAGGAAATTCCTCAAAGAGGAAAACATCTGAAATGAAGCGATGAAGGACGACATCGCCGAGAAGGAAGGCCTTCAGGTTTCTTCTGGCCTGTCCGAATTCCTTCTGCACGCTACTGATGAAGACCTTAAGCTTCATTCGTCCCTTTCTGTCCATAATATCCAAGAGCTACGAGAAAACCATCAAGCTTAGCGAGGGTTTTCGCACGTTCTTGCTCCAGTTGACGGCTGGAGACAGCGTATTTGTCCCAGAGTTTTTCCACACCGGCAATGAGGGCACGCTTTTCGGCGTTGAGGTAGCGGTTCAACTCACTGGCTGCCAGATCAAAAAGCTTTTTCAGGATCAGGCGGCGGGCATCCTCTTCGGTCAGTTGGCCGCCTATAGTGCTGAGGATGGCGTCGGTCTTGGCAAGGCGTGCTTCGAGGGCGGCTTTGTCCTTGTTGAGAGCGATGATTTTCTTCTTGCTTTCTTTGCTGGCGCTGTCGAGGTTTGCCAGTTGGGTGTCCACCTGCCGGACCAGTTCCTGGCTTTCCCCCTTGAATTCATCTCCACCAAGGCGCTTGAGTTGAAGCTTGAGTTCCAGTTCGTCGGTTTTAGTCTTCAACGCCGCTTTACTGTCCTTTATCCGTTTCTCGATGACTGCGATTTCCTTTTCCTGGGCCTGCAACGTTTCCAATTCCTTGAGTGCTGATTGCCCGGAATACCTCCTATCAGGTGAGCTTGAACATCCTCCGGTTCAGGCTCCGGTGTATTATCCACGTAGCGCCGGATGTTGAGATTGTAATCGTGGACTTCAACGATCTCTTTCCTATCCACAAGACGGCTGTATTTTGGAATTTCGAGCTTGCGGGAGAAGACGAAGTCGATCTTTTCAATATCCTCAGGCCGCAGCTTGTTCTGGGCCTTGCCTTCAGCATATTCCCGGTCAGCATTGATAAAGAGGATTTTGCCCTGCATATACTCCGGCTTACTCTTGTTTGCGACAATCACACACGCGGGGATACCGGTACCATAAAAGAGGCCTGGCGGCAGGCTGATGATTGCCTCGATTACATCATCGTTAATAAAGATTTCCCGGATTAGTTTTTCTTTGCCGCCGCGAAAAAGCACGCCGTGGGGCATGATAGTGGCCATGTGGCCCTTTGGCCTGAGGCTTGCCAGCATGTGCTGAACAAACATTAGGTCGGCCTTCTTGCCTGTCTCGGGGCACCACTCACGGAACCGGGTTGGAAACTTCATGTTGGCGCGGCTGTAGTTCTGGGAAAAGGGCGGATTGGCAAGGACACGGTCGAACTTTCGCACCTGGCCGTTCTCCAGAATAAGCGGGTCCTCGAGGGTGTCACCATTTTCGATGGTGAACCGGGTTATGTTGTGGAGGATCATGTTCATGTTGCAGATCGACCAGACTGTGCCGTTGGAGTCCTGACCATAGAGGGCAATGTCGTTGGGGTCTTGTCCCTGTTCCTCCACGTACTGGTGAGACTGAATGAGAAAGCCTCCTGAACCGACGGTTGGGTCGTAGATTTCATTGCCCGCTTCCGGCTTGGTCAATTGCACAAGGAGGCGAACCACTTCAGCAGGCGTGTAGAACTCGCCACCCTTCTTGCCTGCGCTGTCGGCAAAGAACTTGATCAGGTATTCATACGCTGCACCGAGCAGATCAGGAAATTCGAAGTTGTCATTGACCAGCACAAACCGGGGCTGATTGAAATGGTCCAGCAGGTCCTTCCATTTCTGGTCCGGTATTTTTGTCTTGCCTTTGACGGCGTTGAAATCGATGTTGTTTTTGAGCACCCCAGCAAGGGAGTCGTTTTCCTCTTCAACAGCGGCTATGGCCTTGTTGAGCATGTTGCCGATGTCGTACTTGAGGTCTTTGATGGCGGGAACCAGTTCGCCATTCTCATCTGTCCACGACTCTTGCCAGCGGGCCCGGACAGGAACAAAGAAAGCCTCGCCATAAGAGGTTTTATCTTCCAGCAGCTCTTTGACAAGGTCGGGTTGATCCTTCAGGTGGGCAAAATCCCGCGTGCGCAACTGTTCGCGTTTGCGGTCAAACTCGTCAGAGAGGCGCTTGAGGAAGAGCATACCGAAGATGAACTCTTTGAACTCAGAGGCATCCATCTTGCCGCGCAGAATATCGGCAGCCTTAAAGAGAAACGATTCAAGCTGAGAAAGGGTGATCTTTTCAGTAGTCTGCATACACTTTTAGGCTAAATCCCCCGTATTTACAAGAATTCTACCCCCTTAACATATGAAAAGACAAGGGAATTTTAATAAAAAACGGGTATGGGGCGATGGGCAATAGGCGATGGGATTGGAGTAAACCAGTTCGGAGTTCGGAGTGAAGAATGTAAAGCGAGAGACGAGAAAAGTAGCCATATCTGATAGCCATAGGCCCATAGGAAAAATGTCTTCCTCCTAAGAATTAACAGAAAATTAACAGAAAGCTCATACAGCCGTAACATTTTACCTCTAATATATGGTCAACAACATATAGTAAGGAGGAAAATATGTCACAACTATTCAATCGATTATTTGCTTTGCTTCTTGTCCTGGGATTGTTGTTAAGCGGAAGCTTGTTATTCGCAGCGGAGAAAGAACTCATCGGTGCGGGCGCCACATTTCCTCAACCCCTCTATTCAAAGATGTTCGATGCCTATTTTCAGCAGAATGGGATCAAGGTGAATTACCAGGGCATTGGTTCAGGTGGCGGTATTAACCAGCTCATGAAGAAGACTGTCGACTTTGGCGGAACTGACGCGTTCATGACCGACAAAGAATTGAAAGAGGCAGGCGCTCCGGTTCTCCACATCCCCACCTGTCTTGGAGCCGTCGTTGTAACCTATAATCTGTCTGAAAATCCGAAGCTTAACTTCACCCAAGAGGTTGTCGCTGACATTTTCCTCGGTAAGATTAAAAAATGGAGCGATCCCAAAATCGCTTCAGCCAACCCGAAAGTTAAACTTCCTGATCTTCCTATCACCGTGGTTCGCCGTGCAGATGGGAGTGGAACAACCCATATATTCAGTGAATACCTTAGCAAGGTGAGCAAGGAGTGGAGCGAGAAAATGGGGACTGGCAAATCATTAAACTGGTCAGCGGGACAGATTGGCCAGAAGGGAAACCCTGGTGTCGCTGGCTATGTAAAACAAACACCTGGCTCAATAGGTTACGTTGAGCTTCTCTATGCCCTTCAAAATAAGATGTCTTTTGGAAATATCAGGAATAAGGCCGGCATGTTTGTAGAGCCAACACCAAAATCTGTCAGCGCTGCAGCGAATGTGAAGATTCCTGATGACACGAACGTCTCCCTCACCGACACAGAGGCGAAAGATGGATATCCCATCAGCGGCTTTACCTGGCTTATTTTCTACAAAGAGCAGAACTATGGTGGCCGTTCAAGGGCAAAGGCAGAGTCTCTTGTCAAGATGCTCCACTGGACAATCACTGATGGTCAGAAGTTTGTAGAGCCCCTTCAGTACTCAGTTTTATCCAAGGAAGCGGTTGCAAAGTCTGAGAAGATCATAAAATCTATGACCTACGGTGGGGCACCGATATTGAAGTAATATTAGCTCATAGCTGATAGGATAGCTGATAGCAAAAACAGAACAAAGCCTCAGGGGTCTTTCAATCATAGGAAACAAGGCCCCTGAGAACATCAGTCTGAAAGTAAAAAGTAAATGGTGGTCAAAATGGAAGAGGCTCAGACGATAAAGGGAATCATAGTTCAACAGGCTAACAGGAAAGTTCAGGCGAAGGACGCATCGATGAAAAGTACCGTAGATAAATCAGAACGTCGGTTCAACAGAGTTCTTCTCATCTCTGCGATATTTATTGTTGTTCTCCTCCTAACAATTCTTCTGACTCTTCTTGTTGCCTCAATACCAGCCATCAAAGCTTTTGGCCTCACATTCTTCTGGGGAACGACCTGGGATGCTGCTGCAGAAAAGTTTGGTGCGCTCCCTTTTCTTCTCGGCACCCTCATAACATCTTTCATGGCAATCTTTCTATGCATTCCCTTTTCAATCGCTATATCCATATTTCTCGGTGAGTATTTTAAGGAAGGAGCATTCCCAGCTTTTTTGAGGAGTTCTATTGAGGTCCTCGCAGGCATACCTTCGGTTATCTATGGCTTATGGGGACTCTTCTTTCTCATGCCCATTGTACGCACCATAGAGATGCAGCTTGGGGTTACACCCCATGGGGTTGGAATCCTTACGTCAGCGCTTATCCTGGCGATTATGATCATACCATTTTCGGCATCAATCGGAAGAGAAGTCGTCACCCTGGTACCGGCTGACCTGAAGGAAGCGGCTTATTCTCTTGGCGCAACCCGTTTTGAAGTAATTAAGAATATTATCATTCCCTACGCACGATCCGGTATTATTGCAGGTATTCTCTTATCCTTGGGACGCGCAATCGGCGAGACCATGGCTGTCACGATGTTGATCGGAAACAGTAATTTTATACCCACAAGCATTTTCAGCCCCGCCAACACGATGGCTTCGGTTATTGCCAACGAATTTGCTGAGGCAACAGGTATCACCGCGGCATCCCTTATCTATGTCGGCCTAGTGCTCTTCCTTGTGACAACTCTGGTAAATATACTCGGTACCTATGTCATCAAGAAGGTTGCCCTTGAGGCATCGAAAGAGGTTACGTGATGAACGATCATACCACTGTGAGAATGATTAAGGACAAAGCATTTCGCATCATCGTAATTCTCCTCGCATGTTTCTCAATACTTCCCCTCCTCCTTATCCTCTACTTCATAACCAGAAATGGTATTGCAGTCATTAACTGGGAGTTTCTAATTCAACTTCCCAGGCCCATCGGCGAAGCAGGGGGTGGGATATTTAATGCGATCATGGGAACGGGGATACTCATTGTTTTATCAAGCATCCTGTCTATTCCTTTTGGAATTGCCACGGGAATATATCTTTCCGAGAAAACTGAGGGGAAAATTGCAAATATTGCCAGGCTCTGCGTGGTAGTTCTCCAGGGAACGCCTTCTATTGTCATTGGTATTGTTGCCTATATCTGGGTTGTAGCTCCCTTCCGCAGCTTTTCGGCTCTATCCGGAGGTGTCGCCCTGAGTATTATGATGCTTCCTGTCATTATCAAGGCCGCGGAGGAAACACTCAAGCTCATGCCCTATCATCTCAAAGAAGCGTCCCTTGCGCTTGGAGTTCCTTACTATAAGACCATCCTGAAAGTCATTCTCCCAACCGGCTTAAGCGGTATTTTAACCGGCATCCTTCTCAGTGTGGCAAGGATAACCGGTGAAACTGCGCCACTTTTGTTTACGGCCTTTGGCAACCAGTTTATGAACTGGAATCTTTTCAAACCCATTGATTCCCTGCCCTACCGCATCTTTTACTATGCCATGAGTCCATATCCTGAGTGGCACACATTTGCCTGGGGAGCTTCATTCATTCTTGTGGTTCTGGTGCTTGCTTTTAATCTAATCGCACGAGGAGTAGCTGTAAAATGGAAAGTGCAGTTCTGAAAGTTCACGATTTCTCAGCATATTTTGGCGACAACCAGATATTAAAGAATATCAATCTCGAAACAGGCAGTAACCTGGTAACGGCCCTTATGGGCCCTTCGGGATGCGGCAAGACAACGCTCATCAGATGCGTCAACAGGATGCACGAGCTTATCCCCGGAGCAAAGGTGACAGGTAAAATGTATCTGAAGGATAGCGATGTCTATGCCATGGAGCCCATTGTACTCAGAAGAAAAATAGGTATGGTCTTCCAGAAGCCAAATCCCTTCCCCATGATGAGCATCTATGACAACGTGATTGCCGGTTATAAACTGAACGGTGTTCGACTGAAAAAAGACGAGTTTGATACCATCGTCGAGCGGTCACTCAAGGGTGCAGCCCTCTGGGATGAAGTAAAGGATTCCCTCCATAGAAAAGGTACTTTTCTCTCGGGCGGGCAGCAGCAGAGGCTTTGTATAGCCCGTGCCCTGGCCATGAACCCTGAGATTCTTCTTTTTGACGAACCGACATCGGCGCTTGATCCCAAGTCAACTGCTGCGATAGAGGAATTAATTGTGGAGCTGAAGAAGACCGTGACCATGCTTCTGGTAACACATAATATTGCCCAGGCCGCCCGTGTCTCAGATTTCACTGCCTTTATCTACCTCGGAGAACTTGTCGAGTTCGGACCAACAGAAAAGATGTTCACTGTGCCAAAGGACAAGCGAACCGAAGAATATCTGACAGGAAAATTTGGTTAGGAGATACTATGTTAGAAGAAAAAATGCTTGGTCTCCGCAGGGAACTCATTGAATGCGCATCCCACGTAGAGGGCATGATCGATAAGAGTATAGCAGGGCTCGTAAAAAAGGAATCGTCCCTCCTTAGAGAGGTTATTGAGAAGGATGAGCCAAAGGCTAACGAAACAGAAATATTGATTGAGGACCTCTGCACAACCATGATCGCCCAGTATGAGCCAAAGGCAAAAAACCTGAGAACAATTCTCATGACGATGAAAATGAACAACGATCTGGAACGGGCCGGCGACCATGCTGTAAATATTGCGGAATGCAGTCTTTACATAATTGAGCGTCCGGCAATAAAACCGCTCCTTGACATTCCGAGAATGGCCGAGGAGGCAGTTGGGATGCTGAAGGACGCCATTGCATCATTCATAAAAGAGGATGCCCTTCTGGCAGCCATGGTGTGTGAACGGGACACTATCGTTGATAATCTTGGCCAACAGATTCTCAGGGAGCTCATCACCTTTATGAGCGCTGATCCGACGACAATTGAACGAGCCATGCGCCTTCTCAACATAGCCCGAAACCTTGAACGCATCGGGGACCTCTCCACCAACATCAGTGAAGATGTGATATTCATGGTGGAAGGTCGGGTAATAAAGCATCACAAAGATCAGGAGGGAGTCTGAAAGACTATATCCTCTCTCTTATGGCTTTTACAGGATTAACCTTCCAAATCTTTTGAGTGTACTCATTGATGGACCTGTCAGAGGAAAACTGACCCATCCGAGCAACATTCAGAATCGACATACGATCCCATTGATCCTGGTCGAGGAATGCCTTGTTTACCTTCTGCTGACAGTCAATGTATGCCTGGTAGTCAGCAAGGACGCAATATTCGTCCTGATAGAGGAGGGAGTCAACAAGAGGCTTAAAAAGGTTCTTGTCTCCTTTGGAAAAAAAGCCTGAGCCTATAAGGCCAATTGCCTCTCTGAGCTTACTGTTGCTTTGGTGATATTCCATAGGGGTATATCCTCTTGTTTTCAGCTCCAGAACCTGCTCGACAGTGAGTCCAAACAGGAAGAAATTCTCGGGCTGGACTTCCTCGCGAATCTCAACGTTGGCTCCGTCCAGCGTCCCGATGGTCAGGGCGCCGTTCATGGAAAACTTCATGTTGCCGGTACCTGAAGCCTCCTTGCCTGCAGTAGAAATCTGTTCTGAAAGATCAGCTGCAGGATATATTCGTTGACCATTTTTGACATTGAAGTCAGGGAAGAAGATGACTTTTAAGCGGTCTGCTATATCAGGGTCATTATTCACGACATCAGCAACAGAATTGATAAGCTTTATGATTAACTTGGCCATAAAATACCCTGGTGCAGCCTTACCTCCAAAAATTACTGTTCGATCAGGAACATCGAGCTTGGGATTATTTTTTAGAGCATTGTATTGTGTAATGACATGGAGAACGTTCAAGTGCTGCCTCTTATACTCGTGGATTCTTTTTACCTGGATGTCAAACATGCTTTCAGGATTGACGATAATGCCGATACGCTTTTTTATCAGCCCCGCGAGCTCCTGTTTGTTATAAAACTTTGCCTTGCGCCACTTCTTCTTGAATTCCACGTCATCGACAAACTTCTCCAGCTTCCTGAAGGTATCCTGGGGATTACATATCCAGCCTTCACCGATTGCATCGGTTATTATTTGTGACATCTTTGGATTGCTCAACAATATCCATCTCCTTGGCGTAACACCATTGGTAATATTTTGAAACTTCTCAGGGAAAAGCTCATAGAAATCCTTCATCACAGTTTTCTGCAATAATTCTGTATGTAATGCCGCCACACCATTCACGGAGTGACTTCCTACGGTCGCCAGGTTCGCCATACGGACATATCGCTCGCCTGTTTCATCAATGAGTGAGAGGCGCCTCAATCGCTCATCGTCGCCTGGATAGACAAGCCTTGCGTCATCCAAAAAGCGTCGGTTTATTTCAAAGATAATCTCCATATGCCTGGGCAGCATCTGCCGGAAGAGATGAAGAGGCCATTTCTCCAGGGCCTCCGGCAAGAGTGTATGATTGGTATAAGCAAAAGTCTTCTGTGTAACAACCCATGCACTATCCCAGTCAACCTGATGTTCATCGACAAGGAGCCTCATAAGCTCTGCCACGGCAACGGAGGGGTGTGTATCGTTCAATTGGGCTGCGAATTTTTTATTAATCGTCTCGGGTGCATCTCCTGTAAGCCGGTGAATCCGAATCATGTCCTGTAAGGAACAGGAAACAAAGAAATACTGTTGAGCAAGCCTCAACTGCTTCCCTATGGCAGGCTCATCGTTAGGATAAAGAACCTTTGAGATCGTCTCGGAGGCTATTTTCTCCTCCACAGCACCATAGTAATCGCCAACGTTGAAAGCTTGAAAATCAAAAGACTCACACGCCTCCGATTTCCACAGACGAAGAATATTGACGGTATCCACATGATAGCCCGGTATCGGTGTATCATAAGCCATGCCTTTGACGACCCTTTGGGGGACCCACCGTACACGATATTTTCCTTGCTCATCATAGTAATGCTCTGTATGGCCTCCTAAATTCACATAGTATGCAATCTCCGGACGGGCTATCTCCCAGGGATTACCAAGGGCCAGCCATTTGTCTGTTACCTCACATTGCCATCCGTCCCGAATCTCCTGGTCAAAGATGCCAAACTCATAACGTATTCCATACCCGATTGCAGGGATTTCCAACGAAGCAAGGGAATCGAGAAAGCATGCAGCCAATCTTCCGAGACCGCCGTTTCCGAGCCCGGGTTCTCCCTCCTGAGCTATAATATCGTCCAAATTCAGATTTAGCTGTACTGCAGCCTCTCGTACCTGCTCGTAAATACCGAGGTTAACCATTGCATTTACCAGATGCGGTCCCATGAGGAATTCCGCGGAAAGGTAACAAACGGCCCGGGGGCTTTGTCGGAGCGCTAATATTGAGCGTATCCAGCGTTCAAGCATCCGGTCCCGCACTGTATACGCTAACGACATATACCAGTCATTGGGTGTTGCGAGTATGGGAATCCGCCCCTGAATAAAGTTCAAATTTTCAAGTATCGCGCGTTTTATGCTCTCTGTGGAGAGACCTGTACGAACATCTTCACACGTTTGCGGCACACCAGTTTCTTTTTTGGGATTCTTTTTTCTCATGACAGCCCCCTGCTAATACAGAATTGTTAAACTTAGTCCATAAGATAAGGTAAGTCAATCATGAAGTAGCTGACAACGCCTCCCCTATCTTTAACTCCAATGTTTCTTGATCATTGGCCGGTAATAGATTCACAAACTTTAATAATCTTGTATTTTATTTCAATATATTAGCAAGTTTACAAATGCTATCTGAAACAAATCTTCATGTGAAAAATAGATTTAATAATAAATTTGCTTGACTCCGAGTAATATCTTAATATAATCATAAATATAATCAGTATAAGAGGGGCTTCTTAAGTAGCTATATTAGTTGCGGGGTATACTTCAAGCAGGGGGGGTAGTCTATGGTATATTTGGGGCCTTTTTCCTCGCGTCTTTCTAAACGAAATTTTTTTTCCTTCTCAATCCTTATAATCCTCTTATTCATCCTTTTGTTGTTGACCGGCTGTAAGAAGCAGAGCAAACCGCAGGCACCGGGACCCACGGAGATATCGGTTATCAAAGTCGAACCACGGGACACACCGGTAACATTTGAATATGTGGCCCAGACGCAGAGTTCCCAACTTGTGAACATCTTTTCCCGGGTAAGCGGTTTTCTTGATAAACGCGTTTACACAGAAGGCGCTATCGTGAAGGCAGGTGAAGTTCTTTTCCTTATGGATAAGAAGCCATTTCAGGTGCAGGTGGATGGATACACGGCAGCGCTGGCAAGACAAAAGGCATCCCTGGAAAGTGCCCGCCTGAATCTTGAACGTACCAAGCCCCTGGCCGAGAAGAAAGCGCTTTCCCAGAAGGATCTGGATGATGCCACAGGAAGATACGAATCTGCAGCAGCGGGCGTAGAGGAAGCAAAGGCTCAACTCGATGCAGCAAAGCTTAATCTATCATACTGCACTATCACATCACCGGTAGCTGGAGTGACAAGCTCTGCCATGCAGCAGGAAGGCACTTACATCAATGCCCCGAATAGCCAGCTCACTACAGTGGCTGTGCTATCACCAATCTGGGTAAATTTTAGTATCTCCGAGAACGACATGTCAAAGCTTCGCGAGGAAGTTCGCAAGAAACGGCTAGTTCCCCCTCGGGGGGAGAAGCAGGAAGTGGAAGTTATTCTTGTCGATGGTTCCCTGTTTCCTCATACCGGCAGAATAACCTTTGCGGAGCCGTCTTATAACCCACAGACAGGAACCTTTCTGGTTCGTGCCAGCATCAAAAACCCTGACGGGGTTCTCCGGCCAAACCAGTATGTTCGCGCTCGGGTTAAGGGCTTTATCCGGCCCAAAGCAATCATCGTGCCCCAGAAATCGGTACAACAGGGCGCCAAAGGTCATTTCGTATGGGTAGTGACGAAAGAAGGAACTGCCGACTACCGTCCTGTGACGGTTGGTGAATGGCAGGGAAATGACTGGTTCATATCCGAAGGTCTCAGCGCAGGCGATCATGTCGTTGTCGACGGAGGTTTGACACTCCATCCAGGCGCGCCGGTAAAAATAAAACCTCTTGCAGCTCAACCTTCGGCAAGCGTCGACCAGGCAGGGACAAAAACGTCACAGACTACGCCACCAAAGAAGGACAAGTGACCAAGGAGAGGTGACCCTATGTTCTCGAAGTTCTTTATAGAACGACCGATTTTTGCGACTGTCATCTCTCTCATCATTGTAATCGCAGGGTTTGTGGCGATGAAATCCCTCCCCGTAGCAATGTACCCTACAATCACACCCGTTCAGATTCAGGTAACGGCCACCTATCCCGGCGCTGACGCGAAAACCGTTGGCGATTCTGTTGCCGCCCCCATAGAAGCGCAGATTAACGGCGTTGATAACATGCTCTACATGACCTCGACAAGCTCCAACACGGGGCAGATGACAATAACCGTATATTTCAGCCTGGATACCGACCCGGACATTGCGCAGGTACAGGTACAGAACAGGGTAAACCTCGCTGCACCCCAGCTTCCGGACGCTGTGACAAAATACGGTGTCTCTGTTCAGAAAAAATCGTCAAGCGTACTCATGATCCTTGCTATTTTTAGTAAGGACGGCAGGTACAGCCCTGACTATGTGAACAACTATGCCAATGTCTATGTGTTGGATGCGGTTAAACGTGTGGAAGGCGCGGGGCAGGCACAAATTTTCGGCATGGCTGATCAGGCGATGCGGATATGGATGAACCCGGACCGCATGGCCTCTCTTGGGATTACCACATCCGATGTTCAGGCTGCCGTGGCGAAACAGAATGCCCTCTTCGGAGCAGGCCAGGTCGGTCAACAACCAAATGATCCGGGGGTTCAACTCACATTCCCGGTAGTAACCCAGCCGCCATTCATAACGCCGGCCCAGTATGAAAACATTATCCTCCGTGCAAGCCAGGACGGGAGCGCCATAGTACATCTCAAGGACGTTGCCCGCGCCGAGGTCGGTCGCAGGGCATACGTCGACGACAACAGGCTCAATGGCATTCCGGCAACGCCCATCGCTGTTTATCAGCAGCCGGGTGCAAATGGGATCGAGGTATCCAAAGCTGTCAGAAAGACCCTTGAGGAATTGAAAAGCACCATGCCAGACGGCCTGGAGTTCAAGATTGCCCTGGATACTACCGATTTCGTGAAGCTTTCCATCAACGAAGTATACCATACCCTTTTTGAAGCGATACTCCTGGTGATCCTTGTGGTATACCTCTTCCTTCAGAGCTTCAGATCCACCATAATCTGCGTTGTGGCCATCTTTGTTTCACTCATCGGCACGTTTGCAGGCATGCTCGCCCTTGGGTTCTCCATCAATATGCTGACCCTTTTCGGTATTGTACTCGCAATAGGCATGGTGGTTGACGATGCAATTGTAGTCGTTGAGAATGTGGAACGAAACATGACCAAGGTCGGTCTTCGCCCCAAGCAGGCCACGATCAAGGCTATGGAGGAGATAGGCACTTCGCTCATAGCAGTCGTGCTTGTCATGGCATCAGTCTTCATCCCCGCTGCGTTTCTTCCCGGAACCACCGGTCAGCTTTATAAGCAGTTCGCCATCACGATTGTCGTCTCTGTGGCTCTATCAGGATTTGTTGCGCTGACCCTGACTCCTGCCATGTGCGCAATCATGCTGAAGCATTCAACCCCTCCCACGCACGGGCTCTTTGGATGGTTTTACCGTTTTTTTGCGTGGTTTAACAGGGGATTCGATCGATTTACCATCGGCTTCGGCAATGCCGTAGTACTCATGATCAAACGAATGGGAATTGCTTTCATAATTCTTGCAATTCTTGTGTGGGCTCTCGTGCATCTTTTTCGGACTATTCCCACGAGCTTTGTGCCGAACGAAGATCAGGGCTATCTCATGGGGATGGTCATGATGCCTGACGCTGCAAGCCTGAACCGGACGGTTGACACAGCAAAACGTATAGACGAGCTTTTTGCAAAGAATCCGGCGGTGGATAGCCGGACCATGATTAATGGATATAGCCTGATTGACGGGCAATTCAAGCCAAACGTTTCCACATTTTTTGTTGCCTTAAAGGATTTTGAGGAACGTTATGCTTCGACAGAGCGTGCTCGAAAAGAAAATGCAGGGGCCGTGCTGAGATCGGTGCACGCTGAGTCGCGAAATATCGAAACAGGATTGTTTATTCCTATTGCACCACCGGCAATTCCCGGCATAGGCACCACGGGTGGTTTTGAGTTCTGGATACAGGATAAAGGATCCGGCGACCCGGCCCGACTCTTTGAGGTGACACAGCAATTTCTTGCTAAGGCCCGGGCAAGGCCTGAACTCTCGGGTTTGAGCAGCACTTTTCGCTCTTCATCCCAACAGTTGCGGGCAGAGGTAGACCGCTCCAAGACTGTGCTCCTGGGCGTCCCGGTTGACGATGTCTACAGTGCATTGCAGGCTCAGTTCGGATCGATCACGGTCAGTCAGTTCAACCAGTACAGTCGTGTCTGGAATGTAATCCTTCAGTCCGACGCGCAATTCCGTCGCGCTCCCACTGACATTACCCGTCTCTATACAAGATCAAACAAGGGTCAGATGGTTCCGTTATCTGCCCTGGTTACAACCAGGTATGTTACGGGGCCGGACCTCATACCTCATTTCAATGGTTTTCCTGCAGCCCAGGTTACCGGGAATGCTGCTCCCGGTTTTAGCTCAGGTGAGGCGATCAAAATAATAGAAGAAGTTGCCCGTGAGGCTCTGCCCCATGGGTATAGCTATGCGTGGTCAGGTATGGCCTATGAGGAAAAGAAATCGGGTGGAACCTCCGCAGCAGCCTT
>JAEAMG010001252.1_pt1 | contig 20615 bp, 15 predicted proteins | sample 8958741 | NCBI WGS metagenome assembly JAEAMG01 (sample SAMN16933256, study PRJNA681125) | bioreactor sludge metagenome | isolation source: anaerobic bioreactor treating anionic surfactant - SDBS | place: India: Bengaluru | collected 2019-02-28 | reverse complement strand
AATCAATCTCTTTTTCCCTGATGGTTCCTACAAATACATCATAACCTGCTCTGCGGAGTTCTAGATAAACAAGATTCTCGAGTTTGTATCCTAATCCGTAACCGAAACCAGGGTAAAGGTAATTTTTAAATGAAAGGTCATTGATATAGTATTTACAATTACCTGAAATTGTATCTTTTCCCCTTATATCAAAACGTTCTGTTTTGTGTATTAAAAACGTGTCCTCAATGTAACCGATATAATTTGAAATCGTGTCGTATGTGGTTTTTCGGTTATTACTTTTGAAAAAGTTCAGAATATTTGGTATTGAGATGAGGTTTGAGGCATTATTTACAAGATAGATAAAAATATCCTCTAGTAACTTCGGGTCCTTGATATTGTGTCGTTGTATTATATCCCTCAACAATACTGTATCTTTTATGGCCGATATATAGTTCCGCTTTGTTTCATCGTTAGGCAGGACAAATAACTCAGGAAGAGCGCCACTCTCCAGATATTCTATAAAACTCTGTTTAGAAATATCTTTTTTCGTTATACTCGCATATTCGTTGAAACTGAAGGGGAATATTTCAAAACTTACATATCGCCCGGACAGGAGCGTAGCCAACTCCCCCGATAACATTTTGGAGTTAGATCCGCTTATAAAAATTTCATAGCTATTCACAAAATCCTGAGAAAGTGAATTGACAAAATGCTCCCAACCATCTATATTTTGTACTTCATCAAAAAACAGCCAGACCTTTTTTCCCGGATTCAATTTCTCCTTATATAACTTGAGTAAAGCCTCAAGGTCTTTATAATCCCTTATAAAATCGAAATCGGTGAACTCTTTGTTTATATAAAATATTTTTTGGGGTTTTATTCCACCCTCAATAAGCCTGTTTGCTATTTGTCTGAGCAAGTAGCTTTTTCCTGTTCTCCTTTGACCGACAAGGACTTTGATTAATTTGTTCCCGGTATAATCAAAAATTTTATCGGTATAATCTTTTCTTATAAAGCCTAATTCCGGAACATTACCATTCCAGAAATTGTACTTCTCTAAAGCGGCGAAATATTCTTCCATACTCGAATATGTTTGCGTAAATATAAAAAAATTCTTTCACACTCGAAAATATTTCAAGACTTCATTTGTTTCATTTATCTGGAAAAAGCGAGATGATGAAAATGTGAAACATACCATATCACCTGCAATTAATTATATGGAGGGTCATCAGGCACTGAATTTTAAATAAAATCAATAATTCTCAGATTTTTATTAATTCTTTCAATATCATCTTTTGGGATATCTATTTCTGTTGCTATTTTAGTCCAAAGTCCTACGGCTTCAATAACTTCTTCTAAAATCCGGCTCGCTTTTTTTATACCAAAAGTCTTACCCAAATTCAGTAAATCTTCTTTTGTAAATTTATCAAATTTGCCGTTTATAGAAGATTGATGGACGTTTGTCCAAGTTCCACCATCTTTATATTGGTATATAATATCATAAGCCGGTGATATTTGCCATTTCCCCTCTTTGTTCATTAGAAAAGAGAAATTCTTTACATGGTCATCATGATTTCTTGCAATAACGTTAAAAAGGGCTCTTCTGTATTGTTGCTCAAATTGATTGTAAGAAAGTTGAAGCATCTTCATTACTCTGAATAATGTTTCATAACTGCTTGCTCTTTGGATTTTATAATCAATACCGGCTAAAGCCCCGAAAGTTTGCATATGAAGTTTTTCACCATTTTCAGTTCTGTCAAATCGTTTGGTTAGAAAATGAAATCTATTGTTTTCTCCATACAAACAACTTTCAGATATTTCAATACCAGCAGCTTTAGCTAATTTGTAATATGCAAATTCTATTTTACCCAAGCCAGTACTTTCTCCTAGTGTCTTTTCATTCGCGCCGTCAATTTTTAGAAGCCAATATGAATATCCTTGTGGTTGAATGATATCGCCAGGTCTAATTTCTATAATCTTATTATCGGAGTCTTTTTTTATTGCAACTAAAGCTTTTGCGCGGGCTCCCCCTGCAGAAGTTCCAATTCTTAATATCTCTGATAAACTACCTTTATCTATACCATTGTACGTTGTTTTTTCTTTACCTTCCAGTACTTTTCTGGCTACATCCAACAACTCCGAAACATCTATGTTGCATTCAGCATTTTCTTTATAGTTTATGGGCTCATATTCTAATGCACCCATACCTCTTTTCCCTACATATGTTAATCTGTCAACGGGATTTATGTCGTTAATTGACAGATTCTTTTGCCTAAGCCATTCTTTCATCATTATATTTCCAAAGTCATCCGGCATTGAGTCTGATAGAAGATATGGCAAGTTGTGAAAGTTAATATGGTCCCGATTGGTCTCAAAAATTCTTTCTTGTTTAGGCATTACTATTGGGGACGGCTCGATAGCCGTTCTTATAAAATCATTGCTATATTGGAATGTAGCACTCCCTTTGATATCATTCCATTCTATTGAGCCTATTGTTTTGTTATACAATTTTACTTCAATTATCATGGCTATTTAATTTTTTTGATGCTCGCTTTCTTTCTGTTTTCAATTTTGCTTTTTCAAATTTCAATTTTAGTTCTAAGTTTTCGCCAATTCTAAATACTGATTCTAAATCTTTAATCCTATTTAATCTTGACAAAATCCTTATTAAACTTTCTGTTGTCGTAGATTTTCCTTGTTCTATAAGACTAATAGTTGAAACGCTTAACCCTACTTCCTCGCTCATCTCTTTTTGCGTAAGATTATGCTGTAACCTTATTTTTTTTAGTCTTTTGCCAATCTCTTTCAAGATTTCCTGTTCAGTTAAAAACAACCAGTTATCCATTTCTTGCTAATCTAAATGTTGAAATATTAATAGATGAGAACAAAATTACACTATATCTATGAAAAAATTGTTAGTTAGTGCAAATATAAAGAAAATATTATAACTAATGTAATATTAATAGTAAATGGTATAAAAGTTCTTTAACTATTAATATATCATAAGTTGTAATGTTGTATATTTGTTTGCGCCTTAATTGTTTTTGTATGTCGAAAAACCAGACAGGTATATTGACATTCCCCCTTTACTTTTTTTCCACTCTCCTAAAGCCTTATCTCTTCTCAAAAGGCCATTTTTACTGACCATTTTTGCATAGATGAAGAATTGATCTTTATTGGTTTCATCTAAAGTCATTAGTGTTAAGGCTATCTGTTGACCTTCAATCAAACGGATGTTGTGTTTGCTTACGTCAATATTTACCCATCCTTTTTTCTCGGACACACTAAAGATGATATCGCGATTTACAATAATGTCCTTTGGCAACCCATTTTCAACGCTATAGAAAATAGCCCTCATTTTTATGCTGTCGTATTTATTACTTGCGACAAAAATGTGAATTCCTTTGATACTGCAACTTTTCTCAATGTTAAATATAGTCCCGATTTCTCTACCTATAAGGTTGTTGTTGCTATACTCTTTCTTTGTGAAAAGAGGGATGAAAAGAGTTTTTGTTCCTCCGTTAGTTATGCCTATTTTAATTTCCTTTGATCGTTTTGCTGAGATTGTTGCTTCATTTAGTTGAATGGGATTGGCCATCATATAAATGGCTAAATCATTTCTCCAATCTTTGATTGAAAAGGATTTCGGTTCATATCCAAGGCATGTGATAGTTAATGTGTCGGAGTTTTCTATTCTGTTGTCTGACAAGTTGAATTTTCCGGACTCATTGCTTACAACACCTATGTTTTTGTTTTGAACTTTTACAATTGCATAGGGGATAGGTGTGGTCGAGTTTTCTTCAAAAACAGTTCCGGAGTAAGAGTTCTGAGAAATTGCGATGTTTGAAAAGCCTAGCAGAGTAACGACTATAATTTTAATCTTTTTCATGGCACAGTAGTGTTGATTTTTAAATAGGAGCTCATAATACTGGTAAAACAACAATAATGCCGTAAATATCTGTGAAACAGATAACATGTCGGGGGGTGGGCATGGTATTAGCTTATCTAAATGTCAAAGAAGAGTTCAGTGGCACTGTACGGAATTGTGTGAAAATATAAAGTTGCACTTTAGATATGCATGAAATAATAAGGTTCTACTTTAGATATTCATGAAATAATTGCTTATATAGGATACTCAGAGTCCCGGCACTCGTCTGATTATTATCTCTATGGACAAGCATCCCCGCAGGATGAATGAAATTGATGTTCTGCCGGCTATGAATTTCTTGACAATGTTGTGGAATGGGGAGGTGTTTTGATTAAGTAATTTATTGGCTTTGTTCGGTGATCCCCGTGTGGGGGATTAGTTCGCTTTGCTCACTGATCCCCGAGTGGGGGTGCTTCAAAGAAGAAAAAGCCTTATGCTTCGCATAAGTTTTTTATTTACGTCTTCGTGCTAAAGCAAGCTTTGCACTTGCCGTAAACAAAAAACCGGGCTGTTGCCCGGCTTTTTCTTCTTTGGCGGTGAGGGGGGGATTCGAACCCCCGGAACCCTTACGAGTTCGGCAGTTTAGCAAACTGCTGGTTTCAGCCACTCACCCACCTCACCTGATCCTTGGGTTTGTTGCTTCTTAACTATCGTTTTCGATGCAAGGACTGCAAAGATATGAATTTCTTTTTACGAACAAAAAATTGTTCTGAGGTTTTGTGCGCTTCTGAGTGTTTACTTCTGAGGTTTGGCTATGTTCTCGCGCATTTCTGTATCGGCCTGGATATTGCGGAATTTGTAGTAATCCATTATACCCATGTTGCCGTTACGGAAGGCTTCTGCCATTGCTAGCGGAATCTGCGCCTCTGCCTCTATAACCTTAGCGCGGGCCTCCTGGGCTTTTGCCTTCATCTCTTGTTCAAGTGCTACTGCCATTGCACGTTTTTCCTCAGCTCTTGCCTGAGCTATGTTCTTGTCGGCATTTGCCTGGTCCATCTGGAGAACTGCACCGATGTTCCTTCCGATATCTATATCGGCTATGTCAATAGAGAGTATTTCGAATGCTGTCCCTGCGTCAAGACCTTTGTCAAGAACCACCTTAGAGATGGAATCCGGATTCTCCATAACCGATTTGTGTGATTCTGCAGAACCGATGCTTGATACAATACCTTCACCAACCCTTGCAAGAACGGTCTCTTCACCGGCACCGCCGACAAGTTGCTTGATGTTGGCTCTGACTGTCACACGGGCTTTTGCGATAAGCTGTATACCATCTTTTGCAACGGCTGTTACTGGAGGGGTGTTGATCACCTTTGGATTGACAGACATCTGTACTGCTTCGAAAACGTCACGTCCGGCAAGGTCTATAGCCGCTGCCATCTTGAAGTTGAGCGATATGTTTGCTTTGTCGGCAGATATTAAGGCGTTTACAACATTTGGAACATTGCCTTTGGCCAGATAGTGGGCTTCAAGTTCGTTTGCATTCAGCTCCAGACCGGCTTTAGTGCCTGTTACCATTGCCATCACAATTGTTCCCGGAGGTACCTTTCTCCATCTCATTAAAACAAGTTGTAAAAGTGAGATTCTCACACCTGAAATCAGTGCCTGAAACCAAAGTGTTACAGGGAAAAACCAAAGCAGTATAGTCAGACCTACTATTGAGATACCTATCCATACAAGAAACATTGTCATACTTTCCATATCTTATTTATTAATTTGTTTTACAATTATTTTGGAATCCTCAATCTGAACGATTTCCACCTCTCTACCATTATCTATAACGCCCTGAATCGAGCTTACCTCAAAATCAGAACCATTGAAACGGGCTTTTCCCATAGGGGATATTCTGCTTAGTGTAACACCTGTGTTACCAACCTTTAATCCTCTTGATTCAGGGTGTTCAGAGACTTTGGACTTGATGCTCTCTTTAAGTGAGATGTTTTTCCATGTCTTTGACCTTAAAATTATTACAGTAGTTGCAAGTGTAAGTACTATAACAACACCTAGTACTATAAGCCCTGTGGTCTGTCCGAACTGTGTGAAAGCAAGGTATACGGAGCCGAGAATCGAAGCAAGTCCGAGTATGCCTGCTACTCCAAAGCCGGGGATTATGAGCAATTCAACAATCAAAAGTATTAGCCCTATAAATATTAGTGTAATAATCAGAGACATATTCTTTGTGTTATTTGTTTTCTATAGCTTCTATACTTACTCCCCCGGCAGCAAGTTCCCCTAAAGCGGATACAACAGCCTCGGCTTCGGTTTTGTTGGCAAAAGGTCCTACAAAATAGATATTTTTACCTTCAACCGGTTTCATGGCTATGTCCTTCTCGGTGCTCTTTCTGATGATTTCAAGCACAGGCTGCGGGATCCCCTCGGGATAATTTGTCAGCCGGATCTGATAAGTGTTTGCAGCCGTCACTTTGTCCTCCAATAAACGGGCATTTTTAACACTTATACTTTCACCCTCATTATAAGCTGACAGAGTAGCGTCCCTGAAACCCCGTGATTTTATTTGCTGAAATGCTGCAGTGGCTTCCCGGTATGAATAGAATCTGCCTGCGGTATAGTTGAATTTGCCGGTCTTTGTCTTTCTTTCAAAGATAGGAGATATTCCATTGAAAGCAGAGGTGTCTGCCTGATTTTCAACTAAGAAAAGCTGTACAGTGTAGAAAAGGTCTTCCGGAATCTCCTTCTCCTCAACGAGAGTCACAGGACCTTCGGTCTTAAAAGTATAATCTGCCTTTACTACCGGTTCCAGAACCTCCAGGTATGGAAGTTTTCCGTAAAGTGCAAGTTTTATAGTCATTGGGCCTGCAGTTGTCTCCTCTGTCGGCTTCTCCTCAACCGGCTCCTCCCGTGATATTATCACACCCCTGCTGAGAAAATCCATCTCTCTTTGCTGTATGGCCTGGTTTGAAGCTGTGAGTTTAGACTGCTTTTCAAGGAGAATCATCTCGTCCTCTCCGATTTTCTTTGCAAGGGAGGCCTTCTCCTCCTCATTGCCTACAGAACTCAAAAGGGCCCTGTTTGAATTTATCTGTCTGATGCTCTCATCGATTTCCGACTGCAATTTCCGGAACTCCTTTATCATCTTGGTGTACTCGCTTGTCTCAGGATTTGCCCTTATAGTGTCTGACGATTCGGACCTGCTTTCCTCTTTTTTATAGCTGCCACCATGTAGAGAGGAGATCCACAAAGCTTCATCGTTAGATATTACAGGACTCTTAACCGGATTGCTCTCAAAGCCAAGCTTGTACAATTTTATGGAATCTTTGGAATCACACTCTCTGTTTGATGCAAAAACGGAAAATTCTCCGCTTTCGGTGTCCATAAATAGATAATCATCGTCAGGAGAAGAGTAGGGGAATCCCAGATTCTGTGGTGTGTCCCAAATCTTCCGCTTCTCATCCCAGTAGCTTACATAGAGGTCGAAACCGCCCATACCGGATAAACCGTTGGATGAGAAATATAGTTTTTTGCCGTCTCTGCTGATATATGGCAGTATCTCGTCTTCCTGTGAGTTTAATGTTGTGAGGGGCTCGGGGTTTGACCACTTGGTCTCGTCTATTCTCTTTATGTTAAAAATGTCCCATTTTCCGTCGGCATCCTGTGCGGGAAAAAATATCACATCACCTCCGGCGTTGTTCATAAGTACGTTGTTGATTGGATAATCCTTCTTATTCCTATTCAGAACAGGTGGTACAAGTATCCATGTGCTGTCGGAAATGTCAGGGTAGTAGAGGAAGAAATCCTTCAATGGAACGACTGCAGAGCCGTACACTTTTGGCCTTGCTCCGTACTCCAGCATGCTCAGCCCGTTTTCACAATTGGCAATGCTGGATACCACGGCTTTATTCATAGAAGCATCCCCGCTTGTCTCAAGGATCTCTTTGTATATTAAAATTGCTTCCTGGAAACGGTAGTTTCTTCTCAACTCCTCAGCTGAAAGGTACTTTGATTTTATATCAGGAGTTTGTCCGAATGTAAGACCACCAGCAAGTAGGAAAAAGGGAAGCAAGCAGATAGACTTATTCATAGATCAACAAAATATAGTAGCTAACAAAAGTACGAATTTCTTTATATATTGGGAAAAAATACTAATTTTGTGCCCTAATTTCCTTGAATTATATATAATTTAAATTAAATATTCATGCAAAGTAAAGGTGCCATTCGTATTTTGGCAATTGTGATCGCCCTGGCTTGTTTATACCAGCTATCATTTACATGGGCAACCAAACATCAGGAGAAAAAAGCTGTTGAGTTTGCAGAAAAGGCAGCTCAGATAGAGCAGACACTCCCGTCTTTCCAAAGCGTATCAGAGCTTGACAGAGCTTTCTATCTTGACTCTCTGCGTAATCAGAAAGAGAAGTTTTACATAGATTCGGTCTCTGCCGAAAAGGTTTACCTCGGCTTTACCTACAAGGAGGTAAAAGAGAAAGAGGTGAGTCTCGGTCTCGACCTGAAGGGCGGTATGAACGTCATGCTTGAGGTTAGCGTCGCTGAGCTTGTAAACTCTCTTGCTTCAACAAACAATACCACTCCTCAGTTTGCAGAGGCGATGAGAATTGCCCGTGAAAACCAGGCTGCATCAAAGTCCGATTTCATCACACTCTTTGCTGAAGCATGGGATAAAGTAGCTCCCGGTCAAAGACTCTCGCAGGTATTCGGTACTTATGAACTTAGAGACAAGATCAAACCTGAAACAACAAATGACGAAGTAATCTCTGTTATCAGAGAAGAGGCAGAGAGCGCAATTTCAAACTCATTCAACGTACTGAGAAATCGTATTGACCGTTTTGGCGTTACTCAGCCTAATATCCAGAAGATCGGCAACTCAGGCCGTATCCTTGTGGAGCTTCCGGGCGTTAAGGAGCCTGAACGTGTTCGTAAACTTCTCCAGGGCACAGCTTCTCTCGAATTCTGGGAGACATATGAGAATCCGGAGGTATACCAATACCTTGCAGAGGCAAATAACGTGATTAAGGAGTATATTCAGTCGGGTCCTGAGAAAGATACTCTTTCAAAAACACTTGATTCAGCCTCTCTTTCAAAAGCTATCGCAGATTCTGCAAAAACACCAGCGGCTGATTCATTGCTTTCAGAGATTCAGGCAAACGATTCACTCTCCGTAAATGATAAGACTCTTGCAAAGGAGAATCCCCTGTTCTTTGTTTTGAACCCTAGCATTAGCCAGGGCCAGATTCTTGAAGGTCCTTGCATTGGTCGCGCACACTATAAAGATACTGCAAAGATTGGTACATGGTTGAGACTTCCTCAGGTACAGGCTGTATTCCCTGCAGACTTAAAACCTCTATGGACTGTTAAGCCTGTTGATGAGGCTGGAACAATATTTGAGCTTATAGCAATCAAGGCTAATACCCGTGACGGTAAAGCTCCTCTTGACGGAGGTGTTGTAACAGATGCCAGCAAGACTTTCGGAAACACATCAGGTAATCCTGAAGTAGACATGGGTATGAATGCCGAGGGAGCAAGAACATGGGCAACCATGACCTCTAATAATATTGGCAGATGTATAGCAATTGTCCTTGACGGAATGGTTTACTCATATCCTAGGGTAAACTCGGAGATCACAGGCGGAAGGTCGGCTATCTCAGGTCACTTTACAGTACAGGAGGCAGAAGACCTTGCAAACGTTCTTAAATCAGGAAAACTTCCTGCTCCGGCTAAAATCGTTCAGGAGGCAGTTGTTGGACCAACACTGGGTACCGAGTCTATCAACGCCGGAATGTTTTCATTCCTGATTGCGTTTATTCTGGTACTTATATATATGATATTCTTCTATCACGGCGCAGGTGTGGCAGCAGCGTTTGCCCTTATAGCGAACGTACTCTTCCTGCTCGGAACACTGGTTTCATTCGGGGCAGTACTTACACTCCCGGGTATAGCCGGTATAGTGCTTACGATGGGTATGGCTGTGGATGCGAACGTAATCATTTATGAGCGTATCAAGGAGGAGCTGAGAGCCGGCAAGGGTCTCAGACTGGCAATCACGGACGGATACAGCAATGCATACTCTGCTATCATAGACGGTCAGCTGACTACAATTATTACAGGTATAGTACTTGCAGTTTTCGGAACAGGCCCTGTTCAAGGTTTTGCTACAACTCTCGTAATAGGTATCATCACTTCGATGGCAACATCTATATTCATTACCAGATTGGTATTTGAAGGCAGACTTGCAAAAAATAAATCGATTTCATTCTCAAATAAATATACTCAGAACTTCATGAGCAACACCAAGTTTGACTTCATGAAGGTTCGTAAGATTGCCTATACAGTATCCATAGCAGTGATTGTAATATCAATTGCATCAATTGCCTTTAAAGGCTTCTCTTATGGTGTTGACTTTACAGGTGGCCGTACATATGTTGTAAGGTTCGACAAGAAGGTAACAACCGAAGAGGTTCGTAATGCAGTATACGATGTATTCAAAGAGGGTGTTGAGGTTAAGCAGTATGGTGGTGAGAGCCAGATGAAGATCACAACCAAGTATAAGATAGAAGACAACTCTGCCGAAACAGATGAATTGGTTGATGGCATGCTTTACAACGCATTGAAAGGTTTCTATGCAACACCGCTCACTTTCGATGATTTTACAGCAACAACAGTAAATCCAAATGGTATAATCAGCTCTGAGAAAGTTGGTCCTACTATCGCAGACGACATACAGAGAAATGCAGTTATCGCAGTATTTATCGCCTTGTTGGCTATCTTCCTCTATATCGCATTCAGGTTCCGCAACTGGACTTGGGGAACAGGTGGTATAGTTGCTCTATTCCATGACTCTATAATTGTCATAGGTTTCTTCTCTCTGTTCTCGGGTATTTTACCTTTCAGCCTTGATATAGACCAGACATTTATTGCGGCAATCCTTACAATCATCGGTTACTCTATCAACGACACCGTGATTATCTTTGACAGGATCCGAGAATACAGAGGACTGTATCCAAAGAGGGATCTCGCTATTAATATAAACGAGGCACTGAACAGTACTCTTGCCAGAACAATAAATACAGCAGGAACCACATTAGTTGTGTTGATAGCTATTGCATTGTTCGGCGGCGAGGTAATCAGAGGTTTTGCAGTGGCACTTATCCTTGGTGTGACAGTAGGTACATACTCTTCAGTGTTCATAGCAACACCGGTTGTATATGATTTTACCCTATGGCTCAAGAAGAGAAGTGAAAACAAGATGATCTCAAACCCTTCTAAGAAATAACATAAAAGGGTAATAAAATAAAAAGAGCCTGTCTGACATTTTAGACAGGCTCTTTTTATTTTATGAATATTGAGAAGAAATGGTTTAATAGATTAATTTCTAAATAAAATAATTAGGAATTTCTTGCATAAAGCTCTGTTTATTGTCAACTTTGTACAAGAAACATAAAAATCATAATAAAATGGAACTTCCTTTTGCAGAATCCTACAAAATTAAAATGGTGGAGAGCATCAGAAAAAGCACTCGTGAAGAGAGATTAAAGTGGATGAGCGATGCTAAGTATAATCTGTTTAATTTAAAAAGCGACTTTGTCTTTATAGACCTTCTTACCGATTCTGGTACAGGAGCCATGAGCGACAAACAGTGGGCTGCCATGATGGAGGGTGACGAGAGTTATGCCGGAGCACGCTCTTATTATAAGCTAAAAGAGGCAATTTTTGACGTTACCGGATTTCCTTACTTCTTACCCACCCACCAGGGAAGAGCAGCAGAAAACGTGCTTTTCTCATCATTGGTAAAGGCTGATGATGTTTTACCCGGCAACTCACATTTTGACACTACTAAAGGCCACATAGAGTTCAGAAAAGCCCATGCAATCGATTGCACAATAGAAGCAGCTGCAGATACAACCCTGGAGCTGCCATTCAAAGGGAACATGGATTTGAACAAGTTGGAAAATGTCCTTAAAAAATACCCCGCTGAGAGAATACCTTGCATTGTGTTGACTATTACAAACAACACCGCCGGAGGACAGCCTGTATCGATGGAGAATATTAAGGGAGTGTCAGCCCTGGCAAAAAAATATGGGGTGAAGCTGCTCATTGATTCAGCCCGTTTTGCAGAGAATGCCTATTTTATCAAGACAAGAGAGAAAGGTTATGAAAATAAGAGCATAAGAGAGATTACCAGAGAGATATTCAGTCACGCTGACTTCATGACAATGTCATCTAAAAAGGATGCCATCGTCAATATGGGTGGATTCATAGGTTTCCGCAACGAGCAGGATTGGCAGAAATGTCAGATGTACAATATAATGTTTGAGGGATTTATTACCTACGGCGGTATGTCGGGCAGGGATATGAACGCTTTGGCAGTAGGTCTTTTTGAGGGTACAGAGTTCGATTACCTTGAGACCAGAATCTCACAGGTTGCTTATCTCGGCAAGAAACTTGACGAATATGGAATACCATACCAAAGACCTTCTGGTGGTCATGCGATATTCCTCGATGCAAAGAAAATCTTAACTCATGTTCCTAAAGAACAATTGATAGCCCAGACTCTCGGAATTGAGTTGTATCTTGAAGCGGGTATTAGAGGGGTTGAAATAGGTACGCTTCTGGCTGACAGGGATCCGGAAACAAGGGAGAACAGATATCCTGAACTTGAGTTGTTGCGTCTTGCGATTCCAAGAAGGGTATACACAAACAACCATATGGATTATATCGCTGCTGCTGTCAGAAATGTATATGAAAGAAGGGAAAAGATAACCAAGGGCTATGCTATTACCAAAGAGCTGCCAATAATGAGGCACTTTACCATTGAACTGGAGCCTGTAAAATAGTTGGGATTTCTATTGCGGAAATCTTTTAAAAAAAAGTCCTGTGCCTTAAGGCATCAGGGCTTTTCTTTCTTTACCACATACAACATAGAGAGGCAGGCTGTTATCAGGTAGATACCTGACTGAATCCACATCCAGATATATTCAAATCTTATTTGCGAAAGCTGTGCTCCGGTCGAGTTTATCTTTAAATAGGCCTGTATGCCGTGTGTTGAGGGGAACAGATATGAAAAGTACTTCCAGAAGTCAGGCATGCTGGCTCTCGGCCATGAGAAACCTCCAAGGAACAGCAATATAAGAGTACAGAAAAGGAATGAGATGAGACCGGTCTCTCTGTTTTTCACAAATACGGAGACACTCATTGAGAAGAATATTGTTGCTATAAGGAATGGTACAACCATATGGAAAAGCGTCCATATTGAACCAATATGCGGAAGATTGAACCATCTCGGAATCAGTACAAGTATATATGCGCTTAGTAAAAAGTACAGGATAAAATAACTAATTCCTTTTCCAAGGACTACCCTGTATATCCCGCGACCGTGAAGGTGTACCGGTACCTGTGAGTGACTCCTGCTCTCTTCTCTTGCTGTACCTGCCAGCATTGTTATTCCAAAGAACAGAGTCTGATGTATAATAAGAATCAGAAAAACAGGAACGAGGAAACTTGAAAAACCGCTTCCGGGATTGTAAAGCACCACATCACTCGAAGGGATTGCCTGCATTAACTGAGCTTGCTGCTCTCCTGTGATTCCGGCTGCATTGTATCTGTTTATCTGGATACTCTTCATCTCATCGAGCATTGCATAACTGACACCCATTGTCATAGCCTTGTAATAGAGAAAACTGCTCATGTCGTTATAAATAGAGACGGTAGCCTGTTCCATATTACGCAACTTCAAATGGTAGTCTGCCGGAAAATAGACTATACCACGAACTTTATGTCTGAGAAACAGGTCTCTTGCCTGCTCAAGGTTCATGCAGCTCTCCTTGATTCTCACCTCTTGTGTCGCATCAATCTTATTTATAAACTCCCTGCTTTCAGCAGACTGTGAGAGGTCTACGACGGCAACAGGCAATTCATATACTACTTCGTTTTTGTAAAGGCCATTGTATAGAAGAGGATAAATAGTTGCTGCAACAAAAAAAATCAATACCACACCTCTGTCCCCTAAGATCCGCTTAAATTCATCCATGCATATCTGCATCATGTCACTTAAGCCATCAGTCAAATATTTTATAAAATCTGAACTTTTTTTCATCGCTTTCTATTTAAGAGGGTAGTTCTGGTTTATCAAAGCCTTTTCCAGACGTCTGACAATAATGAATGGCAGTATCAGGAACGAAAGTAAAGCAGCATAATATACTATCGAATAGGCAAACGGTGCTCCGTTAAGTACCTCATTTGTATATATCTGAAAGTAGTGTCTCATCGGAAAAAGTACGCTTGGTCCTTGGGCAAGAGGGGGCATAGCGTCAATCGGGAAGGTAAAACCGGCATAGGTGAACGAAAGAATGCCGTACAGAGCTCCGAAGCTTATAGCATCTCTCAGGACAGGGAACAATCCTATCATGAATATACCAATAGCCTGATGTGCAACAACGAAAAGGAATGTTGCAATTGAGAAAAGAGCAAACGATCCGTTCATCGGGTATCCTATGAACTTGTACAAAAGTACATTTCCGGCAATTCCAAGAATTGAAAATAGTATCGTGTATGGCAACAACTTCCCTGTAAGGGCTGTTACTATTGAGCCGTTGCCGGCTGCAAGCCACTCTCTTGAACTCCTCACCTTCAGTTCAATACCGATTGAAAAGACGGTCATCAGGATAATCATGAGTTGCAACACTCCCGGCAGGAGAAGGTTGATCAGATAGACCCCATAGTTTGACCATGGGTTTCCAATCAAGTGAGAATCAATAACTATTGGCTGAATTCTACCCATAATAGCATCATCATCTGCCATCCCCTTTTTCCTCAGAATCTCCCTTTGATATGCCGCGGGTGCCAGGGTGGACATCGTAAGCATATCTCTGTATGCGAGAGTTCCGGCTACAAGGTATGTATTGTTAACATAAAAGGATATTTCAGGCCTCTTATTACCCAGCAAATTTTTGTAAAAATCCCGGGGGACAAGTATAAAGCCATAAATATCCCCTTTTTGCAAGAGGTCTCTGGCTTCCGAATAGCTTGAGCATTTAGAGACGACCTCAACTGCTTGTGTTGCATTCAACTCCCTGTAGAACCTCCGTGAAATGGCCGAATTGTCAAGATCCACTATTGCAACGGGCAGCTTTTCCGGAAGGCCCTCTTTCATCATTGTCAGAAAGAAGATGTAGCAGAAGCCCATAACAAACACTGTGGCAAAGAGATATATCGGGCGACTGAACATCACTCTCAACTCTCTGTCCCAGACATTTTTTAATGCGGCAAATTTCATTGGAATATTATTTAACGGATGTTTCTATGATTGCTGTCATTCCGGGGCGGAGATTTGATATGGCAGTGATAGGTTTAGCCTTAACTTCAAATGTTTTTGCGTCAAACTGCCCATTGACCTTTGTTGCCCTCCAGGTTGCGTATGATGCCATAGCTTTTATGAAGGTAACCTTTACGTCATATATCTCATTTCCTAAAGCCGGTATCTTAATTTTAAGATCTGAACCAACAGCCATACCGTTTAGAAGATCTTCCCTGACATTGAAAGTAAACCATATATCACTCATGTCGGTAATGCTCATAATAGGGGCTCCGGTACCAACCAACTCCCCTGTTTTCGGGAATATTTCTGTTACTTCACCATTAACCGGGGATATAAAACAGGTCTCTCCCAGATATGATTTAACCTCATCAACTGCTCCCTTTGCTCTGCTTACAAGTGCCAGAGCTGCAGCCTTATCTTCCGACTCGGCACCGTTTATGGCCATGTCGTATTGTGATTTTGCAGCCTTAGCTGTTGCAACAGCTGCTTTATACTGAGCCTCTGCCTCATCTCGTTTTTGCGCAGGAATAACCTCTTTATCATAAAGTTTTTGTACCCTGTCAAAAGATTTTTTTGCGATATCGGCACCAACTTCGGCTTTCTGCCACATCTCATAAGCACCCAGGATTAGTTCCTGACGGGCCCCTTTTAAAGCCTTTCTGTTCTGTGCTTCTGCTGCAGACTGTGCTGCCTGTGCCTGTTCAAGTTTCGCCATAAGTTCAGGACTGTTCAAGAGAGCAAGAGTGTCTCCGACCTTGACTTGAGATCCCTCTTCGACAAGGAATTGACTGATTCTTCCGGGTATTTTACCGGATACCCGGTATTCATTTGCCTCGGCCTCACCCTGTATAATCAGGGGTTCCGGTTTTGCTGCATAAAAACCTATCATCGCCACCAGAATTATTACTCCAAGAAGCCCTATAAGGCCAAATAACAAGCTGTTTTTATTCTTTGATGTTTCCATATTTTGATTTTTTTATTTTTCCAACGATTTTCCAAGTGCTTTTTTAAGATAAAGTTCACATAACTTAACTTCAATTTTCGAGTCAATATTTTCTGAACTTGCAGATAACCATGCTGTCTGAGCTGTCATAAGATCTGTGCTGCTTACCAGGCCGGCATCAAATGCCTCATTGGCAAATTTTAAATTCTCATTAGCCTGCTCAACACTTTTATCGGTCATTTTTAACTTTCTTTTAGCCTCATCAATTTTAAATTTGGATTGATTAACTTGAAGCTCTATCTTTTCTCTTGCCTCCTCAATCTGAAGCCCGGCGATCCTCATCTCACTTTTTGCAGCTTTGAGGGTGTGTATTCTGTCCCCGAAATGGAAGATCGGTACATTTAGGACAAGTCCGAATGAGTACATACCGGCGAATTTGTTGCTGTATCCGTTATACACATTAGGGTTAGAAACGATGTAATTACCTGATAGCACGAGATTTGGCATAAAGCGTGATTGTGCAATTTTGTATGAGGAACCTGCAATGTTTTTTGCCTCTGTTAAAGCTTTAATTTCAAATCTGTTATTAATCATAGATTCAATCGATCCGTTAACAGGAACAACTTCGTCAATAACATCAAGATTGCTCTCCGAGAGAGTTATGTCCTTATCCAAATCGAGACCACAAAGTTGATTCAGAGCCATTTTAGATAGTCTAAGGCCGTTTTCGGCTTTAACGAGTATCATCTCAGCCTCGTTTTTCTTGACCATAACTCTCAGAAGATCAGCTTTTGTCGCAACCCCTTCTTCAATCATAACCTTTACATTCTCCTCAAGTTTGGTCATCAGAGTGCAGTACTCCTTGGCCAGTTTGTTTTTATTCTCTATGGATACTACTCTCCAATAGGCCTCATCTACCTCCATAATAAGGTCGTCAGCAGCCTTTTCCTCTTCGAGTTTGGCAACAGTCTCGGCACTGCGGGACATTTTGTACAACTCTCTTATCTTACCTCCTAAAAAGAGGGGCTGGATGAAACCTACATTTCCGGCGTAGATATTTTTAGAATCGAACTCCATAGCCTCTTTTGGAAGCAACGCGTAGTTTTTCCAGATTATTTTCTCAGGGTTTACTTTTGGATCGAAAGGGACTCCGTTAGCGTCAAGCGGCGCATAAACTCCATCACTGACCTTAATCCATTGGTTAGAGATTTGATCCTGTCTGAAACCGAAAGATCCGTCTGTCATCTTTGTTCCAATCGGCAGCAGGGCATCCTCACTGAGAAGCGAGATGTTCTTTTCGTTTCTCATGTAGGTTCCGTTGGCGGAAAAATTAGGTAAAAACTGTGTGAAGACAGATTTTCTTGTCTCCGATGCAATTTTTGCTTTCTCCTGAGATATCATCAGAGATCTGTTGTGCTCAAGGGCTAGCCTGCGACACTCTTCGATAGAGAGGATGGATTGTGCCTGCAAAGAACATACAGTGCAGGCAGCGATAAACATTGTGATAAATCTTCTCATCTATATTACTTTTTTAGTTTGCAGTTGGTTCAACAATCAGATTATTAAGTAATCTGCGTACAATCTCCCTTGTAAAGAGCAGCTCATTTTCTGAAATACCGGAAGTTGCCTGGTCGAATGTATCTCTGACAATCTCCATTGCTTTTGATTCTATCTCTTTTCCCCTTTCTGTGAGGTGAATAAGGTTTATCCTTCTATCTATAGAGGATGGACGTCTTTCAATAAGATCATGTTTTGAAAGTACGTCAAGTAGTCTTGTAATACTTGCTTTATCTTTTGCTGTCTGATCGCTTATCACCTGTTGGGTTACTTTGTCTTTATTCCACAGCGACAGAAGCACAAGCCACTGTTCTGAAGAGATTTCCAGACCGGCCTCTCTGAATTTTCTGTTCAGTAGGCGGTTCAATGAAGCAGATAGTCTTCCGCTCAAAACATCGAGTAGTTCTGTGATTTTTAAAAATTCATTTAGTTGCATAGACAATAGTTGTTATATCAACGATGCAAAGGTATGTACATTTTAATAAATGCAAAAAAAATTCACAAAAATTTAATTCTTTGAGTTTAAATCCGGCTACAAAGGTTAACTTAGACAAAAGAATAACAATGATTTAGATACTTCTTAAACACTATTTTGCGCTACGATTATTTTAATGGAGATAAATCATATATATCTGTATATTTTTGTATGGGCAAATAAAAGAATACCATTATGAAAAAGATCTGTACGCTGCTCATTGTTCTGATTTTTATATCATCAGGAGCAATGGCTCAATCCAAAAAGGAGATCAGGGAGGGAGAGAGGATGGCCAGGTATATAACTGCCGTTCAGGCATTGAAGACAAAAAAATTCGGACTAGCCTCCGAGACTTTTTCTGTAAAACCCTATGGTAACCCATACACAACGGATAATGTAACCAAAAGCTTCATCGGTTTTGAAGGAGACTTTCTGGTAATGAAAGGAATACTCTTCACACCATCAGGGTCAAAACACAGATTTGTGGTCAGCAATTATGAAGTGAAGGTGGATAAAAAGGGAAATGTAAGAGCTGAGTTTGATTACAAGGGGCTTAATAATTCGGGTACTGTAACAATTTATATGAAAGCGGGCAACAACTATGCTGATGTCAATATCAGAAGAAATGTAAATAGCGTACACTATAACAGATCTTTGTCTCTGATGGGAGATATTCTTCCTTCAGAGACATTTAATTTTGAAGAGGACACGGAGATACATAAGCTATGAAATCTCCCTGTTATATAATAGTAATAATTCTGACTCTCTTCTTCTTTTCTTGTAAAAGAGAGGTAAACAGAGATGATGCTAACAGGCTTAAAAAACTTGACATGGCATTAATATCTGATCCCTATCGGGTCAGGGACTCTCTTGATAAAATTAAGGTGGCAGCCCTGGATGAGGCAAATTCGGCATATTACTGGCTCTTGAGCGCAGTGACCAATGAAAGATGTGGTGTCGTTGAAAAGGAGGATTCAATGATTATCATCTCTGAAAAGCATTTTAAAGACCGAAAAGATTACATGAATTTCTGCCGTTCTGTTCTTTACAAAGGGGTTATAAGGTACAATCAATATAAACAGGACACATTGACTGCCACCTTTTTTTCAAATGTAGGAAATCTGATGCTAAGGTATAGAGTCAATGATCCTGCTACAAAAGCTACATTATATAAATATCTGGGCAAATTAAAAAGAGCAAACGGGGAGTTTGCAAATGCAGCGGAGTACCTTAGAAAAAGCAGGCAATTGAGTGAAGAGATTAACGACTCGTTGGAGGTACGAAGACTTGACCTGGAGCTATTTTATGTTAATCTTGCCCAAAAGGATTACTCTCAAGCGCTTGCAAATATTGCTCACTATATCGACTCAGATACGACTAATCCATTAAAGGCTTATGAGTTGAATGAGGCTATATCACAGTTTTTCATTGAGAGGGAGGAGTTTGATATAGCAATAGTTTACCTGAGAAATATGCTTGAAATGTCCGGGAGGATTGGTAAAGGGGTAATTGACCGGTCACAGCTTTATCATAGGATTTCACTGTATTACAGAAACAAAAATATGTTGGATACAGCTATAGGTTATAGCAGGCGTTCATTGGCGGCACTTAATGGAAACGCTTCTACAAACGGGCATGTATATTACAATTACATAGCCGGTCTTTATGAGGCAAAAGGCGATCTGACAAATGCTATCTATAATTATAAAAAAGCTTATGAATCACACAAATACACTTACTCAAATTATACAAGTAAAAATGTCTCAAGAATAGAGAGCCTGTATGAGACATCTATAAAAGAGGCTGATCTTCAGAACGAAAGAAATAACAGGAAATATTTTACTCTCTTGGGAATTACGATCATAGGTGTGCTTACCTCCATCACATTGTTGTTGAGAAAGCGGGTGAAAAATTTCAGGGATGAAAGCCATTTGGCAAAAAAAGAGATAAGAAAGGCAGAGAATGAGGTTAGCAAAATGAAATTTGTGAATGAGTTGAATGAAATGTCTATAGGTCTGCTGAATCAATTAATGCGGAGTGTCAGCATAGAGGCTGACAGAAACAGGGCAGGGGCGTCAGACACCGCAGACAGGCTTGTTCAGTGTATTTCTCAGACGAAAAAAAGCTCTAAAGAGAGAATTGCAGAGATAGTGCAGAATAACTTTATTTCAGATTATCCGAATTTGCAATATCTTTCAAATCTCACTGATTTCGAAAAGGTCGTATTTGTTCTTCTGGACAATGGTTACTCAATAAGAGAGGTAGCAGCACTGCTTGACAGGACACAATCTTGTATAAGCGGAGAGAAGTCAAAAATAAAAGAGAAGATTTTAAGTCGCCAGGACCTGCCGTTCGATCCAAAGGTTATGTTTTCCATTTTCAATTAGTGCTGTTTTTGCGAATGAAACATATAGCCTAAAGAAGAACGACAGGTTGCGGCTTATTT
>JAEAMG010001251.1_pt1 | contig 20619 bp, 10 predicted proteins | sample 8958741 | NCBI WGS metagenome assembly JAEAMG01 (sample SAMN16933256, study PRJNA681125) | bioreactor sludge metagenome | isolation source: anaerobic bioreactor treating anionic surfactant - SDBS | place: India: Bengaluru | collected 2019-02-28 | reverse complement strand
TTGTCTAAGGAGTGGGAAGCCTAAATCGTCTTCAAGTGATTGGATCCGGGTAGCCAGAATATGTGGGACGATGTGTCCCGCGGTGAGCTCTTCCTCAATTTCATTCGCTGGAAAAAAGACCGGGACCTCGCCCGAATGGGATTTGGCCCATGAATTAAATCTCAAAGGATACCCGGAGATTTCACCCAAATATAAATGCGATAAGGGCGACGGACACTTGATTGCCCGCTGAAGCGCAGCTACATTTCCATCCATGAGATTATCAGCCAAAATCGGAATACAAAGAGCCTCAACTACTTCGGATTCAAGTTCAATTTCTGAAACCCATTGAACCAGTGCATTCCACAGGACATCTCTTTCGTGTGAATCGCGTATTAGAGCGGCAGCGGCATGCACCGTTGACAGCTTTGCCATGGGAACGGGATGTCGCAGGCGAGCAAGTCCAAGTCTTGCTAAAATATTTAAATCCATAGAACACTAATCTCCCGTCAGCCACACTGGTACTTCAAGAGGCTGGTCCGCGACATCCTCCAGTACCGCTTCAACCATTTGCTCTGTCACCTGTATTGCTATTGTACTCTCGCCAACTGCCATCAAAAACTGAACAAGTCGTTCCCGTCCAATAACCATTTCTCTAGAACCATACTTATAAGGGGAGACAGATGTATCTAGAATAAACTCCTTCCAGCGGTCCCTGTAGTATTGTGCAAACGTCTTGAATCGCGCCCCCACATCCTCTGAAGAATAATATCGGTCCCAACCATGTCGCTGAATTTGGGCTGCCACAATCCAACGATATGCCTTGTTTTTCCCTTCCATGGCTAGACTGAGCTGAAACACGTCATCGAGTAATTCTGTCAACGCTGAAGGAACATTCTCTTCATCAAGATACACCTCAAGAGACCTCAGTAGGTCCATACCCCGGTTTTGCGAGATCCAGTGGTCGAACCATTCACGAACTGCTTTGCGTTCTCCTGCATATACGTGTTTCTCTCTCAATTCATCCAGCATCGCCGTGAGCGAGTCCGGAGAGTAAATAGTCACGTCGAGGCCGTGCTCGTCACTCATTGAGGACGACCCGGGGTATCGGTCTTTCCCAAGATCATCTGGAGCGCAACCGAAGAGTTCAGCGTTTTTCATCACAATTTCGGCGGCGATCGGGTCCCCATCTTGGGCGCGACTTCGCAGGGCACCAACGGAAGTGGAATCCCACAGTCCCGTCGTAACAAACGACATCACGGGGGAACTCAGCGGTTCGCTGACCAAGAGCCTTGAGAAGACTTCTTCAGCTTCGTACCATTCCGAGGTCTTCAGAAGGTGCTCGTAGTAGGCGACGTATGAATTCGGCATAAGCCCGAGAAGCTGCTCTGCCATCTTGAACTTTGCATATCGAGTCTCGTCTCCGTCTGTGATCACATCGATTTGGGCAATAGCCGGGCAGATCCGGGAGATCGCACATCGGGTGTAGTCCGTGTCAGCCGTTGAAATACAATCTATTCCATCAAGGACACTGAAGATCGTCATGTCCTTGCGCCAGCCATAGCCCATGACACATGCGAGGATTCTCGACAACAAGGTGCGGCTAATATCGTCAAGTCCGTAAAAGACAGCAAGTTCACAAAGATCAAGGTACTCATGTGCCCGATTTCCAAACTCGCTGACTCGGTGAATCTGAGAATTTAGTCGACGTTCAAGTTCTTCTTGAATAGATTGTCTCTCTATGATCTTGCGTCCATCCTCGAGGTATCGTTCTAGCCATTCTGAAAAGAGAAAATGCCGAGAAGAGACTGCAAAACGCCATTCGCTAGCAGAAACCTTGTCAAGGTTGGTTCTCAGAGAAGTTAACAGGAACAGGTCTGTTGTAATGCTGAGCAGTGCTCGTCGTAACGTCACATACTCTGCGAATTGATCATGGTCTTTCGGAGGATGTTCGGTCGCCATTATTTGATAGCAGTACGAATACGGTACAGTCTCCCCTCGCGCTAGCATACTGCCGACAGATGAGGCTAGCCTGATGACGTGTGTCACGGAAATATTCAGCCCGTGACGCTCCTTGAATTCATTAACTCGTACGACCGGGTTGGCCCCGCGTAGTTCCAAGCATTCTGAGAGAACATAGAAGAAGAGGTCGTGCAGATACCGCTCTGTATTTTCCTTTGTCTCTTCTTGCGGAAATCGGACATCGAGTGAGGAAACGTTAGGGGAGAACCCGGTTTTCGTAGCCTTGGTCGGTGCATAGAGCAAAGCCCAACAAGAGACGATGGGGTTGTTTCTTAATTGACTAAACTCAGGCCAATCTTGTAGCCGCGCCTGGCAGGCGCCGGCAAGTTGAATCAGTGCCAGTTCCAAGTCTTCCCGCATACATTGGGACATTGAGTACGGCAAGAAGGCAATCAGAAGATTCAAGTCCCCATGCTTGGAAAGTTCCCGAACGAAAATGCGAAAGAGTTCAATTGATAAACGCCTAAAATTCGCAAGGTTAGCCACGAGTTCAGCAGGGTCGTAATCCTGTGTTCTTGCGGCAAGCCGAAAGTACTGCGCGGTCATAGTCTTAAGAAACTGGTTATCATAGGCGCCCACTCTTAGGCGATCGTTAATCTGTCTCTTTATTTGCTCCTTGCAATGGCAAGCGTCATCGAGTCTTCCTAGTGCGATGAATTGGTTTGCGAGTATGTACAATCCGCTGATAGATGAAGATCGGAAACGTGCATGCAGATTTCGAAGCGGGTAATCATCGTCAGCCAAAGCAATCGCACAGGTGGATACTCGGTCGTAGTCATCTACCTGAAATTGAGTCCCGTAATTGACACGGTCCTTGAGGAGCCGTATGCGAACAGAACGGGCGAACTGGTGTGACGTATGGGCCGCTCGTTCCGCCGCAGAGAGTATTGCTACAATCTGTTCCGGGGGATAAGCACTTGCAAGACTATCAATAACCCAATTACGGTTGGGGTTGTTGATGAGATCGTCGGTTTGTCCTGCTCTGGCCTTCAGCAGCCATAGCCAGCCCCAAGTATGGAATGCCGGAGACTTGGTCTCTAGCCAGGTAATGACCCTAGGCAGTAGCGTTACCACGCGTCCTACATGTTCTGGGTCTTCTCTGATAAATGCCAATATGCTTACATGGAAGGGCACTTTCCCTGCTTCAGTTGAGTAGAAGAGATGGCCTATCTCGCGATTCAACTCACCGATAGGTATCCCAAGACAATCTTCTAGACCCAAATTGGGCCATATGAAGTCGATGTCGGCTACGAGGTGCAGAGCATCTTTTGCTTGAAAGGATAAGCGCTGCCAGAGTACACGATAGTAGGTTCTGATGTTGCCATCGGGGCAATCTGGAAGTTCATCAATCAATCTAGGGATAAGTACCCGCGCCTCTCGAGCAATGTTTTCAAAGCTATAGATTAGATGCAGAGGATGGCCGTGTGATAGTTCATGAAACTTGCTGGACAGTTCCGTTAACGGGTCTGAAAGGAACTCTGAAGGTCTTTCTGGAAGTTCAAAACGGTTGGCGTTCAATTGGGCCTCAAGCCACTGTTTGACAGCCGTGAGAGACATACTTGGAAGTTCGATCCAGTCATCCGTATTGACAAATCTTAAGAATGCAGACGGGAGTTGTTCTTTATCTACCCTCTGCGTCCCCAAGACAAGAACTAGATTGTCAGGTAATGGGAAAATGGCGGAGAAGAGACTTTCCAACGGTCGTCTATCGCCTTCATTTTCCCGCCAGACATGGTCAAGACCATCAACGATGACAAGGAACCTCTTGCCCTGCAGTGCGTACCCTTTAGCGCATGCCTCAAGCCAGGATCGTAGATTCTCGCTGTCTTGAAGGCGTCCAGGAACGCTTGTTTTCCCTTGGAGATGTTCTATATGCTGAGCTTCCATTTGCGCCATCAGAGAATTTGCGACTTCTGGAAACGAAAGTCTGTTCGACGTATCCGCCAGATCGAGGAAGTAATGGTGCCGAATATGCGGCACAGCCAGCTTATCCAGCTCCGTGCAGAGGTAACTGAGAAAGGTACTCTTGCCTTGTCCCGGGGATCCCCAGAGCACGTGAATCCGACGCTGTCCTGCCGTAATTTCCTTGAGGAAATCCTCGGCGAAGTCTTCGTCTGGCGGATAGTAGCCATCCGGTATCCTGAATGATTGATTCAGAGGTTCCGGACGACGGCTATCTAGAATCCCGCGAAGCAGTTCGAGAGTAATTGAGCCATCAGGAGGCGGGAACACTTTTCTGACAGCCCAGTCTATCGCTTCAACACGCAGAGCGAGCCAGCCATGATTCCTAGTGTAGTGGGGAACGTAACGATCAAACAGTGTCCGTTCCATGGCAACATAACCTTGGTGACTATGGCGAAACTCGAAGGTCGTGAGGAATTCATTGGCAGTCTCTTCACCGTCAAGTTGCTGTATGAGCTTCTCTTTGATATCCGGCGGGACACTAGCAAGATTAACGCGACGGGTATCCTGGTCAAGAGATTCACTGAACGTTCTGTCCGGGATGCGATTCGTGACTAGAGCTGCTTCAGCAATCGCAGTCGGTTGGGTGGAATTGAAGGCTCCACACCACTTCTGCAGGAGTGAGCGGCCATGTGGTTTGTGCTGCATGAGCCAATCCCAAGTAAGAGCGTTCTTGTCATCGTAGGGGTCCACCGTGAATTTCACCTGAAGAAGTACCATACTTCCCTCGGCCTGCAGAGCCACTATGTCGTCTAGGCCCTTGGGTGACTCATCATCATCTGCTTCAAACTTCACCCATTGGTAGATAGACGGATCATCAAGCCAATTACAGAGGAATTCCAGTCCTATGAGATTCTGGTAAAGGTAACCTCCGAATGTAATCGCCGAACTTTTGATAACGGTATTCATCTGGACCGATTGCCCTCATCAGGACAAATTTTCCTGGGAGTGTTAATCCGTAGGCACTTCCGTGATAGTCTTTTTTTCAAAATAAACCTATCGTTGTGTATCTCTGCAAAGTGTAAATTATAATTAATAAGTGCAGCATGTTTTAACTATAATTTACAACAACAAGTTACTCTCTTAGAACGGCTCGTTTGCTGCCTAAACTGATACTTGCGGGTCACAAGGAAGAGATCGTAGTACAAAGATCTACTGCAAACTCAGGCTTTTGCTCCTCCGCCCATACTCACTGAGCCCTCCGATACTTCATACGCGAGGAGAGCGCACTCTGTATTCCATCCAATATGGAGAGTGCTTTCTATCACGCACTAAAAGAACTTTTGTCATGTCCGATGAGAAAGCGATTTGTACCATCTGCGCGTTATGGTTCCGGTTGAATTGTCGTCAAAACGGAAACACTCAGCAAGGGCGTCAATCGTCGTGACGATGCCCCGCAACACAGGGGCAGAGAAACTGCTGCCCGTGGAGGTCTCATAGTGGCTTACCCAATTACCGACCAGCGCCGGCACATGCACCGTGTCAAGATCCTGTACCTGCTGTTGGTCGAGAACAAGCGAACCAGCTTGTCTGTGGAGGTTGACGGCCACTGTGATGGCGTCCAGGCAGTTAGAAACCATACGAGAATGGTCTTTCATGGCGAAATCAATGGGGACGGGCACATCCACCTTACGGATAATCTGAAGGAGTTTGTACTCCAAATACTGCCGCAGAAGTGGCTCCGCCTGGCTTAGCTGACCGGCGGTGAGCAAGGTATCAACGGAGGTCTTAAGTCTTTCGGCATCTTGTGCTTGGCTCAGTATGGTGCCCATGGGTGGTGAACCCTGAAGTTTGTGATGGTGCCAAGAACTTGTGGCACCAAGCCTGTCGAAGTATTTCTCGAGCAAGCCGTCATGACTGAGAATGATAAATTGTAGGCCCTGGGCATGCTGGGGATGCTGGAGGCTCTGCCTTATCAACTCCATGAGATTCCACTGGTGGCCAGCGTCGAAACTGGACGTTACGTCGTCTAAGACGACAAAACGTGGAACTCCTGAGTGTTTCAAGGCTGCAGCCAAGAAGACCGAAATCGCCAAAGCATTGCGGTAACTTTCGGACAAGAGTGCACGGGCAGAAAGCCTGTGTTGACCGTGGAAATCGCTCAATTGTACGTGAAGGTCTTCCTTGTCGTTTGCCCGTTGAAGGTCGGGTACGACGTCACCGACGTTCATGATCTGCCTGAACATAGATTTGTACTCAGGCTCAATGGCGTCGATTTTCACCTTGGAAAGCGCCGCTTCGGCGTCTGAGAAGATAGTCGTCGCGTTAACGATGAACTTACGCCAACGCTCTCGGATGTCTAATTTGGCACGATACTTGGCCTCTTCGTCTTGTTTCTTCCTGTAAAGTTGGATGCTTTCGTTGAATTGGCGGCCGTATTCGACCTGCTCCGTCAATTGAACAAGAGACTGCGGAAGCTCTTTCTCCAACCGCTCCTTGGTGGCAGTCAATTCCTGGGCCTTTGTTGTGAGGGATTCCTCCAGGGTAGTGAGCCGTGTTACGGCGACGGCCAATTCGCCTGAAGTTAGTTGGCCCGATGTGATGTTCCGGCAAAGTTGTTCCGCAATGCGGTCGGCCTCTTGCACCGCAAGCGGCGCGGCCTTTTCCAAGACGGCAAGGCGTTTGGTCCATAGTGCTGTATGTGAGGTTTGCTTTATCTCTGAGATCTTCTCAACAACGCCTCGATACTGGCCCAATTGGTCGTCTATGTGTACCTTGATTGATGTTTCAAGCGGACTGAGACACAGAGGACAAGTCGAATCATCCGTCCAGAGGCCCTGGCTGATGAGACTGTCGGCAGTCTCATAAAGGCGCTTGAAAAGGTCTCCGCGGGTTGCAGAAAGCAAGGCGTCTCTTTCCTCGAGAAGCCCTAAGAGTTTCTGCTGTTCTTCTTTGGTGGTGGCAGGGTCACTGGCACCAAGGGCTTCCAGTCCCGTTAGAGATTCGATAACGCGTTCAAGCTCTTTGCGTTTTTCCCCACCCTCAGCCTCTCGGATGGCCTTCTTGAGAGCGTCAAAGTCAACGTCCGCGAGCCGTTTCCCCTGGAAATGCGACTTAAGCAATTCGACGTTGCCGAGTGCCGTGCTGACTTTGTCTTGGCATTCGTCCAATCGGTCAACGTCGTCGATAGTCTCGCCTGTTACGCGCTCATAATTAAGGCGCACCGTAACCAGCGCTTGTTGGCTTGCTTGCTGGGAGGCTTTGATGGATGTGCCTATGATCTCAGTCTTGAGGTCGTTCTTGAGCGAACGGGTATCTGAGGCTGCCTGAAGAGACTGGCGCATGTCAGAATAAGCGGATAGACCGAGTAAGGCTGAAAAAGACCGCCCACGTTCAAGTGGAGAATCATCGATGAAATGCGAGAAGGTCCGATAATCGAGTAACGTAAAATCCTCATTCAAAGCCGCAAGAAACACTTCTGGATTTGGATGACCAGAAGGACTCGACACTGTTCGGCGGCCAGCGTTGTTTCTTTCGACGTGGATGGATATAGCAATGCTTGAGCCGTCATCAGGTTCGAAATCAAGATCGATAATCGCGTGCTTTCGGGAATGGAAGCGATTGCAGTAGTAGTCGTCAGCATGCTCTTGATCTAGGAGTACATCAAGTTTGGGGATGGAGCCTCGGATTGCGTAGGAAAGGGCCTCAAAAATAGAGCTTTTCCCGATCCCGTTGACAGCAAAGACGGAATTGACGGCTTGAGGGCGGAAGCGTAGATCAAGAGGGTTGGCTTCATTGTTGATACCCCGAAAGCCTTCAACTCGTATTCTGGTCAAGAAGTAACGTGGCATCAGCTCTGCTGCTCCTCAGAAGTCGGCGCGTCTAGGCTGTCCAGCGCAGCCACGATAGCCGTGTTGAAGTCGGAACGTGCTTGGCTGTTGCGATTGCTCTGCTGGACAATGGCAGCAAGTTTCCCCGAGTTCGCTCGAAGGATGCTGCCCATAGCGGGATCGAGACTCTCCATCTCAGTGAGGAAAGCTTCCCAGTTCGTTTGGAACGAATCTGTTTCACTGAATCTGAGTCCTGGCATTCTTCTCGATCCCTTTAGTCCGTTATGCCCCCGTTTCGAATTCGGCGTTCTTGAACTTCAGGACATTGCAGTTTTCCTTCACGGCGCGCTGCACGCCTTCGTCGAATCCCGCAGTGGAGTCCGCTTCGATTTCTACCTTAACGCGGACCTTGGTGTCGGCACGTTGGGTGAACAGGAGCGCTACTTCATCCACAATCTGGTTGAATTCGTACTTAGCTTTGACCGGGTCAAGCTCGATTGCGCCGTAGAAGTGCCTCCGGAGCGCTGCTCCGGTTGCTTTGCCGCCCGAAGTGGGCTTGTAACCTTCTCCTGCTGGGCCTTCGGCCGCGCTCGATGCTCCGCCCGCGCCGCCGCTTTCGGGGATTATCGTTCCGTCCTTGGCCTTTGCGGCTTCGGCGGCCTGCAGCGCGTCCGCATAAGCCTTCGCGGTCTGCGGTTCAATGAGTAGCAGGGAACTATCGAAAATCTGTGTGGTGGGTTGACCAAAAGTAAAGCCCAAGTATTTGCCTTCGTCCTTGCCGTAAGCCAAGCCGAAGAAATCACGGCTGCCTCCGCCCGCCTCCACTGTGCGCCGAAACACGGCTTCGTCGCGCAGACGGGGCAGATAGAGATATTGGCAGGTCTTCTGCCATACGTCCAAGGCCCCGACTTCCTTCACGCCATCCTTCCAGAACCACGTTTTCAGAAGGTTGGCAAGATGGATTGGCGACCACTCGTTGATGAGTAGCTCGTTCTCTTTGAGGGCACGCTCGATTTCCTGGCCGAAATGCTGGGTGCCGGGGTTGATTTGGAAAGGTTCCCATTGGATGTCTGAGGGTCCCTTGCCGTTTTTCACCTCCTGCATGGGCGCGAGAAGCCATTTATAGGTTTCGCGAATCATCCGCTTCAACGTTTCCTGGGCGTCATCGAAACTCTTGGCGGCTTGACGGGACTGGAACTGGTCAAGGTTGAGTTTCAGTTCCTTGATGTCTTCGACGATGGACTGCCATGCCAGCATGGCTTTCGCCTGGTCCTTCATGCGTTGCACGCTGTCATTGTCTGCAACCAGGAAGAGAAGGCGATTCTGCTTTGTCCGCGGCTGGTCCCCGCGGCTCTTGAGGACTTCAGCGGCCCCCTCGATGGCCTTATTGTATCCGCTGCGGCTGTAAGGACAGTCCGGCGAAAGTACGACCAAGCGGGCTGCCAGATCGTCGGGCACGTCTCCGCTGCGGGTGAAGACATGGACACCGCCGAAAGTGTTCGTTACGATACCCTTCTGAACACGGTCCCGGATGGCGGGAAATACGTCCTCCTTGTCGTTGAAGCGCCGTTTCCGTTCTTCCATCTCACGCCGAAGGTTGGGGCGGGTATCAAACCAGAAACGGTCATTGGCGGTATTGAGATAATGGAGCCGCTCGACAAGTCGCCGGACTGCGTCCTTATACAGGCCGGTCTGCTGGCCTGGCTGCGCCGTTCCCAAGACTATCTGCTCCAATTCGACGCCGCGCACCATTTGGTTGGGCGTGGTAGGTGCGCTTCCGAGAAAGACGGTCCGCGCTACACGCCTGCAAGCCTGGACACTGCCAAGGCGCGTGTCCTTGTTCTCCTGATCAGTCGTCTCGGCGCGCTCACCGTCGATATCCTTCTCGAGGACCGGGTCCCAACCCTGGGGCAAGTAGTAGATGGCCTCGTTGCGTACGTCGGCGTCATAGAGCGGCAAGCTGCCGGGCATGATGAGCAAGTCGTTATTGCCGTCTTTCCAGAGCCGGTGAACAACCTTGGCCATGAGCTTGAGCACGCCGCGCGTGCGCTGGAAATTGTCGAGGGAAGACCAGTCCTCGTAAAGGCGGTCGAACACCTCGGGGTGAATCGGATAAGCGTTCAGGAGCCGGTCGTAATAGCGGCTCTCCTGCGTTTCGTGGGGGAAATCAGCGCTGTCGGCGATGTAGAAGTCCGCGAAAGCCCGGCATACGGATTCAGATGCGCTGTGGTCGTTGATGTTCGTGAAAAGCCGTCGCCGGACAATCTCGAAGGCCTCCTCGGTACCCACGGGCTTCCAGAGTGCCTGCACACGGGCGAAGTAGTGCTCCAGCGTGCGAAGAGCATTGATGCCGCGTTGACTGCCGGCCTCTTTGTCGGATTCCGGAAGAGAGGCCAAGAGTACGGCGGACGGGACCGCCTTCAGCGCCTCCGTGAGGGCTTGGATGAAGGAAAGGTTGGAGTCATAGGTGCCTCCGGCATACGACTTGCCTTCCTCAAACTGGCGGATGTAAGCCACAAGCTCGTCCATAAGAATGACACACGGCGCATGGGCTGCGAGCAACTGGGTGAGGGCTTCCTTTCCCGGAGACGTTCCCGTAGTGTCGGCGTCTTTCACAATGTCATAGCCCGTTTCCCGGCCCAGTTGCCACGCGAGCTCGCCCCATAGGGTGCGGACATAGAGCTTACCCCGTTTTCGTGCAGCGCCTGGGGCCAGTTTGTTGCCGTCGAGAACGGCCAGGTTTGCCTTGGGGACATCGGTCACATTGGCCGTTTTGAGAATGGGTGGGACGCCCTGCAACTGGCTCGATGGTACTTCGCCCTTGGCCAAGTGATATACCGCCAAGAGGGTATGGGTTTTGCCGCCGCCGAATGCCGTCTGCAACTGAATGACCGGGTCGCCGCCGCTGCCTGCAAGCCGTTTCACAACGGAATCGAGAAGCAGGCGCATGCCTTCCGTGATGAACGTACGCTGGAAGAAGAGCGCCGCGTCCTGATATTCCTGCGTAGCTGAACCGTCGTGAACGCGGGACAGGTCTGCCGCGAACTCGGCTTGCTGAAACGTGCCCTTGAGCACGTCCTCGTGCGGAACGGCGACTTCGCGCCACGGTTTCATGATCATTTTTTCTCCTTTTCTCGGGGGCGGCTACACGTCCATCTCGGTCTGTTTACCTACGTGGGCCACTTCTTGAGAGGCCCTTTCAATGGCGCTCCAAGATGTAATCATTTCGTTATAAGCGCGGGCATCCTCTGCCCAACCTTTGCGTTCACAGAGCGTATATAGGCGGTACGCCAATTGGCGCATGGGTTCGGCACGGGTAGGCATCCTGGCCAGTAGTGCACCCGCAACCGCCTCGCTCTCCTGCTGCAAGGACCGGATCATCTGGTGTAACGCTTCCCATATTGGTGTACGATGGTCGCTTTCAGGACTCCAATCTTGAGGATAGTCGCGCCATCGAAGTAACTGAACAACGCCTTTGGCTGATGCGAGGACGCCGGAGCCTTTTACGCCGTCTACGCTCGTACCCTTTGCCCGGGCAAGCACGTCAGCTTCTCCGAACTTGCCTTCGCTCCAGCCGTAGTTCTCGAACCAGTGCAAGCAGAACTGCGTGTCGTGGTCGAAATCATCTTCGGCCAAGAAGCGGTTGATTAGTTGTAGCGCCGTGCGTACAGTCATCGGCTTACCGTCAGCCTCCAGCACAGCCGCGTACTTCGAGAAGATGGCCATGCCTGGGCCTATAATCGCTTGTGATAAGTCCACAGGGGCAACAGGTGAATTCACTCCTCCACGGGTAATCTCATCGAGGGCAAGAGGTAATGCTTCATTAAGTTCGCGGATAAATTCTCGACGTGAGATGCTTGACGAATCGGGTGGACGTTTACGGCATACGAGGATGATGCTGGAGGCCAAAGCATTGGTACCTATGCCAACCGAACGTGCACCACGTTCGGTGCGCATGGGCCAAGTACCGCTGATAGAGAACCCGGCCCGGATCACCGCCTCAAGGAATGTTTCCCATCCTGTGCTGGCCGTGCCGGAATCACTCTCACTCTCAGACTGCTTAAAAGCATAGTATATTGTCACGGGAAAGACAGGGTGTACTTGCTCAGCCAGTCGGTGCATCGCCTGTGTCATGCCGTTTAGGAAGAATCCCTCAGCATCTTCTTTGCTGCCATGGCGGTAATGACTTGCAATCAATTCCTCTGCCTTAGGCACAGCAAGCGTGGCAAAAAGGCTTGGGAAGACAGGTCTTAGGGATCGGCGCAACCACACGTAGAAGAAGTCCGAAAGATCCGCATAACAGATGTTGTCGTAATAGGGCGGATCTGTTGACACAAACTTGCCTAATGAGATTGACTGGTTTGCCGCGTCTGTTTGTGTAGCGTAGCCGTGCCCACACAAAGGGAAAAGGTCAAGCGCCTTCGTGATCCACTCGATGCCAGATAGCCAGTTGCCGCTCGTGCTTCCAAATGGGGGCGCTTCTGCATAGTCCCAAGTCATAGGGAGTGCCTGTCGCGAAAAAGTCCCGCGAATAAAGCCTTCCGCAGGTGTTGCAATCACTGACCAGTAATTGGCGGCATAATCGACAGCGCACGCCAAGTATACTCCCACAGCTTCGGCCCGCGCAGTAGCACAGAGCCCGCCGTCGCGTAGAGGGATACTGTCATCTGGAAGACCTGCGGCGATTGCATCGAATCTAATGCGCTCTCGGGCCTCATCTATGAGGTCAGAGAATGTCGTCAGCGCCGCCAATTGGCGTTGAGTAAAGAGGTCTCCGAATGTGTTCATACCATACAAAGGCATTTGGTCGCGGGTCTTGCCCACCAATTCTTGTTCTGGTTTCCAACCGGGTTTCGCTTGCCGGGCAATAGTTTCCTGTTCTGCAGTCGGCGCGAGATATACCCGCCCAGGCATACCGTCCGCCACAATAGCCATCAAGCGTACGCCCAATCTTCCAGCTTGAGCTTCGGCCTTGAGATGTTTGCCGTCGATGGGGCTTTTCGAAAGCAGACAGTAGAAGCCAGATCCCTTGCCCGGCGCCTTGGTGCCATGCTTCGCCGCTTCCACGTCTTTCGGCTTTCCTTCCTTTACTGTGAAGTAATAGCCGTTATCTTTGATAACGGGCTCGACATAAGCCTCTCTACCGACCTTAGTGGAAAGTATAAAGGTCGAGGCAAGCGGCACGTCAACGTTGGAAAATGCTGGGTTTGGGCTCTTGACCGTGCGAGCCCAGATCCAGGCGACTACCGTCAGTTGTTTGCCGACATAGGGTTTGAGATCCTTTCGCTCCTTCACCATCTCTGGGGTAACTTCCACCTTCGGGTAGAGGTGTCCGATGCGTTTCACCGCCTCATCGCGCATCCATTGGCCGTAATAGCGTATATCTTCCGCGAGACCCTGCGCGCCTTTCCATTCACGTTCTATGAGGTCCTTTCTCTTGTACGATTCAGGGTTGATGGGCGGCTTCCCCGCGAACCTTGGGGGGATCTCAATCATCGCTTTATTGATGAGCACGGCGACGGGATTCAGGTCGCTCGCGTAGGCTTCCAGACCAAGTCGCTGTGCTTCCAACGGTAAAGCCCCGCCCCCAGCAAATGGGTCATGAAACGCGGGCAACTTGTCGGGATTGAACAACTCCGCAGCCTGGGGATGGTCTTTGTTGAGGCGACAGGTTTCGCGCCAACTCTTCCAGATTTCCTTGCGGGCCTCTTCGAGGACTTCCTCATTGTTGGTGTTTTCCCATAGGACCATCTTCTCGATAATTTTGAAGAGCCGGTCCCGCTCCAATGCCGCTTGTTCCTTGTTGACGCCACGCTGAAGATGGCGTTCATAGCCGGGGTCGTTCACCAATTGAGCAAAAAGTACGGCCCTCGCTGCGGCCAACGGCCGCCGTGCCCACCACAAGTGCAATGTGCTCGGATGTCCGTGTCGAATGGACTTTTCGCGTGCCGCGGCCTCGTTGATGGCGTCCAGTGGCAATGCCACTTCGATGAGTTTCTTGGGTGCTCGAATCATCAGTCCCTAATCCCTATCTGGTATGGCATCGGCGCAGGCAAAACAACCGCTGTAGAAGCCACTCTCTGTTTCTTGGTTGGTATATTCACCGCACCAATTGCACTGCCAGCGCTCTTCACATACATCGAGGCAATTGGTGCATAGATACTTGCCATGATAAGGAATCAATGTCCCCATTGACTCGCAAAGCGAACAGTTCCCTGTGCTTAGATGATCATCTCCGTCTTTGATTGCGCAATAGGCGTCATGCGGGTCGCCAAGTATCCCGGTCACATCATCTGGCTCGAAGTCCTTTCCGCAGTTCACGCAGGAACCGCGTCCCTCACCTCTCAGCACCACGGGATTCCCACAGTCGGGACACGCGAACTCAATCTGACAAGAGGTCCAGTCACACACTTCGCAGTGGCAATTGAACAGTTCTCCGAGGTACTCCTCAACAACAAGTGCCCTAAATCCACAAGAAGGGCAGTCGTCCAACTTCTTTCCGGCCTGGACATGAGTTTCAATCTCAGGTTTCAACGCATCGAACTTTGCCTTTAGATACTCGCGGATCTTTTGCATTCTCTTATCAAACGTATCGAGTTGTTTCGTGATCGCGGGAAAGTGGCTCCTCCAGCGGTCCGTCAATAGACGATGGAGATAGAACCACGCACGCAGCTGTTCTGCCACTACCTTCGTACGGAACTTGCTCAAGTCATCTTGATCTGGGTGCTGAAAATGGACTAGTTGGTTGCGATGATTAGCCAGTGCAAGGAAGCACTCCTTCTCGTCGATTCTCAATTCCTCACCGACGATGCTCTTCAGTCGCCCGAGAGCGTCTCTTAAACTGACCGAATGGAAATCGCCCCTGCAAAACATTTCCCAATTGGCGGCTTCGGGCTTGGTTACTATGAGAGCCCAATGTTCAAGCATTAACCTGGCTTTTACAAAGAGCTCAACAGCGGCACAGAAATGAATGAGGGAGCACTTCTCGTGGTTCTTTCTGTTGATCTCATGAATTGAATGATCAATGAAGCCCAGTGCATTTTGTGCAACTCTTTCAAAGAGGTCATCTTTGGTCATCACGACTGCCTCGCAAAGGACAACAATTGTTGCAGGTCAAGGTTGATGCTGGTGACGGCCCAATCCGGCTCCTGGGTGAAAGGCCTTCGGATGTAGTAAGGGCCTTCGTAGTGGTCTTGGTCCACCAGTACGATAGCCAGAATGAACTTGTCGGCCTGATTCAGACCATAGAGGATTTCATTGCGCGTGACGGTGATGGTCGTGCTGCCGTTGGCCCGGCCTTTCACCTCGATATGCCGCGTGGGGGGCAGTTTGCCTTCCACGGGTGGCGGGATGCTGGTGAGATCCCAGCCGCATTTCTGGGCGGATACGTCAATGACCTCGTGGCCCATAGCCCGTTCGGCGTCCATGACGGCTTTCATGGCAATGCGCTCGATTTCGGCGCGGGCCTGAGCGTCGGCGGTCCAATCCGCCTCGGCGGATTCGCCCTTGCGTTGGGCCAGGAGTCCTGCGGGTATGACCAATGCCCCGCCAAGAATGACAGGAGTCGCGGAGACGACGTGGCGCATAGATTGCAGTTCGGCTGTGCGGGTTTGTAGCCGCGCGGTTAGTTCGTCCATCGTGCGCACGGCATTCTCGTAATTCAGCCGGGGTTGCTTGCCTGCTTCCATGTCTTCCTTGAGCTTGATGGCTCGGTCCTGCCAGAAGTTAATCTCCTTCACAAGACGTTCATGCACAGCGGCAAGGGTCTTGTCTACATGCCGTTCACGGCGGGTTTTGACTTCTTCGAAATGCTCCGGCACCAATTCGCTCGATGCGTGCACCAAGGCCCGTTGTTCAAGGTTTTCCATAATCCAGGGCGCATTGAGCACGTCCTTGACCAGGGCGAAATCGTCGGGATCGATGGGTTCCAAGTCGAGATGCGGTGCCCAACCCGCGTGGACCGTGCGACCTTCCGCGTCAATCTCGACGAATTGCATACGGCGGGATACGGTCAAGGACTGGTCGCTACCTTCCTTGACGGAATGGTCGATGATGAAAAGTACTTTCGGGGCAAGGCCGAGGTCGTTGGGATCAACGAGCACAGCGCCCTGTTTGAGTTTGCCACGGTGTTGCTCGAGGGCAATGTCCGTTACTGCCTGCATAAGCGGGTGGCCAGGGTGAATGAGGCTGGCCATAGCTGCACCTGGGCGTTCCAGAATGCGCACGAATTGCTTCTCAAAACACACACGCTCATAGCGCCGAAGGACAGGATTGGTGTTCCGGCGATCGCGGCCCGTAATTTGCCGGTCGCGCTCCCGGATGGTGGCGGGAACGTGGGTGATTTCCCAGCGTCCAGGCTCTCGGGCGCGTAGTTCACCGCCCATTTGCTGGAAAGCTTGGTTGAAAAAGGCCCGGATGAAGTACGGCTGAAGCTTTCGCGCCTCAGCCTTTTCCATCTCCTCCTTGACGGCAAAGAGACGCTTCTCGTCCATGACCTCCTCGCTGAGAGCATTGCGGGCGATAATGGTCCGAATATGGTCTGTGTCGAGCACGCCTTCGACACGGCGCAATAAGCGGGCGCGGACCTGCGGGTCGTCGCCATAACGAATAGCCTCGATGAGGAGGTCCCTGAGACTCTTTTCCTCGAACACTTCGCCCAGGATGTCGAAAACGCGCCCGCCCAGGGCTTCGCGTTCGATTTCCAGCTTCTCGAAAAGCCGCTGGAACACGTCGCCTTCGCGCGTTTCTGAGGCGACCATGTTCCAGAGGTGGCACACTTCGGTCTGCCCGATGCGGTGAATGCGCCCGAAACGCTGTTCAAGGCGGTTCGGGTTCCAAGGCAAGTCGTAATTGACCATGAGATTCGCGTTTTGTAGGTTGACACCCTCGCCGGCAGCGTCCGTAGCAAGCAGGATGCGCGCGATGGGGTCGTTTCGGAATATCTCTTGAATTTTGCGGCGTTCCTCGCGCTTGACGCCACCGTGGATGATGACCACGGCATCTTCCTGGCCAAGTAGGCCACGAATCTTCACGGCAAGGTAATTGAGTGTGTCCTTGTGCTCCGTGAAAAGAATGAGTTTGCGCTGGTGGCCTTCAGCGTCGCGCATTTCGGGAGTGTTCTGGAGCAAGTTGGAAAGCTCATCCCATTTCCGGTCCTGTCCCGAATGAACGACTTCTTTCGCCTGTTCTTCAAGGGCCTGCAGAATGAGAATTTCCGCTTCCAATTCCTGAATGGTCTGGGCGGCGGTGGCCTGGTCTACCAGTTCCTCCTCGAGGCCCTCCTGCTCTTCAGCGTTCAGGTCGTCCTCGTCTTCCGGGGGCGTCCAGGATAGTGTTTCCGCCAACACCATCCCGCCGCGCTGTTGAAGTTTTTCCTCTTCGACACGACGCTTGAGGCGATGGTGACGGCGTTTCAGGGACTGATAGATGGCCTCGGGGCTGGACGCAAGACGCCTTTGCAGGGCCGTGAGGGCAAAGCCAACCGTGCCCTTGCGCTTGCCGTCCGTAAGCCGGTCGGCCTTGTTCATTTCTTCCTTCACATATTCGGTGACAGCGGTGTAGAGCCCGGCTTCAAGCGGGGACAGATTGTAGTTCAACGTGTAGGCCCGCCGTTCGGGGAAGAGAGGAGTCCCGTCAAATTTGAGGAGTTCCTCCTTGACCATGCGGCGCATAAGATCGGTCACGTCAACCTTGTGTGCACCATCGCGAAACTTGCCGTAGAACCGGTCTGAATCAAGCAAGGAGAGGAAAAGCTGGAAGTCCTCTTCCTTGCCGTTGTGCGGCGTGGCCGTCATCAAGAGGAAATGACGGGCAATAGAGCCAAGCAGTTCGCCCAGTTCAAAGCGTTTGGTCTTGTTAATCTTGGTGCCATAGTAGCTGGCGGACAGCTTGTGGGCTTCATCCACGACCACGAGGTCCCAGTGAGTGAGCCTGAGCTTCTCCTGAAGGTCTTCGTTGCGGGAAAGCTGGTCCAGGCGCGCCACGACCAGGTCAAAATCATCGAAGGGATTTCCGCTGTGGCTCTCTTCAATTTGGCCTCGCGCAAATACGGTGAAGGAAAGCCCAAATTTTTCCCACATCTCATCCTGCCATTGCTCGACAAGACCGCCTGGCGCAACGATGAGAATTCGCTTCGCGTCGGCTCGCATAAGCAGCTCGCGGATAAACAGCCCCGCCATGATGGTTTTGCCAGCGCCGGGGTCGTCAGCAAGGACGTAACGAAGCGGCTGGCGCGGCAGCATAGACTCATAGACAGCCGTGATTTGGTGTGGCAAAGGTTCTACGTTGGACGTATGCACCGCCATCATCGGATCAAAAAGATGAGCCAAGTTGATGCGGTAGGCTTCGGCGGCAAGTTTGAAATCAGCGCCGGGCGCATCAAACGCCCAAGGCCGCCCGGCCTGAGCCAAAAATAGATTGACCTCGTCCGTGCGAAAGAGCATACGTTCAAGAAGACGGCCATCCGCCGTCTTGTAATAGACGGTGAGCGCGTTGTCGCCGACGGGTTCAGTTGTAACCACGCGTACAACCTGGCCTGGCTCAATACCGGTGATGGCCGCATCTTTTTTAATGTCTTCGAGTTTCAACATGCCACGCACAATCTCCCAAGAAAGACGAATTGCCAATGAGAAAAGATACAATGAGTGTCAGCATCCAGTACGCGTGCTCTATTTGTTTCGGTCATCTGCGCCACCAGAGCGGACCCATTCATTAACTTCGTCCTTCCTGAACTTCCACAACCGCCCGACTTTGTGCGCGGGCATGTTACGCCTTTCAATCCAGACATAAACCGTACTCCGTTTAATACCTAAGTAGGCGGAAATTTCATCTACCGAAAACCAACGGTCTTCAATCATGTGCAATGCCTGCCTTTGTCAGAATACTAAGATTCATCTCGGCCCTTATTTCAACCAGCCCAATTCATGAAGCAGTCGGAATCCATATCACCTCATTAGAACAAACTGCAATAAAACATACATCATCGTAACTGTTTGAGAGAGGCAGAATCAAGGACCGAAAGTACAGCAATATCTTCTAATCTTCTATTTAGGGCTCTTCTTGGGGCAGATATCATCGGGATAACTATAGGGTCGCTTGACCATTCTGAGAGTCGCCTTGAGGATTCCACTGTCTCGTTTTGAAACTCCACCGAGTTTTCAACCGCTTTATCCATGAAATTGAAAACGAAGCCAAGTGATATTGATAAACAGGAGGTCCCAATGAATCAGTCCATAGGCAAACATGACATCGAACTGCTACGGCAACTTGCTGATTATCGGATGATGCCGTTCACGCAAATCAGTGTGCTAATTGCCAAGAGCCCACGTACCGCACGGCGCAGGATGAAAGAACTGGTAGACCAAGGACTTGCTGAAATTCTGCCTGTCTCCTCCTCGCAAGGGCAAGGCCGTCCGGAAAGCGTTTTCGGGATCAGCCAGAAAGGAATTACGGCACTTCGTTCCGAGGGCGCATTGCCCAAGTCCGTAGAATTTAACCAAGTTGGAGGTATGGCGCTCGTTCATCAGGCTGGCCATCAGATTCTTCTGAACTGGTGCCGGCTTCACCTCATTCATCTGACCCGGACGCTCCCCAGACTGACAAGTTCCTTCCTTTCTTCAAACTCACCCTTCGATCTGGATTCCGACTTAAAGGGTCCCACCATTCGTGATTTCGTGCCCGTTACAGAAAAGGCCAAGCCAGATGCGGAATGCCATTTCGTGCCTGACGGCGTGTTTATCCTTACTGATTCCGAGGGAACCAAATCGTTGCTCTTTTTCCTGGAGGTGGACTTGGGTTCTGAACCTCTTGATAGTTCAGAGTCAGGACGGACCGACATTTCCAAAAAGATTCAACTCTATCAAACTTACATCGAGAGTGAGAAGTATAAGCGGTATGAAGAATCCTGGCGCGTCAAACTCAATGGTTTTCGTGTGCTTTTCGTGACATCCACTTCCAGCCGGATGGCGTCGTTATGCCGGGTCGTGCAATCAATCCCTCCCTCCGGCTTTATTTGGGTAACCAGCCAGGAAAGTATGTTTGCGGAAGGGATTTCCGGAACTATCTGGGCCCAAGGTGGTAAACAGGATATTGCTCGCCAGTCCATATTGGCTGACTTATGCATGAAAGCACCCATCCCGATTTCCGCCGTTTCGTAAGTCAGTTTCCAAACTATCCCCCCCTCCTATGCTTTGGTCTCTCCATTTCCCGCTTCCGTTCCGGGGTGCGCCAAGTGGCGGTCTTAGCCAATCTTTCTAATCCCTCCTATCACGTTTTGAGGCTGCCCTTTGCCTTTTCAAAGACTCTTAATGAACATACCCATGTCGGTCCTGTGAAGTCAAAGTGTGCCTTGAAATGGCCGGAAAACCGGGGTTCTTTTCCTGCCAAACCACTCCTAATTGGCCAGAAACCCATGTTTATTCTGGCCAAATTTGTCCATTTCCGGCCACACATAAAGCCTATTAACTCACTGAAATATATTGACTTATACCGGTGGCCAAAATGCGACTAAGATAGAGAGAGATGTTTTGTATTATATCTAGGCTGGGCTCGGGTATATTTTAAAGTCTCTGTATGCATTTCCATCCATAATCTATGTTTCCAGATCAAGGCATTTTCTTTGATTGATCACGTTTCTCGGCTTATAGGTAGTTGGTTGTTGGAACCAGTCTTGGTTTGATCTGGATCTCAAGGTAGTGCTTCGAAGAGAAGTGGTAGAAATATCCGGTATGTGCTTGTCTGTTTGGACGGGATCTTAACCTGGGGAACTTGATCCTTTTTTTATGGTCAGTCTGTTGGCAGTTTTCTCGACAGGTATTTCTTGTCATTCCTGGGGCCGTGTATCCTTAACTCTGTTTTTGTAATGTTGATTGAGATATGGTCATCTACA
>JAEAMG010001237.1_pt1 | contig 20647 bp, 17 predicted proteins | sample 8958741 | NCBI WGS metagenome assembly JAEAMG01 (sample SAMN16933256, study PRJNA681125) | bioreactor sludge metagenome | isolation source: anaerobic bioreactor treating anionic surfactant - SDBS | place: India: Bengaluru | collected 2019-02-28 | reverse complement strand
CAATCCAGTCCACAGGGTGCCGTTAAGTCTTTTTTCTCTTCCATATTCAGAATCTCCACAGGTTTCACAGCATTTGCTTTTTCCTGCTGTACCCCCTGTCCAATCTTCCAGCAATCTGTCGCCAATCCAAATGCGATTTGACTGAAGTGGGTCCTGGTTGAATAAAGGGAAATCGATTTTCTTTTCCATGATCTCAACTTCAATGCCCAGTTCAAACAAAGCCTTTTTCAGCTTTTCAAATGCCTTTTTAACGGTTTCCCCTGTTTCTCGGCATCGGGGGCATGTCTGATCATTATCGTCAACGAGTCTTTGCCATCGAATTGTAACGGTTTTCACAGAATTCATTGTTTTTTCTCATTGAACGTTGCGGATCGGCGGCCTAGCGCTCGCGAGGTTCTTTGCACCGTCTCGTTGTCTGAACATTTCTCCATGTGTCGAACTTGCTCGGTTAGGCTGCTGACAAATGCGCTCGCCCGATTTGTTCGGTCGCGCGGAGTGCGACCGAACAAATAATATGCTGGCTTGGTTTTTTCTGATTTTCAGATTGAATATTACTCTTTTTTAAGAGCAATGCAAAGAAAAAATTCTTTGAAATCCAATAGAATAAGCTTTTTCTGCCTGATATTTGGCGGTAATGCCGCACTTCAGCCAACATCGTATAGATGGAAAATTTGTTTGACGGCAGGAACACCAATGTTCTTCCGGAATTTCAGCCCTTTCTTTTACATCAGAAAGTGATTTCAGAAGATCGTCCTTGACTATTTTGGGAATAAAATATAGTCAAACCGACCATATATCAAATCAAAGCGAGCAGGGGGTTATGTCGGACAAACAGGCATTCAAAGAAGAAAGCGAACTCATCAAAAAACGCATCGAGAAGATCGAGGCCCTGAAGGCCGACGGGGTCGATCTCTATCCCAACGACGCCCGGGTCGGGGATACGACCTCTTCGATCAGCGAACGTTTCGGGCGGATGACGCCCGAGGAACTGGAAAAGGTCACGGAGCGGTTCACGTTGGCGGGCCGCATGATGGCCGTGCGCGACTTCGGCAAGGGGGCCTTCATCAGCATCCAGGACCGCACGGGGCGCCTTCAGGCCTTTCTCCGCAAGAACCAGGTGGGCGAAAAGACCTTTGCGCTGTTCAAAAAACTCGATGTCGGCGACATCGCCTGGGTTGCCGGAAAGGTCTTCAAAACCCGGACCGGGGAATTGACGATCGATGTCGAGGAAAACGGCCTGCGCCTGCTTTCCAAGGCCATCCGTGCGCTTCCGGAGAAGTGGCACGGCCTTACGGATATCGAGATCCGTTACCGCCAGCGGCATCTCGACCTGATCGTCAATCCGGAAGTCCGAAAGGTGTTTCAGCAGCGGAGCCGGATCATCAGCCTGATTCGCCGGTTCATGGAGGAACGGGACTTCCTGGAGGTGGAGACGCCGATGATGCAGCCCAGGGCCGGCGGCGCCGTGGCGCGCCCCTTCAAGACATACCACAACGCCCTCGGGATGAATCTTTTCCTGAGGATCGCCCCCGAGCTCTACCTCAAACGGCTCATCACGGGCGGCCTCGAACGGGTCTTCGAGATCAACCGCAACTTTCGGAACGAGGGGATATCCACCTTCCACAACCCCGAATTCACGATGCTTGAATTCTATCAGGCCTATGCGACCTATGAAGACCTTATGGTCATGACGGAGGAACTCTTCACCTTTGTGGCTCGGAATCTTCTGGGTTCCCTCAAATTCAGTTACCAGGGGAAGGAGATCGATCTGGCTCCCCCCTGGCCGCGGCTCACTGTCCGGGACGCCGTGGTGCAGATCGGGGGCCTGGACAGGGGCCTTCTCGATGAAGCGGCCGGATTGGCCCGTCATGCCCGGGAACTCGGGATCGAGGTGAAGGAGAGTGATCCCCCGGGCAAGGTTCTGATGGCGATCTTCGATGAAACGGTGGAAAAAAAGCTTGTTCAGCCCACTTTTGTCACCCACTATCCCGTGGATGTTTCGCCCCTCTCCCGCCGGAACGCCGAGGAACCCTCGTTGGTCGACCGCTTTGAGCTTTACATCTGCGGCAAGGAGATCGCGAACGCCTTTTCCGAACTGAACGACCCCGTGGATCAGCGCGGGAGGTTCGAGATGCAGCTCAAGGAAAGGGAGGCCGGCGATCTGGAGGCCCACGAGATGGACGAGGATTACATCGGCGCCCTCGAATGCGGGATGCCGCCGACGGCAGGCGAGGGCATCGGCATTGACAGGCTCGTCATGCTCCTCACGGACTCCGCATCGATCCGGGACGTCATCCTCTTCCCGCTGCTGCGGACCAGGGACGAATAGGAACGGCATCCGACGAATATTGCGAGAACGGTATCCATGTCTTATGAATTCTTCATCAGCCTGCGTTACCTTCGGGCGAGAAGAAAGCAGGTGTTCGTCTCCATCATCACCTTCATCTCGGTCGCGGGGATCTTCCTCGGCGTCGCGGCGCTGATCATCGTGCTGGCCGTGATGAACGGCTTCGAAACGGATCTGCGCAACAAGATCCTGGGGATCAATTCCCACGTCCTGGTCATGGAATACAGCGGCTCGATGCGGAACCATCCGAAGGTGATGCGGGAGGTCGCGCAGGTCCCCGGTGTGGTGGCCTCGACCCCCTTCATTTACAGCCAGGCCATGCTGAAAAGAGGCGGCAGCGTCACCGGGATCGTCCTGCGGGGCCTGTCGACGGAGGACGCCCTGAAGGTGATCCATCTGGGGAAGATCCGGGAGGGCAAGTTCGAAGACCTTGTAAACGAAAAAAGGAACCTTCCCGCTTTGAAGCCGGAACTCGCCGATCTGCCCGGGATCCTCGTCGGCCGGGAGCTGGCGAAGAACCTCGGGGTTTTTCTCCATGAAACGGTCCATGTCGTCTCCCCCTCCGGCCTCGCGACCCCGATGGGCATGGTCCCGCGGATGAAACCCTTTCTGGTGGTCGGGATTTTTGAGTCCGGTTTTTTCGAGTACGACTCGACGCTCGCCTTCATCTCACTGAAAGACTGCCAGGAGTTCCTGGGCATGGGCGAGACGGTGACCGGCATCGAGATCCGGGTCGACGACATCTACAAGGCCGACCGGATCGCGAAGCAGATCGAACAGAAATTGGGATTCCCCTACTGGGGCCGCAACTGGATGGAGATGAACAAGAACCTCTTCGCGGCGCTGAAGCTGGAAAAAAGGGTCATGTTCATCATCCTTTCGCTGATCGTTCTTGTTGCGGCCTTCAACATCATCAGCGCGCTGATCATGATCGTCATGGAGAAGAACAAGGACATTGCCATCCTGAAGACGATGGGCGCCACCCGAACGGGAATCATGAAGATTTTCATCTTTCAGGGGCTGATCGTGGGGGCCATCGGCACGGTGCTCGGATGCATTGCCGGCCTCATCGTTGCCTTCAATCTGGAGGCCCTTTCGCGCTTTGTGGAAAACCTGTTCGGATTTAAAATCCTCCCGGGCGATGTTTATTATCTCAGTGAACTCCCCTCCCAGGTCAATTTCGGAGACGTGGGGATCATCATCCTCGGAACTCTTTTGATCAGTTTTCTTTCGACCATTTACCCCTCCTGGCGGGCCTCCCGACTGGACCCGGTGGAGGCTTTGCGGTACGAATGAGGGTGGAGCAGTCAGGGACCGGTATGATTCAAGTGCAGAAGCTCCAAAAAACCTTCGTCAAAGACGGACAGCGGATCGAAGCGATCAAGGGATTGGATTTCGAAATCGCCGAAGGGGGATCCCTCGCCATCGTGGGGGTTTCGGGCGCGGGAAAAAGCACGCTGATCCATATCATCGGCACGCTCGATCATCCGACATCCGGGACCGTGCTGTTCGGCGGCTTGGACGTCTTCCACTGGCCGGAGAAGAGGCTTGCCGCCTTCCGGAACCGGCAGATCGGCTTTGTTTTTCAGTTTCACAATCTGCTCCCGGAATTTACCGCACTGGAAAACACGATGATGCCGGCCCTCATCCAGCGGTTGCCGAGAAGCGAAGCGAAACAGCGGGCGGAGGCGATTTTAAAAGAGGTGGGGCTGGGCGACCGGATCACACACAAACCGGGGGAGCTCTCCGGAGGGGAACAGCAACGCGTGGCCCTTGCCCGCGCGCTCGTCCTCGAGCCGAAGATCCTTCTCGCGGACGAACCTACAGGAAATCTTGACACGGAAACCGGAAAGAAGATAGAAGATATGTTGCTTGTGTTAAACCGGACCAAGGGGATCACGCTGATCGTGGTCACGCACAATCCATCACTGGCCGACCGGATGTCCCACCGCATCGGCCTTCGCGACGGAAGGATTTATAACCGTGAATAAAAAACTTTTTCTTTCATGCGTCACGGCGTTTTGGATGATGATTCTTCTCGGACCGGTCCCGGGAATCTCCGCGGACAACCTCAAGAAAATCGCTGTCTTTCCGTTCGACGTCCACAGCACCTCACCGGAACAGGCGGCGAGTCTCCGGGAGACGGTCCATCGCGGAGTCTCCTCGGAATTGCTCAAATCGAAAGCCATCCGCCTGGTTCCGATGGCGGAGATCAGTGCCGGGATAAAAGGAAAAACGTTGAACGACGCCCTGGTGATCGCGGTCGGGAAAAAGGCCGGCGCCCTCTACACCGTTTCGGGAAGCGTTTCCGAATTCGGGGAGCGGATCAGCGTGGACGCCCGATTGATCGATCTTCGTGAGGGAAAAGCCCTGCCGGGAGTCTTCGTCCAGGGCCGCGGCCGGGAAAATCTGGGCGCGATCCTGGCCCAGCTCCGGACGGAGATCCTGACCAGGATTGCCTCCGAAGAACGGATCGTCCGCATCGAATTCAAGGGAAACCGCAAGATCGAGGCCAGCGCCATCCAGCAGGTCCTCAGGAGCAAGGCGGGAAACATCTTTTCCGACGCGGACCTTTCCGACGACATCAAGGCCGTTTATAAAATGGGCTATTTCGATGACGTCACCGCGGAGGTCTCGGACATCCCGGAAGGGAAGGTGATTGTCTTTGTCGTTGCCGAGAAGCCGATGATTACGGAGATCCGCATTCAGGGCAACAAGGCCGTGAAGAGGGACGACATCGAAGGCGTCATGAGCGTCCGTACCCGTCAGACCTTGAACCCCGAAAAGCTCAAGGCGGACATGGAAAAAATCAAGATCCTCTATGACAGCAAGGGCTTCTACAACGCAGAGATCGGCTATGCGACCGAAAGGCCGGGCGAACGGGATATTCATATCGTCGTCAGCATCGTCGAAAACGAAAAACTCTTCATCCGGGACATCAGCTTCGAGGGCAACCGGACCTTCACCACGAAGGAGCTGAAGAACATGATGACCACGAACGAATGGGGCATCTTCCACTTCTTCACCGACTCCGGCGTCCTGAAGAAGGACCAGCTGAAGCAGGATGTCGGAAAACTCAGCGCCTTCTATATGAACAACGGTTTCATCAACGTCCAGATCGGGGAGCCGATCATCACCTACGACCGCGACGGGATACGAATCAAAATCCCCGTCTCGGAGGGAAGGCAATTCCGCGTCGGCAAGGTCGAGATCACCGGGGATGAGATCAAGATCCCGCGTGCGGAGCTGACGGCAAAGCTGCTGATCCTGAAAAGGGACTTCTACGACCGGGAAGCCATCATGAAGGACATCGATTACCTGACGCAGGCCTGCAACGACGAGGGATATGCCGGCGCCGATGTCATCCCCCGAACCGAACCGCGCGAAGCCACTCAGACCGTGGATGTGACCTACATCATCAACAAGGCAAACCTCGTCTATTTCAATCGGATCAACATCACCGGCAACACCAAAACGCGGGACAAGGTGATCCGCCGTCAGCTCTCCGTAGTCGAGGGAGACCTCTACAGCCGGACCAAACTGAAGGACAGCTACCTGGCCCTGAACAGACTTCGTTATTTCGAAGAGATCGATTTTCAGAGCGAGAAGGGTCCCGCCGAAAACCTGACGGACATCAACATCCGCGTCAAAGAGAAACAGACCGGCGTCTTCAGCATCGGCGCCGGCTATAGCGCCTCGGACCGCGCGATCGTCACGGCACAGGTCTCCCAGCAGAACCTTTTCGGCCGCGGCCAGACCCTGAGCCTCAAGGCAAACATCGGTTCCATATCCCAATATTACGACATATCTTTCATAGAACCCTGGCTTTTCGACATGCCCCTTTGGAGCAAATTGAACCTCTGGAACTACTACCACGAATATGATTCCTACAACCTCTACACCAAGGGATTCGGCGCCACCCTGGGGTATCCCATCTGGCGGCCGTATGTGACCGCTTATGTCGGATACCGCCTGTCGCTCGATGATGTCAGGGACGTTTTGGATACGGCCTCCTACTACATCAAGAAACAGGCAGGGGAAACGACGAGCAGCGGCGTGAGCCTGAATATCACGCGAGACTCGACGAACGATCCGATCTTCCCGTCCATCGGTTCGAAGAACAGCGCCTCCGTGGAATACACCGGCGGACCCCTCCAGGGCGATGTCAGCTATACCCGTTACGGTGCGAGCTCCGCCTGGTTTTTCCCGCTCCCGCTGGATACGGTCATCGGCCTCCGCGGACGGATCGGCTACATGGAAGCCAACGAAGGGAAAGAAATCCCCATCTATGAACGGTATGTGCTTGGAGGAATCAATTCCCTCCGCGGCCTTCGGGACGTGGGGCCGAAGGACCCCGAGACGGGAGATGTGATCGGCGGGCGGACGATGCTGAATTTCAATGTCGATTTCATCTTCCCGCTCATCAAGAACGCGGGGATGAAGGGGGTGCTCTTCTTCGACACCGGAAACACGTGGGAAAACGACTACGATCTCGGGGACATGCGAAGAACGGCGGGCGTCGGCATCCGCTGGTATTCGCCGATCGGTCCGCTGCGACTGGAGTGGGGCTATGTGCTGGACAGGAAGGATGATGAATCGCCCAGCCGCTGGGAATTCACAATCGGAATGTTCATGTAGAATAAACCGAAGGCAGAAACTGCCTTCCCAACGATCTTTGGCAGAGGAAAGGGGAATGGTTTCATGAAAAAATCGGGATGGATCATTGCGGGCATCTTGACGCTTGCCCTTGTATTCGCGGCCTTCCCCGCGGATGCAGCCGAAAAAATCGGGTTCGTCAATGTACAGGAAATCCTGGCCACTTCAAACGCGGGCAAAAAAGAGCTTGAGGATATCCGGAAAGGAATCGAAAAAACCAAGGCGATGTTGCAAGAGAAGGAGACCGAGCTGAAGAAACTCGATGAGGAGCTAAAAAAGCAGAAGCCGCTCCTCAAGGAAGAGGTCTTCAAAGAAAAGGAGCTCAGCTTTCAAAAAAAGGTCCGGGATTACCAGCTTCTGGTCAAGGATTCCAACGAGGAGCTCAATGTGAAGCAGCAGGAAGTCGCGAAGAAGATGCTTCCCGAGATCCAGAAACTGGTCCAGGCGATCGGCGAGAAGGAAAAATATACCATGATCATCGACAGCAATGCGTTCCTGCAAGCGTTCAATTTTGGCTATTTCGCGAAGGAAAACGACTTGACGAAGCGGGTCCTTGATGAATTCAACAAGACCTACAAGCCGAAGAAGTAACTTTTAAACGGGAAAAACGGATTTGAAGAAAACGGTAAGCGAGCTCGCATCATTTCTGAACGGCAGCATCTGCGGCGACGGCGGGGTGGTGATCGAGCGGATCCGACCGATCGACGAGGCCGGCCCGGGGGATCTCACGTTCGTCGCCAATCCGAAATATCGGAAACGGATGGCCTCCACGGGGGCCGGCGCCATTCTCGTCGCGCCGGGAACCGTCTGCCCGGGGAAAAATCTGCTGATCGTAGCGGATCCCTATATCGCGCTGGGGAAACTGCTTGCGCTGTTTTATCCGGAGGAGGAAGAGACCGGCGGGATCAGCCCGCAGGCAACCGTCGAAGCGGGGGCCGTTGTTTCGCCCGATGCCGTGATCTACCCCGGCGTTCATATCAGCCGCGGTGCGCAGATCGGCCGAAAAGCCGTTCTCCATCCGGGGGTTTTCATCGGCCGGGACGCCGTGGTGGGCGATTCTTCCATCCTTCACCCGAATGTTACCGTTTACCGGCGTTGCCTGATCGGGCAGCGGGTCATTCTGCATGCCGGCGTCGTCGTCGGCAGCGATGGCTTCGGATTTGCGCTGCCGGGACGGGAAAACCGGAAGATACCCCAGGTCGGCTACGTCCAGATCGACGACGATGTCGAGATCGGGGCGAACACCGCCATCGATCGGGGCGCCCTTGGACGGACCTGGATTCAAAAGGGGGTTAAAATCGACAACCTCGTCCAGATCGCTCACAATGTGGTGATCGGGGAGTATTCGGTGATTGTCGCCCAGGTCGGCATCTCGGGTAGCGCGCAACTCGGCAAGGGGGTTCTCGTCGGCGGCCAGGCCGGGATCGTCGGCCACATCCGTATCGGGGACGGTGTCATGGCGGCCGCCCGGGCAGCCGTTCACAGGGACGTTCCGCCGGGCCGGGTCGTCGCCGGCTCCCCTCACATGCCGCATCGGGATTGGCTGAAGATGGAGGCGTGCCTTCCGAAACTCCCCGAGATGCGCGGAACTCTCGCCGATCTGCGACGGCGGGTTGCGGCCCTGGAAAAAAAAGAGTGAAGGAAACTTTATGAAGATCCACCCCACAGCGATCATCTCTTCCGACGCTACGCTAGCGGAAGGGGTTGAAATCGGGCCGTACAGCATCATCGGCCCCGACGTCCATATCGGAAGGAACACGATCATCGGTCCCCATGTGGTCATCGAAACCCGCGCCGACATCGGTGAAGAAAACCGAATCTCCCAGTTCGCCTCCATCGGCGGCGACCCCCAGGATCTGAAATACCGCGGGGAACCGACGCGGGTCGTCATCGGCAATCGCAACACGATCCGGGAATATGTCACGATCAGCCGGGCCACCATCCAGGATATCGGCGTCACGATGATCGGAGACGACAACCTGCTGATGGCTTATGTTCATGTCGCCCACAACTGCAAATTGGAAAACCACATCGTCATGGCCAATTCGGCGAATCTGGCCGGCCACATCCATGTCGAGGATTACGCCATCATCGGCGGCCTCACCGGAATCCGACAGTTCACACGGATCGGAGCCCATTGCATCGTGGGCGGCGCTTCGGCGGTGGCCAAGGACATCCCCCCCTACGTGATGGCTTCCGGCAATTTCGCCAGACTTTTCGGCCTGAACATCGTCGGCCTGAAACGGCGGGCGTTTGCCGCGGAGACGATCGCGGCCCTCAAAGAGGCCTACCGAATCGTTTTCCGTTCCAAGCTGCTCCTCTCCACGGCCCTCCGAAAGGCCGAAGAGGAGGTGGAAGACCTGCCCGAGGTCAGACGATTCCTCGATTTCATCCGAAAATCCGAAAGGGGAATCTGCCGGTAGACAGGTTATGAAACAGATCCGAATCGGCGTCGTGGGAACCGGCCATCTGGGTAGCTACCATATCCAGAAGTACCTGAAAATGCCGGAATGTCGGGTGGTCGGCGTCGCCGACCTCTCGGAGGAGAACGCCCGGAAGGCCGCCGCCGGCCGCAATTTCGAGATTCTGACGGACTGCCGAGGACTTCTGGGAAAGGTGGACGCCGTCTCGATTGCCGTGCCGACCGGTGCGCACCACGAGGTGGCCGCAATCTTTCTAAAAGCGGGAATCGATGTCCTGCTGGAAAAACCGATTGCAACGACGCTCGCCGAGGCGGAAGAACTGATCGAGTTGGCCGACGCGAAAAAGCTGGTTTTTCAGATCGGCTTCGTCGAACGGTTCAATCCGGCCGTCACGGCGCTCCGGTCCGTCATGGGGCGTCCGCTGTTCATTGAATCACACCGCCTTCACCCCTTTTTCGAACGCGGGACCGACGTGGATGTCATCCTCGATCTGATGGTTCATGACCTCGATATTATTTTGCATTTTGTTAAATCACCGGTGGAGACCGTGGATGCCGTCGGGGTTTCGGTTCTCTCGGACAAGGTGGATATCGCCAATGCGCGGCTGACCTTCGCCGGCGGGTGCGTGGCAAACATTACGGCAAGCCGGGTCACGGGAAAGGTCATGCAGAAGATCCGGTTCTTCGGCGTTGACGGGTATCATGCGGTGGATTTCAAAAAACGGGCGCTCGTCTCGTTGAATCGGCGAAACGGCGCCGGCGGACAGATCGAGATCGCAGAGAATCCCGTCGAAGTCATACCAGCGGACCCGCTCGAGGAGGAGATCCGGTCGTTTATCCGGGCCGTGGCCGACCGGACGCCGCCGGCGGTGCCGGGTCGGGACGGCCGGGACGCGCTGGAGCTGGCCCTCCGCATCAACGACGCGATCCTTCGAAACCGAGAACGGGCCCCCTTCCTGACCGATGCAATCCCCTGCGGGACGGTCGGCAAAGGACGGAGCCAGCCGTGACGGCGCGGAGAGTCATGATTGTGGCGGGAGAGGCCTCCGGCGACCTTCATGGCGGGAACCTCGTCCGGGCGATGCGTCGGATCGATCCGGACATCCGCTTCACCGGCGTCGGCGGCAAACAGATGCAGCGGGCGGGGGTCGAACTCCTCGCCGACGCCGCCGACATGGCCGTCGTGGGTCTCACGGAAGTGGTTTTCAGGCTCAGGATGATCCTCGGGGTATTGCGCCGCCTGAAGGCCTTGCTGAAGAGGGATCCGCCTGATCTCGTCATCCTGATCGACTACCCGGATTTCAACCTCCCGCTGGCCCGCACAGCCAAGAAATGCGGCGTCAAGGTGCTCTATTACATCAGCCCCCAGGTTTGGGCCTGGCGGAAGGGCAGGGTAAAAACGATTCGGGAGACCGTGGATCGGATGGTGGTGATTCTTCCGTTCGAGGAAAAATTCTACCGGGACGCCGGGATCGATGTCACCTTTGTCGGCCATCCGCTGCTGGATGAGGTGCGGAAGAAATATGAGCGGCCGGAGGCGCTGAAGCGTTTCGGCCTTCGGGAAGAGGCCGTCACGATCGCCGTTCTCCCGGGAAGCCGCCGGAACGAGGTGGCCTCCCTGCTGCCGGAAATGCTCCGGGCCTGCCGGATCCTGACGGAGCGGATTTCCCCGATCCAGTTCATCCTGCCGATCGCGGGAACGCTCGATCCCGCCTTCGTCCGGGATATCCTGCAGCCGTTTCCGATCCGGATCAACGTTGTTCCCGATGAAATTTACGACGTCATCGCCGTGGCGGACGCGGCGATGGTTGCCTCGGGGACGGCCACGCTGGAAACGGCGCTTCTGGAAACGCCGATGGTTGTGCTGTACAAGATCTCCGGCATCTCTTACGCCGTCGGCCGGCGGGTGATCCGTGTGGATCACATCAGTCTGGTGAATCTCATCGCCGGACGAACCGTCGTTCCGGAGCTGATCCAGGCGGAGGCCAACCCGGAGCGGATCGCGGCGGAAGTGGGTCAGATCGTCACCCGGAGAGAAAAGGCCCGTGAAATGAGGGCCGCCCTCGCCGAAATCCGGGAGAAATTGGGGACGCCGGGGGCGTCGCAACGGACGGCGCAGATCGCCTGCGGCATGCTGTAACGGAGAATCCGGTGGATATTTTTAAAAGACTGCTTCAGTTGGCAAAACCGCATACGCTCCGATTTTTAGCCGCCATGGCCTGCATGCTCGTCGTCGGCGTGACGACCTCCGCGCTTGCCTTCCTGGTCAAACCGGCCCTCGACGAGATTTTTCTGAAGCGCAACGCCGACATGCTGAAGCTGATCCCGCTTGCCGTGATCGGGATCTACCTCGTGAAGGGGACATGCAACTACTTCCAGACGGTCCTGATGAACTTTATCGGCCAGAGGATCGTCGCCGACCTGCGGGCGGAACTCTACCGAAAAATCCAGATCCAGTCCCTCGCCTTTTTCACCAAACATCCGACCGGCGTCCTCATGTCCCGAATCACCAACGACGTCGGGTACATCCAGGGCGCCGTTTCGGAAGCGGTCACCGCGCTGCTGAAGGATTCTTTCACATTGCTGTGCCTGGTCATTGTCATCTTCTATCGGGACTGGCAGCTGGCCATCGTTGCGATGTTCGTCTTTCCGCTGGCCGTCTACCCCATCGCCAAGTTCGGCCAGAAAATGAGGCAGATCGCCACCCGGGCGCAGGTCACACTGGGAAGCCTCACCTCGCTGCTCCAGGAGACCATCTCCGGAACGCGAATCGTCAAGGCGTTCGGCATGGAGGCGCATGAAAACAAACGGTTCAGTGTCGAGAACGAGCGCCTTTTCCGCCTCTCCCTGAAATCGATCTCGATCAACGCCGTCTCCAGCCCCTTCATGGAATTTCTCGGAGGTCTCGGCATCTCGGCGATCATCTTCTATGGCGGCTATCAGGTCATCCACGGCCAGTCGACGCCGGGAACTTTTTTCTCCTTTCTGACGGCTCTCATCATGCTCTACGAACCGGTGAAACGCCTGACGAATGTGAACAACACGATTCAGCAGGGCATTGCCGGCGCCGAACGGGTGTGACCCAGCAAACCATTCTCTTCAACGACACGGTCCGAAACAATATCGCCTACGGCGACATCTCGAAAACGGAGGATCAGATCGTCGAGGCCGCAAAGGCGGCCCACGCCCACGACTTCATCCTGCGGCTGCCGAAGGGCTATGAAACCGTCATCGGAGAGCAGGGAACGAAGCTCTCCGGAGGCGAGCGCCAGCGGATTTCGATCGCCCGCGCCCTGCTCAAGAACGCGCCGATCCTGATCCTTGACGAAGCCACCTCTTCTCTCGACTCGGAGGCGGAGATCGAGGTCCAGGATGCGCTGGAAAACCTCATGAAGGGCCGCACCACGCTGGTGATCGCCCACCGGCTTTCGACCATCCGGAACGCGGACCGGATCATCGTCCTGGTCAACGGAGAGATCCGGGAAGAGGGAACGCATGAAACGCTGCTTTCCAGACATGGGGAGTATTCCCGCCTCTACAACATGCAGTTCATGGAAAACGGTCGCAACGCAGAAAAGGGAGGGAACGGCAACGGGTAACTTTCAAGATACCGGGGAAGGCTTTTCCCCGTGCATCACGGATTGAAGGATGGACTCCCTTGAAATCGCTTACGGCCGGAATTCAGGAGATCTGGAACGAAGAAAGACCCGGGAACCGGACCACCGTTTCGCGTGCCCTGCTGCGCGCGTTCTCCATCCCGTACGGCAACGTCGTCCTTTTGAGAAACCGTCTCTATGACCTGGGAATTCTCCGGCAGCGGAAGCTCGCATGTCCCGTGGTCAGCGTAGGAAACCTCACCGTAGGCGGAACCGGGAAGACCCCCACCGTCGTTCTGATCGCCTCTCTGCTGAAGAGACATGGCCGTCGGCCGGCCGTCTTGAGCCGAGGTTACGGCGGCCGTGCCAAGGCCTCCGTGAATGTCGTCTCCGACGGGAACCGTCTGCTGCTGGGATGGCAAGAGGCGGGAGATGAACCGGTCCTGATCGCCGGCGCCCTTCCGGGAATCCCCGTTCTGACGGGACCGAAACGGTTTCTCGCCGGGAAGACCGCCGTCGAGCGTTTCGGCGCCGACAGCCTGATCCTCGATGACGGCTATCAGCACCGGTCGCTTTTCCGAAACCTCGATATCCTGCTGATCGATGCGGCACGCCCTTTCGGGAACGGCTGTCTCCTTCCCCGGGGGCCCCTTCGGGAACCGCCGGCGGAACTGCGGCGCGCCCACATCCTTTTGCGGACGGGTAATACGGACGAGGTAACGCCGCTGCCGGAAACGGCTTCACTCCCCGCCTTCCGTGGAATCCGCCGACCGCTGGAACTCATCCAAGCGGGAACCGGAAGAGCCGATTCCCTCTCAACGCTCCGGGGCCGGAAGGTATGCGCCTTCGCAGGGATCGGCTCCCCGGAAGGGTTCCGACAGGACCTGACGGCACTCGGCGCCGATATCGTCTCTTTCCGGGCCTTTCCCGACCATCATCCCTACAGCCTGCCGGATATGGAAGCCCTCCGGCGCAACGCGGAGCAGAGCGGCGCCTCGCTGATCGTCACCACCGAGAAGGACGGCGTCCGTCTTGAGGGGTTTCCCGATTTCAGGGCAGGGATTTCCATGCTTCGGATCGGGATGGAGATCACACCTGCCGAACCGTTCGAGAAATGGCTTTTTTCGAGAATCGATGCTTAGAAAACGGGGGAAAAGCGGAAGAATGTTTCGATGGGAGAAATGATGCGGCTAAAGGTGAGAGGGGGGAAAAGACTCCCCCGTCAGGGGATTGAACGGTTGCTGATCCGGGGAACGAACTGGATCGGAGATGTCGTCATGACGCTCCCTGCCGTCGGCGCGATCCGGAAGACCTGGCCCCGGGCGCGGATCTCCGTTCTCGCGAAGCCCTGGGTGGCCGAACTCTATCGTCTTTGTCCGGATGTGGACGAGGTCGTTCCCTTTCAGGAACCGGGACGTCATGCAGGCGTCGCCGGAAAGATCCGGCTGGCCGGAGAGCTGCGGGATCTTGAATTCGATTGCGCGATCCTGCTCCAGAACGCCATTGAGGCGGCGATCCTTGCGAAAATGGCAGGCATTCCGCTCCGCGCCGGGTACAACTCCGACGGCCGGGGTTGGCTGTTGACCCATTCGGTCCGACGGACGAAAGAGATCCGCCGGGTTCACCAGATCGACTATTACGCCGAAATGGTCCGGGCCCTCGGCTGCGAGCCCTCGGGACGCGAGGTGTGCCTCCGCCCCGGCAGGGAGTATGACGATCTGGCGGAAAGACTGTTCGCCGATTTTGGCATCTCTCGAAACCGGCCGTTGATCGGGATTGGCCCGGGTGCCGCGTACGGACCGGCAAAGAGATGGTTCCCGGATCGGTTCGCTGCGGTCGCCGACCGACTGAAGGTCGAATTCGAGGCGCAGGTGATTCTGCTCGGAAGCGAGGGCGACCGGAAGAGTGCAACCGAAGTCCAAAAAAACGCGACGGAACGGCTCGTCGATGTTGCCGGGCAAACGGATCTGAGAGAGGCGATCGCATTGATCTCCCGCTGCTCGCTCTTTCTTTCGAACGATTCCGGCCTGATGCACATTGCCGGGGCGCTGGGGGTCCCGACGATCGCCGTTTTCGGCTCAACCAACCCCTTGACGACATCGCCTGTGGGGGAAAAGAGCGTCGTGATCCGTCATCCGGTCCCATGCGCCCCCTGCCTGAAACCGGTGTGCCCGACGGATTTTCGCTGCATGGAGCTGATCGGCGCAGAGGAGGTGTACGAGACCGCAAAAAGGCTTTTGCAGGAAGGGCGGCAGACGCAAAAGAATGCATTGCAGACGGCGGTTTTTATCGACCGCGACGGGACCCTTAACGAGGAGGTGGCGTATCTCAACCGGCTGGATCAGGTTCGTTTGCTCCCCGGCGCCGCCGGGGCGATCCGTCGGATCAACGAAAGCGGCATGAAGGCCGTTGTGATCACGAATCAGTCCGGGGTTGCCCGCGGTTTTTTCGACGAGACCTTTGTCGAGAAAACCCATGCCTATTTACGGAATATCCTTCGTGTGGAAGGGGCGACCATCGATGCGTTCTATTTCTGCCCCCACCACCCGACGGAAGGGAAAGGGATATACCTGCAAGCCTGCGGGTGCCGGAAGCCGGCGCCGGGAATGCTTTTGAAGGCGGCGGAAGAGCTCGGGATCGATCTTCGACGCTCCTATCTGATCGGGGATGCGCTGACGGATATCGAGGCGGGCCACAGGGCGGGGGTCAAGGGGATCCTCGTCCGGACGGGCTGCGGGGAAGAATCCGTCGCGGCGCTTGCCGCCGATCCGGAACCGGGAGTCGGCGCAACCTCCCGGCCCCTTTATATCGCGGCGGACCTGCGGGAAGCCGTGGCCTGGATCATGGAAGACCGGGAGGAAAAGGGACGGTGAACATTCTGATCGTCAAACTGAGCGCGATCGGCGACGTCATCCATACCCTGCCCTCTCTCTCCGCCCTCCGGAGCTGCTTCCCCGGGGCAAACATCACCTGGGTCGTTGAGGAGGCGGCCTCCGACATCCTGTTGGATCATCCGGATCTGGACCGGGTGATCGTTTCCGGACGGAAGCGCTGGCTTACCGAAATTAGGCGCGGGAGAATTGGCGGTCCCCTCCGGGAGATCCGATCCTTCCTCGGCGACCTCCGGGACCGGAGGTACGACCTCGTCATCGATTTTCACGGCCTGCTGAAAAGCGCGCTGATCGTGCTGATCAGCGGCGGAAAGCGGAAACTCGGCTACGACAGTCTGCAGGAACTCAGCGGCCTTTTCTACAACGAAAAAATCCCCGAAGAGATGGGAAAGCACGCCGTGGAACGCTACCTCGATTTTGTCCGCCACGTAGCCGAGGGAAAGGGGCAGGCCTGCATTCCAAAAACACCGACATTCACGGTCGCGATCGGGGAACGGGAAGAGCGGCATGTAGCAGAGCTGCTGAAAGAGGCCTCTGCGATTCCGACAACTTCCACGAAGGATGATTGGAATGCGGATTCAGGCGGGATGAAAAAGGAGGGCGGGCGTTTTGTGGCCGTCAATCCGGTCGCCCTGTGGGAGACCAAGCTTTGGGAGGACGAAAAGCTTGCGGAACTCTGCGACCGGATACGGGAGGAACTTCTGATCGGTGTGGTTTTCACCGGGAAGGAATCCGCTCCGCTCGAACGGATTTGCAGCAAGATGCAAACCAGGGCCGTCAATCTCGGCGGCCGGACGACACTCCGGGAGCTTGCCTGCCTTTACCGGCATGCGGCATTGCTGGTTACGACGGATTCCGGCCCGATGCACCTCGCGGCCGCAGTGAACACCCCGGTTGTTTCGCTGTTCGGGCCGACCGATCCCCTTCGAACGGGGCCCTACGGGCCCGGCCACCGGGTCGTCCGAAAAGATCTCTCCTGCATGCCCTGTTTCCGGAAACGATGTGAAACCAAAAGATGCATGAAGGAAATCGGCGTGGATGAGGTTTTGATGCATGTCAGGGAACTGTTGAGCCCTGCCGGAAATCCAAAAGGAGCAATTCATGGGAATACGTAAGGAGCTGCTGGAGATCTTGGTCTGCCCCCAGTGCAAAGGGGAACTGAGACTGACCCCGACCGAAGACGGCCTGATCTGCGATAAGTGTCGTCTGCTTTATGAAATTCGCGACGAAATCCCGATCATGCTGATCGATGAGGCGAAGCCGCTCGACGGGTGAGAAGGCGGATCGTCAATCGGCAAGAGCCTCCCGCAGGACCGCCTGCACTTTTTCGACGGTCAGATCATCCATGCAGCGGCTCACCCCGCTTCCGTCACATCCTTTTAGACCGCAGGGTGCGCAGGCCATGCCGCAAACGGCAACGCGATGATTCTTCCCGGGGGGCGCCCAGTATCGCCAGTTGGAGGGGCCGTAGAGGGTGACCGTCGGCGTTCCGACGGCGGCGGCAATGTGAGGCGCAGCGCTGTCGACGCCGATGTGAAGGCGGCCTTTCTCCAGAACCCCGGCGAGCTCGGCAAGGGTGGTCCTGCCCGCCAGATTGAACACCTTTCCGCCGCAGCCCTCCGTTAATTCACCGGACCTGACCCTTTCCGGCGGGGAACCGACGATGACGGCTGCAATCCCGAATTCTCGCCAAAGCCAGTCGATGACCCGAACCCATTTCTCCGGACTCCACTCCTTGTAGGACCAGCGGGAAAATGGGTTCACCGTAACCCATGGGAATCGAGACCTCGCCGGGAAAGGGGCAACTCCCTGCCCCGCCGCCTTTTCCACTGCCGGATGGACACCGGCCTCGCGTAAAATCTTCGCGGCGCGCAGACGAACCTGCTCCGATAAATGAAGCTCCGGCACGGTCGATCCGGTTTCGATCGCGAAGGCCCTCAGCATGGACATGGAAGGACCGGCAGCCCGCTCCCCGGGCTCGCCGTCGGATAAAGGCGTCAGGTGCGTGAACATGCGGTTCCGTATCCAGGAAAGGCCGGGATAATATTGGGCGATCCGGATCGGCGCCCCCGTCAGGCGGGCCGTATATCCGCCCCGTTCGTCTCCCCTCAGATCGAAGACGAGATCGAACCGTTTGTGACGGAGCTCCCGTATGAGGCCCAGCGAGACTGAAAGAGTTCTGAAACTCCCCTTCTCTCCATTTTTGACCTCGAAGATCTCCGGCGGCAAGATGTCCGCGGCAAGAAGTTCCCCGTTTCCCTCACGGAGCAGCATGGAGACGGCCGCATCCGGATAGGCTTCCCGGACGGCCCGGAGGGCGGGAAGCGACCAGACGACATCGCCGATGTCTCCCAGTTGAATGATCAGGATCCTCTCGATCCGGGAGGGTTTATCGAAATGTTCGGCGATCTTCATGGAATCCTTTCAAAATCAGCCCTTCCGGAACCGCCGGGAATCGTAATCGGGGAGTTCAAAACAGGCGTCAGCGTCGGGAACGCGTCTCATCGGCCCCGTCGGTCTGCGATCTTGCGCACATGGACCGTCAGCATCGCAAAGCCGATGAAACAAACCGTCAAGAGGATCAGGACGGCCGGAAGTCCGAAGAAACGCGCAATCAGAACGCCCACCCCAATGGCCAACTGCGCGGTCGCGTAAGCCGCAGAGATCTTCCAGTGGGCAATGCCGAACTCATTGGCCAGCAACTGGTACAGGTGGCGGCGGTGGGACTGGGTCAGATTCTCGTGATCCCGCAAACGGACCGCCATGGTGGTCAATTCGTCCGCATAAAACGGGAACAACAGCGCGGCAAAGCAGACCATCTCGAGATAATCGCGGGAAAGCGACACGACCAGGCAGGCGAAGACGAACCCCAGCAGAATGCTGCCGACATCCCCCATGAAAACCCTGGCCCGGGGCATATTGAAGGGAAGATAGCCAAGACAGGCCAGCGATACGCAGATCGCAAGCAGCGACAGGGGGGTTTGAAAGGAATCAGGAGCCGCACGATACAGAGAACATACACCCAGCAGGCCGAAGCCGATCACGCCGCTGAGACCGGCGATGCCGTCGATCCCATCCATGAAATTGTAGAAATTGGCCGTCCCGATGATGAAGAGGAAGATCGCCGCCAGCACCAGCAGGAACAAAAACGGGTATCCCCCAGCGCTCCCAGAGACGGGCACACCAGGAAAAGCAGGATTGTCCGGTAGTGGGCAACCAGCTCCACCGGTCGAATAAAGAATGCCGTCAGGTTCTCGATCATATCTCCCCGGAACTCCGCATTTCATCCACGGTTTCGCGCCATCCCGCAATCAGATCATACCGCGGAACGAAACCGATCCTGGACTGAAAGCAACTGCCGTCCACGGCCATATCCTCCGTGTACTTGTCGATTGTCGCCCGGGTGATGGGCGAATGGAAACCGAAAAACCGGACGCCGTCCTCCAGCAGGCCCGCCAGAAAACGGACGGATCCCGCCGGAAGCGTCCACCGCGGCGGTCTGCGCCCGAGGGCTCCACAGATCGCTTCAAGAACGGCGCCCAGGGTATGGAACTGTCCGTCCGTCACGTTGAAAATCCGGCCGGCCGCCTCCGGATGGACGGCGGCCAACACAGCCGCGCGCGCCGCATCCCGGTCGTAAATCAGCGTGCGACGGTTGGAGCCTGCCCCGATCGGCACGAAACGGCCGCTCGCAAGCGCACGCACGAGACGGCGGTAATTTCCCTTGACCCTTCTTCCATACACCGAGCCCAACCGCAATACAACCCCGATTCCGGCGCCGTCCGCGCCCCTGGCTCCCAGCACGATCTTTTCCGCCTCCAGCTTGGTCCGGGCATAGAATGTGTCGGGGCACGGCGGCGAATCCTCCGTCAAGATCCGTCCGCCCGAAGGTCCGTACACGGCGATCGTGCTGAAGAGAACCAGCCTTCCGACACCGGCGCGAACCGCCGCCGCAGCCACATTCGCCGTTCCCCCGACATTGATCCGCTCATATCGCTCCCGCAGGGTCGGGGACGGATCCGCGATATGCAGCAGCGCCGCCAGATGGACCACCGCTTCGGCGCCCCGCAAAGCGGCGTCTACGGACGATCGATCGGTGACATCACCCAAGACGGTTTCCACATTGTCCGGCCAGCCGCTCCCGGGCGGGGGATCGAGGGACAGGGTTCGAATCGAATATCCCTCGTCCTGGAAGGCCTGAACCACCAGCGGTCCGACCGCACCGGTGGCGCCGGTCACCACAACGAGCGGACGGCTCTTTGCTACCGCCACTTCCACCCCCACTTGCCGAAATACCGGCACATGCTGACGATGAACCTCCAGGTCATCTTCACGTTCCGGTGCGAATCCCGCGTCCAGTAATGGGTCACGGAGGCCTCGGGACAATAAACGGTCCTCCACCCCTGACATTGAAACGTCCGGCTCAAGTCGAAGTCTTCCAGGTACATAAAATAACGCGGGTCGAAACCGGCCACCGATTTGAGGACATCGGTGCGGCACAACATGAACGCACCGGTCATCGCCTCCACATCGCACATTTGATCATACCCGACATCCCTCATCTCATAGCGATCCAGACGTTCCCGGAACCAATGATGGAACGGGCGGGGAACAAAGCGCCGGATGAAGAAATCCATGACGCTGGGATAGCGTTTGTTCAGATATTGGTCCGTTCCGTCCTCGTTGAGAATCCGCGGGCAAACCATTCCCGCATCCGGATGATTGTCCATGAATG
>JAEAMG010001249.1_pt1 | contig 20650 bp, 12 predicted proteins | sample 8958741 | NCBI WGS metagenome assembly JAEAMG01 (sample SAMN16933256, study PRJNA681125) | bioreactor sludge metagenome | isolation source: anaerobic bioreactor treating anionic surfactant - SDBS | place: India: Bengaluru | collected 2019-02-28 | reverse complement strand
ATGAAGACGGCCGGCGTCGCCCATCGGGATGCCCCAGCCGCCGTTCTCACCCATTTCCCAAGGCAACAAAATCGAATCATGATACACCAGGTTGAAGAGGGGTACGGGAATGCCCGTGGCATCGCCGCCGCCGAGGCCCGGGTAGGTGGCATAGGGCCCGTGATGTACGAGGTCCAGTGACGGTGTGAGGTAGTCCACCGGCTCTTCCGAGCTGACTACGTATCCGCGGGCGCGGAGGAGGTCAAAGCATTCCCGGCGGTACCGGGCGCATTCCGCGCGGGTGACCGGCTGGGTCGGCTGCGCGCTTTCCTCGAGGGGTACGATGGAAAAGACATCCAGATAGGCGCCGCGCACCTTGATAGCGTTGGCGGCGAAAAGGTCATGATTACGCCGGACATATTCAGGCGCGAAGCGGGGACTGAGAATACTCTGCGGCCCGCCGCACCAGGTGCTGTGTTCTTCGCGGGTGCCATCCAAGCGCAAGGCCGTCAGCCGGTCATCAAACGATACCGCGTTGAAATAGAAATCCCGGTACTGGTCATGCACGGCGAACAGGTAGTTCATGTCGGCGCAGGCATCGGCCAGCCTGCGCAAGCCTTCCCAGCCGCCCTGGATTTCCCCCACCGGCATCACATCAGGATGACCATTGTCGTAACCGTAATATCCCCAGCCGTCGAGATGGACATAGGCGGCATTTACCGCTTTCGCCTTCAATCCCTGCAGTTGCTCGCGCAGCTGATCAAAGGTCTGCAGATTGTGGTTGGCTTCAATACGCTCCTTGTTGAAGAGGGAAGCTTCCTTTACAAAGTGATACAACGCGCCCAGGTGGATCACTGGCTTGCCGATGACATTGTCCAGGGCGGGGGTGCGCGCCAACTTTTCACGCAGGGACACGAACTGACCACTTTCCTGCCTGAAACGCCGGTACCGTTTCGCCATTTGGATATAATCGGAACTATCGTCAAAAACATAACGGATGGTGCGTTGATACCGCAGTTTGCCCAGGCTGCCGTACCAGCGCGGCGCGGCAGTGGTCGGGCCGCCCTCCGGGTGCCTGTAGGAACCGCCGGCATCGTCGGGTGTTTCCAGGATAACCTGCACCCCGGCGCCCTGCTGGATATGCCCCCACCAACCCATGTAGAGCGAACGGGAATTGACAAGGTCCGCCGCTTCGATATGCTGGGGCCAGTTGCCGGGCACGAGCATGCCCTGCATGCGCGGAATGACGGACAGGGTATCCGGCGCGGTGTCGAGTACCACTGCCTTGGGCCAGTGCAACAGCAACAGGGTTTGGGCGCCTTCCCGGGCGGCGATATCCACGACCAGTTCCGGCCCGAACAATCGAAATGTGGTACGCAATTCAAATTCGGGAAGTTCGGCAAACTCCTTGAAGGTTACCGTCATGCCCGCGCTGCAGCCCGTATTGAAGGCCTCCGCTGTGATGGACTTTGCCGAGGCCAGACCGGTGTGGATTCCCTCAAACTCCAGATCCTTGTCATCGGTCGGGGCAAACTGCCAGCGATGTCCGGGTGTCTGCACCTCGAGGACCAGGGTATCACGGGCCAGAGAAACCGTCAGGGCTTCGTTATGCAGGCGCCATGCCGTTGCGGTTTCCTCAAAGGTTTCTTCCACCTTCCGGGGCCGGTCCGTCGCCTCCGCCCAGAGCCATTGCCGTACGGCATCAATAGCATCATAACCGGCATTGAACGCTTGTTCGTCGGCAATTTCACCGTCCAGCATGCGCTTCAATTCTGTGATGCGCGATTCCTTTTCCGGGCGCAGGGCTTCAGGTACAGTAATGGCCTCAAGGCGTTCTACGTGAAAGCGCAGCGTTTCAATGCGGGGCACAAGAACGTCTGGGGATTGAAATAAACCCAAACATAACACGAAAATACCTATCATGGGCCTCTCTCCCGATTTTGGTTTTGTCTGTAATAAACAACATTCGCTTGTATTGGAAGCACTGTTTCACCAGCGCATGAAGAGTCTTGAACACCATACAACGAATGACCCGCCTCGCACAAATCATCTCCACGATGTTACACCAGGAAATGTTGCTGTCGTAGCGGTACATTTCATGACAACACCGATAATCAAACAGCGAATCAGATAATGAGGAAAAGAACGGAACGCGGGAAATGAGGGCCTGCCTGACAGAATAACCACCTCTATTTTCCATGGCGAGCAGCGTACAGTCACTGCAACTGGACCTCCTTGATCAGCGACTTTGGCACGGAATGATATCATTATTCGGCTTCCTTCTTTCTTTTGTTGTCGGCATAACGGCATGGACACCACCGTCAGGATATATCATGAACACGCCGACATCGTTCTGTCTTCTTGAACAACAGGTATTCCAGTCTGTCAAGTTGTCAATAATATCCCCGATGGGATAAAATAAAACTAGATGCTCGTGTATAGGCGGTGTAAAATAGATGACTCGTTGCTGACTTTATGTTTATACAAAGTACGCAAGAACAAGCGGACGGCAAAATACAATTTATGAGGTGAACCCAAGTGTCACTTACGGTCGCACATCAATCCTTGTCCGGTTGGGGACGTTATAATCCCGAGGACTGCTCCACATTCCGACCGGAAAGACGTTCCGAACTGCATTCCCTGCTGGATTCGCAAGCGCCCCGACCTTTTATCGCGCGGGGTTTGGGCAGAAGTTACGGCGACGCCGCCGTCAATTCGGAAGGCAGCGTCATTGATTTGACGCGCATGAATCACATGATGCAGTTTGACGAGGCAACAGGCACGCTAACGTGTGAAGGCGGCGTGAGCCTGGCTGAGATTCTGGATGCGTTTTTGGACCGGGGTTATTTCCTTCCGGTAACGCCCGGCACCAAATTTGTGACGGTCGCAGGCGCCATCGCCAGCGATGTGCATGGCAAGAACCACCATTGCGACGGCTCATTTTCCCGCTTTGTGGACTCTTTTGACCTATGGACGCCGGCCCGGGGAATTCTTACCTGTTCCCCTGCGGAAAACAGCGACGTATTCTGGGCGACAGTGGGTGGAATGGGACTTACCGGTGTCATCCTCAAGGTTTGTCTTCGATTGCGCCCTGTGGAATCGGCTTATGTCAAGGTGGATTACCAGCGATGCGCCCACCTTGACGATGCGCTTGAAGCCATGAACGCCTCTGACAAAGATTATCTCTATTCCGTCGCCTGGGTGGATTGTCTGGCATCGAAGGAGTCGCTGGGCAGGTCCATACTAATGCGCGCTAATCATGCAAAGCTGTCGGACCTCTCCGCCCGGCAGGCAAAAAATCCCTGCCGCCTGCCATCCCGACCAAGGCTCAGTGTGCCGGTGGATTTCCCCGGATTTGTACTGAACAAGTGGAGCATCCGTGCCTTTAATACCCTCTTCTACGCCAAGAATGTAGATGTCCGGGACAAGATTGTGGGTTACGAAAAATATTTTTATCCTTTGGACGGCATCCAACAATGGAACCGCATGTATGGCAAGCAGGGATTTATCCAGTATCAGGCTACCTTTCCCCTGGAATCGCGCGCCGGTCTGATTAAGATGCTCGAAAAACTGGCGGAGGCACAGCGCGCCTCTTTCCTCGTGGTGTTAAAGCGTTTCGGGGAAGCAGGCCCCGGTCTCTTGTCTTACCCCATGCCCGGGTACACGCTGGCTCTGGACATTCCGAATCGTTCCGGAGTGGAAAGTTTTGCCAAGGAGCTGGACCATATCCTGCTTGATCATGGCGGCCGCCTGTACCTTGCCAAGGACGCTTTGGCCGACCCCGACACTTTTGCCGCCATGTATCCGAAACGAGAGGCATTCCGTACCATACGCCGCAATCTCGACCCGCAGGGCGTTTTGTGTTCCGAAATGTCGCGCAGATTGCGCCTGGACGAATGAAAGGGATAATGTAGTGAATGCGACGATCAGCAAGTCGGTTGTATTATTAGGCGCCACTTCAGGTGTAGCGCGATATATAGCGCGGCGTTTTGGCCAGTTGGGATATACCGTTGGATTGGCCGGGCGGGACCGGGAGGAACTGGAGATATTGGCGACGGATATACGCACACGGTACACGGTGGAGTGTCATACGCTGCATTTTGACGCCCTTGCCTTCCAGGAACACGGGAGCTTTCTCAAGCAATGCGAGCAGGCTTTTGGCGAGCTGCCCGGAGGGGTGGTGCTCTGTTTTGGCTATATGCCTGACCAGGTCGCCGCCCAGGAGGAGTTTGATGTTGCCCACCGCATTTTGGACACCAATTTTACGGGCGCCGTTTCCATCCTGGAATGCTTCGCTTCCGCCTATGAAGCCCGAGGCAACGGGTTCATCGCGGCATTGACGTCCGTGGCGGGTGATCGCGGACGGAAGGCGAATTATATTTATGGCGCCGCCAAGGCCGGTCTGGGCATCTATTTGCAGGGATTGCGGAACCGGCTTCACGCCCGCGGCGTCCGCGTTACCACCATCAAGCCCGGCTTTATGGACACCGCCATGACTTACGGCATGAAGCTGCCGGCACTCCTCGTGGCGTCGCCGGAGGATGCCGCAAAGGCCATAGTAGACAAGATCGTACACGGGAAGAATATAGCCTATGTGCCTTTTTTCTGGCGGTATATCATGTGGATAATAAAAAGCATTCCGGAATGGCAATTTAAAAAAATGAGTGTTTGATGAATCTCTTTTTCAAGAAGATCCATGCGCTGATCCGGTTGTTGCGGGTTTACCAGTGGACCAAAAACGCGTTGGTGATGATGCCGCTTGTATTTGCCCAGCAGCTCCTGAACCCTGCCGCAGTGGTGCGAAGCCTTCTGGCCACGATGGCCTTCTGTGGCGCTGCCAGCGCTACTTATATCCTGAATGACATCCTGGATCTGGAAAATGACAAATGTCACCCGGAGAAATGCCATCGTCCCCTTCCCCAAGGTGACATCAGCCGAACCGGAGCCGCCCTCTCGGCAATTCTGCTGCTGATGGTGTCGTTTGCGCTGGCGTTACGATTGAATGTACCTTTTATCACAGCGCTGCTGGCCTATATCGGATTGACTGTCAGTTACAGTCTCGTGCTGAAGAACATGTTCATCGTGGATGTCATCGTGGTCTCGATGGGATTTGTCATTCGCGCCATCGCCGGCGCCGTAGCCATCGAGGTGGTGTTCTCCAACTGGCTTATTGTATGCACCCTGTTTCTGGCGTTGTTTCTGGCACTTGGAAAACGACGCGGTGAAATCGTCCTGCTGGAAGATCAAGCGCATACCCATCGGGAAGTACTCCATCATTACAGTACTTCCTTTATAGACCAGATGCTGCTTGTGGTCGCAGGCGGCGCACTGATTACCTTTACTATTTATACCTGCAGCGCCGAAGTGGTCGCGCGCATTGGCACCGACAAACTGTACATGACGTTGCCCTTTGTCCTTTATGGCCTGGCACGCTATCTATGGCTCGTGGAGAAAAACGGCACGGGGGATCCCAGCCAGGTATTGCTGAAAGACTGGCCGACGTGCATTGCGGTGATTTTGTGGGCGGGCTCCTGTATCCTAATCATCTATGTTTAGAACAAGTTGCTTCGTCTTAAAGTAGAATAGGCCACGACAGGCGTAGCGGTTTCCGCCTGCAGTCGGCAGGAAATCAGTTTGTGTGCTTCAGGAAATAAAGTTGACATAAAGGCCTTGGAACTCTACAATCTAGGCAGCGACGGCATTGTGGCCTGCAAACGGAACCCGCTTCCAAAGTGACAAAACGTCTTTCAGGCGCGGGTGGACTTATTTGTTCACCATGACGACTATAATGCAAATTTTTGTATACAGATAAAACATTAGCGGTATAATATATCTGAACTTCACCGTTCCGTAGAAAACGAGTAGGATAAAAAAAAGGAGCGGGGTTTGACCTATTATTAAATACGCGGCGCGTATCGTCCAGTCAAGACAGTAAGAAATTCTGTAACGTAAATACAGCGGAGGTAATTGTTCATGAAACGTAATATCGTGTTGTTCAGCATAGTGTTGCTGATGGCTTGGATATGCATAGCCCAGGCTCCGGAGAACACAGAAGAAGGCAAAGCCGGGGACCCGGGCGCTTCCGAGGATACGGCAATGATTCCCGGGGAAGAAGATGCTGCTCCGGAAGAGGAAATGACGCCCTTGGAAGGGGACGTGGTGGTATTTAAAAAAGGTTCGGAACTGCGGGGCGTAAAGGTGGTTCGCCAGTCCCCCATGTTCGTTGAAATCGAATATCTTCCCGGCGAACCTTATCTTAAAATTCCCAGGACGCAAGTCAAAGAAGTGATTTATGCGGCGAAAGACGAGGAGGGTGGCCAAACGGACACCGAGGGATTAACACTGGGGCCGGATATAATGCCGGGCGAAGAGGTATCGCCCGAGTTTAACCGCATGTTGACCTCTGTGGTTTCCGCGGAACCCCTCACTTATGAAAATGGGGATTACTTAGAGGTGGTACGCACGTTAACCGCCAAGGCCGGTGTGGAAATTGATGTGGATGAAAACCTGACTGCCCTTTCCCCGGAACAGCGAAAGTTCAGTCATGTAGTGCCCGGCGGTACTACACTTCTGGATTTCCTGCGCAAGGACTTGGTGGAAATCGCCCCTGATATGCGGGTAATTTTACGTTATGACCGATTGGCGCTTCAGAAACGGGTTGCCGTTCCGGAAATGCCTGCCAATATACCGCCGCCTGAAGCGCCATCCACCGAACAAACCCCTGCCGTGCCGGAACCGCCTTCCAGTACGGAAGCAGCCCCCATTCCCGTCGTTCCCGAGAATCAGTAACATATTGTGTATGCGTATAACACGAGGAGGAGGGAAGGGGAAGTTGTGTCGGTTCAGTCCACAGTGTTCAGTATCAGGAAGGCAGTTTCAAAGGCAAAAAGGGGAAGTTATCCGCCTTACTGCGCAAGTAAGCAGTACGGGCAGAACTTCATGTGGCGCTGAATCAATGCCATAAAGCTGATCGGCCGAGAGACTATAAGAATGCGTTGAAATCACAATACAAGATAATACAGGCCTTTTTAGATAGGCCGGGTGGGTCCATGGTGCGCTCAAAGTTATCAAGGCGTTCGGATTTTTGGATTTCAGCCGGTGCATTAAGTATACTCGCATCCTGTGGGAACCGGCGCGATGCGACGCCGATATCCTGTTTTTTGTTTATGATTACGAAATAGCTAATAAAAAAGCCGGGAGATCTTATTATGAAAAAAGGCTGCATGATCGCTCTTATTGTATTGGCGGCATTGCTGATCATCATCATTGGCGGCGCATTCGTCAGTTATAAGATTGGAGATCAAAAGTATGGTTTGAGCTTGGCTCCGGCCATTAGTCATGAACGAGCCATGAAAGGCGATACGCGCATAAGACTCGCCCTTTATCCCGACAGGGTGGCCTCGTTTCTACCCGCCTATATGCCTTCCAACATAAAAATTCCCACAGGACTCCTTGAAATGGATGATGTCCTGCGTTCAGCATTGCCCCGCGAGGTTGCAGTATTGTTGAATACGGATATTCAAAATAAAAAACTGCTGCTTACCCTTTTTGCCAATGAGAAGTTCTTCGGCCGGCTTATGAAAGATGCGGCCAATGGCTCTGAGTTCTTTACCTCGGTACGGCAGGTACATTGGCTTACGGACGGCTTTGAACTTCCCGAACGGGGATTCCTCTATGCCGAAGGAGACATGCCCATTCCCGATACGGTTGAAGAGGAACTCTACAAGTTGTGGCCTACCGCGGCCAAGGAACCGGCCGCACCCATCGAAGGGAAAAGTCATGCCGAATTGGTTATTGACAACCGTAACGGCGATATCATGACAGTGGCTGCAGCCCTTGTTCAGGCAAGCGGCCAGAACTGGGACACGCTGGTGGAGACCCAGTATGGGGCAACGGCAATAGGCATCATGGAAAGCATCCGTGTCGGCAGGCTTAAAGCCAACCTTATGGACACGGACACGGCGGCAATGGACTTGCGTATTGATTCCGATGCGGAAAGAGGGCCCGGGTTGCAGTTCCTGCTTTCTGGAATGGCGCTCCCTTATTTGCGGGACTTTATAAAGAAACAATACAATCTCATTCTCGAGGGTGATTTGTCCTGGAATGCCGATGAAAACGCCATTCTCGGCACCTTTAAACTGACCGGACTGGAAGCCTTCATCAAGAGCAAGATCGCGCAAGGACAGTGATTCGCCGCTTCAACGGCATAATTTACCGGCCAGCCAGACGAGATTTTTGGCGAAGTGGCGCACGGTTTCGACACCTTCGGTGTCTTCCGCCACCTCGCCTTGAAGCCTGCCAAAACCGATGTTCCAGTAGGAACTGCCGGGAACAACCATGTCCATAATCATGAACCAAAACAGGAGTTGGGCAAGCGTGAAGTTTTGACCGGCGCGCCGTGCCACCACAATGGGTCCCCCGAGTTTCCGGGAAAAGACATTGCCGTTGGCCCGTCCCACGTATCCGGCGCGGTCAAGGAGCGCCATAAGGTCCGCAGTTGCCGACCCGAAATAAACGGGAGAACCCAGAAGAATAATGTCGGCCGCCCGCATCTTGTCATAAACCTGCTGAAACGCATCCTCCTTGATGACGCAGGTATTGTCTTTGGCGTTGAAACAAGTGCCGCAAGCCTTGCATGGCCGGATGGGATTCTCCGCAAGTTGAATCAGTTCGCCGGTAATGCCTCCGGCTTCCAACTCCTCGAGACAAGCGCCCAGCAGCGTACACGTATTGCCGTTGGCCCGCGCGCTTCCGTTGATGGCGATTGCATGCATGATTCCGTCTCCTGTCAGGTATAGCGTGCCTGAGGATGAAATGAAACGACCGCCGCCGTGACGCCGGAAGGCCGGAACTCGCCCGCCTCCGTGACCTCGACCCCCAGGGCATTACCGGCATCCAATGCCTCGTAAATCACCCGGTTCTGCAGGACATCCTTGAGTCCCGGATACCCGGGCGACCAGCGCTGTCCGCAATCAGGAGGGACACCCACCTCCCGGCGCAACATCCCGTGGAGGTATTCCGCCATGTCCTCGGCGATGCGGTCGCTGAACCCCTGGAGAAACAGGGCCGACTCAAAATCATCCTTGTTCTTGAAAGCCTCGACAACCGCTTCCACCTGCGGTCCAGCGGTCGTCAACTGCATCCCTATCATATCATATCCTTGGGCCTGCCGGGGCATAAAATATTGCGCGCCCGACACCAAATCCCCGTTGCCGGCGCCGATAACCGTGTTGAAGGTGAGCCGCCCGAGTTCCTTTTCCGGACGGTCCGGATCCAGTACAATCATTTGCTCCCCTTCGCTATAACAAGGGAACAACCCCATCACTCCCTGCGGCGCCAACCAGCCATTGGAAGCCGCATCCTGTACCCATTTCTCCAGCAAAGCCTCCAACTCCTCTTCATTGTGGCCCAAGCGGTTGCGTTCCGTAGAGCCGCCAAAACGCCAGTTCAGAGAAAACAGGGTGTGCTTGTCCAGGTGGACCATAAATTCAGGCAGGGAGATCCGGCATATACGGTTCCGGAACCCCCGGATGCCGGAACGGTCCAGCCCTTCATAACACACTTCCCGGCGCGGAAGCGTAGCCAGAAGGCTCCCCTCCACTTCCTGGCGGCGCTGGGCCTGCCTGTATTTACGGACAAGTTTGCGGCGGTTGTCTTCAAAGAGGGCGGGACCGGCATGACCGCCCGTAAGCTGGTTCATGATAGTGACGCCATCCATGGCGGTACGGCAATAGAACACATCGCCGCGCATTGATTCCGGGTCATCCCGGCCTGCCAGAGCCACAAACGCGGCGTGCCGATCGCTTACAGGCGCACCCCCAAGGAGCAGAGGCAGATTAAGGCCTTGCTCCTCCAGCATGCGCGACACCGTAATCATGTGGTTGGATGTTTGCACCAGAAGCGCCGACATCCCGATGGCATCCGCTTCGTGTTCGACCGCAGCGTCCAGAAACCGTTGCAACGGCGTCATTACACCCAAATCTATCACCTTGTATCCATAGTTTTCGAGCAGGGTGCGCGCCAAGTCCTTGCCGATGGAGTGAACATCCTGGTAAACGGTCCCAGGACAACCACCCCTTTGTACCGAATGCCGTCCGAAGCGGCGGCGCCCCGATGGTTATGCAGGTATCTTTCAATAAATCCCATCACCTGACGCATAACATCGGCCGAGCGCAACAGATGCGGCAGCGATACCTCCCCTTTTGCGAAACCGTCGCCCAGTTCCTGCATGGCGGTCATGAGCCGCTGATTGACAAAATCCAGGGGCTCCCAGCGTTCAAGCGCGTCACGCACTTGGAATACAATCCTGTCCTCATAGGTGTAAGTATGTCCTTGGAACTGAAAAGAACCCGCTTCCCGTTCTTTGTGGCCATCCTTGATCTTTTCCGTTATCGCGGTGTCCGTATCCAGATGATCGTATCCGTCCCGCCGCTTCGCGGCGCCCCCCTGTTTTGTCTCCGCGATACGTTCCAGCGTTTCAAAAGCCTCCATATCATGTTCAAGGAGGATGCGCAGCGCCAGTTGATAGTGTTCAGGATCCAAGTCAGACACAAACAAATAATGATTGGGATTGATGATAGCGGCATCCAGACCGCGTCTGCGCGCCTCGTCCATGAAGACGGACGTAAGCACCAGTCGCATGTAGGGTTTTGAGGCCAGGCCATTGGTCAGGTTGCCAACGCCCAAAATGGTCTTAGCATCAGGATAGTGTTCTTTTACCCGGCGGACGCCCTCAAGGGTTTCCACGGCAAAATTGGTGTTCGGTGCACTTTCCGAACCTATGGGAAACACGTTTACATCCACAAAAATACGTTCGTGGGCGATACCATGAAAGTCTCGCGCCCGTTCGAGGATTTGGCCCGCCAGCGCACTTTTTTCCGCCGCCGTGGATGCCGGCCCTCCCGGCCCCGTGCACAAGGCGATAAATACGGGATCATGACCTCTGGTCCCCTCTATAACCGCATCCATCTTCAGCGCACCCGGAGCCGATTCCTCCAGAGAAATGGAGTTGAGGATAGGGCGCCCGGGATAGACCTTGACAACCTCGGCCAGCGCGTCCACCTGAAAAGAATCGAGGCTCATGGCGCCGGCAAAATCAGCGCTCTGGTGGCGCACCACTTCCCGGAGTGTTTCCACCGTATCCACCTGGTTCGAATCCATGCACACGTCTATTATTTGGCATCCGAGATCACGCACCTGTTCGCGCGCCACCGCAAAAAGCGCGTCATGATTGATGCCCGAATCATTTTCCACCGCCTCGCGCACCTTCTTCGACCCGCGAATGTTGAGCCGTTCCCCAAAACGGATTAACGTTTCTCTGCTGTCCAGGGGAACCGCCTCCTGCGGTCCGGAAACATACACCATGCGCGGGGGCGCACAGGGTTTGGGGACCGCCGGCTTCAACGCCTCCACTAAACAGGCGATGTGTTCCGGCGTGGTGCCGCAGCATCCGCCCACCACACGGACACCGTAATCACAAACAAAATGTTTCAGATACTCGGCAAATTGTTTCGGGGCAAACTTAAAGACTGTCCTGCCGTTTTCGGACACCGGAAGTCCCGCGTTGGGTACCACCGATACGGGCAGCGATGAAAGCATTCCCAGTCGCTCTGCCGTTTTTTCCATCAAATCGGGGCCGATGGAACAATTAACGCCAAACACATCCAGACCAATACCCTGTACCGTTATCAGCGCTGCATGGATATCCGTGTTGAACAGTTGCATCCGACTGAACTGGTCCACCGTCACCTGGCCCATCAACGGCAGTGATATACCCCGTTCCGCCATGGCGCGATGAGCACCGAAAACGCCCGCCTTAAGCTCCAGAATGTCCTGTTGTGTTTCAAATAAAAGTACATCGGCGCCACCGTCAATCAACCCCAGCGACTGACGGTAAAAGTTGTCCGCAGCCGTGTCAAACGATACGCGCCGCAGGTTGGCCGTGGTGAAAGACACCACGTGGTTCGATGGTCCCATAGCCCCCACCACAAACAGGTCGCGCCCGTCATAACCGGATTCGCCGCGATACCGTTCCACCGCGGTTCGTGCCAGTTCCGCCGCATAACGGCTCAGGTAATAGGCCAGGTCCGTATTTGTAATGGTCCGAAGTTCCAGCCGATAGGGGTTCGGCGCGAAAAGGGTTGTGTCCAACATGGAAAAATCGTACTCGGCCAAACGGAGCGGCGAGGCGCCGAACGTGTTGGTCTCTATGGCCTGCGCGCCGGCGCGAAGAAAACTTAGATGCATCGCCACCACGGCCTCCGGTGTAGAGAAACAAAGCAGGTCGCCCAGCATTCTGAAAGCGGAACCGCCAAAATGAGCGTCTTCCAGTTCCAACTTCTGGAGCATGGTGCCCGCCGCGCCGTCAAGACAAAAAGGGCCTTTACGTATTTGGCTTAAAAATGCGTTCTTCATGATTTTCCTGGTTGTGAAAAGAAAACAGTCCCGATGGAAACCTGAAACAGGGTCCAACGCCGGGGCGGGGGGTGCTACTTTACCCGAAGCGCGCGATCCAAGTCGGCAATAATGTCCGAGGCGTCCTCGATGCCCACGGCAAGGCGCAGCAATGTATCGGTAATGCCGAGTTCGTAACGCTGCTTGCGGTTCAGATTATAATAACTGACCATGGCGGGATGGGTGATCAGAGTTTCCACTCCCCCGAGGCTGGGCGCGATATAACAAAGGTGAAGATGGTCCAGAAACCTCTTGGCGTCTTTCAAGGTGCCCTTGATATCAAAGGAAACCACGCCCCCGAAACCGCTCATCTGGGCCTTGGCGATTTCATAATGGGGATGGCTTTCAAGGCCCGGATAATATACCCGCTTTATCCGAGGATGGCTTTCCAGAAAACGAGCCACTTCCAAACCTGTCTGGTTGTGTTTTTCCATGCGCAGTGCGAAGGTCTTCATACCGCGCAACAGGAGGTAACAGCAATGGGGATCAATCACGCCGCCTATGGCCTTGTGCAGGGCGCGCACCTCCTCGATCAGCTCCTTGCTGCCGAGCACCGCTCCCGCCAGAATATCATTGTGCCCCGCCAGATACTTGGTCGCGCTGTGAAGCACAATGTCAATTCCGTAGTCGAAGGGGCACTGATTGTACGGCGTGCTGAAGGTCGCATCAATCATGGTCAGTAGGTGGTACCGTTTGCCTAGGTCATACAACCGTTCCAGGTCAAAAATATTCAGATAGGGGTTGGTGGGCGATTCGCTCACAATAAAGCGTGTGCTCGACCGAATCGTTTTTTCAAGCCCCTCATAATCGCCGAAAGGCACAATGGTGCAGTCCACGCCGAAACGCTGTAGGTACTCACTGCAGAACTCCAGCGTTTTTTTGTAGGCATCATCGGTGATGATGATGTGGTCGCCACTCTTTACCAGAGCCAGAATGGTCGTCGTGACCGCGCTCATGCCGGACCCGAAAACAACGCAATCCTCCGCCCTGCATAACGCTGACAGGCGGTCCTGCGCCACTTTTTCCGTAGGATTCCCGTATCGGCCATATTCGAAGTGGGCGTGGCCGTGCCGGGTATAGGCCTCGATGTGCGCGCTGTCCTTGAAGGCATAGGTGGACGTCTGCACAATCGGCGTGGTCACGGAATCGGCATACCGGAAACGTTCTTCGCCGGCATGCACGGATACCGTGGACATACCCTTACCGGGCACTTTTGACTTATTTGGCTTTTCGTTTTTCATAAGGCCTCAATCTAACGTGGGCTGTGCCCACAACCTAGAAAATGTTTTCAGAGTATGTTGTTCACGCTTTAGCGTGCGGGTCGCGTCTAGGCCTTGGGGGGCACGCTAAAGCGTGAACAACATACAACTCTTCTTGTTTTTTATAATAGATAATTTTCGAGTAGGTACTAAACACGAATGTTTGGGGAACGCGTCGGCATTTTGCGCAGCCGTCCGCCGCGCTATTAGGCAATAAAGGCCCCCACAACAGGGCAGCGTATACATCACTCTTTCCACAGCGCTTGCTGTTGGAATACAAAATATTCCCTCTGGAGATGAATGGTTCTTTGATGGTAAAGGACTCTTGAATGGCCCTCAGTATACATTTCCGGGGGCTTTCAATACAAAATACCCCGGTAAAACGAAACTACTTGGAGCGTATCGTAAATATTCTATAGGCATACAGTTATCTTCGCTCAAATGCTAGTATGCCCGATCAGTTCCACATGTATTTTATTTCGGGATTATTTTTGTACTTTTAATCGTTTATAAGGATATCCCGTGATGTATTCCCCTTATAAATTGCACCGCGTGTTTGCCTGAAAAGTAAAACAAAACAGGAGATAGATTTTCATGACCAACGCTAATGCACCACACCGTCTTGGAACCCTTGCTTTACATGCCGGACAAATACCAGATCCGGTGACTGGGGCGCGGGCCGTGCCCATTTATCAGACCAGTTCCTATGTATTTCAAGACCATGAACATGCGGCCAGGTTGTTCGCCTTGGAAGAGTTCGGCAATATTTATACCCGGCTCATGAATCCGACAACAGATGTATTTGAGAAGCGTGTTACGGCGTTGGAGGGTGGAGTGGGCGCCCTGGCACTCGCTTCGGGTTCCGCAGCCATTACCACCGCGGTGTTGAACATTACGAAGGCGGGCCAGAATTTTGTTTCGTCCCAAACCTTGTATGGCGGCACCTACAACCTTTTTGCCCATACATTGAAAAATCTCGGCATCGAAGCGCGCTTCGTAGACGCATCCGACGCGCGGCATTTTGAAAACGCCATTGACGACCGGACGCGCTTCCTCTATTTGGAGACCATTGGCAACCCCGCCAATGATGTAGCGGACTTTGAGGCCATTGCCAAGGTGGCTCACGACCATGGTATCCCGCTCATTGTAGACAATACCGTAACCTCGCCCCTCCTGTTCCGGCCTTTTGAACACGGCGCGGATATTGTCGTGCATTCGGCCACCAAGGTTCTGGGCGGGCATGGCACTTCCATCGGCGGCGTCCTGGTGGACAGCGGCAATTTTGACTGGAACAACGGCAAGTTCCCGGAACTTACGGAACCCTGTGAAAGCTATCACGGCATGAAGTTTTACGAAGCTTTTAAGGGTATCGGCAATATCAGCTATATTCTGAAAGCGCGGGTCACCCTGCTGCGCGACATGGGCGCCTGTCTGTCACCTTTCAATGCGTTCCTGTTTCTGCAAGGCCTGGAAACGCTGCATTTGCGCGTGCCCCGGCATAGTGAAAACGCCCTGGCTACCGCAAAGTTTCTGGAGACACATCCTGCTGTCAAATGGGTTAATTACCCCGGTCTGCCCGGCCACCGCGACCATGAACGCGCCCGGAAGTATCTACCCAATGGCCAGGGCGCCATTCTCGGTTTCGGTATCCAGGGTGGTTCCAATGCGGCAGTAAAATTCATTAACAACTGTAAACTGGCCTCGCATCTGGCCAATATTCTCGATGCCAAAACCTTGGTGATTCATCCGGCCACGACCACCCACCAGCAACTCTCCGCGGAAGAACAGCGCGCAGCGGGCATCTCACCGGAGTTTGTGCGCGTGTCGGTAGGCCTCGAAGACATTGAAGACATCCTGGAAGACTTGGACCAGGCCTTGATAGCATCACAAAAATAAAGCATAAAATGTATGTCAACCACGGAAAGCACGGAACACACGGAGAAAAGCACACCGCGTGGTTACGCTCTGGTTCTCAAGTTGAAATCTTGTCATTACCCACAAATATCATGGCGTTATTACATAGCAAACAGAGTGCAAAAAAAGATGCGTTATTCCATAAATGCGCCATATAACAAAGCCCAGGGTTGCGGTACCCCGCTACCCTGGGTGGCTGATGAACCCCCACCACCTATCTACCCCAAAGGGGTTGCGTCCTTGGAGGTTATATAAACAGGCCCATAATAAAGACGACGCAACTCCGTGGGAGTAAAACCGGAAGGGATAAGGATTCCTTGCATACCCAGGGTAGCGGGGTACCGCAACCCTGGGCTATGTTATGCAATCCCGTTGGGATTTTGAATACAAAATAAAAGCATCTCTTGTTCCTGCCACTATTGCTTAAAAGATGTGTGTAATGACAAGAGTTGAAATTGGGAACCAGTCGCCATGAGCCTATGGCTCACCTGGAAACCACGAAAATGTCATAGGAATTTTCGAAGCAGACGCCATGAGCCTATGGCTCACCCGGAAACCACGAAAACGGGTACCAATTTTCGAAGCAGAGGAAAGTTCAATTTGAAGACCATGGGATAAGAAAAAAACCTTGTGAATCTTTTCCGTGTGTTCTGTGCATTCCGTGGTTGAACATACTTCTTCTTTTCTTGCTGCTTTCATGACCGGGACCCGGTGTTGTACCCCGTGGTCATAGTGTGTTTCAATGTAATCCGGTCTTAAAAACTGTAATTTTGATAGTTATTATTCATGGAACCTAACCTTCACATACCGCCGGATTCGGTCGGCTTTGTAAACATGCGCCAAGTGTTGCTGGAGACAACCCAGGACGGTTTTGTCCTCGAGAGCGGCGCGGTGCTGGGCCCCGTCACGGTGGCCTATGAGACCTACGGACAACTCAACGAGGAACGCTCAAACGCGGTGCTGGTATGTCATGCCCTGTCCGGAGATGCCCATGCAGCGGGCTATAATTCGCCCTCGGACCCCAAACCCGGTTGGTGGGACGCCATGATAGGCCCCGGTAAGGGAATAGATACTGAGAAATACTTTGTCATCTGTTCGAATTTTTTGGGTGGCTGTAAAGGTACCACCGGTCCCACCAGTATCAACCCGGGAACAGGCAGGCCTTACGGTCTTGATTTCCCGGTCATTACGGTGGGTGATATGGCCCGTGTGCAACATGCCCTGGTGCGCCAGTTGGGCATTGAACAACTACTTTGTGTGGTGGGTGGTTCCCTGGGCGGCATGCAGGCCCTGGAATGGGCGACCCGCTTTCCAGACGCTACGCGTTCCGTCATTCTCATTGCCGCAAGCCACGCCAATGGCGCGCAGCAGATTGCTTTTGACGCCGTCGGGCGCAATGCCATTCAGGCGGATGCGGAATTCCAGGGCGGTGCGTATGGGGAGGGACCCGGTCCGCGGAAGGGCCTTGCCATCGCCCGCATGCTGGCACATATCACGTACCTGTCCGACCGGTCCATGCACCGCAAGTTTGGGCGTACCCTGCACAAAACAAACAGGCTGGGCTATCACTTCGAGAGTGAGTTCAACGTGGAAACCTACCTGGACCATCAAGGCGAAGGTTTTGTTAACCGGTTTGACGCCAACACCTATCTGTATGTCACCAAGGCCATGGACTACTTTGATATTGCCGCGGGATTTGCCTCGCTCGACGCCTCCCTGGCCCGCATCAGGGCATCCGCGCTGGTTGTGTCTTTTACTTCCGACTGGCTGTTCCCGCCTTACATGTCTCGGGAAATGGTTTACGCCCTAGCCAGAAACCATAAGTCCGTCAGTTATTGCAATATCCGGTCTGATGCCGGGCATGACGCCTTTCTGTTGGAAATTGCGGAACTGTCGCGGCTGATTTCCGGCTTTCTCATCCACACGCTGTACCCGGAGCGTTGCTGTGAAAACTGCCCACCCAAACCCTGTGACGGTCGGGACACAGAAATACTCGGGCACGATGGCAACCGCAGCTTTTCCCAATCGCGCCGTATTGACTATGACAGGATTGTCGGCCTGATTGACGAGGGCAGCCGCGTCCTGGACATCGGCTGCGGCGAAGGGGAACTACTCTGCCGCCTGCAGCGCCGCCGAAACATCATCGGCCTCGGCCTTGAAGTGGACCAGGAGAAGGTGATTCGGGCGATTACGTGTGGCATCCATGTCATTCACGCCAATATTGATGAGGGCCTTGCCGAACTGCCTGACGATTCATTCGACTTTGTCATTCTGAGTATGACGCTGCAGGTCATCAAGAATCCCGCCCAGGCCTTGCGGGAAGCATTACGGGTCGGCCGTAAATGCATTGTTTCCTTCCCCAATTTCGGGCATTGGCGCGTTCGTACCGCGCTGATGTTCAGGGGACGCGCCCCCGTCACCGCCCAACTGCCCCACACGTGGCACGAAACGCCAAACCGGCATGTGCTCACCATAAAGGACTTTCGCGCCTTCTGCGAACTGCTCCGTTATAATATCGAAAGGGAGATTTTCCTGAGCGGACACGGCCAGACGCGCCTGCTGCCCAACCTGTGCGCCGAGGAAGCCCTGTATGTTTTGCGGAAGAACGGCCCCTGAAGTAGCATAACTGTGTCTGTCCGTTTTGGTGTCGCCTTTTATAATTGCGGTGATACCCTTGCATGGATTTGAAACAATCTGAAAGATCTTGTGTGTATGGATACCCCCGTTCCGGAACAGTGTTGTGAATGCCGCCATGTGGCATACCGTTTGGGCGATGCCGTGTGCGGGAAGCGCATGATGAAAAAATGTATTCAAGAGGGAGACAAACAAAAACTCCTGATGGTCCCCGGTATCTGCAGGCTTCTTAATCCTGACAGTCAATGCGAGGAGTATGCGCCTTATCATTTAAAATGGCTGCGAAAATGCTTCAGAAAAAAATAAGCCGTGCGCTCATGGTATTCTGTAACTGTCTGGCAGGGTCCAATACACTCCCGCATCTAAAGTAAAACATGAGCAAAACAGCGATTGACTCCAGCGCACAAGGATGACCGGGCGCTGAACAACAAGATGAGACTGTGAGGCGGTAGTTCCTGTCTTCCCGGCTTCGGTGTAAATACCGGTAGCGGCAGACTCTGGCGTAAAGCTACATTGTTTGGGCTACGACCTTCACGTCTTTCAAAAACGCTTTCCCCCGCTGAATTTTGTATAATGGTGGGTAACTTAAATCTGTGGTTTCGGGAGATTTCACGCACTTACCTGAAGAAAGGAATTGCGCATGAGTAGCAGACTTCTTTTTGCCTTGGGCGTACTGGTGATGGTTTTCGGGGCGGGCAATGGCGTTGCCGAAGGAAAAATCAAGGTTGCGGTGGTAACTGGCGGTCATGGATACGAAAAGAAACCTTTTGAGGCCATGTTTGAAAGTTTCAGCAACCTTGAATGTGTCTTTATAACGCTTAAAGACGAAAGCGAGATTTTTGAAGACATTTCGGACTGGCCTTATAAAGTTGTGGTTCTTTACAACATGACGCGAGACATCTCGGAAAAGCGTCAACAGAATTTCATCCGCCTGCTGGAACGGGGCGTGGGTTTTGCCGTGCTTCATCACGCCATCGCGGCCTTCCCGGAATGGCCGGAATATCGTAAAATCATCGGCGCCAAATACTGGCTGGAAGAAGCCGTGGAGAACGGTGTTACACACGCGAAGAGCCAGTGGGAAGAAGGAGTGGATATGCGTCTGCATGTCGAAGACGCGGCCCATCCGGTTATGGCGGGTATCGGCGATTTTACTCTGCACGACGAGACCTACAAGGGGTATGATCTCGAACCCGACAATCATCTGCTCCTGTCTTGTAGGGAACCGGGCAGCCAGAAGGAAGTTGCCTGGACACGGACCTGTCGTAACGCGAAGATTTGCCTCATTCAGCCGGGACACGGCGCATCCGCCTATGCGGATGAAAACTACCGCTGCATGCTCCGGCAGGCGATACAATGGGTTGCTGCCAAATAATACGCCCGGCCAGGGCGCGTCTTTTTCCCGTTTTTTTTGATAGAAAGGCCTTTCAATGAGATTATCAAGTGCATTCGTTTGCACTTTAACGACAATCATCGCCGTCGCCACGTGTTGTGGTATCGCGTTGGGCATTGAGCAGGCCTGGCCGTCATCTCCGCCGGAAGATTGTCCTTTTGAACTTTCCGCGGAATTAAAGGGAATTGTTTTTACAGGCGTGCATGGAGATTACCATTGTGGCGACACCTGGTATCCTTCCTGGGCGTCGGATGACATCCTTTATTCGCCATGGACGGACGGCGCCACCGAAGGCGTGGGCGCTTACTCGGGCAAAGGCGCGGAAGCGGAAACCGGGAATGCCGCCATGAAAGGGGACGACCCGCTTCATCTTGAGATTTTCAACACATCGCCGCCGCAGGTGGCAAGCGCGCTGCCTTACCTGGGACGTTATCCTTGCGGGAGCCTGGTACACAACGGTGTCTGGTATTACGGAACCTATTGCCTCGGACCTTCCCCGGAGGTTGAACATGAGGGAATGAAATATAACTGGCCGGTGTTGGGTCCCATGCCGGGATTTCGCATCTCGACCGATTGCGGCAAAACATGGACGCCCTCGCCGTTGACTCCTGAAAAGCCCCTTTTCCCCGAACCCGACACGTTTATGGGCCCTGTGAAGATGGGGGCGCCTCATTTCGTGGACTTCGGGAAAAACATGGAACATTCTCCAGATGGAAAAGCGTACCTGCTGGGCATGGGGGCGGAACTGAAGGATCCGGAACCACGTTACGCCAACCTGAGCTGGATTACGGCCGACCAGGTATATCTGGCAAGGGTCATACCGGGCGTTAACACCATGAACGACATTACCTGCTATGAGTTTTTCGCGGGTCATGACGCTTCCGGGAAGCCAGCGTGGACCAGCGATTTCAAAGCTATCCGGCCCTTATTGGAATGGAACAACAACATGGGATGCGTCACGGCTACTTATAATGCGCCCCTAAAAAAATATCTCATGTGCGTCACGGACGGCTGGCCCACC
>JAEAMG010001236.1_pt1 | contig 20658 bp, 22 predicted proteins | sample 8958741 | NCBI WGS metagenome assembly JAEAMG01 (sample SAMN16933256, study PRJNA681125) | bioreactor sludge metagenome | isolation source: anaerobic bioreactor treating anionic surfactant - SDBS | place: India: Bengaluru | collected 2019-02-28 | reverse complement strand
GCATCAGCCGGTCGAGGGCCGACAGGTGAGCGGACGCGAGATCGTCCACATGGATGTAATCGCGAACGCAGGTTCCGTCGGGTGTCGGATAGTCCGTCCCATAGATGGAGAGTTTCGGGGATTCGCCCTTTGCGGTTTTCAGCGCCCGCGTGATCAGATGGGTCGGATTGCGATAGGCCTGGCCGATCCGCCCTTCCGGGTCCGCCCCGGCGACGTTGAAGTAGCGAAGGGCGCAATAGCGGAAATCGCCTGCGGCGGCCAGGTCCGCGAGGACGTGCTCCACCATGACCTTCGATGCGCCGTAGGGGTTGATCGGCCGGAGCGGCGCCCGTTCGTCGACGGGGATCGTCTCGGGGATGCCGTACACGGCGGCCGTCGAGGAGTAGAGGAACCGCGCAGTGCCGGTCTCGCGCATCGCCTCCAGAAGGTTCAGCGTGTGGACGACGTTGTTTCGGTAGTAGGCGAGGGGTTCCCGGACCGATTCCTCCACCTGAATCGAGGCGGCGAAATGCATAACCGCCTCCGGGCGAAAGTCGCGGAGCGCCTCCCGGATCGCCGGCCGGTCGGCCAGATCGCCCCGCAGCAGCCGGCCGCTCAGGACCGCCCATTCGTGGCCGGTGGAAAGGTTGTCGTAGATGAGGAGCTCGTGCCCCTCCTTCCCGAGGGCCTTGACCACATGGCTGCCGATATATCCCGCGCCGCCGGTCACAAAAATCCGCATGGCTTCTCCTGGATGCAAGGGGGAGGCAATCGCCTTTCTTGCGTTTGCCTCGAACACGACTATCGGCGCATCGGGACCCTCTTTTCGGAATGTTCCGATCCGCCCTCTGTGACGGGTTCCTACCCCATCCGTCTGAAAAAAACAAGCGCGGGATGGTCGTCCTTCGGCGCGTCCGCATCCGGACGGAATCGGTGCGGCGCCTTCAAGTTGTTTGATTTTTTCACGGTTTTTAATTTCTTGACAGAACGTTTTTCACCTCTCTATAATGCCACGCTTTTCAGCAGGATGTACCGGAGAGATGTCCGAGCGGCTGAAGGAGCACGACTGGAAATCGTGTGTACGCCCCCAAAGGTGTACCGCGGGTTCAAATCCCGCTCTCTCCGCCAGAAATCAGGGGATCCGATCGGTGATTTTGGCGTTTTGCCCGCAGAAAGCCAAAGGATCGGGCCGGTTCTCCGACAGGAAAGATGGCCGGGCCCCGTGCGACGGCGGCCTGTGAACCCCGTCAGGTCCGGAAGGAAGCAGCGGCAGCAGTCACCGGCGTGTGCCGCGGGTCAGCCCGGCTGTCTGTTTTTCCTCATCTCCCAGGAGCTCCCGTGGAATACCGAGTTCTCGCGCGAAAATGCAGGCCCCAGGTCTTTGAAGACGTCCTGGGGCAGGATCATGTCGTCCGGACGCTGCAGAACGCGATCACCCAGCAGCGCATCGCCCACGCCTTTCTGTTCAGCGGGCCGCGCGGGGTCGGGAAAACCTCGGTCGCCCGGATCCTTGCGAAGGCGCTGAACTGCGAATCGGGCCCGGCGCCGGTCCCGTGCAACCGGTGCGTCCATTGCGTCGAAATCACGAACGGAAATGCGATCGACGTTCGCGAGATCGACGGCGCCTCCAATCGGGGAATCGACGAGATTCGGGAGCTGCGTGAAAACGTCAAGTTTGTCCCGGCCTCCTGCCGCTACAAGATCTACATCATCGACGAGGTGCACATGCTGACGCGGGAGGCCTTCAACGCCCTTCTCAAGACGCTGGAGGAGCCGCCCGCCCATGTGATCTTCATCTTCGCGACGACGGAGACCCAGAAGGTTCCTGCGACGATCCTCTCCCGTTGCCAATGTTTCGATTTCCGGCGGATCGCACTCAAACAGATCACTCAAAACCTGAAAAACATTGCCGTATCGGACGGCATACGGGTCAGTGACGGCGCCCTGTCCTGGATCGCCGAGGCGGGAGACGGCAGCCTCCGGGACGCCCAGAGCATCTTTGACCAGGTGATCTCCTATGCGGGCGACGAAATCGCGGATTCGGCGGTGGAGGAGATCCTCGGCCGGTCGGACCGGCGTTTCCTCTTCTCTCTGTCCGAGGCGGTTCTTGCCCGGGACGCCGGCCGCTGCCTGAAAATCATCGATGAAGCCTACTATGCCGGGCTCGACATGCGCTATTTCTTCCAGACGCTGCTCGGCCATTTCCGGAACCTTCTGTTCACCGGGATCGCCGGGGGGAAAGGGGATCTGGTCGAACTCCCCGCGGAGGAGGCCGACAAGCTGAAAGAGCAGGCGGACGGACAGTCGACGGATACGCTTCAACGCTACCTGGAGATCCTGATGTCCGAGGAGGAAAATGTTCGCCGGAGCCGGCGGAGGAGAAGCAGGCTCCCTATCGGACCGGTCCGGGAACGGGAGATGGCGGGACCCCGGACAAGGGCTGGCAGGGGTACCGGGAATTCGTCAAGCGTCACGATCCGGCCCTGTCCGCCAAAATCGATTCGGGGATCTGTCTGGCCTGTGAAGAGGGTCGTCTCCGGATCGGTTTTGAGAAGGGCTACCTCTTTTTCGATGACGTTATGGGACGGAAGGCGGCGCTTGCCGAGCACTGCCGCAAGTTTTTCGGGCGGGAGACCACCCTGGAATTCGAGACCGTCGCTCCCGCGAACGGGGGAGCGGCGCCGTCCGTCAACGGAAACGGCAACGGCCGTTCTGAAAAGAACCACCGCATTCAGGAGATCCGACGGGAGGCCCTTTCCCACCCGCTTGTCCGAAAGATCCTCGATATTTTCCCCGGCGCGGAGGTGCGGGATGTGAGGGTGCGCGAGACGCCGGCGCCGGAACATGTCCCGACATATCTTTCCGGGCCCCGGCCGGACGGGGAGGAGATGTCCGCGGATGAGCCGCCGGAAGAGTAGAAGCCGGTTCAAAGAAGGGAAACACAACGGACGGGCGTCTTTCAACAGCCCGTGCGGCGTTTCGGGATCATAACCAAGGAGGTCGTATCGGTGCAGAATTTCGGAAATATCATGAAACAGGCCAAAAAGATGCAGGAGCGGATGGCGCAACTGCAGGATGAGCTGGCATCAAAGACGGTGGATGCCACCGCGGGCGGCGGAATGGTCTCGGTCACCGTCAACGGAAAATTCGAACTCCTCTCGATCAAAATCGAAAAAGAGGTCGTAAATCCGGAAGATGTTGACATGCTTCAGGACCTGGTGGTCGCGGCGGTGAACGAGGGGATTCGCAAGGCCCAGGAGATGGCCGCATCCGAAATGGGGAAGATCACGGGCGGGCTCCAGATTCCCGGCCTGATGTAGGGGGCGCCATGTCCGGGTACGCCCTTTCCATACAGCGTCTGATCAGGGAGTTTTCGCGTTTTCCCGGCATTGGGGAAAAGACGGCGGCGCGGCTGGCGAACCACGTTCTCCGGAGCTCCGTGGAGGATGCGCGCCGGTTGGCCGAAAGCATCCTCGACGTCAAGCAGAAGATTCGCCTCTGTTCCGTCTGCTTCAACCTTGCCGAGGGGGAGCTCTGCGGCGTTTGCGCGGATGAGTCGAGAAACCGGGGAATCATCTGCGTCGTCGAGGAGCCCGACTCACTCATCGCGCTGGAGGCGTGCGGCGGGTATCGGGGCGTCTACCACGTTCTCCACGGCGCGCTGGCCCCTTTGGAAGGCATCGGTCCGGAACAGCTCCGCATCCGGGAACTTCTCGATCGGATTGCCGGCAACCCGGTCGAAGAGGTGATCGTGGCCACCAATCCGAATGTCCAGGGGGAGACCACCGCGCTGTTGCTCTCGAAGCTTCTGAAGGAACGGGGTGTCACGGTCACGCGAATCGCCCTGGGGGTTCCGATGGGCGGCGATCTCAAGTATACGGACCGGATGACGCTGGCCAGGTGCATCGAATTTCGCCGCGGGGTTTGACGGGATTCGATCCCTTTCGGGCAAATAAAGTTTGACAACCCGGATCGAATGCGGTAGAAGGTGCCACGTTTTTAAAAGGCTAATCGCTGATTAAAGCCAATCATTACGGGAGATTCGACGCATGTTAGAAATCAGATGGCACGGAAGAGGCGGTCAGGGAGCGGTTACATCGGTGGAACTGTTCGCCCTGTCCGCTATTGGAGAGGGAAAATTTGCGCAGGGGTTCCCGAGCTTTGGGACGGAGAGGCGCGGGGCGCCGGTCACCGGATTCAACCGTGTCGACGACAAACAGATCAAAATCCGATCCGGCATCTACCATCCGGATGTGGTCGTCGTTCTGGACCCGAGCCTGGTTTCCCTGGTGGACGTCGCCGAGGGGTTGAAGCCCGACGGAATCCTTCTCGTCAACAGCACAAAATCCCTGGAGGAGCTGAAGAAAGATATCCGTTTCGGGGGAAAGATCGCGACCGTGGATGCCACGGGAATTGCCTGGAAGGAACTGGGCGTGCCGATTACCAACACGACGATGCTGGGGGCGGTGGTGAAGGTCACGGGCGCGGTGAAGATCGAGTCCATAGAAGGCCCGGTCCAGGGGCGGTTCGGCCGGATTGCGGCGAAAAACCTGGCGGCCGCAAAGCGGGCCTACGACGAAGTCAAATTCATCAATTAGGATCAAATCATACTTGAGGTATCACGATGACTGAAAAAAGATGGCCAGAAACCTGGCAAGAGGTGAATCCCGGATGCATGGTTTTCCGGCCGGGAAGCGCCGTGGAATACCACACGGGAAGCTGGCGGGCGAAGAGGCCGATCTGGGAGAATTCCAAGTGCATCAAGTGCGGCGTCTGTTACATGTTCTGCCCCGAGGGCTGCATCACCGAGGACAAAGACGGATTTTTTGAGGCGAACCTCGATTACTGCAAAGGGTGCGGCATCTGCGCCCATGAATGCTGGCCGAAGGCGATCGTCATGGTCAATGAGGAGGATTGAGAATGGGTAAACGAATCGGTATGGAAATCGCTATCGCCGCGGCCGAGGCGGCGGCCTTGTGCAGACCTGACGTCATTGCGGCCTATCCCATCACCCCCAACACGCATGTGCCGGAACATCTGTCGGACATTGTAGCCGAGGGAAGACTGGATGCGGAGTTTATCTGCGTGGAATCCGAACATTCCGCCATCAGCGCCTGCTGCGGCGCCTCCGGCGCCGGCGCGCGTGCATTCACCGCCACGAGCTCCCAGGGTCTGCTGTTCATGCAGGAGGTTCTCCCCATCGTTCCTTCGATGAGGCTTCCGGTGATCATGGTGATCGGGAACCGCGCCGTTTCCGGTCCGATCAACGTCTGGAACGACCACAGCGATATCATGTATCAGCGCGATACCGGATGGGTTTCGCTTTTTGCCGCCAACGGCCAGGAAACGGTGGACATGGTGATCCAGGCCTTCAAGATCGGCGAGCATCGGGAGGTGATGCTTCCCGTCAACATCAATATCGACGGTTTCCAGCTCACCCACGTCGTGGAGCCGATCTGGATGCCCGATCAGGAGGAGGTGGATCGTTTTCTGCCGCCGTACAAGCCTTTCGCCCAGTTGCATCCGGACCAGCCGATGAGCATGGGTTCGCTGGGGGCGCCCGAGATTTACACCGAGGCGGTGCGCGCCAAGAACGAAGCGATGCTGCAATCCAAGAAGGTCATTCTCGATGTCTGGAAGGAGTGGGAGAAACAGTTCGGACGCAAGTACGAGCCGATCGAGTCCTACAAGACGGAAGGAGCGGAAACCCTCATCGTAACAATGGGGTCCATGGGCGAGACCGCGGAAATTGCCGTGGATGAACTTCGCAAAGACGGGATGCCCGTGGGGTTGCTGAAGATCAAGCTGTGGCGGCCCTTCCCCTTCGAGGAATTCCGGAAAGCGGTCAAAGGCGCGAAAGCCTTGGCCATCATGGACCGGGCGCTCTCCTGCGGCGGTCCGGGGGGTCCGGTGTTTGCCGAGATCCGGTCCGCGCTGTACGACGAGCCCAAGAAACCCAAGACGCTGGATTTCATTATCGGCCTGGGCGGCCGAGACGTGACGGTGGAAGATTTTGTCAAGATGGCAAAGAAGACGGCCTCAACCAAGAAGGTAAAGCCGGAAAATGCCTATGAAATTTATGGAGCAAGGGAATGAGCACTGCAACGGTAAATCCCAATAAGGTGTTTGAAAATTATGAGCTTTATGTTCCGAAGCTGATCGAGAAAAAGGAGTACTTCGGCCCCGGTCACCGCGCCTGCCAGGGTTGCGGGGAGGCGCTGGCCATCCGCATGATGTGCAAGGCGCTCGGCAAGGACACGGTCGTGGCCAATGCGACGGGCTGCATGGAGGTCATCTCCTGCGTCTATCCGACGACCTCCTGGAGTCTGCCCTGGATCCACGTGGCGTTCCCGAATTCCGCCTCGGTCGGCTCCGGCGTCTCCGCGGCCCTCAAGGCCCTGCGCCGCAAGGGACGAATTGCCGATCGCGACGTCAAGACGGTGGCCATCGGCGGCGACGGCGGGACGGTGGACATCGGATTCCAGGCCCTCTCCGGGGCGATGGAGCGGGGACACGACATGCTGTATGTCTGCTTCGACAACGAGGCGTATATGAATACCGGCATCCAGCGCTCGGGCGCCACGCCTTTCGGTTCATCCACGACCACGGCCCCCGCCGGCAAGGCGAGCATCGGGAACAAGACCTGGAAGAAGAATGTGGCCGAGATCATGGTGGAGCACGGCCTGCCCTATGTCGCGACCGCCTGCCACAGCTATCCGATCGATTTCATGAACAAGGTGAAGAAGGCGCGCAGCATCAAGGGCCCCTCCTACATCCACTGCCTGTCCGTGTGTCCCACGGGCTGGCGCTCCGCCTCCGAAACCTGCATCAAGATGGGTCGGCTGGCCGTGGAGACGGGGGTCTTCCCGCTGTATGAAGTCGAATACGGAAAATACCGGATGACGGTGGATCCGCCGGAGAAGCTTCGTCCCGTATCGGATTACCTCAAGCCGCAGGGGCGATTCCGCCATCTCACACCGGATCAAATCCAGGGGATCCAGGGGCGTGTGCTCATGGAATACAACAAACTGATGAACAAGGTGAACCACTCGAAGTCTTGGGACGAGTTGAAAGCCCTCTAAGCGCTTCAGGAAACGGTTACAACAGACTATCGAAAAGGGGTAGCACTCGATGGAAGACAAAGTCAAAGAGATCATCAAAAGGTACGGGTCCGATAAGAGTTTTATCGTCCCCATCCTTCAGGATGTCCAGAGGGAGTTCAATTACCTTCCCAAAGACGCCCTGTCTGCGGTCAGTTCCAACCTCAACGTGCCGATCAGCCGTGTTTACGAAGTGGCGACCTTTTACAAGGCCTTCAGCCTCAAGCCCAAGGGACGACATCAGTTGACGCTCTGCATGGGGACGGCCTGCCACGTCCGCGGCGCCGACCTGATCGCCCGCAACATCTCGGATATCCTGGGCATCAAGGACGGAGACACGACACCCGATCTCGAATTCTCCTTCGAAACGGTCGGCTGTCTCGGAGCCTGCGCGCTGGGGCCCATTCTGGTGGTGAACGGTGAATACAACGGTCACATGAACATCGCCAAATCGACAAAGATTCTCAAGAAATTAGGGAAGAAGGGTGCGACTGATGATGAGCAAGATTAAATCCTTCGACGAATTGAAAAACGTGCAGAAGAAGTTCAAGGCGGGCCGCGATCCGAAGAAGCCCTCGGTCACGATCTGCGGCGGGACGGGTTGTCTGGCCTATGGAACCCAGAAATTGATCGACAGTTTCCGCGAGGAGCTTGCCAAGCGGAATCTAACCGACAAAATCGACTTTCGGACCAGCGGATGTCACGGCTTCTGCGAACGGGGCCCGATGGTCGTCGTCGGCCCGGAAAACATCTTCTACCAGCGCGTCGGGCTGGGCGACGCGGCCGAGATTATCGACAAGACCCTGCTGAAGGGGGAGGTGATCGACCGGCTCCTCTATGTGGACCCCGCCACGGGCGAGAAAATCGTCCACGAGGAGGAAGTCCCCTTCTACAAGAAGCAGACCCGCCTGGTCTTCGGCCTGAACTTCAAGATCGATCCGCAGAAGCTCGAAGACTACCTGGCCATCGACGGCTACAGCGCGCTGGGGAAGGCCCTGACGATGAAGCCCGAGGAGATCATCCAGCAGGTGATCAAGGCCAACCTCCGGGGCAGGGGCGGCGGCGGATTCCCGGCGGGCTGGAAGTGGGATGAGACCCGCAAGGCCGAGGGCGAGCCCAAGTATGTCATCTGCAACGCGGACGAGGGCGATCCCGGCGCCTACATGGACCGCAGCCTCCTGGAGGGAAATCCCCACCTGATCCTCGAAGGGATGATCATCGGCGCCTACGCGATCGGCTCCAGCGAGGGCTACATCTATGTCCGAAACGAATACCCGCTGGCGGTGAGCAACATCACGCGCGCGATGCAGCAGGCCCGCGAGGCGGGGCTCCTGGGCAAGAACATTCTGGGCAGCAACTTTTCCTTCGATGTGAAGATCAACCGGGGCGGCGGCGCGTTCGTCTGCGGCGAATCCTCGGCGCTCTTTGCTTCGCTGGAGGGAAGGGCCGGCGAGCCCCGCGCGAAATACATCCATGCCACCCACAAGGGTCTCTACGACAAGCCGACGAACCTCAACAACGTCGAGACCTGGGCCAATGTCCCGTTCATCATCAACAGGGGCGCCGACTGGTACGCCTCCATGGGAACGGCCGGAAGCAAGGGAACGAAGATCTTTTCGCTGGTGGGCAAGATCAACAACACGGGCCTCGTCGAGGTTCCGATGGGAACGACGCTCCGCAAGATCGTCTTCGAGATCGGCGGCGGGATCCCCGGCGGCCGGAAGTTCAAGGCGATCCAGACGGGCGGCCCTTCGGGCGGCTGCATTCCCGAGCAGTTCCTCGATATGCCGGTCGATTTCGACGAGCTGGTCAAGATCGGATCGATGATGGGCTCCGGCGGAATGATCGTCATGGACGATCAGAACTGCATGGTCAACATCGCAAAATACTTCACCAACTTCCTGGTTTCCGAATCCTGTGGAAAGTGCGTTCCGTGCCGGGAGGGAATCCGGCGGATGCGGGACATCCTCGCGGACATCACCGAGGGGAGGGGTCAGGAAGGGGATGTGGAGCTCCTCGAGTCGATCTCGCAGGGGATCAAGGACGGCGCGCTCTGCGCCCTGGGCAACAGCGCCCCCAATCCGGTGCTCAGCACGATCCGCTACTTCCGCGACGAATACGTGGCCCACATCAGGGAAAAGCGATGTCCCGCCGGCGTCTGCAGGGATCTGATCACCTACAGCGTCGACCCCGAGAAATGCACCGGCTGCACCGTCTGCAGCAAGGTTTGTCCGACCGGGGCGGCGAGCGGCGAGCGGAAAAAGGTTCACACCATAGATCCGGCGAAATGCACCAAATGCGGCGCCTGCAGGGAAAGCTGTAAATTTGACGCCATCATCGTGAGGTAAAGGTAGAGACAATGATCAATCTGACGATAGACAACAAGAAGATCGAAGCGGAGGCCGGGCGGACCGTTCTGGAGGTTGCCCGGGAGAACGGAATCGTCATCCCCACCCTGTGCAACCATGAGTCCCTGGAGCCCACGGGATCGTGCCGTCTCTGTGTCGTTGAGGCCAAGCAGGGGAAAAGAACACGCATCGTAACGTCCTGCCTGTATCCCGTGGCGGAGGGGCTGGCGGTGGATACGAAAAGCGAGCGGGTGATGAACGTCCGCCGTCTGGTCCTCCAGCTGCTCCTGGCCCGCTGTCCCGAGTCGAGACAGCTCAAGGAGATGGCGGCCGAAATGGGCGTCGCGCCCGAACCGCGATTCACTCCGGACAAGGACAACGTAAAGTGCATCCTCTGCCGGATGTGCGTCCGGACCTGCGAGAAGATCGTCGGGGTCAGCGCCATCGGTTTTTCCTACCGGGGACCGGATAAGAACGTCTGCACCCCGTTCCAGGAGGAGTCGGTGGTCTGTATCGGTTGCGGCGCCTGTGCGTACGTCTGTCCCACCGGACACATCGAGATGACCGCCTCGGAATCGGGGGACGAGCGGACGATCTGGGGACGAGCCTTCAAGATGCAGACCTGCAAGGTCTGCGGGCGCTACTTCGCGCCGGAGGATCAGCTGGCCTACATCAGTCGCAAGGCCGAGATCCCGACGGACGACCTCGCGATCTGCGTCAGTTGCCGCTAAATAATGAAAGGCCCCGGCGACGTGAAACCGCCGGGGCCTTTTGTATCCATTTCCCGTCCAAATCAGTCGAGCCGGTATGTTCCCGTTTCCCGGGATCTTGAACAGACGACATACGGCTGGTCCTCATTGATCGATTCAAAAGTCTCCTTTACTCTTTCCGCGCTATTGTTCATCTCGGAGATGTGCGCCAGAAAGACCATCGACAGATGTCTCCCGTACCGGCAGATAAAATCGCCGGCGGCCTCATTGCTGAGATGGCCCCGTTCGGACGCGATTCTCTCCTTGAGGTGACGGGGGTACGGGCCGTTCATCAGCATCTCCTCGTCGTAATTCGATTCCAGAACAATCGCGTCGAGGTCTGCGATCACCTCCCGCATGGGGGCGGTGATGCACCCCGTATCCGTGAAGATCCCGAACCGGCCGATGACAAAGCCGCAGGAAGCGACGTCATGGGCGGTCTCCACCGGAGTGACGGCCAGGTTCCCGATCCGGAAGCCGCCGTCGAAATGGCGGACGTCGACCGGTCCCAGCCTCCACCGGCAAGCCGAATAAACCTCTTTGCGGACATAAACGGGAATGTGAAGCCTTCTGGCGATCGGTCCGATCCCCAGATAATGGTCGGCGTGGGCGTGGGACAGGACGATTCCGTTGACGTCCCGGATGTTTTTCCCGAGGCGGGCCATCCTTCCGGCCGTTTCGCCGTAGCTTTTTCCGGCATCAAACAGAACGGAAGTGCCGTTCGACCGGACGAGGCAACAGTTGCCGTTGCTTCCCGAAGCGATGACGGACAGTTCCATCAGTATTCGATCCCGGCGCGGTCCTTGATGCCGGCGTTGTAGTGGTGCTTGATTTCACGAACCTCGCTCACCGTGTCGGCCAGCTCCATAATTTCCGGCGCGGCGTAGCGGCCGGTGAGAACGAGATCCAATGCGGCGGGTTTGTTCCGGATCAGGTTGATGACCTCTTCGAGGGGAATCAGCTTGAAGTCGACCGCGACGTTGATCTCATCCAGAATCACCATGTCGTACTTCCCCGATGAAACCGCCTCGCGGGCCATGTCGAGCCCCTTCCTTGCGAGCTCGATGTCCACCGGCGCGGGTTTGTCCCTCATGACAAAGCTGTCCAGGCCGGAGAGATGAATGGTCAGGTTCGGGAGATAGCGCTCCGCGGCCAGAAACTCCCCATACTTTCTTCCCTTCATGAACTGGATGACGCAAACGCGGAGCCCCTGGCCGACCGCGCGCAGGGCCTGCCCGAAGGCGGCCGTCGTTTTCCCCTTGCCGTTGCCGGTATGGACCAGAACCAGCCCTCGGCTGTTTGGCCCGCGGATGACCGTGTCTTCCATCTCTTCCTGCTCCTCTTTGCCGCTATTTCAGGCGGCGGCGGGCGACCTCCTCGGCGATGGTGTAGGGGTCCGTCTCCTTCCGCAGCAGCCTTCCGGCGATCTCCTCCATCTCCCCGCTTTCCGTCATTTCGCGGAGGATCGGCGCCAGGATCGCGTCGCGAAGCGCTTCGTGGATCTCGACCATCGCCTTGCGCTTCATCCGGTCGCCCAGCAGATCCGTCTCGACGAGGCGCCGGTAATGATCGGAGATTGCCGCGGAAAGCTCCCCCAGGCTCTCCGCAAAGGGTCCCGGATCGAAACAGTTTCCGATGCGGATCACCGGCGGACGCCAGCCGCCGGGGAATTCCTGAATCATGTTCAGCATGGCCATGAGTTCGTTTGCAAGCTGGTGAGAGCCGTCGCGGTCCGCCTTGTTGATCACGAAGATATCGGCGATTTCCATGATCCCCGCCTTGATCGCCTGGATCTCGTCGCCCATTCCCGGGACCAGGACCACGAGGACCGTATGGGAGTGGTTGATGATCTCCACCTCCTGCTGCCCGGTCCCGACGGTTTCCACCAGGATCAGCTCCTTTCCCATGACGTCCATCACATGCACCGCGTCGCCGACCGCCTTCGAGAGGCCGCCCAACGCGCCGCGGGTGGCGAGACTGCGGACAAAGACGCCCGGGTCTTCGGCATGGCGCTGCATCCGGATCCGGTCCCCCAGGATGGCGCCCCCGGTGAATGGAGAGGTCGGATCGACGGCAAGAACGCCGACGCCCTTCTGCTGCTTCCGGAAGGAGGCAATGAGCGCATCGACCAGGGTGCTCTTTCCCGCCCCGGGAGCGCCGGTAATGCCGACGACATGGGCGCGGCCGGTGTAGGGAAAAATCCGCTTGATGGCGCTCCTCGCCTCGGGGATCTCATCCTCCAGGTTCCGGATCAGGCGGGAAGCGGTTCTGACGTCCCCGGCGCGGATCTTTTGCAGTTGATCCCTTTCCTCGGATGACGCCGTCATGCATTCCCCCTTGGCCGGATGTTCGACCGGACCCAGTTCACGATATCGTCGAGAGGAGCGCCGGGCGTGAAGATCGCCCGGATGCCGGCGTCGTAAAGCGACTGGAAGTCCTGGTCGGGAATGATTCCGCCGCCGATCACGACAATATCGCCCGCGCCCCGTTCCCTGAGAAGTTCAACCACGCGGGGGAACAGGTAGCGGTGCGCTCCGGAGAGGCAGCTCAGGCCGACCAGGTCCACGTCTTCCTGAACGGCCGTTGCGGCGATCTGTTCCGGGGTCTGGTGGCAGCCCGTGTAGATGACCTCGAAGCCCGCGTCCCGGAAACAACGGGCGAGAACCCGCGCCCCCCGGTCATGACCGTCCAGGCCCGGTTTGGCCACCATGATCCGTATCTTTTTCTCCGCCATTCGGCTACCTCGGAAAAGATTTTCGCTAATAGAGACCGGGGTCCCGGTATTCACCGAAGACCTCCCGGTAGATGTCGCAGATCTCCTGGACCGTTGCCCGGTCCTTCACCGCTTCGATGCAATACGGCATAACGTTCTTCCCCGTCTTGCAGGCGCTTTTCAAGGCGTCCAGGTCCCGCTTGACGGCCCGAAAATTCCGCCTGCGTTTGACGTCCGCAAGGCGCGCGATCTGCTCCTCCTCGATCCGCTCGTCGATGTCGACGACGGGGATCTCCTGCTTGGCGGCATTTGCATATTTGTTGACGCCCACCATGATCTTTTCGCCCGCATCGATCTGCTGCTGGAAACGGTAGGCGGCATCGGCAATCTCCATCTGCGGGAATCCCTTGTCGATCGCCGCGACCATCCCGCCCATTTGGTCGATCTGCTCGATATACGCCATCGCCTCCTCCTCCATCTTGTTCGTCAGGGACTCGACGAAATAGGAGCCGGCCAGCGGGTCGATCGTATTCGCCACGCCGGTCTCCTCGGCAAGGATCTGCTGGGTGCGCAGCGCGATTTCGACCGCGTGGTCGGAGGGGAGGCAGAGAACCTCGTCCAGGGAATTCGTATGCAGGGATTGGGTTCCGCCGAGAACCGCCGCAAGGGCCTCGATGGCCGTCCGGACGACGTTGTTGTAAGGCTGCTGGGCCGTCAGGGAACAGCCGGCCGTCTGTGTGTGAAACCGCATCCAGAGCGAGCGGGGGTTTTTCGCATGGAAGCGGTCGCGCATCACCCGCGCCCAGATCCGGCGCGCCGCCCGCATCTTGCAGATCTCCTCGAAGAAGTCGATGTGGGAGTTGAAGAAGAAGGAAAGCCGGGGGGCAAATTCGTCCACGTCGAGCCCTTTGCGGCGAATGACGTCTTCGACATATTCGATTCCGTCGCGCAGCGTAAAGGCCAGTTCCTGGACGGCCGTGGAACCGGCCTCCCGGATGTGGTATCCGCTGATGCTGATCGTGTTCCACTTGGGGACCTGCTTCGTCCCGAACGCCACCGTGTCGCTGATCAGCCGCACGGAGGGCTCAGGGGGACACATGAAGGTTTTCTGGGCAATGAACTCCTTGAGCATGTCGTTCTGGATCGTCCCGCCGATCTTCGCCAGCGGCACGCCGTTGCACTCCGCCGCCGCGCAATACATCGCCCACAGAGCGGTGGCGGGCGGGTTGATCGTCATGGAGGTGGTGACCTGGTCCATCGGGATCCCCTCCATCAGGACCAGGAAATCATCGAGGGTGTCGATGGCCACGCCGCAGCGGCCGCATTCGCCCCGGGCTTTCGGAGAGTCGCTGTCGTATCCCATGAGGGTCGGGAAATCGAAGGCGGTACTGAGGCCGGTTTGCCCTTCCTTCAGAAGCATGTGCCAGCGTGCGTTGGTGTCCTTCGCGCTGCCCATTCCGGAAAACATCCGGAAGGTCCAGCACCGGCCGCGGTATCCGGTGGCCTGATTTCCGCGAAGAAACGGATACTCCCCCGGGGCGCCCACGTCCCTTGCGAAATCCGTTCCCGAGATGTCTTCCGGGGTATAGAGCCGTTTGATTTCCAGATCGGAGACGGTTGACCAGCGGGCTTTCCGCTCGGCCGCCCCTTCTGTCGCGCGCCTCACCTCCTCTTCCCACTTCGCGGTGAGACTCTTAGAATCATCCAGTGTCTTCTTTGAAAAATACATGTTCCTACCTGTGGTCACGCTCTCCTGTTCGTTCCTTTTCAGGCTCGGCTTCCCGGCTGCAGATCGTCCGATCCTGCGCGTTTCCGGGGTATGGCGCGACCGCATAGCCCTATCTCAAACCCCCGTTCCTTGTCAAGAAATATCCCGGCGCGGGTGATAAACAGGAACGGGGAGCCCGCGCTTCCGAACGGGGCGTCGACGGGCGGCCGGATCACAACGTTTGCTATACCCGCTTTGCGGAGAGGATGACGACCGGCTCCAAAGGAACATCCCGGTGCATACCGTGGTTTCCCGTAGCAACCTGAGCGATCCGGTCGATGATCTCCATGCCGTCCGTGACCTTTGCGAAGACCGCGTAGCCGAAATCCCGCGTGCCGTGGTCGAGAAAATCGTTGTCCTTGAGGTTGATGAAGAACTGAGAGGTTGCGCTGTCGATCTCCTGGGTGCGGGCCATCGACAGGGTTCCCCGTTTGTTCTTCAGACCGTTTTCGGCTTCGTTTTTGATCGGCGGACGGGTTTTCTTTTGTTTCATGTCGGCCGTGAAGCCGCCGCCCTGAAGGACGAAGTCGGGGATGACGCGGTGAAAGATCGTGCCGTCGAAGAAACCGTCTTCGACGTACTGAAGAAAATTCTGAACGGTAATGGGCGCTTCGGCGTCGTAGAGTTCGATGGTCACCTCCCCAAAGCCGGTTGACAGGATAATCATGTTTGTCTCCTCTGAAAAATTTTCGCGATCCTATCATCCCGAACGGGGGAGGTCAATGAAACTTACCCTTGAAGGGAAGCCTATTTAGGCTGATTGAAAAAGGAGATCAGCAAAACCGGGGACGGATCTATTTTCCTATTTTGCGATCGGGGCGATGCGCGAGGGTCAAGAGGACAACGCAAAGACAGATCAGCCCCAGGCCGACGACAATCCGCGAAACCGGAAAGAGGCCGATCAGGTAGAAGGCCGTAATATTCGTGCCGAAGAACGAACCGACGGTGGAGACGAAGAGGACCATTCCACCGGTGAGCCACGACTGCCGCCTCCAGGAGACGGTAATCCCGATGATGTAGGGGGAAACCATGGCCATGATCGAGACCGGAAGGAAGAAGATCAGGTTCATCGCCACCAGCGAGCCGAGGCGGACGTCCGCGATGCGGTCGGATACGAGTTCGCAAACGGGTTTGTAGAAGCTCGGGATTCCGACCACCCAAAGCGAACCGACGAAGAGGAAGACCGCGAGCACCGAGATCCGGGGATAGCGTCGCGACAGGTAGCCGCCGGCCACGTAACCCACGGAGAAGTGCACCATGAACGAGCTGATGATGCTTCCCCAGATATAGATGGAGCCCCCGAAGTAGGGAGACATCAGGTTCGAGGAGAGGATCTCCAGGCTCATCACCACCGCGCCGAAGGTCACGAGAAGCAAAATGAAAACGGCATACACCATCGGCATAACCCTTCCTCCGCACCGACGCCTTCCTTAACGGCGTTCTTTTCCATCCCCGTTCGGACGGATCCTCTATTTTTTCTGCATCAGCAGCAGGTTGGCCGGATTGAAGTCATCCGTCAGAATGGGGTCATTCTTGAGGATCAGAGAAACCCTGCATTTGCCGGACTCGGCGATGAGGTCGATCCGGCCGATCTTTCCGCCCCATTTCTCCGCCTGCTTCCGCAGCCCTGCCGGCTCGCAGGCGGGCCGGTCGGAGGCCACGATGATGCAGCTTCCGCTTCTCTGCCCCTCGAAGAGGAACACCCTCTTAAAAACCGCCTGGAAGGTCGCGATCTGCGCGTCGTACATCCGGTTGTCGCAGAAAAGGTTCTGGATGACGATCCCCCCGTCGGTCAGCGAGTATTCAAAAACCGAGATGTCCGGTTTTGCGAGATCGATGCAGGTCTGGCGGAGATCGCGCTGCCGGCCGAAGATCATGCACCGCTCCCCGCTGTCCTCGCGGATGGTGATGTGGTGATAGATGGAATCCCCCTCATAGAGGGTCTTGTCGTTCTTGACGGCCCCTGCCGGCATCGCTGCGATCAGACAAGCCAGCAAAGCAAGGACAGCCGTTCCCGCAACGCCCATGAAACCTCCGTTCCCGTTGTCCGCACGCAGGCCCGTTGTGGGCCGGGGCGCTGACGCACTTGTAAGCGAACCCGTAAAATTTATCAACGGAAAAAAGGGAATGGTCAGAAATGGTAGCGGATTCCCAAACTGAAGGCGTTGGTTGCCCCGTGAACCCCGCCGAACAGGCCAAATACCCCTGAACGATGGTGGATGCGGGTGACCAGGCTCCAGCTCGGTTCATGGGGAAGGGCAAAATCAAATTCGAACATCAGGTAATTCAGGAATTTGTCCGTTTTCTCGCCATGATATTTTTCCTCGGACACCGATTTGTTCGTAGCCAGGGAAAGCCCCTCGCCGACAGCGAAACTGGTTTTCACGATGTCGTTCCACGGAAAGCGGAGCCAGCGCGCGATCACCAGGCCGTTGAACTCCCAGTGGTGCTGGCCTTCAAGGTGTTTGACTGCCTGCCCTTCCAGTTCGAAATCGATCCATTCAAAGAGATTCCCGATTTTTGCCCCGGCCGCGAGTGTGGCAAACTTGAAATCATTGTCCAGTTTGGCACGGAAGATGGCCGTCTCGGCCAACGCGCCGTCCGTGAGCATGGCTCCGTACAGGGTGACATGGTAATTTTTCGAATCCCCGGAATGGACAAAAGGCGGGAGTAGAAAGAGCGAAGGCAGGAGCAAAAACCAGATTTTCCATTTCATGGCATAGAATCAGTCCTTCGGTTATTCACCGGACCCTTCCGGGGGTGGGCGCCACTATATGGAAAAGACCCTCTGGTGTCAATGCTCCCCGCGGAAGGATGTCACCTTGTAGCGGAGGCAACCTCAAATGCCTGACGGTCCGGCCGGGATGATTCGAATCGGCAATTGGAATCCCCGGCGCCGTGCGGGTTGACCCGTCGCAAAGATCGGTATAGTGTAAAACCGGATCAGGATGGAATGGGCGCGTCGGGCAAACAACCGCATCGCCGGCGGATTGGGGCGGCGCCCTGGAGAATCGGAAGATGGCAGACGAAGGCATGATCGTGGACAGTGCGATGGACTTCGCCCGGGCGGTGGCGGGGACGGCGGCGCCGTCGAAGATCCTGGAGAGTCTTCGCCTGATCGATGTCTTTTACCGCGGTTTCGACGGGCGCCGTCACAAAGGCCAGCTTGTCGTCCACCGGGATCTTGCAGCCGATCTTCTGGAGCTTTTCGAGCTGATGGAGCGGCAATCGTTTCCGGTGGCGCGCGTCGTGCCGATCGTCCGATTCGGCTGGTCCGACGAGGCATCGATGGCCGCGGACAACAGCTCCGCTTTCAACTACCGGCTCGTCGCGGGAACCAGCCGGATCTCCCTGCACGCCTTGGGCCGGGCGGTGGATATCAATCCGCGGGAAAACCCGGCGATCCATCCGGACGGCCGTGTTGTCCCCGCAGGGGCTGTCCGGAAGCCGTTGCAACCCGGCACGTTCTCCAAAAACCATCCCGTGGTCAGCGCTTTTCTGGAAAAAGGCTGGCGCTGGGGCGGAGATTTCACCCATATACGGGACTTCCACCATTTTGAAAAAACCGTTTCGGAAAATCCCGACGCTTGCTCGTCGGGATGAAGAGCGTTCGGACTGCCGATTCGCATCAGTGGGAAACGCCGACCCGTATGGAAGGCCGGACTCAGCCCGTCCCGATGATGGCTCCTTCCGTGACCTTGGTCCGGCCGGTAATGTAGGCTTCATCCTCTATCCGGTTGGGGCTTTGCGCCGCACCGGTCGCCAGTTGATCGCAACGTTCGTTCTCCCGGTTTCCGGCGTGGCCGCGGACCCAGACAAACCGCACCCGGTGTCTCTCGCACAGATCGAGGAGCCTTGACCACAGGTCCGCATTTTCTGCGGCTTTCTCTTTTGTGCGCATCCAGCCGTTGGCTTGCCATTTGCGGGCCCACCCCTTGCAGATTCCGTTGACCACATAGCGCGAATCGCTGTACAGGTCGACGACCGCCGGTGCGATGAGGGCCTCCAGCGCCGCGATGCAGGCCATCAGTTCCATGCGGTTGTTGGTGGTCAAGCGAAAGCCCTGTGCGATTTCCATCCGCCTCTCCCCGTCGAGAATGACTGCACCGTATCCCCCGGATCCCGGATTCCCCACACAGGCCCCGTCGGTATAAGCGACAATTCGCCCCGATGGGATCTCGCGTTCAGCGGGATGGATTTCGACATCCGCAACGCAGGCGCGTTTCCCGGTTTGAACCGCCGGGTCCCTCAGCCACTGCCGTGCCTCCTCCCGCGTCGCAAAACCCCGGTAGAGGGCTCCGGCATACCCGCGGATTTGCTCTTCGGCGCCTCCCGTTCCGTACCAGGTGTCATAAATGCCCGGCCGGCGCCCTCGGGCAACAGCGTAGCATTTTTTCGGATTAACCATGCAGGGCCCCTTTCGAAGGTTGACGGCTTCCTGTCCCGTCTGATGATGCAGAATTTATCGAGTGATATTTATTACACTTCGACGGTCTTTTCCAGAGGCGTTTCACAGGGGTTCCATCGGCCCGGATCTCCCATAAAATGATTGACTTCAAGGGGTCATGATGATAGGGGAAATTTCCCCGAAACGGGGGGAAGGGCACGATTCATGCTGGACATCAAATATCTCAGGCAGAACATCGACTTTGTTGCCGGAAAGTTGCGGGAGCGGGGTCAGGAGATTCATCTGGAGGGTTTCATCGCCCTCGACGAGAAGCGGCGGGATATTATCCGGGAAGTCGAGGCGTTGCGCAGCGAACGCAACAACGTTTCGAAGATGATCGGAGAGAGGAAAAAGAACCGGCAGGATGCGACCGAGATCATCGAACGGATGGGGGAGGTGTCGAACCGGATCAAGGAACTGGACGAGTCGCAAAAACAGGTCGACGAAGAAATCCGGCAGATCCTGATGACCCTTCCCAATGTTCCGCATGAATCGGTTGTCTGCGGGAAAGGCGCCGAAGACAATCCGGTCATCCGGGTCTGGGGAGAGAAGCCGCAGTTTTCCTTTACGCCGCGGCCGCACTGGGAGATCGGCGAGGGGCTGAACATTCTGGACTTTGCCCGCGGGGCGAAGATCACCGGGGCGCGATTCACCCTTTACCGGGGGCTCGGGGCCAGGCTGGAGCGGGCAATCGTCAACCTCATGCTCGATTTGCACACCGGGATCCACGGCTACACGGAGGTGCTGACCCCCTTCATGGTCAACCGGGAGAGCATGACGGGAACCGGCCAGCTCCCGAAGTTCGAGGAGGACCTTTTCCGCATCGACAAGGTGGACTACTTCCTCATCCCGACGGCGGAGGTGCCCGTCACGAACATCCACCGGGACGAGATTCTGCGCGAAAAAGAACTGCCGATCACCTATGTGGCCTACTCCCCCTGTTTCCGCGCGGAGGCCGGCTCCTACGGAAAGGATACCCGGGGCCTGATACGACAGCACCAGTTCAACAAGGTGGAGCTGGTGAAGTTCACATGTCCGGAGAGCTCGTACGAAGAGTTGGAAAAGCTGACCGAAAACGCCGAAGAGGTGCTCAAGCGGCTCAACATCCCCTACCGGGTGGTCAGCCTCTGTTCCGCCGATCTGGGCTTCTCTTCCGCGAAGACCTACGACATCGAGGCGTGGCTCCCCGGCCAGGAAGCCTACCGGGAGATCTCCTCTTGCAGCAATTTCGAGGATTTCCAGGCCCGCCGCGCGTCGATCCGCTTTCGGCGCGAGGAGGGGGGGAAGGTGGAATTTGTCCACACCCTCAACGGCTCGGGACTGGCCGTGGGCAGAACCCTTGTGGCCGTTTTGGAGAATTATCAGCAGGCGGACGGAAGCGTCGTCATCCCCGAGGCGCTGCGGCCCTATATGGGCGGAGTTGACAGGATTCCCGCCGCGGGGTAGCATGGAAACGTGCGGAGGGATGGCCGAGTGGTCTATGGCGGCGGTCTTGAAAACCGTTGAGCGGAAGCTTCGCGGGTTCGAATCCTGCTCCCTCCGCCAATTCATAAT
>JAEAMG010001243.1_pt1 | contig 20784 bp, 16 predicted proteins | sample 8958741 | NCBI WGS metagenome assembly JAEAMG01 (sample SAMN16933256, study PRJNA681125) | bioreactor sludge metagenome | isolation source: anaerobic bioreactor treating anionic surfactant - SDBS | place: India: Bengaluru | collected 2019-02-28 | reverse complement strand
TTGAAGGCCATGTAGCCGCCCAGCAGATTCTGGTTGCCGAACACGGAATAGGCGCGCTGGTCATACCCGGGAAACTCGGGGAAGAATACCCGCCCCGGACCGGCATATTGCAGCAGGGCGAGCCCGCCCACGAGTACGCCCGAAAGCACCAATACCCCGTATAACCAAAGCCGGCCGTTGCGAAAGCGAAACGCTTCCAGCGCCAGCGAAGCCGCAGCCAACACCAATGCCAGCCGCAGCAGGGTTTCCACGTGATAGGCCGGTACCTGGGCGGTGAAAATACCGGACACACCCCAAAACAACAAGCCAAGCCAAAGCGGCGCCAACCGCGCCACGCCCTGTATTCCCGCCTTGCCGGAACGGTATTGCCCTAAGAGCGCCACCGGCAGGCCCAAGGCGAGTATAAGGTCCTTGGCGTGCAGGAACGATACCAGCCGGAACGACCAGGCTGCCGCGCACAGAATAAGCACGCCGCTCCAGAATAAGGCTGGGTAGGTATTCTTTTCAGGCGGTATGAGGGATTTGATATTCATGGATAGTGATGGCGCCTTCACTGTAGCATAACCGAAATGGCCATGTCCCTTTTTGCGCCAACCGGCCCCTTTGAGGTGTTCCGCCGCTTGTCGTATACTACCGTTCGTACGTCCGGCAGTCAGGCGCGCGGTTTCGCTTTCACAACGCGCGATACAGCGCTTTCCGCTTGCGCCGGGCGGCACCTAACCGGAGGATGTTCATGAAGCGCGTTTTGATGGTGTGGGGCGGTTGGGAAGGCCATGAGCCCCGGGAATGCGTGGCCCGCTTCGAGCCTTTCCTGAAGGAACAGGAATTTGATGTCACCCTTCTCGGAAACCTTGATATCTTCGCCGACAAGGAGCGCATGCGCTCTTATGACCTGATCGTGCCCTGCTGGACCATGGGTCAATTAACGGGCCAGGAAGAAACAGGGCTTCTGGAGGCGGTTCGCGCCGGGGCGGGCATTGCGGGCTGGCATGGCGGCATGGGGGACGCGTTTCGCAACCATACCCGCTACCAGTTCATGGTCGGCGGCCAGTTTGTCGAGCATCCGGGCGGCGCCAGTGAGTACACCATCCATGTCGCCGCGCCGGATGACCCCATCATGGACGGCATACAGGATTTCAAAATGCGTTCGGAATGTTATTACATGCACGTGGACCCCTCGAATGACGTGCTGGCCACCACGACGTTCACGAGCGATACCTATGCCTGGATAGAAGGGTGTGTCATGCCGGTTGTTTGGAAACGTGCCTACGGTGAAGGGCGGGTCTTCTATTCCGCCCTGGGCCATGTGGCCGCGGATTTCGATGTGCAACCCTGCTTTGATATTATGAAACGGGGCATGCTCTGGGCGTGTCGCTAATCCCTATGGATACAGTATCCGATGGAAATACCGGTTTGCGGACATAGACTACGCTGACATAAATGAAAGACAACCCCATGAAACCTCTTACCGTAGGTGTTATTGGCTGTGGCAACATTTCCGACTTATATTTTCAGGGTGGGAAGCGCTTCGAGTCCATCGAGATTATTGCGTGTGCCGACCTTATTAAAACGCTTGCCCGGGAAAAGGCCAAAAAGCATGGCATTCAGGAGGTGTTGACCCCTGAAAAGCTTTTGACAAGAAGCGATGTGGATATCGTTCTGAATATTACCGTCCCCAAGGCGCATGCCGCTGTCGCCCTTGCGGCGCTAGACGCCAAAAAACATGTCTATAATGAAAAGCCGCTGACGCTTACGCGCAAGGAAGGGAAAACCCTGCTCGATAAGGCGGCGAAAAACAACCTGCGTGTGGGTTGTGCGCCCGACACGGTGCTGGGCGCCGGGATACAGACCGCGCGCAAACTCATAGATGACGACTGGATTGGGGCGCCGGTATCCGCCACGGCGTTTATGCAATGCCATGGCCATGAACACTGGCATCCAAGCCCGGAATTCTATTATGAGACGGGAGGGGGGCCCATGTTCGATATGGGGCCGTACTATCTGACGGCGCTGGTCACGCTTCTTGGTCCTGCCGCCGGTGTCATGGCGGCGACGCGCACAACGTTTGACGAGCGCCTGATCACCAGCGAACCCAAAAAGGGCACTATGGTAAAGGTCGAAACGCCGACCCACCTCGCCGGCATTATTGACTTTAAGAGCGGCGCCGTGTGTACCATGATCACGAGTTTTGACGTGTGGCGCACCGGGCTGCCCTGTCTTGAAATTCATGGTACGGAGGGGTCGCTCAGCGTGCCCGATCCGAACGGCTTTGGAGGCGAGGTTCAATTATTCCGGCAGGGATATGGGGACTGGCAGCCGGTTCCTCATTCCCATGGTTACGCGGAACAGTCGCGCGGCCTCGGCCTGGCGGACATGGCCGCGGCCATTCAAACAGGGCGCGCGCACCGGGCCTCCGGCGCGCTTGCCTATCACGTGCTGGATATCATGCAGGCTTTTATAGAGAGCGGTGAAACTCATGTCCGTGTTGAATTGCAGAGCACCTGCGAGCGTCCGGCGCCGATGCCGGCAGGATTGCGCGATGGGCAGACGGACTGACTCGCCGCGGCCAAAAGGCGCTCAGAAGGCTGAGATGCCAGGGAAACAACTTCCATGCAACTCTTAAGGAATCTTTACCAGGTAGGTGGCGATTTGAACGGCATCACCTGGGCTGGTATTGACGCCGGTTTTGATGACGCCAACACCTATGCCCTGGACACGGGCAAGGACATTCTTCTTTTCGATTGCGGGTGCGGCGATACCCTGGAACAGATTTGTGACAACATGGAGTATTGGGGACTTGAACCGGATCGCATCCGATATTGTGTGCTTACCCACGCCCACCTGGACCACGCCGGCGCGGCGCATCTATTGAAGAAAAGGGGGGTGAAACTGGTTGCCCACGTCAACGCGGCCGAGGCCATGGCGGCTGGAGACGAACGATGCTGCGGGTATTTATATCACAAGGTGTTTACTCCCTGTGAGGTGGACATAGAAGTGCGAGACGGGGATGTCCTGGAACTGCTGGGCCTTTCCATCAAGGCGCTGCATTTTCCCGGTCATACCATGGGGTGTACCGCCTACGCATTCAGCCTGGACGGGAAGCGCATCGTTGTCAGCGGAGACGTTATCGGCACCCTGAACGTCGGCTATTTCGGCTGGGACGGTTCCATTGATTTCAATAAAGCCCTTTACACGGAATCCCTGACTCGTTTTGCCCGGATGGATTTTGACGTAATGTTGTCCGGCCACGGCATGTCTTATTTTCACAAACCGCGCCGACGGGTGGAAGAGGCGCTTAATCAAGCCCTGATACAATGGCGATAATCGCGATGATTAAGGTGAATCCATGAGTAAACATTCCGAACTCTTTATACAGCGTCTCGAGGCGGGGGAGAGTGTCATTGGCATTGTCGGTCTCGGTTATGTAGGCCTGCCGCTGGCCCAGCATTTTGTGCAGGCGTGCCTGCGTGTTGTCGCCGTGGATAGCGATCCGGACAAGATTGCGTGCCTGCGGCGGGGGGAAAGCTACCTGCGCCATCTTTCCGTCCAATGGGCGCCGGACGCCATAAAGCAAAAACGTTTTTTGACGACTGTGGAATATGACGCTCTCACGGGGGCGGACGTCGTAATTATCTGCGTGCCGACTCCCTTGAACAGGCACCGGGAACCGGACTTGCGGCACGTGGAAGCGGCGGGACGCGAAATCGCGCGCGTGTTGAAACCCGGCGCGCTGGTTGCCCTGGAAAGCACGACCTATCCCGGAACGACTACGGAGGTGTTGCTGCCGCTTTTGTCCGGACAGGGCGGCCGGGTCGGCGAGGATTTCTTTCTCGCCTTCTCCCCGGAACGTGAAGATCCGGGTAACCCCCAATTTTCGGTAAGCAACATTCCCAAGGTGATTGGCGGTGTCACCCGGGAATGCGCCGAACTTGCGACGCGCCTGTACGGCATGATTTTTGACAAGACCGTGGTGGTGAGTTGTCCGGAGGCCGCGGAACTCTGCAAACTGCTTGAAAATATTTTCCGAAGCGTCAACATTGCCCTGGTGAATGAACTGAAGATGCTATGTGACCGCATGGGACTGGATGTATGGGAGATCATTGGCGCCGCAGCCACCAAGCCCTTCGGATACATGCCCTTCTACCCGGGTCCGGGACTGGGCGGTCACTGTATTCCCATAGATCCCTTCTATCTTACCTGGAAAGCGAAAGAGTATGGTTTTACAACGCGCTTCATTGAGCTGTCCGGAGAAATCAATGCCTCCATGCCCCAGTATGTTGTCTCGCGCGTGATGGAAGCCTTGAACCAGCGCGGTCGCGCCTTGAAGGGCGCCCGGGTGCTGGTGCTGGGCGCCGCCTATAAAAAAGATGTGAATGACATGCGCGAGTCGCCCAGCATTTCCCTGATGGAACTGTTGGAGCAGCGGGGCGCCCTTGTTTCTTATAATGATCCTTACATCGCCACGATACGCCCCGGATATGGTCATCGCCTGCATAAAGACAGTGTCGCATTAAGCGCGGAGAGTCTCGCCGCCTGTGATGTGGTGTTGGTGGCCACAGCGCACACGTGCTATGACCCGGAATTCATTGTCGAGCATGCTCCCCTGGTTGTGGACACCCGAAATATGACAGGCGCTGTTGCCCGCAACCGGCATAAAATTGTCCGGGCGTGAGCCTCATCGCCGGGCGTTAAATGAGTAATTTTTGAGTATGCGGGTCAGGATGGGATATACTACCAACACTTTGACGGCAGCCCCCTCCGGGAGGGTAAAATGGACATTATTAAGGAGAATCCGAGATGAGCAATGCGCTAAGCCTTACTTCGGCAACATTTAACGAGGCGGTGGCGTCCGGTGTGTCTTTGATAGATTTCTGGGCGGAATGGTGCGGCCCTTGTCGCATGATGACGCCAGTGCTTGACCAGGTCGCCCAGGAGATTGAGGGGCGGGCAAAGGTGTACAAGGTCAATGTGGATGATGTTCAGGATGTCGCCCTCAAATTCAATGTCAACAGTATCCCGATGCTGGTGGTTATGAAAGAGGGCGCGGAGGTGAAACGCTTCATAGGGGTGACGCAGAAAAACGTATTGATTGACGCATTGGAGGATGCGCTGGGATAGTCTGTATGTTTCCGTTCCGGACAGATATTGTCCGGCCAGACTTTACCAGGCGTCCGTAATGAATGTTTTCTTTCGGACGCCTGTATTTTATGTGGGTGCGCCGGCCCGGGGTGCAGGCTCCGGGCTCCCTGCGCGCTGTGAAATCCAAAACAAGAAGGATTGTTTGTCATGAGTGGAAAGGTTGTTGCGGTTGCCGGCGCGACCGGTGTAGTGGGTCGCCAAATGTTGCTCACCCTGGAGAAGCGCAATTTTCCGGTATCCAGGATAAAAATGCTGGCTTCGGCGCGTTCCCTGGGCAGGACGTTGCCATTCAGGGGAGAGGAAATACCCGTCGAGGTGCTCAGTGAAAGTTCATTCGAGGGGGTGGATATCGCCTTGTTCAGCGCCGGCGGGGGCGCCAGCAAACGATTTGCGCCCGCTGCGGCCGGCGCCGGCGCGGTGGTCGTGGATAATTCCAGCGCCTGGCGCATGGACCCCGAAGTGCCGCTGGTGGTCCCCGAGGTTAATCCTGAAGCCATCAAGACACATAAGGGTATCATTGCCAATCCAAATTGCTCCACCATCCAGATGGTGGTGGTGTTGAAACCCATTCATGACGCGGCGCGTATCAAGCGGGTGGTGGTGTCCACCTACCAGGCCGTGTCGGGCGCCGGCAGTGCCGCGATAAATGAACTGAAAGAGCAATTACGTGCCCTGTTGAACGGGCAACCCTATCCGCCCAGGGTATTTCCCCATCAAATTGCCTTTAACTGCATTCCCCAGATTCCCCAGAGCGATGCCTTTGGCGAAAACGGGTATACCAGCGAAGAAATGAAAATGGTCAATGAGACGAAAAAAATTATCGGCGATGATAGCATTGCCGTGACGGCAACGACCGTACGCGTTCCCGTATTGACTGGACACAGCGAAGCCGTCAATGTCGAAACGGCAAAGAAACTGACGGCGGCTGCGGCGCGCGCGCTGCTGGCGAAGGCGCCGGGCATTGTAGTGGAAGATGACCTGCCCAATCAGCGCTACCCGCTGGCAACAAATGCGGAAGGCAGTTATGATACTTATGTCGGACGTATCCGGGAAGACATCTCTCACCCGTCCGCCCTGGATATGTGGATAGTATCGGACAACCTGCTCAAAGGCGCCGCGCTGAACGCTGTGCAGATAGCGGAGCATCTGCTGTAAGTGCTTGTTCCCTGTAAGGGTTGCAGGTTGTCGTGCATATAATGTATTGGCCTGTGTGGTTTATTTGGACTGCACAGGCCGTTGTTATTTGGCACGGTGAGATTTTCAGCCAGGCCGGCGGGTTCTGGCGGGAAGCGCTTGGGGATCTGCCTTTTACCTCCAAAACGGCTGTTGGAGTCAGAAAAGGCTTTTAAACCCAGGCACATAAGGACCAAAAGACTATAAGACGCGCTCCTGATTGGTGCGTCCCTTAAGGCGCTTAAGCCGATTCCGCTGACAATTTATTATGAGTTTGAAAATACTGGGAGCGCCGCCATCTCTGGCGGCTGGCGCGGGCAAGATAGACTATGATGTTAGCCCTGCCGGCAAGGATGCCAGCGTTCCCAGTGGTGTAATAACCTGATAGTTGCGCCAAAGGCGCCTCTTCTTCCGGGCGAAGTCCCGGACGAAGCATAGTCCCTTACGTCCTTTTGGTCCTTTTTTTTGACAGGCTTTTCCGGCATTAACTGCCGTTTACAGGTTAATACTTGTCTCCTTGCCCGTCTGTGTTCCCGCAGGCACGGGTTCCCGGGGATATTGCGAAGCTCGTTTCGTGTCGTCTTGTTTCAGTGGGTTTTATAGGCCATGTACAAGGTAGCGATGCCGAAGGTCAGGCGTTGCAGTGCGATTCGCCGGAATCCGGCCTCTTTCAGGGAAGCGCAGAACGTCCCGCTGTCCGGGAAGTCTTCGACGGAGCGGTTCAGATACCGGTACGCACCCGGCTGACGGCTGATCAGGCCCGCGATAGCGGGCAGCACCCATCGGAAATAGAACAAGTATGCGGAACGGATGGGTCTGTTTTCCGGCAGGCTGAATTCAAGGATCAGGGCCCGTCCGCCGGGACGCAACACCCGGTTCATTTCAGCTAATCCTGCCGCACGATCGCTGAAATTTCTGACGCCGAAGGCTACGGTCACCAGGTCGAAGCTATTGTCCGCAAAGCAAAGCGACTCGGCAGCCGCCAGAGTGAGGGCGGTGCAACTTTCCTTTTGCTCCGCGGCTATCTTTCTCTGGGCGGCGTGCAGCATGGCTGTGCTGATGTCTGCGCCGACCACAAAATTGTCCGCGTATGTGTCAGCCACCAGGCTCAGCAGCACCTCGCCGGTGCCGGTCGCGAGATCGAGAACGGTAAGGCGGTTGGAGCAGGGACGCGCCGCGAGCATTGCCCGACGCCAGGCCTCGTCCCGCCGCAGCGAGAGCCAGCGGTTGATGCAGTCATATCGGGACGCTATCGAATCAAACATGCCTTTAATATGCTTGTGGTTTTCGCCCACGGGCGCCTTTTCCATATACCACGCTCCCTGCATTCCTTGCAGCACGATAGCCCCGGAACGGATTTAATAAAAGTGATGGTGCTTTTTCTATGTTCCACCCGATGTGACGGGCGGATTACCTATACATTTTGTCATGACAATTGCGTCTTCGTTCGTGCTTTGATAATAGGCTTTACGGCGTCCATCCTGGACAAATCCCAGGCCTTCATAAAGCCGCAGTGCGCGGCTATTACTTTCGCGCACTTCCAATAATGCCCGGGTGGCGCCGTGTTTTCGGGCGACATCAAAGAGGTGTTCCATGAGTATTTTGGCAAGCCCCTGCCCGCACAACGCCGGCGCTATTGTAACTCGGGTCAAATGCATTTCATCTATTATAAGCCAAAAACCGCCGTAACCGGCCAGAATTTCATTCAAGAACATGAGGTGAAAATAACTGCATTCATTGAAAATTTCCTGCCTGAACATGGTATGAGTCCAGGGATCGGGATAGGACTCGATTTCGATTTCCATGACTTGGGGAATATACAGCAGTGACAGGGGCAAGAATGACAACGTGCGATCCGCGGATAAGACCATGATAAGGTTCCTCACGCCAGGCTGGTCATGTTCCTGCCCTGCCTTCGAGAAGCGCTGCGCGGGCCTGTTCGGCCTGGGAGACGCGCAGGTAGCAGGGGGCGGCCTGGGCAGGGTCCGTCCGGCAACCCGAGCGCATCAGCGAACATGCCTCGGCGGCCACGGTATCCGCCCGCACAGTGCCACATGCGGGTGTTGCCAGGTAGGCCTGTGGCACACAGGCTCTAATCGTGTCTTCATACCGCCAGGCCCCATCGCCCAGCAGGATGAGCGGGGTCTCATGCACGTAGTCGCCCGCCAGAAGCTCCTGAACAGGACAGACGCGCGCCGGCGCCAATGGCGTTCGGACCCCGTTACGAAAACGATACACGGCGCCAAAGACTTCTTTCATCCTCGCGTCAAGCAGGGGAATCACCACGCCGTCCGGAACGGGAACGAGGCGTGACATGGCATCCAGGGTGGGTACCGCCACCAGCGGCAACTGGAGCGCAAAAGCAAGACCTTTCCAAGTGGCAAGGCCGACCCGCAATCCGGTAAAGGAGCCCGGGCCCGAAGCCGCGGCCAGGCACGTTATCTGTTCCAAGGTATGTTCCGAGGCGTTTAACACCCAGTGTACGCCGTCCAGCAGCCGTTCCGCATGCAAACGGGGCCGGTCCACGCACGACTGGGCCAGGACTTCACAGGCGCCGTCCCATCCCGATACACGACACAACGCTACGGCGCACTGGCGCGTACTGGTGTCCACGGAGAGTATAAGTTCATTTTGGGGCATAAGGCGCCTTTTTTGTCGGTTTATCGTGCCCCGGGAGTCATGTTTTCTTGGCCTCGGGTTGCGATTTCCGGCGTTTGGGACGCACAATCCGGGGCGCTTTGGCCACACGTTCCAGCATGATCTTGCCCGGCTTGAATACCACATCGCGGTAGGATGGTACCGGAATGGATTCTCCTGTATGAATATTGCGGCCCAATCTCGGGGAGCGTTGTTTCAACTTGAATACGCCGAAGTTTCTCATTTCCAGATAATTGCCTTCCGCCAATATATCGGTCAATACGGAAAGGATTGTTTCGACGGACTTGAGCCCTTCCTCTGGTTCTATTCCAAGGCGTTCACTCATTTGTTCTGCAATGTCTCGTTTTGTGGCTGTCATAACGGCACTTCCTCTCCTTCATGCGTGTGGTTATCATTATGCCTTGGGCTATTTGGCAGTCAGCCCCCATTTTGCACTGTCTTCTTGTTTATGTCTGGTCCAACAAAGTTTTACCGTTGGCAGGACAACTGAAAAAGCCTATTCCTTTTCTCCCAAGTAAAAACAACGCCTATATCACCGCTAACCCAGCCCTTTCCGACACACTTTCCGTTGCCGGAACAATTGGCTTTAAATTATCTCAATATTTTCCAGAGTGTGTTGCTTTCTAAAAAGAACGAATTTAATAGTATCCCAAAAAGAGACCGCTATTGCAAGCCTGTCTGCACTGCCTAAATCCGCGCGTAAGGAATGGTGGGAACGTAGAAGCGGCATCCTGCCGCTTCCATCGTGACTGCGGCCCGCATGTCCGTCTTGATGCAAAGCGGCAGGATGCCGCTTCTACGTTCCTTGTCCTTATTGGCTTTACGTCAACAACTCGGTTTCTTACGTGCGGATTTGGGTGCTGGGTCCCTATAGGGCCTCAAAATATTTCTCGTACGCGTGGGCGGGCAGGATATTCATCCTGCATAATCCTTTGAAAACAAGATGAAATTGTTTCAGAAGCGGATAATAACTGGGATAGTCGGTGAAATACAGATTGGGCGCCTTTAAAATGGCATTGAATTCCTCCTTTGAAAGGCCTTGTTTTTTCAGGCAGTAATCCACCAGTTCCTCCGTCTCAAAGAAAGGTGTCTTGGCCAGGGTAGCCAATGCTTGTTCCCGTGTCAGGGCGCCGGAACGCACCTTTGCCGAAAGTTCGACAACCCGCCAATCTATGCCAAATTTGTGGCGCGCATAGTAATAGACGAGCGCGAATAGTTCATTATCCATGTGGTGCTGGCCGGTGTCCACCCAGCCAAAGCGCTCTTGCAGGATCTGTTCCACATGCTCGCCCACGTCATCGTAATAATTGGTGATATTAACGACGGAAATGCGCTTGACCAGAATCCAGTAAAGGAAATGATGGATGTCCGTATTTTGAAAATGATTGAGTTTCGTTTGCGCGAATTGACGGATCAGGCTGCGCGTATACCGCGCGTCCATATAATTCCAGGCAAGGGGCGTAATACCTTCTTCCCGAAAAGAATGACTGAGCAGGATATAGCGGATATTTTCTTTGGCAGCCGTGCGGTATAAGGCGCTCGCAATGCCGATATCGTCGGTAAGGTCTATATAGGGCACGCATGCGCGGATGGTGCAGTTTGTCAGTTCCCGCGAGTCGGGCCAGTCCATGATGATGGTGTGCAGGTCCACATCGAGGCCATCGCATACCCGGGCCAGGTTCGTTTTCGCAATATCCGAGTCCCACCCATTGTCAAAATGAACCGCCAACGGGCGCAGTCCCATGATTTCCTTGGCATAATACAGGCAATAGGAGGTGTCGCGGCCGCCGCTGACACCTACCACACAATCATAGGGTTTGCCGCGTCCCGACCGGCGGATTTTGGCTGCTATCCTTTCCAGGATGTGTTTTCCCTCTTCACCGGTGGGGAACATGGTTTCAAGCCTGTCCTGTATGTGGCAATAATTGCATACGCCCGAAGCGTCAAAGCGGACGCCTGGAACAGTACTGTCCATGACGCAACGACTGCAAAGCCGGGGTTCTTCAGGACTCACGTTTTTATTGTTCACGGGTTCTCCACTCTTGCCTGATGCGAGTTGGTGTGGCCGAACGGTCTCTTATCGTCGCGCGGCCGTCATGGATATCGGCGCCGCCAAGGGTTTCGGGCGGACATGATCGCTTTTAAAATGGGTATGCAGTTCTTGATCCGTCGGATAGGTAATGAGTACTACGCGTCTCCTGCCGTAAAAAAGAAAGAAAGCGCCCGCCGCCGCGGCGCAGGCGTGGCCTTCGTAACATGCCGCAGCCAGATGGGCAACGGATCCCGCGCCGCCACAGGCAATCACCGGTATCGAAACAGCATCGGAAACCGCCCGTGTAAGGGCCAGATCGTACCCTTCCAAGGTGCCATCCCGGTCTATGGAGGTTAACAGGATTTCGCCTGCCCCCGCCGCTTCAAGCGCGGTCGCGGCGGCTACCGGGTCAATCCCGGTTGCGCGGTCGCCCGCATGGGTATAGACTTCATAGCCGCCCCCGGGTTTTTGCCTGGCGTCAAGCGAAACAACCATGCACTGCCGCCCGAATCGCTCCGCGCCGGCGGTGATTAGTTCCGGATGTTCGATGGCCGCCGTGTTGACGACCACGCGGTCTGCGCCTGTCTTCAAGAGTGCCCACATGTCGTCCACGGTCCTGATACCGCCGCCAACCGTCAGGGGCATGAAGGTTTCGTCCGCAATCTCTTTAATAATATCCAAGTGTGGCCGGCGGTCCTGGGCCGTGGCGAGCGTGTCCAGCAGTACCAGCTCATCCGCATTGCGATTACTGAATACCCGCGCCGCGTTGACCGGGCATCCTACATATTTGAAATCCTTGAAACGGATGCTCTTTTCCAGGCCGCGGTTACGAAGCAGCAAAACGGGAATGATTCTTTTTGCCAAACTCATGACAGAGGTAAATCTCTAAGGTCTGTTTCCTGGGAAGGATTGCGGAGATGGACGCAACACAACGCGCCAACTCCCCGTCCCCTGCATTGTACTAGTACCGCGTGCCTCTTGGCAAGTCTTTCATGTCAGAACGCGAATAAACACTTCACTGTCAAAAGGACCAGATGAAGAAGCTTTTTCAGTTGCCATACCAACGGAAAAACTTGGTTGAACTAAACGCAAACACGAAAACAGAGCAAAACAGGGACTGACTGCCAAATAGCAGAGTTTGACAAATGGCTCCTAGTTAACTGTCGGGGCTTTTTGGCAATCCGTTCCCGTTTTGCTTTGTCTTCTTACTCGCATGCAGTCCAGCAAAGTTTTTCTGTTGGCTGGATACTTGAAGTATCTCATGCGTTAACGTTAATTAGTGAGAAGAAATATTTTCGGGTGCTTCGTATTGTTTTCTGTTTTTTCAAATGTTAGTTTCATAAGGATTTCTGCCGTAGAAAGAGGTGACTACCTTATCTTGTAGAGGACAACTATTGGAGTTCTACATGAAGTTTTAGTTCCCCAATTTTACGGGTAAAAAGGGTTTCCCGAGGCAGTAAACACGGATGAAATAATTTCTTGACATAAAGAATATGATCTTGCTTTTTTTGCTGTAATATGATATGCTGAACGTCACGATAAAAAGTAACTGAGAAGTTTGGTTGCGAGACTGACCAGATTCTCCAACAACAATATGGATGAATAGCGATGTACGAAGCATTTTTCGGATTACGGGAGCGCCCCTTCAATCTGACGCCGGATCCAAAATATTTGTACTTGAGCGAGAAACACAAGGAAGCCTTCGCGCACTTACTCTACGGCATCAAAAATCGCAGCGGCTTTGTCATGATAACGGGGGAAATTGGCACGGGCAAAACCACCCTGTGCCGCAATTTATTGAATCAGTTGGATTCGGGGGCCGAAGTGGCCTTCATTTTCAATTCTTTTTTGGATCCGATTGAATTGTTGAAGAAAATTAATCAGGAGTTTGGGATTACGTCTCAGGCGACCACGGTGCTGGGACTCACAGAAGAACTCAACGAGCATTTGCTGCATTCCGCCGCTCATGGCAGGAATTGCGTACTGGTGATTGATGAGGCGCAGAACCTGTCGCCGCAAGTGCTTGAGCAGATTCGCCTGCTGTCCAATATCGAGACGGACTCGTCGAAACTGTTGCAGATAATTCTTATTGGCCAGCCGGAATTGGCGGAAAAACTACAGTTACAGGAGTTGCGCCAACTCAACCAACGTATCACTGCCCGCTATCACCTCAAGGCATTGAATGTAGCGGAAACGCTTGAATACATTGCTTATCGCATTTATGTGGCTGGCGGTCGGAAACGGGTCAATTTTACCCGAAAGGCGGCAAAGTGCGTTTTTAAACTGTCCGGCGGTGTTCCGCGTATGATTAACGCCATCTGTGACCGGGCGCTGCTCATCGCGTACACAAAAGAAGAGCGGGCAATTACGGTAAAGCAGGTACGCCAGGCCATGCGTGAAATACGTGGAGAAAAGGTTGCCGCACCGAAAAACAAGCAGTTTAACTGGAAACGGTGGCTGCCTGCGCCGTCCATGGCGGCCCTGTTCATTGTAGCGCTTGCCTTGGTCCACTACCTGGGGAATCCTTTGGACCAGTTCGCCCGGGAATTGCATTTTTTTAATGCCATTCTCTCGGGAGATATGCAGGAAACCGGTTCGGGCGGCCATGCTGGAGGGGGCGTCCTGACAACTTCGGGCAATATTGTCAATGCGGCTGTCGCAGCCAACGGACAGTCCGCGCCTTCGGGAGTGTTGGGCTTGGTGATAGAACGGCTCAACGAGTCGGACGTTTCCCAATCGAATCAGGCCCTCGCTCCGATTATGGTCTCTTTGAAGCCTGAGGATACCTTGCGCGCGGGGATAGATATGCTTACCTCGCTTTGGAACAAGACCTTGGCAGATGCCTATCCGGAAGAACGAGATGCGGAAGAGTTGGCGGCTTTCTTTAATACGCAGGCGCTCGAATGTGAACGCTTGTCGCCATCGCTTAACCAGATATACTCCATTAATTTGCCCGGTCTGGCCCGTATGCGCTTTGATGAAAATGAATTTTGGGTGGCTGTAGCGCGTATGAATGAAAAGACCATAACCCTGCTTGTGGAAGCTGACCGGCGAATGGTCGTATCCCACGGCGAGTTTAACCGGTATTATCAACGAGAATTGATGGTCCCGTGGCGGGATCTTCAGCCTGATGCCCCGATATTGTCATCCGGACAGCGAGGCCCCCAGGTGCTGGCGCTCAAGGAAGACCTGCGCGGACTGGGACGCCTGAGTCCGAACAATATAAATGACGTATATGACACGGAAACGGAGGCGGCGGTTTTTGCCTTGCAGCGGGAGATTGGTCTGAAGACCGATGGCAAGGCAGGCCGCCAGATGCGGCTGGCTCTGGCCGGCTGCGAATCAGGCGCGCCCGCCTTGCATCGTAGCAATACGCAGACAGCCATGATTTCGCAACCGGGCCGGAATCTCGTCTCCGAGGATTCCGGGAAAAAGTCCTCGAAAGTATCCCAATCCTCGAAGAACACCTCCCGTCCAAAAGCGAAAAAAACGACAGAGTCTGTCTTGGCAACTACGCAGGTCCCGCCCCAGGTTTCCAGGAACATCGAAAATGCAATTGGGGCTCCTGAAGAGCTTTTCCCCTGGCAGATTCCACCTTTGGCGGATATCGTGGCGGAAATGGAACAGCCTGCCGGCGAAACAGTTGCAAAGAATGCACCCGGTGGAACGAAACAGACCGACGCGCCTCTGCCGGGCCTTTTGGCAACGATTCGGCAACTGGCGGAACCCAAGCCTCAAGATGCGGACGTGGAGACCGGGAAATCCGGGGGAACTGATACCGGATCGGGCGTGGCGCAAGTACGTGAACTTCCGGATCCCGCAATGGGTGCGGATGCTTCAGAAGGCCGGTTTTCGTCCGTCACGGACCCCGTTATCGGCAGTATGCCTCTCGTACCACATCTGGATACATCTTCATAAGGATGATGGTTATTTTGCATGTAAATTTGTTTAGGCAGGGAGCCCAATACCGATGAGTTCCATACTGGATGCGCTAAATAAATTAGAGCGGGAAAAACTTGCACAACAAGCGCCCGTCTCTGAGGATGTCGAATACACGTCACCGGAGGATGCCGTTGCTGAAATGTTCGGTGATGCCTCCGTACAGGACACCCGGCCCGCGCGGTTTCGGACCTGGGTACCGGTACTGGGCGCCCTGGTGCTGGGCATAGCCATTACCTCCCTGACCGTAATAGTCACACTCTGGCTGGTTTCCACTCCGACGAAAACAGTGGCAGCCCTCCCCATTGCGCAATCAGATTCCCATTTGGTACATACCTATTCCGTACCTGCAAAAATTGAAGGTGACAAAGTTTTGGAGGATACCGATGCCGGGGCTCTTCGCAAGATGGAATCGGAAAAGCCATTGCCGGCAGCCATACCGGTGAAAAAGCAAGAGCGCGAGGAAACACCGGAAAAGCATTCCCCGCCTGTTCCGCGGCCTTCGGACGTGCCCTCCCCCTCTGCGGTGTCCCCCAGGCCTGATGTTTCCGCTTCGAAAGCTGTTGTTCCTGAATCGCCGAAGTCCGGTGTCTCCTCGTCTGAACGGATCATTCCTGAGCCGGTTGCCGCACCGCCGACCCCTGTGTTTCCGGAGCCCATTGCCTCCACGCCGGAACCTGTTGTTCCCGAACCGGCAGTCGAACCACCTGTCTCTTTGCTTCCGGAGCCCGTTGCTTCCATGCCGGAACCTGTTGTTCCCGAACCGGCAGTTGAACCTCCTGCCCCCGTGCTTCCGGAGCCCATTGCGTCCGCGCCGGAACCTGTTATTTCCGAACCGGCAACCGTACCGCCAGCCCCCGTGCTTTCGGAGCCAAATCTTCGCGCACCCGCCTTGGTTCCCCCGGAACCGGCGGTTGTGCCGGCTGTCCTTGATACACCTGCGGAAGAGAAGCTTGAGAATCATGTCCTTGCGGATGCCGTGACCGTGGCAAAACCGTATCAGGCGGCACCCAGAGAGACCTCGCGGGAGGAGGAAGACCTTGTTCTTGCCCGGGCTGCCGTGCCTTCCCTGCCTGCAAAGGAACTGCCTTCACTGTCAGCGCCGTCTGTCGTGCGGTCGGAGGCAGGAACCGTGGACTTGGGCAGTTTGCCTCGTCTTTCCACGCAGGAACGGGAAGACTATGGACTTGACAATCTCCGGCTGAACGTATTGCGCCCGGCGGACAAGAACCAACTGGATGCGCTTGCCATCATCAATCTGAAAAAGGTTTATGTCGGCGAGATGATACCCGGCACTCCGGCCCGCTTGATTGCCGTGGACGGGGGTTCCATCGGTGTCGAAATAACCAGTGGCGGCGCACAAAAACGTTTCAGAATACCGCGATAACCGGCCTGATAGGCGGGTACACCCGGATTATATCCTCTCTTGGGGCAGTTCGCGTGATAATGCTATTGGACTAAAGGGCTTCGTTGTGGATAGTTATTCTTGGGTCCGCAAAAGGAATAAGCTTTTTCAGTTGGCGGGGCAAATGAAAAAAGCCTGTTCATTTTTGAGTTTGCGAGGCGGATTCATTCAGCACATCACGGTGTCCCCCCAGGCCTGTGGTGCGCCGTCAGATGCGATAGGAACGGCAAGACAATTTCCTGTACCTGGTGTATTGCCCGGCGAAGGCAGTGCAACTCAAACGCCCCGGATTTCAGGACTGTATTGCGAATTACTGCAAGGTGATATTGAAACGCCCTTGTTGGTGTATAATCTGGCATAAGATTTGTTTATGGGTACTCCGTTCACCGGTCAAGCGGGACCGATGTGTTCTTATGGGTACCTGCGGAGTATGTCCCCTTTGGATGTTATATTTTCAGGCGTTAACCCGGTAAGAGGAATTCCACAATGAAACACACGCTGACAGGTCTGCTCGTTATTTTTTTTCTGATACTCTCCGGCTGTGGCGGCAGTCCCAAGCCGACGCAAACCGCTGAAACGGCTTCCCCTGAAAAGGAGTCCATTGAAATTGCTGTTATTCCAAAAGGGCTGGCGCATCAGTTCTGGATATTTGTGAAGACCGGCGCCGAAGCCGCCGGCAAGGAGTTCGGGGCAAACATCCTGTGGCAGGGGCCGCCCAAGGAAACCGAAATTGCGCAGCAGATTAATATTGTTCAGGATATGATTACCCGGCGTGTGGATGCGTTGGTTCTGGCGGCGTGCGACGAAAACGCCCTGGTGAGCGTGATTGCCCAGGCCGTTCAGGCCGGTATACCGGTTATTATGATAGACTCGGGAGTAAAATCGGACCTGCCCAAATCCCTGGTGGCAACCGATAATGTGGAGGGCGCCAAAATGGCCGCGCGTAAACTTGCGGAATTGCTGGGCGAAAAAGGCGAGGTGGGATTGATCCCCTTTGTGCCCGGCGCCGCCACTTCGGAACTCCGGGAACGGGGCTTTAAGGAGGGGATACGGGAATATCCCAATATGCCCCTCGTTGCCACCAATTACAGCCAGAGCGATGTCAGCATCGGGATGAACGTCACTTCCGACATGTTGACCGCCCATCCCAATATTGCCGGTATTTTCGCGGCGAGCGAACCCAGCGCCATCGGCGCCGCGCAGGCATTGCGCGCGGCGGGCAAGGCCGGTCAGGTGAAACTGATCGGTTTCGACGCCACAGGGGAACAATTGAACGCCTTGCGCGACGGCGTCATCCATGCCTTGATCGTGCAGAACCCCTTCAAGATGGGCTATGAAGGGGTTAAGGCCGCCATAGCCGCCCTGCGCGGAGAATCCGTGGCGCCGATTATTGATACGGGTGTTACCGTGGTTACCCTCGAGAACCTGGACACACCGGAAGTGCAGGCGTTGCTGACGGCGGGATAAGCAACCGGTGGTGTACTATCATCAGGTCCGGTCATTGAAGATTGGAAATCAAGTCATTTGGCAGGGAATCTTGTGGAAGAGCCGACCATACAGGAACAAGGCCATAGTGATACGCCGCCGTGCGACGAGCCGCAGGAGGGCGGAGGGCGCGTTCGCACATTGACCTGCCTTGCCATTCCCGCGGTGTTGTATCTGTTGGCCGTGATGATGATTCATCTGCCTCCTGCGGGCCTGCTGCAACGCGAAGAGATCCGGATTGCCGGACCCGGAGGAAAGCCCTGTCTGGGAACGTTATGGAAAGAAGCGGGCACGCCCGCTGCCGTGTTGGTGGCCGGTCATGGCGTTACCGCCAACCGGGGCATTATGTTCATGATCTCCTATGCTTTTGCCCGCAACGGCTACGCGGTTCTGGCCGTTGATTTCTGGGGGCATGGCAGGTCGCGGGAAGCCTTTGACTGGCATGCCAATCCCGGCCAGGTACACGCATGGTGCGCCTGGGCACGGGAATGTTTTCCCGGCCTGCCGCTGGCTTACCTGGGGTATTCCATGGGCGGTTTTGCCGGGGCGGAGGCTTTCCGTGAACGCCCGGAAGTGGACGCCTTTGTCGCGTTGGGCGCGCTTTCCCGGCACGAACTCCAGTGTCCGACCCTGGTGGCGTCCGGACTTCATGAGGAATTGTTTACGCCCGGCCAGGCGAAAGAATCTGTAAACGGCTGGGGGGAAAGCGTTACCAGTCCCTGGAGCGACCATGTCCTGGAGGCCCATGACCCTGTGCTTATCGGGTGTATCCTGTCCTGGGCGAATACTGTCCTGAATGTGACGCCTCCGGCGCGTGTTTCACGGTTCAGTGGCCTGCTATCGGGAAGGGGTTCCCCGGGCGCTCCTGGCGCCCCGGCGGGGGCCGTATTTCCCTGGCTGTACTGGGGGCTGTTCATGTTCGCCCTGATAATCGGGGGTATCGCCGCGTTGATATTTTCGGCGCGTCTCCTCGGCCTGATCCGCCTCCCCACAGCGCCACCCGTATTGAAACCTGTTCTGATACGCACCTGGAGTCTGAATCCCTACCGGGTGATTGGTGGAATTTTTGGGTGTCATGGCCCGGGTACGCCGCCGCGGGCAGGCAACGTGTGGTCCGCGCTGATACGGGGAATCGGGTTCAGTGTGTTGCTTGTACTGCTTTTCACCGGCCTGTTGAACCGGCATGTATTCACCTGTTTCCCCGACCATCCGGAACGCCTGCTCACCTGGTTGCTGTTGATCCCCGTGCTTGCTGTTCCCATGGTTCTCGATGCCTGCATGCTGGAACGACTTCCCTTCAGCCGCAGCCGGAAACGTTTCGCCGTTACCGCGTTAACCCGCGGCATTCCCTTTCTGGTCTTGGGCGTGGTCCTGCGCGTTTTGGGGCCTCCCGCCGCGTTTTCCGGAATGATATTGATTCTGTTCGCCCTGATCTTTGTTCTGCTTTCCCTGGTCCACACCTTGGCGATCCGCGCATCCGCCGACTGGCGCGCCGGAGTCGCAGCGTCAGTGGTCATCTTTGCCTGGTTGATTGCCTTCTGGTTTCCCCTGTCCTGGCCTTGGGTCGGTGTCTTTTCGACTCCCTGACACGGCGAGGGCGGGCTTGGTCATCGAAATTAAATCTGTGCAAGACCGGGTTGAGAACATCAGCCACAAAGGGAATAGGGCACAGAGTTCTAGCCCGGTTGTGTGGGGAACACGGACGGCGTCACGGTGCAAGTATCCAGCACAGGGGCGGGGCTGCCGCCGAATCATACCGGTAGTTTTCCCCGTTCACAGGTGCGCCGCGCGTATGGCAATAGATTCTGTTGGCATACAACAGCTCGGAGCAAAAATGGGACTGCCTCCGGCGCGCGCATTGGCTTTGAGTGTTGTGGATAATCTTGAAGCGCGGCGGAGGCTGTCCCGCTTTTTGCGGGCGTAGCGCACAGGGTCGAAAAAATTGGGAACAGTTCCCGCCGCGGGTGGATTGGTGTTTATCAGTCTATACCCATGTCCGTGGTAGAGGCGTTTTATCGGGGCCTTATTGTATGGGGCGGCGGGAACAGTCCCATTTTTTCTTGGGTGTATCGGGCAAGCAGGGAAAATAAGGATATGTTATGCCGCGGCAAAATGTGTATGATACGTTACAATGCAATAGGTTCAGGTGAAACATGAATCGAAGGAACGACAAGAACACAGAAATCAAAACGGAGGAATGCGAGATGCGAAAAGAATCTGTACGCTGGAGTAAAGGGTGTGTGGCGTTGGTAGTCTTGATGGCGGCCTTAGTTTTTGGCGCCGTGGCGGTGCGGGCGGAGGTATACGAGGGAGAACCTTATTACGAAGGTGAAACGCCCTACGAAGGCGAGGGCGAAGGGGAACCGCCGTTTCAAAGTCACCCTGCGGATGCCAATGGCGATGGCCGGATGACGATGAGCGAGGCAATTGGGTATCTGGCGTGCTGGCAGCAGGGCAGCTGTCTCATGTCCTATGCCATCCGCGCGGCGTATCTGTGGCAGAACGGGGAGGGGTATGCCTACAACGGTTCTTTGGACCCGCCGATGTGTTGGGAATTGCCCGAGCCTGCCGAGGGCGAGGTCCTGTATGCGTTGATGCTGGGACTGGGCGCGGTGAGCCCGGAATATATCCATGGCAGCATCACGCCGAACCCGGAACCGGGTGAGATGTGCCCGCCGCTCGAGGGTCAGCCCTGGTGCGGGTTGTATCCCGAGGGAACGGAGGTATGGCTGACGCCGGTGCCGAATCCGGGCTATGCCTTTGATCATTGGACGGGCGATCTGAGCGGGAATCAGGTGCCCGCGCTGATCGTGATGAATGACGACAAACACGTGATTGCCGAGTTCGTTGCTCTCGCGGAGGGGGAAGGCGAGATTCCCGTGGAAGGCGAGCCGGTGGTGGTTCCGGGGGAACTGGTGGATGTGCCCGCGGGCACGTTTCAGATGGGCGATCC
>JAEAMG010001241.1_pt1 | contig 20817 bp, 10 predicted proteins | sample 8958741 | NCBI WGS metagenome assembly JAEAMG01 (sample SAMN16933256, study PRJNA681125) | bioreactor sludge metagenome | isolation source: anaerobic bioreactor treating anionic surfactant - SDBS | place: India: Bengaluru | collected 2019-02-28 | reverse complement strand
TAATCAGAACTCATAATAAATTGTCAGTGAAATCGGCTCAAGCACCTATTATTCGCGACAGTTTTCTTGCCGTATTCTAAGGTGTGTAAAATACCGTATCACATAAAAATAGAATGGATGATTCCGCTCCATCGAAAACTACAAGGGATGTTTCTGAAAAACCGAGATCGTAAGTAACACGAAAGGTGGTGCTGATGAGTTCGCGTACCCGTAAGATCATAGGGCTGCTGCTTGTCCTGTTTATTATCCTGGCCGGGCATGTCGCTTTCGTATTCTGGTATCTTTGGGCGGGCAGGGCCGTGTTTGCCGCTTACGGGGCAAAGGCGTTGGCGTCCGGCGTCTTTATTGCGGGACGGTCGCCGGAGTCCGTCGCGGCACAAGAACTGGCCATTATGCCGTGGATGAAATACACGGTGGACCGGGAGAACCAATCGGTTACGGCATGGATTTTTAAGGACAGCCGCAAAACGGCGGTCTGCCGAGACGGTCTGGGAGTAGCCCTCGCCCATGACGGGGATATTGCGGCACTGCGGCGGCAGGCGCGGACCGACCTCATCGTCAACTCGGAAGAGGCCGCGCAACAGCCCTGGCCCATAGGGGACGCGCCTTCGGGAAATCCACGGCCTTCAGGAATTGACGAAGCGAAGCTGACCACAGCGGTGGACAGCCTGTTTCACCCGCCCACCCGGTTCCTGAAACGGCACACCCGGGCGGTACTTGTGGTATACGATGACGAGATTGTCGCTGAAAAATACGCGGAAGGATTTGACGCAAGTCAGCGCTTTCTGGGATGGTCCATGACCAAAAGTATTTTTCATGCCCTGTATGGCATCGCTGTCCGGCAGGGAAAATTGACCATCCATGACCACCTCCCCTTCTGGCAGGAACCGGGCGACCCGCGTTCCGCCGTTACGATTGATATGTTGCTGCGCATGAGCAGCGGCCTCGACTATAATGAGTTCGATGTCATGCCACCGACCGCGCTCACCACCATGATTTTTCTGCAACCGGGCGCGGGCGATTATGCCGCCACCCTGCCCCTGGGACGTACCCCGGACACCGCCTGGGCATACGCCAGCGCCGGTACCAATATTCTTTCCAAAGTACTGCGTCATCTTTACGGAGATGACGCTTATTACGCCCTTCCTTATCGGGAATTATTTTCCAGGATAGGCATGCGCAGTGCCATCATGGAGGCGGACGCCTCCGGAACCTTTGTCGGCTCTTCCTTAATGTATGCCACAGCCCGCGACTATGCGCGTTTCGGCCTGTTATATCAGCACGACGGGATCTGGCAGGGCGAACGTATTCTCCCAGAGGGCTGGGTGGAGTATGGACGTACACCGACGCCTACCGCCGGAGATGCCCACTACGGGGCGCACTGGTGGCTCATCTCTCGTTCGGCGCGCGAGAAAGCGACGGCTGAAGGACGGCCCCTTCCGGAGGATATCTTCTTCGCCTCGGGATTTGAGGGCCAATTCATCGTGGTCATCCCCTCGCGCAAACTTGTAATAGTGCAGCTGTCGCTCGATCTGCGCGCCGGTTCTCCCCTCCCCCTGATTCAAGGCATAGTCGAAGCATTTCCCGAAAGGGCAGGTTGAACACTTGCTTAACCCGTCGCGATATGCAAAGGTCATGTGCGTGTTCCGTCCGGTTCCACCAGGCACGTCGGATGCCGGTGCCCTGCGAAACCCCCTTTCCTGCCCGACAGTCTGAATGGATGTAACAGACCGTATAATTCTTACAAACAACCCTGACAGGGAGGCCTGCTGTATTCCTATGAATCACCAACACCGACTTGTTTTCTGGTGCGCCCTGGCGGCGCTTCTGTTCGCTTCCAGCCTGGTTTTTTATTCCATGTATGCGTTGAAGTCGCCCCGCGCGTTGCCTGCCGATGCGCCGCCCACGGTGTTTTCCGCCTGGCGCGCCAAAGAACATGCCTTCGCGTGTTCCTCAAAACCCCATCCCGCCGGCTCAAAGAATAATGACGAGACGGCGGCCTATATTCTGAAGACCCTTGAAGAGATGGGTGTAGAAGCGGAGTTCATGTCCAAATCGGAACTGCACGGCCATACCCTGCAACTGCAGCAGGCGGTCATCGGGCGCATCCCGGGCGCCAACAGCACGGGTGCCGTGGTGTTCAGCGCCCACTATGATTCCGTGCCCTATGGCCCCGGCGCCACGGATGACATCGCCGGTTGCATTACCATGCTGGAAACGGCGCGCACATTCATGCAACGTCCGCGCATGCGCAACGACCTGATCTTCGCGTTCCTTGACGCGGAGGAAATCGGCGGCTACGGCGCGCGGGGATTTTGCAGCCACCCCTTCGCCGATACCATCGGCATAATCACGAACCTGGATGTGCGGGGCACCAAAGGCCCGGCCATGGTGTACGAAACATCCTCCAATAACGGCGCGCTCATTGCCGAACTGCGGAACGCCAAGGCGCAGGGCGTGCTGCCTGTTGCCAGTTCACTCATGTTCTCCATTTATGATCGTTCCCCCTTCGGCAGCGACTTCACCAAGTTCCGCAATGCCGGCAAGAAAGGCTACAACATCGCCTATATTGATAACTTCATGTGGTACCACACCATGAACGATTCCCCCGAACATGTGCATCCGCCCAGTATTCAGCACATGGGCGCCTATACCATGGGTCTGGCGGAACATTTCGGCGAGGTGGATTTCGGGTCCCTGCCACTGGAAAGCGATAACGATACCTATTTCAATACGCTGGGCTACAACATGGTCCAGTATCCCAGTTCCTGGGGAACGCCCCTGGCGGTGATTGCCGTGCTGCTCCTGGTTGTGGTCATCATCACGGGAATTCTGTGGGGGCGTATTTCTCTGGCCGGTTTCGTGGTCTCCTTGCTGGTGGTGCCGCTGGTAACCGTGGTTGCCGCCCTTGCCGCCCTTGCCATGCTCGCCGTTGTATTCGGGTATGAGAACACAATGCACCTGTATACGGTCAAGTTTACCTATATCCCCGGCCCCCGCGCTTTTTATTATTCTACTCTGTACGGTTACGCTTTTGGCGCCATGGCGCTTGCCATTGGGGGATTGTTGTTTTCCCTTGCATGCCGTTGGCAGCGGGTCTGCAACCTGTACGCGGCGGGTCTTGTCTGGCTATGTCCTGTGCTGGCCATCATGATTGTCCTGTTTCCGGGAGGCAGTTTCCTGATCACCTGGCCGCTGCTGGCCGGATCGCTCGGCCTGGTGCTGGTGTGCCTGGGCGCCCGGGAAGACGGTGTCCATCCTCTGTGGCTGCTTTTGGCCACGGTCTTTGCCGTTCCGGCGCTGTGCCTGTTGTCGCCGGCCTGGATGATGATGGTATGGATGCTTATGATCCTGGCCGCGCCGGGGATTGCCGCATTGACCGTCGCATTGCTGTGGAACCTGGTCCCGGCGCTTGCCCTGATTGGCAAAGCAAGACGTTTATGGCTGATTTATCCCCTATTTGCCCTTGCGGCGTTGATACTGCTGGCAACGGGCATGGCGCTCAGCCGGCCAAGCAAGGACTGTCCGAAAATGGATTCCGTGGCTTATTATGCGGACCTGGACAACGGCGCCGCGTGGTGGCTGAGTGAGGACGCACAGGTGGATGAATGGACCCGCCAGTTCTTTCCGGAGCAACACCGCGCGGCCATTGATGACCTGCTGCCAGGGAAAAAGGGAGACCATTATCTGCGCGCCGAGGCGCCGGTTGCCGCCGGTCTGGGCGGGTTGGGCTGTGAAGTTGTCGGAGACAAGGTTGAGCAGGGGAAACGGCTGGTGACGCTCCGGCTGCGGACGGGCGATTATCCCTTTGAGGTCCGCTTGAACCAGGTCCAGGGGGCTCCCATTACCGCCGTGAAACTTGACGGGCATGACGTGCCGCAGCGCGAGGAGGCTTTCAGTGTTACGTTCCAGCTGTTCCCGACACGGGGCTATGAAATGTCCTTCGAAACCGTTCCGGACGCCGTCATCGGGTTCGAGGCCTTCTCCAGCATCTACGGATTCCCGGATGTGCCCGGTATCACCCCGAGGCCGGAATATATCGTTCCGGAGCCTAATACCATGCGGAGCGGGATTCATCTGCGCGGCGAACACATCTATGTCAAGAACCGTTTTGACATCGCTTCTGAAATCGTTCCGGCCGCAACAGCGCTTGTACCCACGGAAGTACAGGGGATATAATCACGGTCACGTATCATATATAAATCCAGGGAGTTTATCTTTTATGTCGGAACCAAGAACCCGGCGTCGCTTCCTGAAGGAGGCCGCCGTTCTGACTGCGGGCGCTACGGCATTGTTTCCCGCCACGTCGGGACAGTCACAGGACCTGTCCGCCCAATCCATCCCTACCCATCAACCTGCAAAGGAATCTTCCATGGCATCGGAAACCATTCGTATTGGTACGCTCGTGAACAGCGACGACAACCCGCCCGCCTATATCAAGCAGATTCTGCCCCACGGATTTGAATCCTTCTCGATCAGCTTTTGGCAGACCCTGGGGGAAGCGGAACTACAGCGTATGGCAGGGGAAATAAAAGAGGTCTTGGCCGGTCACGATGCGGTCGTCAGCAGCCTGGCGGTTTATGGTAATCCCCTGGGAGGCAAGCCCGTGGATGAAGAAACGCGGCAGGCTTGGGCCGCGCTGATTGATGCCGCGCCCCTTTTCGGCTGCGACATTGTGGCGGGATTCGCCGGGCGTGTCGTGGATGAACCGGTAGACAAGAGCATGCCCCGATTCAAGGAAATTTTTGAACCCTTGGCAAAACGCGCCGCCGATAAGGGCGTCCGCATTGCCTTTGAAAACTGCGAGATGGGCGGCAACTGGCAGCGCGGCGATTGGAACATCGCCCACAATCCAGTCGCCTGGGAGATGATGTTTGATGCCCTGCCCCATGACAACCTCGGCCTGGAATGGGAACCTGCTCATCAACTGGTGCAACTCATAGACCCCATTCCGCAACTGCGCCAGTGGGCGCCCAGGGTGTTTCACCTTCACGGCAAGGATGCCACGGTACAGTGGGACGTCATCAAGACCTCCGGCATTGGTGGCGCCCGGGAATATGTCCACCACCGCACCCCAGGTTTCGGCGACACCAACTGGACGGACATCATTTCCATTCTTAGGCAGGCGGGATTCAAAGGAAGTATTGACATTGAAGGCTGGCACGACGCGGTGTACAAGGATGAACTTGAAATGACCGGCCAGGTGCACGGCCTGAATTATCTGAAACAGTGCCGCACCACCTTCGTGCCGAATCCGGTGATCTAATCCGCAACCATCTCATTGTCAGCGGGATTCCCCGTGGTACCGTCCGTCACGTGGTGGCGTAAGGCTGAAGGTGAACGGTTCGTCCCGAAACGCAACCAGTGTCCCATCCCGAACCTCCAGCTTGGCGGCTTGAATGACCGATCTATGCTTGTCGGGTTCCGTATGCTTTTCCCCGAAGGGATGCACAAAATACACAATGTAGGCGGCATTTTCCAGCACGACCACGTCAGGATGCTGTGCCCGGTAATTGTCGTCGAGCCGCTTGCCCGGCTCCCACATGAAAGTTCCCTGGTCCGTCCAGTGCAACCCGTCTCCCGAACGGTAATGGTGCATGCCGCCGCTGTCGGTCAGCATCCAGTAATAGCCTCCCAGACGAAACACATTGGGCGCTTCCTGGCCACGTGTGGTTTCCGCGGGCACGATGACCTTCCACGTGTAGAGGTCATTGCTTTCCGCAAGATAGATATGGCTCTGGTCGGCCTCGTCCTTGTACCACATGCGCCAGGTCCCGTCAGGGAAACGATAGATACATGGATCGATTACCCGTTCACTGGACAAGGGAAGGATGTCGGCAAAGGACCAGTCAAGCAGGTTGGTCCCCGTGTAGTGAAGGATATGCCGCTTGCCGGACCAGTCCTCGTGCATGCCGGGGACGTAACTGACGAAGAGATGGTAAAGGCCGTCATGCCAGAGTACTTCCGGCGCCCACCAGCTGTTCCTGCCCGGTTCGACGGCGAGTCCCCGTGCCGCGCCGCGATAATTCCAGGTGTGCCCGCCGTCCGGAGATACGGCGATACCGAGGCCCGTGCCATGACACCAGCGTACCCCGGGTTCCTGCGACAGGTTCGCTCGGCGTGCCGTGTACAACATCCACCAGGCCTGCTTTTCCCGGTTCCAAATCAATACCGGGTCGGCCGCACCGTCATACACGGGATCCACAAACAAGGGTGCCGGGGCGATTTCGCCGTTCTTGCCGCGTACGCCCGTAAACTCTACGATGGCCTCTACTTCCGAGGCATTGTAAGGTTGGCCGCCCTGATGGAACAGGTCATGAAACCACAGTTCGGGTTCCGGGTCACCCGGCCGGGACCGCCAGGAATACTGCGCCTGGGTTTCTCCGTTGACCAGCCCCCAGCAGTAACACCCCGTCCTTTCCGCCTTAAAAAACGGCAGGTCAGTGATCCAATTGCCTCCAAGCGGGCGCGCCATCCATTCCGAGAAGATGACGGGACGACCCTGCCCGCGGTGTGTGCTCAGGGCCGCTTTTAATCCGTTCAGGTCGGTATACGCATGGCAGGTGATAATGTCCGAGTGTTCATAAAAGGACCGGTTCATATTCTCCATGCCGCTCCAGACCGCGATGGTAAGGGGTTGTTCCGGTTGGGCGGCGCGCGCCCAGTCGAAGGCGGCCTCCGCCAGCGGCAGCGAGGCGTCGCCCATGCCGGAGTTCCCCGGCTCGTTATAGAGATCCCAAAAGAGGATACGCCGGTCCTGTCCAAAGGCAGCAACCAAGTCTTTCACATACCGTTCCAGGTCGGGCCATACAGCGCGGTCGGTCACGGCGCTTAGGCCCGGGCTGGGCGTCCAGCTCGGCAGAATCATGCCCGGAATGGGTTCCCGCTGTTTTCCCAGGAACGGCTCCTTCAAGGGCGGGTCACCAAAGGTGCAGTCATCAAAGAAGGTCGGAACCACGGAAATTTCATTTGCGTCCGCGAGTTCGAGGAAGCGTTTCAGGCGTTGTTTCAATCCGTCCGGATCATGTTTCCAAACCAGGTATTGAAGGAAAACCCTGCACGAATTAAACCCCTTTTCCCGTGCCCACCCGAGTTCGCGGGCAATGGTGGCCTCATCAAACGTGTCCGCGCCCCAGAACTCCGTGGTATTCGAGGCCGTGCTAGGCACATAGTTGAATCCGCACAGCCACGGCTGGCCGTTATACCAGATCCACGATTCTTCCTCTGTCCAACGCACGGTTTCCTGGGAAGAAACGCATCCGCAAAAGCCAGGCAGAATCAGTATGCAAAAAGAATAAACAAGACACTTATGCATGTGAAAAAACCTCTTCTCGAAAAATGCAGCGGAAAGTGGCCCGCGCCGGAATTATTCGTCCTGAAGATTTACAGTTAGTCTCTCTAAGGATGACGGTGTAGTTCTTTCCTTTTTTTTCGCGTACTTGGAACAGGTGGTGTACCACATGAACCGCTTGCGAATATTCATCCCTTGTTTGCGGACGTACAATTCGAAATGCTTGCACCAGTTGCTGATGTTACTATACAGCCCCTCATACTCTTTGTGGAAATAGCGTCCGCTTAAAATAACGTTTTTCGCTGGTCCCATACAAAGGTCTTGTTCTTCCAGGGAACGGGCTCAAATTTTGGTCAGAAGATGGCGGTATCTAAAGGTCGTGTACTTCATGATAAGCTTAACAAAACACGGCGAATCCGCTTTATCACCTTAAACTCGCATAAACCTTATACGCTTGTAAAAGGGATTCTTGTCACGCACATATCCTAACACGGACGTTCTTCTGTGTTAGGCGTGTGTCTTTATTTTATGGCACGTACCCACTAATAGGAAGAGCAGTAAAATCAGCAACAGCACATCGCCCCGGTAATCTGTATCGCATGAAGGGCCTGCACCACAACCGAACAGGCTGGCGGCATTACCGCTGGAAACGGTGATAGTCACTTCGGCACCCGTATCAACTGTCGTTCCTGCCGCGGGGTGCTGCCTTATAACCTCGTCTTTGGCCACTTTACCGTCTTCTTTTCTTACCAAGACCTTTAAACCCAAGCCTTCGAGCAACACAAGGGCTTCATTTTCCGACTTGGAGATTATGTTGGGAACGACAATCATACCAACAGGCGTTTCTGCATCCGGTTCATTTTCTCCTTCAAATTCACCTTCCCGAGCCGTCTGACCTGCGCTTTCCGGCTCCGGTCCACCTGTCCCGGTACCCTGTGTATCATCTATCTGCACTTCTTCCACTCCGGAGAGTGTAGACTGGTCTCCATCAAAGTTGGCTTTACCCTCCAGGGTATAACTGCCCGGCATACCGTACACGTGATAGCCCAGCACAGCAGGCGCGTCTCCGATCCCCCACCAAGACAGTTTCCGGTTGAGTTCATCCCAGGCGCCATTGGCGCCCTCGATGTCAACAACGATCAGTTCATCTGGCACATACAATTCCGCGCCCCAGACCCGTGTGCCGGGGGGCGGAGTCAAATTGACGGACCCAGCAATCACCTTATCTTTAAGGTAGACGCCATTTTTTATGACGGTGTTTGTGCGCCTGGCCAAGAGTACTTTCATTTGTGGCGCCCAACAAAGCGGGGGAGCCGATTCGGGATTATAGCTATAATATTCCCCTTTCTGCCACAGATAAGCGGCGCGCATGGCGTAATTCATTGGATAAATGCCATGCTGCCACCCTGAAATATAGGTGATGGCATCATCCATCGAAATGCGCCAGTCACTATCCATATCCGCTGGATGGCGATTTTGTTCTTCGCCTTCGCCCTCTCCTTCACCTTCGCCTTCCACCGACACGCCCGTGACCAGAATCGTCTCCTCTGTCTGAGACTCGCCCAAGGGGGTAACAACTTTCAGCCGAACGGAATAAGAACCGGACACAGTAAAGGTGTGGGTCGGATTTTCTTCCGAACTGCTGTCGCCGTCTCCAAACTCCCACTGCCATGCGCTAAGCGACCCCGGAGTGAGCACGCTGAGATTGTTGAACATCACGGTTAAAGGCGCTTCACCAGCAGTCGGGCTAGCGGTGAACAAAGCTGTGGGCGGATTACCCACTAGATTGAATACTGTATTGGTAACAATCGGTTCATTGGTGTCAAAAGTGATCGTGGCCTCGTTTTCTATGGGTGTACCGTCAGGCACTTCTTCTTTGGCACGTACGGTAAAGGATATGTGACCTTCGCCTATTCCGGTTTCGGGTACATTGGGCGGCAAGAAACCGGCCAAGGGGTCCTCAGGATAGTCCTCTGTTTCAGGATTGATGGTGCGCAGGACCCATTGACATTCTCGTGTAAGCACATCCAGTGAGAAGAAAATATCCACCCTATATAGGGCATTCACTTCCGGGCGATAATCGGAAACGAAAACATGACCCTCATAGATATAGGTCTGCAGGCCAACTGGATGAAGCACATCCGCCCAGCCCACTTCTTTTAACCTGAATGTGGACAAGTCCACCTCCGGGGGCAGTTGGTCATGAATAATGACTTCCTGTGCGGGAGCCGCTGCTGTCGGCAGGTTTTCAAAGAATATGGCGTATTCCAAGGTATCCCCGGTCAGAATATAGCGTTGCGTCTCCACATCCCCATAACCGGAAGAACTGTGTTTTTCGTTGGGATCGAAAGACTGGACCAGGTTGCCGGATCCACCCTGACCTTGCTGCAAGGGAGGCGACGCCGGCGTTGGGCCTTGTTGCGGAAATCCCTTGCAGCATTCTCCCAGGATGGATTTATCCAGTTTATCTTTCTTCGGCGAATCAGGCCGAGGTGTTTCCTTCAGACCCTTCCCCAGAAGCGTTTCGGGAAGTTGCGTCAATACGGTCCATCCCGAGGCGGTATACTGGGCTTCGCGCAACAACCACCGGAGCGCCTGTTCCTGTTCGTCAGCATGGGCGCTGGCCCACACGACGATAAATCCGTCAGGGGTGGCCGCGATTACCGGCGGGTCCGCGGCATCTGCGGTTCCGAGCGAAACCGCATCCTCCCATGCAACACCGTCATGGGATGCGGCCCACAATGTATAGCCTTCAAGTGCGTTGCCGCTCAACCAGGTGGCCCCTGTGGCACCCAATTCATTCGCTGCTATCACAACATGTTTGCCCGGTACATCCGCCAATACCGCGGGGGACGACCAGGAATCACCGTCGAAAAGTGCGTATAACATAGCGGCATCATCAGCGGCGGCAACGATGTCGTCCAGTGACGAGGCGGCCGTAAGGTCTGCCGAAGACGCTTGTGACCAGACTGCCATAACGCGACCGTCGGGCAGAAACACCGCACCGGGTTTGCTGTTGAAAGATATGGTATCTTCGATATAAGCGGGATTTGACCAGGCGTTACCTTCGGCAAGAACCCAGGCGATACGGTCACCGAGCTGGTTTCCCGGTTCTTCATAATCCTTTACCCAGATCAGCATCGTTTGGGCGCCATTGCTGATTAGGGTGGGGGACCCGTCGCCGTAGATGTCCTGCTCCACAGTATCGAGAACGGAAAGCCCTTCGTAAACATTTCCTGTGCCCGGTGTGGTGTTCACGGAATAGCTAACCGTAAATTCATAAGGGGTTTCCGGTTCTCCAATCCACACCCAGTCCTGCGACTGTTCACTCTTGTTCATAAAATAGGGTCCCCCGGGCGCAAGACCCAGCGACGCATATTTATCGCATGCATCCCCCCACTTGCCACTGATACTTGTACTGTACCATCCGTCGAGTACCGAGGCTTCCCCGGTCGCCGTAATACAGTGTCCGGCATATTGCAGGGGGGTTGGGGGCCGCCATTCCGCTACGAAAGCGATGCCGACTTCACCCTTCACGCCGGCAACGCCCTCCTCTATGAGCCCCATCAAATCCAATGCCGCCAGACGCAGTATGCCGCCACCGCCTCCCGACCCGGTCAGCACGCCGCCAATGGGTTCTTCTGGAAAATTGGATTTCCATTCCAGTCCGCCGCCTAAAGTAAATTCCAGGAAGCCGCCGACATAAAGCGTTCCCACAGGAATAACTTTTATATACAACCTGATTGGCTTGACAAACTCAGCCCGCAGGGAACCCGAAAGACTAATGGAGGATTCACTGATGACCCACTGCGGACTGGGCTGGCAGGCAACCTGCCATTTGCTTGCAAGTGTTCCTGAAATGCTTCCCGTGAGTATTTTCGAAATTTCTATATCAAGAGTCATTGCGCCGGATAGACTGCGTCCCTCGCAACTTTCCTCGCCGCAACCGCGCATGCGGAAATCAAAGGGGCTTTTCTCGCCGCCAAGCAGCGGCACGTCGTTGGCCAGGCCAATGGTACGATACAGGGAAAAATCGTAACAGACTTCCGCCTTGTTGACTTTCTGTTGAAGGACAAGCGGTAGTTCATCCATCTTAGGCAGGATAAAGCAGCTGCCGTCAACCCATCCGAAGTACAAATCCGTATCATCCCAGATCTCCGGATCATGCTGGAGCCATGTCATCAGCAGTCCCGTATCTTCCCGCCAAACCGCGGCGGGTTTGATGTTTTCATACAGGGTTCCGGAGAGTATGCAGATTTCGGACCACACAATTTCGGAACCGGTGATTTTACCGAGTGCCGCGCGTAGCTGGCTGCGATCCGTATCCGCGTCCGGATGTTCCCAAACAGCAAACAATCCCGTGGTGTTCTTTTCCTCAAACATGCCCGGCCCCATTCCAAGCGCCGCTATCGGCATGGTTGTGTCGGGTCCCGGTCCGGATGTTATCCACTCTCCATCCTCAAATAGCGCCCATCGGGTCTGATCGTCCTGGTTCCATAGCATCCACACTCGCCCCTCCTCATCGGAAACCATGGCCGGTGTTCGGTATTCCGTACGGGGCGTCCAGGGCGCAATCTCTTCGAAACCAAAGGCCTCTATCATGAGTCCCGCTACATCCGCTTGTTCCAGAATGGAAACGCGCAGTTCCGGGTCCACGTCCCATCCCTCGACAAAGAAGGCATACGTGCCATCCGGCAAATTTCTCAACAGGAACCGGCCGTCCGCTTCTATGGCCGCCGTATGGAGTGTATTGTCTCCGGTCCGAAGGGCCTTGATGACACAGTCACGCAATGGGATTCCGGTAACGGCTTGGACAGCACGTCCCGAGATACAGGCTGTTGGCAATGCCAAACCGCGCCTCACAGCCTGCGTAAGCAGGTCTTCAACTTGATAAAAGGGCATTCCCAGTTCACTGAACTGACGTGCCTCGAGGTACAGAGCATCAAGGTAATCACCCCATGTAGAGCCCAGGTAACCGTCAATGACAGGCCATGCGGCCGGCCATTCTGTTTCGTTGATTTCGGAAGGACGTGGTATCTGTTCTCTATAGGTCTCCCAATCAACGGGCATGTCGTTATGCTCCATTTGCTGGAGCTGAAAATACACGGAACCCGAGCCGCCCGGTGGCGTGAGAACGCTTATGGGAATGCTGCAGGAAGTTCCCGGCGGCAGAACGGAGCGCGGCTCCTCATTGCCAAATCCAACAAGTTGAATAAAGGACTCCCGCCAGGATGCATTGCCATGCTGCCTTAAGCGCATGTTCGCACTGGAAATAATAAACATGGGTGCGGAAAGGTCGGAGTCTCCGGTGTTGGCATAATGGAGCCACAAGGTATAAATCCGGTTCTGCCGCATATTCTCCGGCGCTTCAATCCTGGCTTCAAGATGGGGGCCCAATCCTCCTGCGCTAATGGATACCGCATTCTCAAGAACCTCGCGATCATCATCCGGCCAAAAGACCGCAAGGGAGGCCCTACCGGGCTCCAAACCCATACCGTTCAGAGTAACCCAGAGGGTATTGGCGTCTACCAATACGGGGATAAAGGTTTTGACCGGTTCACCGTCGCTATCGAGCAGGGCAACCTGCATGCCTGCTTCAAATCCGGCGCCGCCTAAATTGACTGTCGTTTGGCCGTCAGTGCTCAGAACAATTTCTTGCGGCAACGTGGATAAATGGCGTAAGCGTGCTTCTATAAGTATCCGAAAGACGCCGCTGTTCTGCGTATCCGACCAGTTAAAATGCATCATGTCCGATTGAAGCATTCCCTGGCGGATAGCGCTTCGGGCTATGATCAGTTCAATGACCTGATTTGTAAAAAGTGTATTGCGGCCTCCTCCGCTAAAACGCCATTCCCCTGTATCGGTCACTGGCGACAGAGTGATTACAAGGTCGCCCATAATTTCCGCGGGTACAGGGGTTACAAAGCGTAGCTGCCGCCCATGCAGCAGAGAACGCTCCGTGAGCACCCCGAGAGGAAGAACTTCAGTTCCCGGGATTACAGGGGCCAAGGCCTGCAGCCAGGGATAGCTGGCGCCTTCCTCAATCGCCCAAATGCCTTCAAAATCCCATCCAGCCCCGACAAAGGTTGCGGCATGCATCATTTGTGCGGTCGTTCTTCCCAAGCCGCCCGCTGAAGTGAAGGTGCCGCTGGCGTCCACATCCCAGAAACAGGACAGAATTTCGCCAACATTAGCGCCTACCAGTCCTCCAGAGGCACTATCGGCCGTGACCTGTCCGATTGCATAACAACGGTCCAAAATTCCTTCTTCCGTGGGCTCGATACTTTTATCATGAATCTCTTTAGTACTTGTCCCGCTCCCTTCATTGGAGCCCGCAAGACCGCCAACATTCCATTCGCCTGTTACATTACCCGTGGCATAGGAATTACGTACTGCACCGCTGAAATTGATCCCAGCCAGTCCGCCTACATTATTAGTTCCCGTCACACTACCCGCCGCAAAACAAATATCAATAGCGCCCGTGTTAAAGCCGACAAGACCTCCCGCGACGAACTGGGACACCGTAACGGGACCAACAGCCCTGGTTCTCAACAAAGCTCCTCCACTATTGCCCGTCACCCCGCCGGCCTGCCCGATACCGACAACCGCTCCCTCCGCAGTACAATCTTCAATGCTCCCCTCTTGATTCCAGCCCGCCAGCCCCCCCACGTAATACGTGCCCTTCACGGTCGCCCCTGTAGTGCATAACCGAATCACACCCTTGTTGAGACCGACAAGACCTCCGATATACTCGTTTCCACTTACGGTACCTGAGAGGGATACTTCGATGACCGTGCCCAAACTTTCACCTGCCAGCGCGCCTGTGTGATTTCCACCCGTAATGTCACAGTCGGTTAAGTTAAGATTTTTAACGACACCGCCTATACCAATTGAGGCAAACAAACCTTGATGGGGAGTATCAGGGCGTTGAATAAACAAGCCGGATATAGAATGGCTTTGGCCATCAAACGTACCTGTATAGGGACTCTCTGAACTTCCCACCGGCGCAAACCCCGCACCTTCCGACCAGCCTGTTGTGGACGAAGCATCCAGGTCTTCCGCAAGTACATAGTCACCATCCAATGGATAGGACGGATCAACGCCTATCAACTGCAGGTCGTTGATTGAAGTAATGGATATTGGTGCCGCCAAACAATACGGCTCGTTGAGGACAATGACCGACATAATAATCATAGTAAGTAAATAAATTTTCATCTTCGAACCTTTCTATACCAGTCCTGTTGTGTGTATTTACAATTGGTAATACTTTGCTAGACATATAATGTATATCTTTACAGCATTTACATCTTGATATTTGCCTTTATTAAATAAAAATCACTATAAGTAATTATGATTTCAATCGGATAAAAAAATCGTACTTTCTAAAACCATTACAAATATAGATTTATTCCGTTTTCTATACACAATATTTTCGGGCAAAGGTCAAGCCTATAGAAAATAATTATTGTATAAAGAACAACTTACTAGCAGAGGGAAACACTATCTATTGGTACAGGGAGACCATGAACGCAGCGATAGATACCAGCAACGATTAATCTTGTTATTCAGCATCCAGTCATCCTTGTCCATAGAGAACAATCCTTGTATGACGCATCTTGTGCTTTTTAGAATAAGAGCAGGCATGCGCAAGATTCTACTATATGACTATTTATAAATTAATCTAAAAGCCCTCACATCACCTTATTAGCTCATGCCTTATCTGGACAGACGTACGCGCGGCGGAACCGCTCTCGAAATGGGAAGTGTGCTGCATGCGTGGGAAACCAGCTGCTACTACGGCATAGCAATGACAATCTGTTGGGGATGCTGCAGCAGCCTGGTTTTGAAAGATTGCTTCGTCACCACGGAAACATACCATTCTTCTTTTTCTACGACGGCGGAACGCACCTCTCAATACTCGATGTGTTCAAGGCTATGCACACCGTCTTCTTCGACGGACTGTTGTTACCCGTAGAACATGATCTCAACGGGGGTGCCCTTGCCCGGCTAATTCCCGCTATGGTCACGTTGATCTCAGTCCTTCAGGCGTTTGGCATGTCCACCGGCTTCTACACGTAACAACGCGCCTTCCTCTTTGAAACCAAGTGAAATAGCCGACTGGACCATTACCCCCCGGCGTCGTAGTAAAATCCGCTAAGACATGCAGCTCAGTCCGGCGCACTTGATAACTAATCCGGGATTACAGTACTCTCTTCAAGGGAATCTATGCATCTAATAACGGAATTGCTGTCAGGTATTTGATGCATCTGTTATTGTTCACCTATACTTGGTGCGATAGTGGCATCTGGGATAAGTGGAGGGAGAAACTAAAATTTTAATTCCCCGTAGGATTATAAGCGGGACAGGAGAATTCATCAGGTGAAATTGTCGGAGAATGTATCTTCCATCTTTGCGGCAGGGGAGGACGGCGCTATCGTAACCGTTCAAACCATTCTTGATCGTGTGAGCGTCAAAGGTTTCGGCATCTTGCTGGTAATATTTTCCCTGCCTTCAGCCATGCCGGTGCCGGCGCCGGGATATTCAACTCCTTTTGGATTTGTTTTGTTAATACTGGGATTGCAGATTTTTTCTCGCCGCGATTATCCGTGGCTTCCTGAACGGATACTTAAAAAAGAAGTGGGGATAGGAACGAAGCCTCGCTTGGTAAGAGCGATGATATTTTTCCTCCGCATCCTGGAGTTCTTTATCCGGCCGCGGCTTGGTTTCATGTTCCAGAACGGAATCACGATTCGTTTCCTGGCGTTTATAATCCTACTGTGTGCTGCTTCAATGATTATTCCCATTCCACTGACGAACACCGCGCCGGCGTTCGGGATTTTTCTGATAGGTCTAGGAATGCTTGAAGAGGATGGACTGCTTGCTATCGGCGGCGTCCTGGCCTCGCTTGTGGGCCTTGCGATAAGCATGTCTGTCCTGGCCGCCATTATCTTTTTTGGATGGGAGGGCATTGACTTGGTTCGCGCATTCCTGAAAGATCTCTTTTAGAAACACCCAGACAACGTCTTCTATGGCCGTTACAGATTTCGTGGCTTACTCCAGAGTCTGGTTCGGGGTCCCATTTTGGCCGCGGTATTCTTGCTTCGTATACACTGTGTGCTTCTGGATGATGGAAAATGGCCTCAGAATATCAGCTGCCACAAGGCTGTTGTTTTATCCGCGCTTTCAATGCGCACCCTGGCAAAGCCATCCCGGACTGAAATTATCGTGGCTGTTCCCACATCGCACTGTGCCTGCCTGACGGCTGCATATCCAGCTTCCGGCTGCAGGGCCACACACAGTTCATAGGAATCACCGCCCACAATCCGGCTGACGCCGGACAACGTCCTCGTTTCGGTATCCCAGCGCTCTTCCACAAGGTCAATCATGCCCTGGGTGATGTGGCGGGAGGTGCTGACGACACACGGGTGTCCTGTAGTTGGCCGCAACGAGAAGACTTTGCAGGATGCGGGCGGCAGAATGACTTCAAGGGTATTCCCTTCCACGGAAAAGGGTTCATTGCCCCAATACTCAAAACAGGCAAAGGGGCCTTCACCTAAAGACAGAAGGGATACGCTTGCCTTTGTTTCCTTCTCCGCATCCCAATTGAACACAGACACAACATGATGCGCCGCATCGCCTTTTGAAAGCAGCCAGGTGCGTGGTATCGGATTTTCAAAAAGGTCGAGCGGGCGGGCGTTCATGCCGTGATTGGGCATGGACCGTTTAACGAGATCAAGCCGTTCGGCAGGCAATCCCGGCAGCCATTCACTGACCAGGTTCATCTGTCCGCTGACGGCGATCCAGGATGCCCATGCGCGCGCCTGATCAAGGGTAAGCGGTTCCCGCAGCATAAGACAGTCGGGATCGTTATACCAGACGCGGTTATGAAGAAAATAGAGACGCGATCCCATTTCAACACAGGGCGTTATATTACCCCAGTCCGCCCCAATGTCGCGTCCCACGCGCATGCCGTCCACGCGCCCGATGCTCGCGCCGAGGGTGCGCATGTTCTGGGCGATGTTGCAGCCGAGGATGAATACGTCATTGCCGGCCGCCTCACGCACCAGGGCGAGCCCGTCACGATAGGCCTCGATGTTGGTCTTGTCGGGGTCGGCAAAAACCGCGCCGCCGAGATCATCCTCGCGATACTCTGGTTCCGGGTACAGGCAGGTGGTGGCCATGCCAGACCAAAGACCGTCAATCTTGATATACTTAAATCCCCAGTCGCCCGTAATGCGGCGCACCACTTGGCTGACGTAATCCCGGGCGCCGGAATGGGTCATATCGAGGCTCCAGCCTGCCCAAAAGACATAGTAAGGTTCGCCCGTGGCCGTCTTGACGAACCATTCGGGATGCGAAGCAGCAGGTTCGTTTGTCGGATCTCCCGCGAAGGGAATGAACCAGAGGCCCGGCGTCATGCCTTGCGCGCTGATGCTGTCCGCCGCCGGTTTTACACCGTCGCCATAAGGCCCGTTGGGATTGTGTTCGAGAAAACCCAGACGCGGTCCGCTAAAATCCTTGGGCCGCATCCGCCCCCCCTGCCATTGATCGTCTATCTGGATGACATTGAAACCAAAGGGGGCAAGTTCCTTACCACAGAAATCCGCCAATTCGGCAAGATGTTTCTGATCGCAGGCACCACCGTGGGGCTGCGAATACCACGTGCAATACCCGCTGGGAACGGGCTTGTTCAGTACAATGCCATTTGCCCGGGCAATGGCCGCGCCGTAAGCTTCAAGTCCGATCAGGGGATCGGCAAAGAGACCGATGACAAATAACTCCGCACTCGCGCCCGCCTTGGGCAAATGTCGCGGGCGGCCATATTCCGCGCGACCGCGCATGGCCAACTTACCGTCCATGCCCTCGGACAGAGTAATGCCGCTCGCCCGGTTCTGGGTCAGCCATCCCGCCAACACGCCTCCGTGTCCTTCCGGCCCGGCTGCGGCCAGGAAGGTGTAACCCACCCGTGCAATATTACCATCGGTCAACCCATCACACCCCAGCACACGCACACCCTCCAGGCCGGCACTAAACCGGGTCTGAAATACCGGCGTTTCCAGGAACGCCGTGGAAGTTTCCGACGCATTGGGTACCCGTGAAACAGAGACAATCAGAAATGCATTTCCCGACTCCAGTGTGAACGTATAAGAACGTTCTTCCACACTACAGAAAACCGTATTCGCCTTGACCCCGTCCGTGGGGCCATTGTTTACCGCCCGACCGAAAGTCCCCGAACATCCCGGTGATTCCGCCTCTTTTGAATCCAGCACAAACGCGCCCGTATCACGATCCAGACTAAAGCGGAGCAAATCATTTTCCACGCAATCCCCGTGGGCATAGCCAACGCCAAGCATCACAATTATAATAGTCAGTGAAATGCGCATGTCCGTCTCCTAAACCAGCTTTGTTGTACTATCGCTCATGAGTAGCCGATATGACGCGGTATAACAAGGAATAAAATGATATCATATCCGGTAAATTACCTAAACGCAATCAAAAAATCCTTCTTCTCCCCCCATCCTGTCTACCCCCTCTCGACATCCTACTCATCCGGCCTACCCCGTCCATTCTATCCATCTGGTCCATCCCCTAAAACCAGACTACTCCCCAAAAAACGCAACCTCACCTGGTACATAATAAAGGGAGTTCTCGAACCCCAAATGACAAAAAAGGGCCTCCCGGGAAAACCCTTCTAATCGCATCATCCACCTTAACCCCTATTTTAGAACACCTTACGTATTCCCAGTACCGATGAAATCCCCTTTTCATGCCTTGGACAGGACCGCAAAAGTAAACGCCGCGGTTTACCTGCGGTTCATTTAACAACGGCCCTCAAAAGCCAAAACAAAACAGGAGAAACACCATGACAAAAACAGCGGGAAAAGCACAGGCAAATGTCTTTGACCCCAATAAAACGGAAGCGCGCATGGCCGAGGCCTGCCACTCTGCCGGTCAGGTGGCGGAAGAATTGATCGGTGATTTTTTCGCCTATCAATCCGCCGAAGCAAAAGCATTGCTGGATAGAATGCCAAAACTATGCGACGCGCGGTTGGACGAGTGCATTGCGAATATCCGCGCCGGGGCACAGCTGCCCTGCGAATGCAACCCCAAGCACAACCAATGGCTGCAGAAACTCGTCGCGGAAGCAAAGCCAATCCAAAACTATGAACCCCGTCGCCACCACGTCCTGCGCTATCGCAACTTGGTGCATGAATATATACACCTCCATCATATCGCAGCCGTATGGCAGTCCGGCAACAACGAAGCCTTTATCTCATTGCTGGACAAATTTCATCAACAGGTAACCCGGGCTGCAGGGGCTAACACAAGAATGTCGCCCGCGTCTGTGGCCCATGCGCCTGATTTACCCGAACCCCTCTTTGCACACGGGCCGTCCCCGGGCGGCTTTGGCCTGATTGTCGGTACCGACGGCATCGGCAAAGGCTGGCTCACACTCGACATGCTCTTGGGCTGTGCCCTCGCACGGCCTATGAATATCCCCCGGTTCCAACGTAACGGAAAGCCGCTCCGCGTGATGTACCTGTCCTATGAAGATGACCCGTGTGTGTTGCGTGTCCGCCTGGACAGCCTCTGCGCCGCTGCATGCGTGGATACCTCCCAATGGCGCGAGGCAGAGGAGGATGGACGACTAAAGCTGTTTACCAACCTCGATCCACTCTTTACCCAGACCGGATATGGCCCGCCCGTCGCTACAGACGCCTTTCGCGCCCTCGAAGCAACTATACGGCACGAAGCCGCGCAGTTATGCGTCATAGACCCGCTGGCCGCCGCCGTGGCCCTGCAAAACGAAAACGATAACAGCACGCTGAACTGCGTGGCCGTGACCCTCCGGCACCTGGCGCGAGACAGCCAATGCGCCATCGTCATCAGCCATCACACCAGCAAGGCACAGCGCGAGGCTCTGGAACATCATGCCGCCCGGGGCGGCAGCGCCTTGACCGGCGCGGCACGCTGGATTTTGCGGGTCATCCAGAATGCGGGGGATGCTGCCAACCTGACAGTAAGCATACCCAAAAACAGCTATGGACCCGCATTGCCCGCAACCTACCTGCAACGACTCGATTCCGGGGTACTCCGCGAAATCAGCGAAGAACGGCTCCAAATCGTGCGCGAATCCGTGCTGCAAGACGTGGTGCGCATCATCCGGAACAATCCCGGCGTCGAAGTAAATCCCAACGCCATCCGTAACAACGGTTCGCCCGGCGCAAGATTCCTCTGCGCCATGTCCTGCGCAAAGCCCCGCCAGGTGGCCGAGGCCATCGAAAAAGCTCTCGCTGCAGGGGTGCTGGCTATCGAAACAAGAACGCGTAAAGGCAATGGTCGCGTCTACTCCGTTCTGGTACCCACAACAAATGCGCTAAGCTAAAAAGACTTCTTTTCCACCAGCCACCACCAGCCACGCCTAAACAGTATACCGGGGGTGGTGGTACGGGGAAGTCTAAGAAACTACGCTTCGTCCGGGACTCCGCCCGGAAGAAGCGGCGCCTTTGGCGCAACTATCAGGT
>JAEAMG010001231.1_pt1 | contig 20842 bp, 20 predicted proteins | sample 8958741 | NCBI WGS metagenome assembly JAEAMG01 (sample SAMN16933256, study PRJNA681125) | bioreactor sludge metagenome | isolation source: anaerobic bioreactor treating anionic surfactant - SDBS | place: India: Bengaluru | collected 2019-02-28 | reverse complement strand
GGTACCTAAAGATGTGTAGATACCTATGCCTTTTAGGAGAGGGCTAGGGAGAGGTTTACCTCCATCCCAGCCTTCTTCCTAAAAGGAGGAAGGAGCAACAAAGATTACTAATCCATCCGAAACTTGATTTCCAGCAAATGCCAGCCAAACTGGCTTTTGATTGGGCCATGCAGTTCACGTTCAGGCAAAGTAAATACGGCTTTATCAATCGGGCCAACCAGCTGGCCTTTCTTGATCTCGCCAAGTTCGCCGCCTTTTTTGCCCGAAGGGCAGGTGGAATGCTGTTTGGCAATTTTTGCAAAATCAGCCCCATCCTTAATTTTCTTTTTCAGCTGTTCAGCAAGCACTTTATCTTTGACCAAGATATGTCGAACGATGGCAGATTTCATGCTTGGCTTCCTTTAATGGCTTTCTGGTGGGCTATTTTAACTTTTTTTAAGGGCTGACACTCTGGACAAAATACCGATGCACGCTGTCCGAGTTTTAAATTTTCCAACGTGGTTTCACAATTCACGCACATTTCACCGGCCCGACCATAAGCCAGCAGGGTTTGCTGGAAATAACCATTTTCTCCCATGGCATTGGTATAGTCACGCAAGGTCGAGCCGCCGAGATCAATCGCCTGTTTTAAAATACGTTTAATTTCTATAACTAACTGTTCAATTTGCTGAAAACTCAGGCTAGAAGCCGGTTGAGCAGGATGAATCCCTACATTAAATAAACTTTCCGTGGCATAAATATTGCCCACTCCTACCACCATGTGGTTATCCATAATCGCCACTTTCGCTGCTACATTTTTCTTTTTAAATTTTTCAAACAGATATTCAGCATTAAAGGCTTCACTCAAAGGTTCAGGCCCTAAAGTATCAATCAGTTTGCTTTGCGAGTTTTGATCGAGCCATAAAATACAGCCAAAACGGCGCGGGTCATGATAACGCAGTTCAATATCTTCAAATTGAATGATCAGATGATCGTGTTTGCGCAGTTCATCTGTTGCTGCACATAATCTGAAACTGCCCGACATGCCCAAATGCCAGAGCATACTGTCTTGTTCAAACTCTGCCAAAATATATTTGGAACGGCGGGTGAGTTTCAGCAATTTTTGACCCACCAACTTTTGTATATTCTCAGGAATAGGCCAACGTAAGCTCGGCTGACGGACCTCTACCTTTAAGACGGTTTGATCCAACAGTGGCAAGAGACTGGTTTTGGTGGTTTCAACTTCAGGTAATTCAGGCATGGGATCAAATGTATCAAGAAAACTTTGTGCTTAATATTGGACTGCTAAGAGGGGATTGCAAGGGAGTCTTAAAAAATCTATATGCTTGTTGCAGTTGATTAATAAATGCAATGGACTGATTCTAGCAGTCATTTTAATTCACCGATTGCTTAATGATTCATCTTAATTTGAATGAGTCATTAACCTTGGTACTACAAATAAACTTAAACGCTATGCAGGTAGTTCGTTTAAGCTTTTAAGCAGTATTTTAATAAGATATAGAGCAAGCTATGCCAGGTAAATATTACGAGATTCTCTTCCCTAAGACTTTGCTTTACCTGACAACATGCCTCTGCCAGCATCTTTATGCTGCTCCTGATTCTACGAACCCGGTTTTGCTTCCTGTCATTAAAATAGAAGCGACACGTAGCGATACTGACGGGCTGCAAACACCTGCTTCAGTATATCGAATCGAACAAAATAAGCATACGAATCACCTGGGTGTAAATCTTTCTGAAACTTTAAAAGGTGTACCTGGCTTACAGCTGAATAACCGTATTGCAAGGTGGTGCAGATCGGGCCGGTGAGCCGAGTTATGTGCTCAGTTCCTCTTATTTTGATACTGATGGCTACCGTGACCACAGTGCTGCGCATAAAGTACTGAGTAATGCCAAACTGACCTGGGATCTGGATGACGGCTCTAAACTGAACTGGATTATGAATCAGGTTGATATAAATGCCGATGATCCGCAAGGTTTGACCCGCCAGCAGTGGCAAGCCAATCCCAAACAGGTCAATGATGCGAACAATATCTATGACGTGCGCAAGGAAATTAATCAAACCCAGACCGGTCTGACCTGGTCAAAACCGATCAATGATCAGTATGAACTGTATGCTATGGCTTATCTGGGACATCGTGAAGTGACCCAGTATCAGTCGATTCCTTCGGCACTGCAAATAAACCCACGCCATGCCGGCGGTGTGATTGATTTCAGCCGTGATTATTACGGCACTGATATTCGCTGGACTGGAAAGAATCTTTTACCCAATACACGTGTAACAGCAGGTCTGGCCTTTGATTATATGGATGAAGACCGCCAGGGTTATGAAAACTTTGATGCCAATGGGCAATTTGGCGTAAAAGGGAAGCTACGCCGTGATGAACAGAATTTTTTATGGAATTTAGATCCCTATCTTCAAGCCTCGTGGGATTTTTTACCAGGCTGGACTTTGGATACGGGGCTGCGTTATAGCAATGTACATTACCAGTCTAACGATCATTATATTGTCACAGGCAATGGCGACGATAGTGGCAAGACTGACTATGACCAGGTGCTACCTTCAGTGGCTTTAAGCTGGAAAATGAATGACCGGTCCAATGTTTATGCCAGCTATGCCAAAGGTTTCGAAACCCCGACCTTTACCGAAATGGCCTATTCTGCAAATGATGGCATAAACTTTAATTTAAAGCCCGCCAGCAGTAATAATTATGAACTGGGTGTGAAAGCACAAAATATGTGGGGCAATTTCACGGCTGCAGTCTTCCAAAGCAAAACACAAAACGATATTGTTTCTGCAGGAACAGTGGATGGCCGTGCGACCTATAAGAATGCGGATAAAACGCTGCGTGAAGGGATAGAACTGTCCTGGAACAAAAATCTATGGCGTGATTTAACTGCTCAGGCCAGCTACAGCTATATTGATGCTACATTTGATGCAGCGATTCCGGACAGTACGGTGCAGAAAGGCAACAAGATTCCGGGTATCGCTAAAAATCAGGCTTTTGCCTCTTTAGGCTGGCAGCCGGAAACCGGTTTTAATATGGGTGTTGATGTCCGCTATATGGATCAGGTTTATGTAGATGATGCAAATAGCGATGCCGCACCAAGTTATAGCATCGTTTCGACCAATGTCGGTTATGTCTGGAAACAGGCCGACTGGAAAGTTCGGACTTTTGCGCGAGTCGATAATCTGTTTGATAAAGACTATGTTGGTTCAGTGATTGTAAATGAGGGTAATGGACGCTTCTTTGAACCCGCGGACGGTTTGAACTGGAGTGCGGGATTAAGTGTGAGCAAGGTATTCTAACAGGGGGCTAAGTGTGGCGTTATTATTTCAACCAATTCAATTTGGTTCGTTAAAACTGAGCAATAAAATCGTAATTGCTCCAATGTGTCAGTATTCGGCAACTGAACAAGGGGAAGTGACCTATTGGCATGAGCAGCAATGGGCCAATTATGCCTTGTCCGGTGCCGGTTTATGTATTGTTGAAGCCACCGCAGTGCAAGCGGAAGGGCGGATCAGTTATGCCGATTTGGGACTGTGGAATGATACACAGCGTGATCAGATTAAGGCATTACTGACAAAAATAAAGACACTTTCGCCTATGCCGTTTGCTGTGCAATTGGCACACGCAGGGCGTAAAGCCTCAACCGATAAGCCTTGGAATGGAAGAGGTCAATTTAAGCCGGCAGAGACTCATGGCTGGCAAACAGTTTCTGCCAGTGATATTCCTTTTAATCCGGCCGATCATGCACCGCATGCACTGAGTAAAGATGAAATCCAGCAAGTGATTCAAGACTTTGCTGATGCTGCCAAGCGTGCTGTGGATGCCGGTTTTGACTTAATTGAAGTGCATGCAGCACATGGTTATTTGCTGCATCAATTTATGTCACCATTATCGAATCGGCGTCAGGACGAATATGGCGGCAGTTTCGAGAACCGCATTCGCTTGACGCTGGAAGTTTTTCAGGCCATGAAAAATGCGGTACCAGAAGGCTACCCTATAGGCGTGCGTATTTCTGCAACGGACTGGATGGAGGCGCATGACGGTTGGGATATCGAATCTTCGCTCGGTTTGGCCAAGGCTTTGGAACAACTCGATGCAGTATATATCCATGTGTCGAGTGGTGGCTTGCATATCGATCAGAATATTCATCTGGAAGCCAATTATCAGGTTCCATTTGCTCATGCCATTAAGCAGGTCGTCAGCATTCCCGTGATTGCTGTGGGTTTAATTACTGAAGCCATGCAGGCCGAAGGAATTTTACATTATCAGCAAGCTGACGCAATTGCTTTAGCTCGTGCTATGCTGTATGACCCGCGCTGGCCATGGCATGCTGCCGCAGAGTTGGGTGAAAATATTCAAATTGCACCGCAATATTTGCGCTGTCAGCCGCGTGGATTAAAAGCGTTGTTTAGCGCTTTTTAATGCTTCATCCCGATATTTCGCTTGAATGTTTTAATGCTCAGACTCTAAAGAGTCGGAGTCTGGGCAAGTAATTTTATTTATTGAAAGGACAAATTCTATATGGTCTTTACGGTCATCGTACCGATCTTTTTTTTATTAGCTTTAGGTTATCTTTCGGTAAATTTTCAGCTTTTAACAAAAGAGCAAGTCAATGCTGTTGGGGCCTTTGTCATTAAAATTGCGCTACCTGCTTTATTTTTCCAATCCTTGGCCGCAAAAGATTTGCATGAAATCTGGTATCCCGAATACTTTCTTGTCTATAGCGGCGTGACTTTTATTTTATATGCTGCGGCATTTTTTATTGTTTCCCATTACTTTAAAAATGACCGTTCACAGTCTTCAGTTTTGTCGCTAGGTGCGGCCATGTCGAATACCGGGCTCATTGGTACGGCGGTATTATCCTTGCTGCTGGGACAAAAGGCGATGACCTATACCTCTTTGGTGGTAATCATTGAAAGTGTGCTGCTTATTCCGGCAGTGCTGATTCTGGCGGAACTGGGAAACTCACAAAAGGCCAGTTTTGCCCAAATCCTCCAGAGCACGGTGGTTACTTTATTGAAAAATCCCTTGTTTATGGGCGTCATGCTGGGGATAGCCTGCGCCATCTTTCAGATTCATATTCCTAAACAGCTGGATCAGGTCTTGGCCCTGCTTGGACAAACTGCATCGCCTTTAGCCTTATTCTCGATTGGTGGCGGGATTGTGGGATTGACGCTGAAATATGTGAATCTGCAAAGCTTTTATCTGGTGATTTCCAGTAACCTGATCATGCCTTTGCTGATGTTCCTGGGTTTGAATTATTTAACCAATGTGAGTCAGGAAATGGTCTATGCTGGAACGCTTATTGCCGCTTTGCCGATGCCGACCATTTTTGCCATGTTAGGTCAAGCGTATGGTTTAAATGAAAAAACTTTAACTCCTTTATTGATGAGTACCATTTTAGGATTCATTGTGGTGAGTGTGTTAATTAGTGTCTGGTGGGCTTAAAATTTTACGGTCAGCATGAATAGCAACAAAATAATAGGCATAAAAAAAGCCCCCGGAATTGAGGCTTTTAATCATCTCTGCAGTGATTAGCTTTTCTTTTCAGCAGTAGCTTTAGGTGGGTTTTTGGCCTGTTCGGCAATCATTTTATCCACCACAGCTAAAGATTGTTTGGCTTGCGGGATATTTTCTTTGGCTAAAGCCTCAAAAATTTTTTTCGCTTCAGGCAGGTTTTGCGGAACGATTTTACCGTTGGCAAACATGTTACCTACAGCCATTAAAGCGGGAATATAGCCTTTTTGTGCCAGATCCTGAATGCTTTTTAAGCCTTGCTTAATTGGCGCTTCGTTTTTGTTTTTAAAACCCTGACTGATGTCATATAACGCTTTGGCATGAATGGCCTGATAATTGCCTTTTTTGATCAGCGGGTCCAATTTTTGTAAAGCCAGTTTATCTGATGCTGCTGTACCTTCAGAAAACAGTAATACGGCCAAATCTACGCTGGCATCATCAAAACCTTGCTTGGATGCTTTTTCTAAATACTGTTTGGCTTTTTTAGTATCTTGGGGCAGACCTAAAGTACCGGTCATGTAGTTTTTACCTAGGACATAGTTGGCTACCGGATAGCCTTTGTTTGCAGACTCTTGATACAGCTGGATGGCTTTTTTCTCATCTTTGGTGGTGCCCTGACCGGTTTGAGTCAGGTAGGCCAAATTATAAAGTGCCTGTGCATTTCCTGTTTTTGCTAGTTTATCCAGCTCCTGATAAGCGCCTTTCATATCGTTGGCTTTGACCAGTGTTTCTACTTTGGCAAATGCAGGATCAACAGAAGTGGTTGTCATTTCAGCCATCGCAAAACTTGAAGACAAAGCGATCAGGCTGGCAAGTATAATTCTTTTCATATTTTTAAAAAACCTTTTATAAACATAATCTTAATTCCATTTATGTGCTTAAAAATGAATATGGAACCCTTCCTTTAACATCATAAGTTTATTTATGTGAATGTAAATACATGAGGGGTGCATTACCATAATATTTCATAGATATTTACATAATTGTTACTGGCTCGATTTTGGGTAGAAAATCTTAAAGCAAGCTTAAGTAGGGTGAGGGCTTTGTAGATGAATTGTTTTGTGCTTAAAATTTAAAACCATCAAGCACAATGATCAGAGAAAAATACGCAGCAGCGAAACGGCACTTTGTTTTTCAGCCAATCTTTGTTTAAATCGCGGCTGAATTAATGTGTGAGTAGATAAATGTTCATTAAAGCCATTAAACGTGCCTATGATCGGGTCAATCTGGACAGCAATATTCCTGAAGAAGAAAAAATGGATGCTTTGCTGATGAAACTGGGGGCTGAATATTTGGTCAGTAAAGATGACCGTGTCTATATTTTTAAAAAAGGTGAGCTTGAAGCAAAATTTGATGCCAAGCATGCGCGTGATTATTCATTTAAAGAATATGTCTGCAAAGACATGAACAAGCTGTTTCATGGTTTTTAATCCGGAAATGTGATCGGTTTAGTATCCCTTCAAATGCATAAAAAAGCCTCCAAAGATGGAGGCTCAGTGCAGCATATATCCAAAGCTTAAATATCTAAAGTTTCAAGATTTACTGTGGACGTGCTACATCACCATTTAAAGCTTCAGGCAAATCTAGAACTTGTAACCCCAGCTCTTCAAGCGCAGCAGGTTTTGCCACGACCAGGGCTTTATAACCGCCATCCACAGCAATGCTGTTGATCACTTCAACATCATTGTTTAACTGGGTTGCAGCAGCAGGAGCATCACCGCTACCTTGCACCAAATGCAGCCAGTGTTTCGGTTTGGCCTTGAACCAGAGGCGTGCAATAATTTCCTGACCCAAATAGCAGCCCTTGTCATAATGTACGCCTTCACGCTGATGCAAACGCAGTTCTTGCGGCTGGAATTCTTGTGCCGTTGTCGCTTCAATCCAGGCCTGACCGGCTTCAATCGCTTGCAGCTGCCAAGCTGCGATATCGGTTTCAGTGCTAGAAAAATCGGTGCTATCGCCATTGAGCGTAGGGAAAACTCGGCCGACTTGTTCCAGCTTCATTTTCGAAAAAGCACCAAATTTTTTAATGTGTTTGGCAAATTCTTCGGCCTGATCGTCAGTGACCACAATTTCAAAACTTTCCGGACTAATTTTTTTTAGCCATAAGCCAAACTGGATTCGTCCTTTTAAACTACAGATCGCGGTATAGCGAGTCAGGTTTTCGGCTAATGCCTCAGCATTTAAAGTCACTTGGCCCTGAAGGAATTTTTGTGCATCTACACCCTTTAAAGTGAATAGTGTAAAAGCAGTAGACGTTGACATGACTAGCCTCTGGATATATTTCACAAATCATTAGTGCAGATATTTTGCAGCATGCAGTGCAGATAGGCAAACAAAAAGCCCAGATTGCTATAGCTTTACTGAAATTCGGAAATATGCAGTTTTGTTTAAATGAATGCGGGCAAGCGACAAAATCATTAGCATTAAAATCGCTGCTCTAACATAAAAATGGCGACCAAAATTTTTTACCCTTGATCAATTTTTTGTAAGGTGAAGATCTTTTCTGACCTCATACTTGAAGGGGTTAGAATGATGGAATGATGCAAAAACCGGTATTACTAATAAGCATGTTCAAAAGATAAGCATCAAAAGCAGTGCTAGATCCTCAGATTTGCAGCTTAGTGCTATTTTGTAGGTTTTAATGCCTGACAAGAGCGAATGCAATATAAAAAAATATAAGCTTTACATTCACTTAAATGATTAGGATAAATATTACAGAACAAGATTGTTTGTTATTCGCTTAGGCATATCTAATACTAAAGAATGAGGCGTATTTCCCGCTATTTTTCCAAAAAAAGCATGATTAGAGCAAATATCCCAAAAATTATGTAACAATATGTTTCTAAAACACCTGTTTTTATATCTAAATATATGAAATATAAAAGATTTGGGAAATGGCTTTTCGGCAGTGTACTATGCCGTTGAACCGATTGTAACTCGCAACAACAATTACGTAGTAAAGAAAAAATGATTCAAGAGGCAGGTAAGCTATGAACAACAACTACCGCAAACCACTGCAAGGTACCCAGCTCGAATATTATGACGTACGCCAAGCCGTAGAAGATATTCAGCCAGGCGCATATGCAAAACTTCCCTATACTTCAAAAGTACTTGCCGAACAGCTGGTACGCCGTTGCGATCCTGCTATTCTGGAACAGTCTTTACGTCAGCTGATTGAACGTAAACAAGATCACGATTTCCCTTGGTATCCGGCACGTGTGGTGTGTCATGACATCCTGGGGCAAACCGCACTGGTTGACCTTGCAGGTTTGCGTGATGCCATTTCCGATCAGGGCGGCGATCCGTCTAAAGTCAACCCGGTTGTTCCAACCCAGCTGATCGTTGACCATTCATTGGCTGTGGAATACGGCGGTTTTGACCCAGATGCTTTTGCCAAAAACCGTGCTGTAGAAGACCGTCGTAACGAAGACCGTTTCCATTTTATTGAATGGACCAAAACCGCATTTGAAAATGTCGATGTGATTCCTGCGGGCAACGGCATTATGCATCAGATCAACCTGGAAAAAATGTCTCCGGTGATCCAAAAGCGTGAAGGTGTGGCATTCCCGGATACCTGTGTTGGTACAGACTCGCATACGCCACATACTGATGCCTTGGGTGTGATTTCTGTGGGCGTGGGTGGTTTGGAAGCTGAAAACGTCATGCTCGGCCGTGCGTCTTGGATGCGTCTGCCGGACATTATTGGTGTGGAACTTGTAGGTCAGCGCAAGCCGGGCATTACTGCAACCGATATCGTTTTGGCGCTAACGGAGTTCTTGCGTAAAGAACGTGTGGTGGGTGCGTACCTGGAATTCTTTGGTGAAGGTGCTGACAGCATGTCGGTGGGTGATCGCGCGACCATCTCTAACATGACACCTGAATATGGTGCAACTGCGGCGATGTTCTATATTGACCAGAACACCATTGATTATCTGACTTTAACCGGTCGTGAAGCAGACCAGGTGAAACTGGTTGAACAATATGCCAAAGAAATTGGTCTTTGGGCTTCAGACATGAAACAGGCGGAATATCCACGCGTACTGCGTTTCGACTTGTCAACGGTAACTCGTAACATTGCCGGCCCGTCAAACCCGCATGCACGTGTATCAACGGCTGACCTGAAAGAAAAAGGCATTGCGGGTAATTTAGAGGCCGCTCGTGCGCAAGAAGCAGAAGGCTTAATGCCGGATGGTGCGGTGATTATTGCGGCGATTACTTCTTGTACCAATACCTCTAACCCGCGTAATACAGTGGCAGCCGGTTTATTGGCACGTAAGGCAAATGAGTTGGGTCTAACCCGTAAGCCTTGGGTAAAATCCTCTTTTGCACCGGGTTCTAAAGCCGCTGCACTTTACCTTGAAGAAGCGGGTGTACTGCACGACCTGGAAAAACTCGGTTTTGGTATTGTCGCTTATGCATGTACGACTTGTAACGGTATGTCGGGTGCGCTAGATCCAAAAATTCAGCAAGAAATTATTGACCGTGACCTGTATGCCACTGCGGTACTTTCAGGTAACCGTAACTTCGATGGTCGTATCCATCCTTATGCAAAACAGGCTTTCCTGGCTTCTCCGCCATTAGTCGTTGCTTATGCGATTGCCGGAACGATTCGTTTTGATATTGAAAAAGATTCACTTGGCAACGATAAAGATGGTAATCCGATTTACCTCAAAGACATCTGGCCATCGGATGAAGAAATTGATGCGCTGGTAAAAGTTGCGGTAAAACCAGAGCAATTTAAAAAAGTGTATATCCCGATGTTTGATTTGGGCGAGCGTGAAAAAGCGGCAAGTCCACTGTATGACTGGCGTCCGCAAAGTACCTATATCCGCCGTCCGCCGTATTGGGAAGGAGCTTTGGCTGCACCGCGTACCTTGACAAACATGCGTCCGCTGGCGATCTTGCCGGATAACATCACTACCGACCACTTATCGCCATCAAATGCGATTATTATGGATTCAGCTGCGGGTGAATACCTGCATAAAATGGGCGTGCCTGAGGAAGACTTTAACTCCTATGCAACGCACCGTGGTGACCACTTGACTGCGCAGCGTGCGACTTTGGCCAACCCGAAACTGTTCAATGAAATGGTGGTTCGTGCTGACGGTACCATCAAGCAGGGTTCAAAAGCGCGTGTCGAGCCGGAAGGTGAAGTGATGCGTATGTGGGAAGCGATTGAAACTTACATGAACCGTAAGCAACCGTTAATCATTATTGCGGGTGCGGACTACGGTCAGGGTTCTAGCCGTGACTGGGCAGCTAAAGGTGTGCGTCTTGCCGGTGTGGAAGCGATTGTGGCCGAAGGTTTTGAGCGTATTCACCGTACTAACTTAGTCGGTATGGGCGTATTACCACTTGAATTTAAACCGGGTACTAACCGCAAGACTTTAAAGCTGGATGGTACGGAACTGTATAGCGTAGTAGGTAATATTGCGCCACGTTCGACCTTGACTTTAGTCATTGAACGTTCGACTGATGATGGTAAAAACCAGATTGTTGAAGTACCTGTAACCTGCCGTCTGGATACCGAAGAAGAAGTTTCTGTTTATGAAGCGGGTGGTGTATTGCAACGCTTTGCACAGGATTTCTTGGAAGGGAATGTGGCTTAATCTTTTTTAAAATCTCCCCTAGCCCCTCTTTGCGAAAGAGGGGAACTCCCTCCTTTGAAAAAGGAGGGTTGGGGAGGATTAAAGATTAAAAGTTATTGATATTGTTTTAAAAAATCCTACTGTTAAGTGGGGTTTTGTTTATTAAAAAAGAAAATTAAGGGTAGGCTATGGCAATATTATTTTGTAATGTAGGTTGGATGGATAATTATAATGGAGCTAAAGGAGATATACCTAAAAGAGGAGGGGCTTTCAATGATCATTCAATTGGTCATGAGGTATGTAATTTTACTAATGTAGATGGAAAAGTATTTGGATATGTCCGTTCCTCAGGAAAAATTGATATTAAAAAATTAGGAGCTGGTAAGGGGGATGAGTTTGCTGATGGCGTAACCGTAGTATGGACAGCAGGACCAGATAGTGGTGGTACTGTAGTTGTTGGATGGTATAAAAATGCTAAAGTTTATAAAGAGCCCCGAAAGTTATTAAAAATATCTGATATTCATGAAAAAAATAAATTAGATTTTTATTTTATAGAAGCTAATTTTGTTGATGCATACCTTATCCCTGTTAATGAGCGGACTATCTTAATTCCAAGAGCTGTTAAAGGTGGAATTGGTCAAAGTAATGTATGGTATGCTCAAGCACCTGAGGCTAGAAATCTTGTTAGCAGAGTACAAGAATATATTGAAAGTAATAATTTTTTTGATAGTTTACCTGATGTTGAGGAAGAGATTATTGGGCTTGAAGGAAATCCTAGATTTAAGACACATTTGATTAGGGAGAGAAATAGAAAAATAGTGACAGAAAAAAAGCAAATAGTATTTGCTCAAACAGGAAAAATTGAATGTGAAGTTTGTTCTTTTAACTTTAAAAATACATATGGTGCAATAGGTGATGGCTTTTGTTAGGTTCATCATTTGGTTCCATTACATCAAGCTGATGGATTAATTGAAACTAAATTAGAAGATTTAGCAATAGTTTGTTCTAATTGTCATCGCATGCTGCACAAAGGAAATCCTTTATTGAAATTAACTGAATTAAAAAAGATGATGACAAAAAATTAGGATTTTAAAAAATAAAATTTCAATAAGCTTAAGTTTTATAGTTACATCATCAAAATCAGTCATCAGAGTTAAGGAGTAAGTTTAGTTAGCCTCATTTTTCAGACTTATTCTTAGCTGCCATTATTTTAGGTAAATTACACTCTAGTGCTGAAAAATCTATCTAAACAAATACAAACTCTAGATTCAAGAAATGTAGTAGTTTTGAATTATTGTGGCATATGTTATCAATTCCAAAAATAAGGTCAAATTATTGGAATAATAATTTATGGTTGGCTGCACATGCCCGCGCAAATAATTGGGTCATGGTCACCAACAATGAAAAAGAATTCTTACGAGTCGACGGACTGCAAGTTGAGAATTGGATCAGCAAATCTCTGTAAAGCAGTCAAAATTGTTATTTGAAATTATTTTTTGCAATTATGCCACCATCAATTTTCGAAATGATCAATAGACAATCATCACGATAGGGGTATACTAGGTTCACCATTTCTAAAACCTATGGAGAACAAAAATGGTTACTGCTGGCTCTAAACCCGGAACAGGCTTCTATTTTTGTGTCAAATGCGGACACCGCACCTACTTAGAAATTGGTACTGATCGTCTACCACCGTGTACCAAATGCCTTGGCAATCAATTTAACAACAAAATTGCCTAAGCAGCACCTATCAAACAGTTATCCTCTGTTTTGAACAAAAGCCCTATTCATCCATAGGGCTTTTTTGTTGGCTGGGCATTCTATCGTAGTGTATCAAGCGTGATTATAGGTGGAATTACAAATTCCGTGATTTCCACAGCTGAATGAATTTGGGCGACTCTGCTATCCATTCTGTCTTAGCCTTGTCTGTGTCCTGATATTGATTATTATGCTGATATGTTGGGTACGCTTTGGACAAAAACATCACAGGAAAACCTGCTTTGAAAATGCAAATAAAATATATGTTTACACAAAATTTTTAAGAAATATTTATTTAAAGAATGTCACGGATATTTCATGTAAAATCGCTTGATTTTTACCCAATAAAGGCATAATTATATTATTGAATTAAATCCATAAATTTTATATGGGTTTATTGTGGTTCAACTTTATAAAAATTATTCGGGGAACTATCAATGATCAAATTTATTGTAGATGAACAACCTGCAGCTAAAGGCATACACTATATACACAATGCGACACTGGGCTGCGAAGACCTGCCAAAATCGGATGACCAGATTTTGATTGGATACTTTGCAAATTATGAACTCGCCTATAAACGCGCAAGAATGAACTGGCCAACAGAAAGAGTAGAAGGCTGTAGCAAGTGCTGTACGGAATAATTTAAATCTGAAACTGAAAAACTCTGCCTAACTGGCGGAGTTTTTTTTACCTGGTTGATGATTGATTTAGCTGCGGAACACTAAAATGTTTCAATCTTAGATCAGGTTTTGAATAAATATAAATAGATAGGAATAACTGGCGAATAGAAATCGCTTCCCATTCATCTATGGACTGATTATTGTGGATTGTTTGAAAAATGCTCAATACACCCTCATCTTAAACTTTATATTCACGGTATTTAGGGCGCCCAATTGCAACATTATCTTGATCTGAACCACGACTCTGGTGTGGCTAGCTATGAACTTGGCAATCAGTTTATTCGTGTTCAATTTAAGAAAAAATCAAAAATTTATACCTATAGCTATGCCAGTGCCGGCTATCAGCATATTGAAAATATGCAACAGCTGGCGCAATATGACGATGGCTTAAATACCTATATCAATCAGAATGTTAAACAGCTCTATGTGTGATAAAGGGCAGTGGAATTCACAGCTTGGCTTTGGTTTAAATTTTTGTTTATAAATGAATAAACAACGTAATGGCTCACTGCTATAGGTCTATAGTATCTGGCATATTTATCTTTAAAATTGCTGGATTATTGCTTTAAAATTAGGCTGAAAATATGGAAGGGATAAAGTTAAAACCAAGCTTGTCCTGGCAAAATATGACCAGAAACAAGTGTTTATTTAAGTCTGGAAATGATCAACATCATGGCATATTGAAGTATAGATGAAACAGAAGGTATGGGGTATGAACGGAAGAACAGAATGTCAAACATGCATGGTCTGCAAAAAAAGCTTTCCTAAAAAAAATCTTATCCCGATCGGAACAATTCGCAAAGTCATTACAGAGGAAATTTCACAGGACTTTCCACAGTGGTCACCTAGCGACTTTATCTGCCAAGCCGATTTAACCAAATACCGTATGCAGTATGTACAGTCCATTTTAAAATCTGAACAAGGTGAAGTCACTGATCTGGAATATGAAGTGTTGAACAGTATGCAACAGCATGAGCTGATCAGCAAAAATGTAGAGAACAAGCTCGATCAGAATTGGACTTTTGGAGAAAAACTGGCTGATAAAATTGCAAGTTTCGGTGGTAGCTGGACCTTTTTGATCTGCTTTGCCATTTTCTTGGCGCTGTGGATTTTGATCAATACCGTGGTAATGGTGAAACATCCTGCAGATCCATATCCCTTCATTTTATTAAATTTAATGCTGTCCTGTTTGGCCGCCATTCAGGCACCCGTAATCATGATGAGCCAAAACCGGCAGGAAGCCAAAGACCGTTTGCGTTCGCAAAATGATTATCAGGTCAACTTAAAAGCTGAACTGGAGATTCGGCATTTACATGAAAAACTCGATCATCTTTTAATGCATCAGTGGGATCGTCTGGCTAAAATTCAGGAAATTCAACTGGATTTGCTGTCGGAAATGACCAAGAAGAAATAGCCATTTATAACCTGATGCTAATCTTCAATGTTGCGATTTATAGAGATGGAGAAAATATTCCGATTCATGTTGGTTTGGCGTAATAAAAAGCAGAATTTTGTATCAATTAGGGAAATTTTTTTACAAATATAGATAAAGTGGGAAAATATTCCAAAAAGAATAAAAAATGCAAAATCTTAGGAAATTAATCCCGCATATCTTTGTCTATTCTATATCTCAAGGGTGTGAAGGGATCGAAAAGAGTAGATTGCTGCCAGTTGCGTACAACGTGAGTGTAGTACTTACCCACAAGGTCTTGATTCGGCTTAGGACGCTATAAATTACCAATTTATAGGCATCAGGTTATCACTTACAAAGTGGTAATAGTTGAAGTAAAACAGTATGTTTTCCCTGACCCCCTAAAAAATTCTCAAACACATAAAAATAGAAGAAATCAAATTTGAATTCAAAAAACCTGATACAAATCAGTGGTTCATTTTTGTGGATAAAATCTGCTAATTTAGAAAATATCAGCGAGCATCTGGTCAGGCTATAAAAATGCTAAATGATGATTTCTGGAGTCGTTTTCTACTTTGTTCATTACTCATTAATTACATCATATTAATGATCTGGTTTTTGCTGTTTATTTTTGCCCGTAACTGGATGAAACAGCTGCATGGCAAATGGTTCCAGCTTTCAGATCATACTTTTGATGCCATCCATTATGGCGGCATGGCTATATATAAAATTGGTATTTTACTGTTTAATCTGGTGCCATTTCTGGCCTTATATCTGATACGAAATTCCTAGGCCAGATTTAAATGATTTAAAAGGCTTATATGCAGATAAACCTTTTTTAGACAGCAGTTTCGAAGTTTATAAAAACAGGACCGCTACAATCAAAAACAAGCAAAAGAGGAATTTGGCAGCATGAATCAATTCAAACCTGCACTGGTTTTAGGTGTTTTCATTTGTCTGGGGATGATTATTGCGGGATGGATTCTCGGCAGTAGTGCAGTCAAAATTAAGCAGTATGAACGTATAGTCTCGGTCAAGGGTCTATCTGAGCGTGAGGTGAAAGCTGATGTCGCAGTATGGCCAATCCGTTTTAGCTCGGCCAGTCAGGACCTGACCCAGCTCTATGACATCATGGAAATACAAACCCAGCAAATTCAGGCATTTTTAAAGGCCGAAGGTTTTAGCGATCAGGAAATTACTACAGCAGCTCCGGTTACGACCGATAAATATGCCCAGCAATATGGCGGCGATGCCAATGTCGCGCTCCGTTATACCGCCCATCAAACCATTACCATCTATACTCACCGAATAGATGCAGTGCGCGCAGCACAAAGTCGTCTGGTGGCTTTGGGTAAAAAGGGCATTGCCTTTGGTGGCGATGATTCAGGTCAACGAACCGAATATTTATTTACCAAGTTAAATGATATCAAGCCGGCCATGATTGAGCAGGCGACACAGAACGCCCGCAGTGTGGCAGAAAAATTTGCCGCAGATTCCAAAAGCCGTTTAGGTAAAATCAAGGCGGCCAATCAGGGGCTGTTTAGCATTGAAGATCGCGACAGTAATACTCCCTATTTAAAGAAAGTCCGTGTCGTGTCCACGGTAGACTATTATCTGGCTGATTAAATGGGGTAAAAAGTGATGAAAAAATGCGGTTTGATGTGCAGATAAATTCCAGTAATCCCAATTTTTCTGCAATAAAAAACCTGTATTTTAATCCGGAAGATAAAAAATTCTATTTATCATTCATTTAAAGAAAAAAAATCCCAAAAAACTTGGGAAATCAAAAAATCTTAGGAAATTAATCCCGGCCGTGTTTGGCTAATATATGTTTCAAGGGTGTGATAAGGGATCGAAAAGAGTAGATTGCTGCCAGTTGCGTACAACGTGAGTGCAGTACTTACCCACAAGGTCTCGATTCGGCTTAGGACGCTATAGATTATCAATTTATAGGCATAGGGTTATAACTTACAAAGTTATAATGGTTGAAGTAAACCACAGATGTTTTCCCTAACACCCTCAAAAATTCTCCGGCAAAAATATAAGATAAAATTCCCTCTTCTTTTTCTTCATTGATAAAATATTTAATAAATCATTTACCTATAATAAATTATATGCGTTATCTCGATATGCTTATTCAACATTGTCATGCTGCTAAAACGGCTATACTCGTTCAGGAATTTATATTTTCAACTGTAGATGATTTACCTCCGATATCTAAGGCGATTTATATCATTGAACAAGTAGACGGTGATATGAATGAAACATTTAATCACTTTCGTATCTTTAAAGCGCAGGGAACTCATGCCTGTGCAAGATTAAATGCGCCTTGCACAGTGATGTATGTAGGTTCATCTACCACAGGACTTAAAAATCGGTTGAAACAACATTTGGGTCAAGGCCAAAAGAGCACGTATGCACTACATTTGAGTCAATGGTTTCAAGGTCAGTTTAAAATCACGATCAGACAATATGAAGTAGATCATCAGGTACTGCAATTGATTGAAGATGACCTTTCTCATCAGCTTAAACCTGCGTTTGGAAAATTGGGTGCAAACAATAAATAATTCCAGATCGACTCTGTATTTCACAGACGTTGACAGTCGGATCTGACCTTGTTATTTTGCGCCCATTCTCCTACGTGCTGTAATGCTATGCCCATCAACGACAACTTCGTGTATATGCCGCCTCAGGAACCGCTTGCCATAGTCTATGAAGATGAAGACCTGGTGGTGATTGAAAAGCCGGCAGGGCTGTTGTCTGTTCCGGGACGCTTACCTGAACATCATGACAGTGCCTATTTTCGCGTATTGGAACGCTATCCCAACGCTAAAATTACCCACCGTCTAGATATGGCAACTTCCGGCATTTTGATGTTTGCCAAACACCGTGAAGCAGAAGTGGCGGTCAGTAAAATGTTTCAGGCACGTACGGTCAAAAAAAACTATATTGCGCTGGTTCAAGGCAAGCTCGAAGCCGAAGGCAGTGTCGAAGTGCCATTAATTACTGACTGGGAAAACCGGCCGCGTCAAATTGTGCATTTTGAATTGGGAAAACCTGCCAGAACGCTGTATCAGGCCTTGCAATATTCTGAACAGGACGACATCACCCGGGTATTACTAACACCGATTACCGGACGGTCGCATCAGCTGCGGGTACACATGCAATATATCGGACATCCGATTACTGGCGACAAGCTCTATCATCCAGAACCCTATCAGAGTCCATTACAACGTATGGCCTTACATGCCAGCTATCTGGCTTTTAAACAGCCTTTAAGCGGGGCAGATGTTGAAATTAAGGCTAAAGTTCCTTTTTAATCAGTGTCTTAAATTTTTATCTGTTTAACATTCTAGAATTTTAATCATAAGTTACATATATGATATGCGGGCTATCGTCTGCTTAGCTCACTGATTTATGATGATGAAAATCTTAGAATAATAAAAAGTGCGATCATTCAGACACGATATCCCTTTTCTGGTAATGGAAAAACAAACGAATAATAATGCGTAACATTTCTTTGAAATAATAATAATTCTGAGATAATAATAGTTTATCTATATATCCTGACCACAATGATTTATCTATATATCCTGACCACCCTCATTTTGCTGGGATTGCTTTATCGGGCAATCATGCAAATAAGAAAAAAACAGATCATGCTTGAATCTTTACAGGTAAATCTGGATCGTACGCGAAATAATCTGGCAGAGCATGAGCAGCAAAATGATGCGCTGCATCATCAATTAAATACCTGTCGTATAGAGATCGGAAATTTAAAAAACAGGGTTGAAAAGCTGAGCCAGTATCAGGACATTGTAGATATTGAACATTACATTGCGGAGCGAAAAAACCAGGCCGAGAGCTTTGTTGAAGTCACTAAAACTGAAGCAGAGTTTCTGCTGGAAAAAATGAAGGCAGAGATTGAAAATACTCGACATTATCTGGAAAAACTGGAAAAAAACAGCCAGCTTAAGCTGGAAGCCCAAGCCAGAGAACGATTAGGTGCTTTTTATAATCAGGTCTTAGAACAAGAAAGCTTGGAGGCAATTTCTAAAGCACTGGAAAACAAGATTCAGGGTTATGGTATTCAAGATGTATATCCTGTACAAACCTTTCTGGATCAATTGATTGATGGCTATGGTGATATTCATGCCGCGCAGCAGTTAAAAGAAGTCCGCCGTAAAATAAAAAATGCCATTGCAGCAAACACAGGGGGGCAATGTGAGTATGTCGAAGAAAATCGCCAACTTTCTGCCATCGCTCTGGTTACTCATGTGTTTAACAGTAAAGCTGATCTGTATTTATCCCAATTAGACCATGACACTGTGGACCTGTTTATTCAGGCGCTGCAAGATGACTTTATCCTGATCAATCATTATGGAGAAGCATTCGGTCATACCCGAATTCATGAATCATTTTTAAAGTTACGTCTGGAAGAATTTAAACTTACAGCCCTGGTTTTAGCCTTCAAGGCACAGCAACAGACTGGGCCAAGTGAATTGCAACAGCAGAGGGTGGAAGGCTAATACCAGCGATCTGTAAAAATGGTAGAAAGAGATATTGTTCATCAGCACAAGTGCTGTAGTTAAGCTAATATAGTTAAATAGATAAACTGAAACAAACTTGAGCTAATCTGTATGGCATGATATAGCTGGTACCTAATTACAATAAGGAAACGCTCCATGACACGCGATTTTGAACAATTCCCCGATGATGAAAATGGTAATGTACTTTGGCAAATGGCCGAAGATGGCGATGACCTGACCGAAGCGCATGAAATTGAATTTTCCATTGCTTTTCAGTCTGAAGAACAGGCACAAAAATGTGCACTTTATCTGCTTAAAGAAGAGCAAAAAATTAGCCTGTTTGAAGATGAAGAAGCCGATACGGTCGAGTGGATTATTACCATTTATGTGTATATGGAACCTGAATATTCAGACATCGTCGATCTGGAAGAATGGTTCACTAAAATTGCGACGCAATATGATGGCGAATATGATGGCTGGGGCTGCATGGCCTATGTCTATGAAGATGAAGAATGGGAAAATGAAGTCAAAAGTTAATCCCTATTCCTAAACAATTTTAATGGCTGGGGGATGATCCAGGTTTGAGCCAGTACCGTTAATCGGATCGAACCTGTTAAAAAAGGCCTTAAACATTTAGATGCTTAGGGCCATTTTCATATCAAGATTTTATAAGAATCATACCCCATCCGCTGAAACTCAGCGGAACCTGTTCAAGCCGCTTTTGAATTCTATTCCTTTCTATTGATTTTAAACCTTCTAAATTTATTTAATTAAATATTTGATTTTAAAATTAAAAAAATTATGTGATGGACTGATGCTTTGCAGCCACGCCAGTTTAGTTTCATCTTTCTGCTTTATTTACCAAATACCTTCAATGTGTATACCAAGCACTTCCTTTGTAAAACAAACTCCTTGCTAGATTAATACATAAATTTCAAAACAGTTTATTTCTCTTCAAGGCATGAAAGGAGCACGGCATGGCAGTGAATAATTATGTGGCCTATGGTCCAGAAGTCGAACAAAAACAGGAAAATGAAGAAGAAGATATTCAGTATATTGTAGATTATATGACCCAAAGCAATACTGAGGTTTTTGACAAGCATCGTCATGCAGTTCGCGATGCGCATGCTAAATCCCACGGTTTCTTAAAAGGCATTTTAACCATTCCTGAAAACCTGCCCGATCACTTGGCGCAGGGAATTTTTGCCCATCCGGGCTATTATGATGTCATGGTCCGTCTGTCTGCTGCTCCCGGGGATTTGCGTAGCGATAAGACACCGGTGCCGCATGGTTTTGCCCTTAAAATTTTAAATGTGCCGGGCGAGCGCTTATTGCCAGAAGATTC
>JAEAMG010001234.1_pt1 | contig 20875 bp, 14 predicted proteins | sample 8958741 | NCBI WGS metagenome assembly JAEAMG01 (sample SAMN16933256, study PRJNA681125) | bioreactor sludge metagenome | isolation source: anaerobic bioreactor treating anionic surfactant - SDBS | place: India: Bengaluru | collected 2019-02-28 | reverse complement strand
CTGACATCGTGTTATTGCCGCAGACGGGTCGCTTGGCTGTTAGGGTCCCGGGCTGCTATGGAAGAGACGTTTCCTGGCGCTCGAACAGGGCATGCCATGGGGTGATGCGCTGCGTGCCGGTCAGAAATAACAGGAAACAATCGTTTCAGTACTTCTCCCAATGCAACACATCCTGCAACGGCCGTTTGGACGGCGAGGGAACGGAAGCGGGATAGCCGACCGAGATAAGGCTGATCAGTTTCTTGTCCGAGGGCACGCCCAGCATGTCTCGCAGTTCGTCGGCGTACTCCTTCTTGTCTCCTGCCACCCAGCACGTGCCCAGTCCCAACGCCCAGGCCGCTACCAGCATGTTCTGTGTGGCCGCGCAACCGTCTTCCAGGTAATACTTGGAATCGGCGCAAAACACGGCAATGCACACAGGTGCATTGCCAATATGCTTGCCATGCAGTGTTTTATCCGCGATACGCTTTCGCATTGTCACATTGGTAACCGCCACGAATTCCCAAGGCTGCTCATTACGTGCGGTGGCTGCCAGACGACCACAGTTTACCACAGCCTCTATCATTTCCCGTGATACCGGCTTGTTTTCATCGTATGCGCGCACGGACCTCCGTCCGCGCAAGGCCTGCAGGGCATCCATAGTCTTCATCCTCCTTGTTGTTGCCAACGCCTTGTCCACACGATTGAAGCCCTTGGATTACGGTCACCCTTGTCAGGAAACACGTGAACACGCTGCTGACATTCCCGTTATCCCCGGATCAGTAGCAGCGCGGCATCCTCTTGAAGGCCATTTACGGGGTGACCTCTTCCGCTTTTTCACCGCCGAGGTACAGGATAATATCCCGGCCGGAAGCGGCATGCTTGGAAATACTCATGACGTGATGAGCGGGGTCGCTCCTTTGTGTTTCTACATATTGCCGTGCGACTTCCTCATCGTCAAAGATCTCGATATTGATATTGTCGTACGCGTCGAATTCCTTTCGAAACTTACGGCCCAATTCTTCGATGTCCTCGCGGCGGCTGCCAGGAGGGACAATTCCCACCATGCCTTTCAAAGAGGTGGTTTCCCCTCCCAATTCCTCTACCATTTCCAGGGAACGCCCCCATTCCTGCACAATCGTAAAAGCAAAGGGCGCGGCAGGAACTTGTCCTTGTTCCTCTTCCGGCACTATCGGCTCCTGCCCGGCCTCCTGTTCACTTTCCAGTCCCGGAAACTCCGCCAGATTCGGCGGTGCATCTTCGTCCGGTTCTTGGTTGCGCTGGGCCTCCAGCACCTCCCGGATGATGCCGATACCCGGGCGTGGCACTTTTGTCGAGTCCGGCATCCCATAACTTTCCTGGATGTCGGCCAGCCGTTGTATTTCCTTGCGCAGCATCTCGTTTTCGGTGCGAAGATCGGCCATAATCTGGTTTATAAGCAGGTCGAGCGTGGCCTGCAGAAGCCGTAATTCGTCCCGTACCGTCTCCACTTCATGCTGCAGCGCTTCCATGGGATCCGTCGGCTTCTTGGGAATGGTCTTTTCCTTGACCTCCTCCGGGAGCAGTTCGGGTTTGGGCACCTGGTCCTGCGGTACCACTTTCACTTCGATATGGGTCGTAGGAATGTCAAAATCCGGTTTGGGAGATGCTTCTTTGGCGTAGACTGGCGTCGCGGCGGCTATGAGCAGGCAGGATACTATCCAATGTGTCATCATACTTTCCACGGTTCCCTTGTGCGTACCAAAATAGCCCCCTATCAATTACGCAAAAACAAACACCCCCTTTCTCGAAAAGTATATCATGTTTACTGGACACCCTCCTATAACGTTTATAGTTACCCTTGGGTTGGCATGGAGTATTTCCATCATAAACCAGGCCCGACAAAAAATACGGCAGGTTGCCTGCATGCTTGTTCAGGCGGGGACAGTGGGTTCTGTGAAGCGCCTGAACGTTACTAAATTCCTTCCAATCTACTCCTGCGCCATTACTCTCGTGTGCTGCGTCCCGTTTGTTGATATCTATCACACAATCCAAAGCGTGGGCGCAAGGATGTAGGGCTTGGAGATGGGGCAGATAGGAAGATGACTATGTAGCGGACCGGATAGTAAACCTTTAGGAAAAAGAAAGACGCAATGTCGAATAAACATCCAGCCCTGTAAATCTTGTTGAAGCTTCCGTCATGCTAATTTTCCCCCGGCCTTGCTGACATCAAATATGCCAAGGCTTTTAGAAACGCCGTATTGTGGGGAAGCCATACCTCATTGGACTCGTAACCCGGTATATCGCGGCCACTGATGTCCAGCAATGGGCGATCATCGCGAACGGCGCGCCAGGTAATCCCGTTAACGATGCCGCCGGGAACGGCGCCCCGCTTGATGCCCGCGTATGTATAGCGGTGATGGTAAGAGGGTAAAAACGCGCTGCCTACCCCTTCCATCAGGCTGATATCATAAGGGTTCATGCCGAGAACCCAGTTGAATTGGTTGTAGATAAACACCAAAAATTCCGGGCGTGGTTCCACCCGATAGGCGAGCGCCATAAAGCCGGCGGCATCGAGCAGGTGGCTATTTGTTCCGAGATGGAAGCCGCCTTTATCCGCCGGCGTACCGAAAAAGTTGGGATTTTCCGGCGGGCCGAAGGTGTATACGCCAAAGGGATTCCGGCTGTCTTCAAGCATACGCACCGCTTTGTGCATAATGGCGGGTCTTAACGATTCCATCAAGCGGGTCCTCAACACGGTATCGCAGTGCTGTGCCAGCTCAACCTGCATTGCTGAAGGATCCGTCATGCCTTCCGTGGGGTATAGTTCGCCGCTCAGTTCGGCGGCAATTCCGGCGTATTGTGGTTCCCCGGTGCTGGCGTATAGGTCCACGGCCGTGCTGAGTTGCCAAAGGCCGCGCCTCCCCGTTTTAAGGGCATAGTCCAGACTGCGTGCGGCAGTATCCGCCCATTTCCTATATTCTATGCCGCTACCGTTGGTATCTTTGAGCAGGACGGCAATGCGGGCGAGTGCCGCCTGATGCGCATCCGGGTCGGCGCCTGATATGGGGTTTCCAGGTCGTTCATCACCGGTACCGGGGACATTGTCTGTCTCCAGTTCCGGCGGCCCCCAGTAACCGTAGCCGGAGGTAATGGGACCGAAGGCGGAGCCATCCGCCATGACCATACGACGTACATGATCTCCGCCCCAGAGAATCTCATCAAGAAATTCGCCGAACCCGGAGGGGGCGTTCCCCAGTGTATCGAAGGCCTCGCGCTGTGCGCCATAGGCGCAGGCCAGCCCATACACATAAGGCGCGTTGTGGTATTTGTTATAATCACCCGCGTCATGCCAGCCTCCCCAAAGCGGATAGTGTGGGGTACCATCCGGACCGCGGGCGTCGTCCAGGTGGCACGCCCCATGATACCCGGTTATGGCCATGCCGCAGCGCTGGTAATAAAAGAAACGATAGGCTGCCCGGGCCGATGCGGTCCACAACTGATTCGGGGCGACTTTAAAAGGACGGGAAAACGTTTCCGTACCGTCCAGGGAAGCCCGTATGCGATAGGTGCCCGCATTTTCCATCTTGGAGAAATCCCCTGTGTAATACTCGTATCCCCAGTCATTATCAAAATGGCCGCGTATGCGGCCTGCATAGTCAAGAGACGCTTCCTCGCTTACCGTTCCCTCCGAATCCACCACCTGGTAATCAGCCGTTAGCGCTTGAAAATTTGCCTGGACTACGAACCGTTTCGGGGCGCCCAGATCATATCCCGCCTGGTTGACAAATACATCGCACCGGGCGGGTTCCTCAAGAAACACAGATATAGCGGCGCTATCCCAGTACACAGGAGAACCTTCCGAATCCAGCGCCAAACTCAATCGCCTTGCACCGGAAGGTGGAATTATATCGTTGCAGGTGAGCAGCTTCCATTCCCCTTCCGAATCTGTCTCAGAAAATACATCTTCCCGCAACAGGCAGGAATCCCCTGACCACTGCAATCGGGCATGTGCCCGGGTTTCGGTGCAATAAACGGAGGCGGAAACGCTTCGCCAGCAGATCTCGACGGGAATCGGTTCTGAAAGCACGGTTCCTGCGCCACCCACAAATAACGCACGACTGCCGTCACGGGCTTTTTCCGCTGACATACCCCACTGGTCCAGGCCTGCCGTGGCCATCCGCCATCCGCGAGGATGGGACATTAAAATTTCATAAAAGGGACTGTCCGGATCAAATTGTTCCAGACCTTCCCGTACTTTCCCATACTCAAAATCCCCATATAGGGTTAAGGGAACAGATCGTTGGATACGCTTGGGCTGTTTAGCGTCAAGGCGGGAGCCGCTTTGTCGCTCATCAAAACGCCGGGAAGGCCAGGGCATACACACCCTTGAATAACGCGTGCCCGTGGCCAGACGGCGCAAGAACCGGTCACAACCACAAAGCAGCAGATCCGTCCTGGCATCGCCCTCCAAATCGCACAACGTAGGCGGCGCTATAAGCCTTAACCCGGTCTTGTACCGCCACAGCGGATACCCTTGTCCGTCAAGGCAATATAGGTAATGGTCTCCTGAGGCGGCCAAAACCTCGGCAGTTCCGTTTCCCGTCACATCGCCTAAAGTAATGGCGGAGTGAACTTTATCATGTGTCTGAAAGGTCCAGAGCAGCGCACCTGTGCAGGAAAAGGCATAGACATAGCCTGCCGTGTCACCCAGTACGATTTCATCGCGCCCATCACCGGAAATGTCACCCACGGCAAGGCCTGTCGCACTGTACACGTCCACTGGCGCGTTCAGGGGCGCTTTCCAGGCAGGTTCTCCCGAGGCGGCATCGAAACGCCACAGAAAGTTGTCATACCGGGATGCGGCATACACCTCAACTTTCCCGTCCTCATCGGTATCGGCAAGTGCCACGCCGCCGGGATAATCATCTCCCGTGTTGCGCATATACACCAGTTCGCCCGTGCCGCTTACGCGAAACACACCATATCCGCTCGCGCCGAACAACTCCGAGAGTCCGTCGCCGTCCACATCGCCCGATGCCAGGGGGCCCCGTATCAGGAGCGGCGGGTTGGCCTGCGTTTCAGACAGATGCCATAACAGGGCGCCTGTCTCTGAAAAGGCGTGTATGCCTTGTTTTTCGGTGGCGACAACCACCGTCTGTTCTTCATCCACCGGCCCCGGCATCCAGAGCGCACCGCCCCATTCGACCGGCTGCTGTCGCCATAAGAGCGCGCCTGTTTCGGCGCATACACAGGTCAGGGAACCATCACCGTTGGCGATGGCGATCCTTCGGATGCCGTCACGACACGAGGTACTCAAGGCGGCGGTGGAAACAAGTCGCTTGGACCAGCTCCCGTGAAACTCCCATAGTTGTGTGCCCCCTTCGTTGATACAACGCAGTTTTTTAGCTTCACTGTCACCGATGATGATTTCCAGTCCCGGATTTGAAGTCATATCCGCTACGAGCGGTGGTGTGTAAAGATTGGATTCGGACTCATACTTCCAGACCAACTCTGGTTCCGTGACCGTAACAATTGCCATTGCCAGAACAAATAAAATTGAAGGGGATAAATACATAGGGGTTCCTTAATTTGAACATCGGAAGCATGATGCATAATTGTGACTGGTAAAATCCACCAACCCTATAATCCAACCCTACAATCCGAAAAGAAAACAGGGACGTGATCTTGTGCGCGGCGGATTGTATATGACCTTGACGCAGGGGAATAATTACGTTGCGGATAGGGATGGCGTCCCGGAACGTTTTGATAGCGTTCACACCTACATACCCGAAAATAGAGACGCTACACTTCCCGAAGAATACTTCATCTTTGCATCGCGCCGTATCCTTATACCAGTTGCGGCAGTAATTCCAGGAAATGTGCCCAGGAAGGGAAGATATAGTCAGCACGGGTAACCTCTGCGTAACGGTTGTTCACCGCGGTGAAAAGTCCCGCCTTGCCTTGGACCTGGTGTGCCCCGACAATATCGGTGGGTTCAAGATCGCCAATGTGCAGCAGTTCATACGGTGCGACTCCCAAGTGTTCGGCTGTATCCTCGAACACGCGGCGCTGTGGTTTGGCGATACCGGTTTCGTCGGAAAAGGTCATGGCGCCGAAGTAGGAAATAAACCCTTCTTTTTCCAGCAAGACCCGCAGGTTTCTGCCGGGACTGAACCCAGTATCGGAAATCAACGCGACGGGTACGCGCGCTGCGGCGGCGCGGACAGCCTCAAGGGCACGGTCAATCGGGGTGGGGGGATGGGTGAGAATGGCCGTCCCGAAAATATGAGCAATACCGGCGGCCGTGTCTGCGTCCAGGTCCATATCATGCTTTTCGCACACCAGTTGCACGGCATCATGTGGCGTCAGTGTATGCTGTGTCTCGATATGTTTTCGCAGGAAAAAGGCCATAATGTCGCGCAGCGACTTATCAGCATCCTCCGCGCAAATGCCGGTGGCGTCGGTGAGCGCTTTGACACGAAGCTGATGCCGCTCCTCGCTGTGAGTATCCCGGAACAGGGTACCCCAGAAATCAAAAGTAATCGCACGAATGGTCATGTTTGTAAAAATCCTTGGGAAATCAATATGAACCCCTCTTCGACAAGATTACTGTTCCGCCTCATCAAAACTTGTCCGGAGGGGATGTGTTTCCTTATGGTGAGTGTTTATAATACCGGACACGGCACTAAATTACCAACTTTGGTAAAGACACTCCATGCCCTGCGCTTCCGTAAGGTTTTATGACAAGAAAGGTACGTTTCCCATGTATTTGTCCCGCATTTTTTCTTTTGTTCTGCCGATACTCACCGTGAATATTCTTTTGTTTGGCTCCGTTTTTTCGGAACAGAATCCCTCTATCCCCTTTAATATCCTTCTCGATACAGTGTGCGAACATGATGACGGCAAGTTCCTTTGGTTTCATCCGCGCGCAGCCCTGGTCCCGCAGGCCGGGCCGGCCGGGGCCCCCATCGTTATCATGACTCTTCAGAAGCATTTACAGGTATCGGATTTCTATTCCGGCCTGTACTGTATGCGCAGTGACGACCTGGGAAAAACCTGGGCGGGGCCGGAGGAGATTCCCGAACTAGCCTGGCGCGATGGACCGAACGGTTCTATTCTCGCGGTGTGTGATGTTACGCCTGGCTACCATCCCCTGACAGGCAAGGTGATAGCCATCGGTGCCCAGTTATATTACAGGCAGGACGGCAGCCTGCTCGAGGGCATACAGCGCGCAGATCAGACCGCCTATGCACTTTACGATCCCAAGACCCAAAAATGGACAGGCTGGCGAGTGCTGGAGATGCCTGATGAACGCAAATTCGACTTTTCACGGAACGCCTGTGCCCAATGGCTGGTTGAACCCAATGGTGACCTCCTGGTGCCGGTCTACTTCGGGATTAACGCCGCGGAGGATTATTCGGTGACGGTGGTGCGTTGTATCTTTGATGGTGAGCGCTTGTCCTACAAAGCGCACGGCACGGAAATGACGGTAAGCGGCGGACGTGGCCTGTGTGAGCCTTCCCTGACTCGTTTCAGGGATCGGTATTTCTTGACACTTCGCAATGATGCAGGCGGATATGTGACGTCAAGCGCGGACGGCCTTCACTTTGACCCGATTACTCCCTGGCAGTTCGACGACGGCGCCGAACTGGGTTCATACAATACCCAGCAGCACTGGCTTGTGCATACGGATGGCCTGTTTTTGGTCTACACGCGGCGTGGTGCGAATAACGACCATGTATTCCGTCATCGCGCGCCGTTATTTATTGCCCGCGTAAATCCGGATACCTTAAAGGTAATGCGCGCCACAGAACAGGTTCTCATCCCGGAGCGTGGGGCGACCCTGGGTAATTTTGGCGCAACCGCTCTCGATGAACACGAATCCTGGGTAACCGTGTGCGAAGGCATCTGGGATGATGACATCCGCGCCAGGGGCGCTGCCGGGGCCCTATATGTCGCCCGGGTACGGTGGGAAACACCTAATATTACCGTCCGGTTTCCCTATCCGCCGCAGCCGCCACTCTTCTCTATAACAGACGTAAACTTGAATGAAGCGGCCACGGTAACACTTCCGGACGGGCGCGAAGTTGTTGTGGATGCGTATGAACTTGAGGAAACGCGCGATCCCATACGCCAGGCCATGCGCCGTGCCGCAATACATGTCCGTGTAAACGGAGAAGAGGCTGTCCTCGTCTCTGGACTGTATAATCGTCCTGTATCCGTGGGCGGGGTACGGGTGGATTGCCCGGTTACCCGGGGGTATAATCTCAACAGCGGCGATGACCGATGGAGCCTTGTCAAAGATGTGCGGCTCCGCATTTGGCCGGATGCGGGCCCCTTGACCGATCCGGAGACCTTCCTCTACCCTGTCAGGCAGCGCTGGCTTTGCTCCCTAACCTGGTTTGACAATGAACCGGTGGACGGAGGGGAAAAGGTTTCGGAAACCGTGTATTATCACTCCGGTATAGACATCGGGGCTGTTGAGGGACGCACCCAAATTGTGGCGGCTTGCGACGGGTTGGTGGTATCCGCCCGGGGGGCGACCCTTTCCGGTTTTACGGAAGACACGCCGATGCTGCCTCGCCATGACGTGGTGTATTTATATGATGCGAGGGGCTGGTTCTACCGATACAGCCATTTCCATGCGATAGACGACGGAATACAGCCTGGCGGCTACCTGCGGAAAGGGGCTTTGCTGGGCGTGGCGGGCAAGGAAGGCGCCAGCGGTGGTTGGAGTCACCTGCACTTTGAAATCAAGTGTCGGCAACCGAGTGGTGGATGGGGAACCCTCATGGCGCATCCGTTGATTAGAGAAGCCTATATTCGTGAGCATAACCCGGAAATTATGGCCTGTGCCCGGGAACGCTATCTGATCATGCCCGGAGATACGATAACGCTGGATGGATCCAATTCATGGAGCGCCTCCGGGGATGTCGTTTCCTATGAATGGACCTTTACGGATGGAACGACGGCTTCCGGCGTGCGCACCGGCCGTACCTATCAAAGCCCTGGCGAGTACGAAGAAATTCTGAAAGTCACGGATGCTGCCGGACATACGGACTTTGACTTTGTGTCCGTGCAAGTCCTGAATCCCGCGGATCCCGAGCATTATGTACCCTCATTGCATGCCGCATTTGAGCCCACTTTGGATATCAAGCCGGAACAACCGGTCACCTTTGCGGTGCGCGCGTTTTGCTTCGATTCCGGAGAGGAAATATGGGACTTCGGTGATGGTAGCCCAAGCGTGAACACAAGGTCTGATCCTGATAGTGATCCGCACGCTCCCAACGGATATGCCTTTATCGAACACTCCTATCAAAAACCCGGAGATTATATTGTCAAAGTATTCCGGCAAAATGCCTCCGGTATCCGGGCTTATGCGCACTTGCATGTTTGCATTGAAGAATAGACTCCCATGAACAAGGCTATTCATGAGGATAAAGGAGAACGCAATCCATGGCATCGGCCGGTGGATATAGCTTTCACATGCGCGATGGAGAGGCTATTACCTCCTGCAAATTAGATGATTGCGCCGGACTTGCCGTATTAGCTCTGAAATCCGTAAAGAAGTTTTCAGGATGAGGAAAATTTCTGATCGAAGATATGTCTCGCTGATATTTATTAATAACGCTTCTGATGTTATATAATCTTTCGTGCTGTAGGATAGGCCGGTAACGGCGCCACATTTTTCGGTCCTATAACACCACGCCCGTAAAAATCAGGACAGCTACCGGCGCAGTTTAAGATTAGGCGCTATGCTCATGGTTTTATGCGCGTCGGAGGCGCTCCTCAGATGTTGTTGTTTATCTTGGGTCGCGGGCAACGCCCGCGTTGCAGCATTATCAGGAAGTTTCGATAAACGAGAGACCGGGTATCAGTATTTTCAAGGTCTGCGCTTTTCTTGTCCAAAGGGTAAGGAAGCTTTCCATGTCTCGCTTAAAAATAGGGTTTATCGGATGCGGCGGCATCGCTTGTGTACATCGAGATAACCTCATTCATCACGGTAATGTTGATCTGGTCGGTTGTTGTGACACTGTACACGAGCAGGCGGAAGCCTTTGCTGCTGCATCGGGAATTCCAATCTTCAAGGATATAGTTTCGTTATACAATACCGCCTGCCCCCATGCCGTATATGTTTCGGTTCCTCCCTTTGCCCATGGTGAGATCGAATTGGAGGCGGCGGCTCGTGGTATTTATCTCTTCATAGAACCCCCCATCGCCTTGGATGTGCGTATGGCGCGGGCCATCAGCGTGGCAGTACGCAAGGCGAACATACTGGCCATGACCGGTTATTGCCGCCGGTATGCCGACCTGACACAGACAGCGCACCACATTCTCAGTGGTGAAGTCATCTCGCTGGCGACCGGCAGATATCATTGCGGCCTGCCGTCTCTCTCTTGGTCACGGTGCCGTGAGCAAAGCGGCGGCCTGATTGTGGAACAGGCCAGCCATGTGGTTGATTTACTGCTTTATTTATGCGGTCCGGTGTCGGAAGTACATGCCTTGGGTTCTCAGGGTTGCATGCCGAGAACGAGCCATTTAACTATGGATGAAAGCAATGTCATTAACTTGCGGCTGAAAAATGGGGCCGTGGCCTCCATATCCTGTACTTGTATCCTGAACCATCCCGGCAGCGTGTCTTTGGAAATTGTGACTCCCTCGTTATGCCTGGCCTTGTCGGATGACGCGCTTCGTATTCGGGAAGACCACAAGATAACGGAACACCTCAATCACATGAACATGTATAAAAAAGAGACGGAAGTTTTTATCCACGCCGTGGAGCAGGGCAGGCACAGCGGCATCCGAAGCGCCTATAGTGAGGCACTGAAGACACTCAAGGTAACACTTGCCGCCAATGATTCTATACAAACGGGGCTGCCTGTAGTATTATAATAACCTGTTTTTCCGCGGGAATGCGCCTGTGGAGACGGTCGCGAATATCAACGAGATATTCGTTCAGTAAGGAGTAGGCATGCATTATCGAACCTTGGGAACAAGCGGCCTGAGCGTCTCGGTTATTTCCTTCGGCGCGTGGCAGTTGGGCGATCCGGATTTTTGGGGTCCCGATCCCGATGCTGATCCGGACGCGGTTGTTGGCGCCGCCTTGGATGCCGGGATCAATCTTTTTGACACGGCCGAATTGTATGGGGATGGACAATCGGAAGAAATACTCGGCAAAGCGCTTCAGGGGCGTCGTGATAATGTCTATATAGCAAGCAAGGTGGCGACACAGCATTGCACGCGCGATGGTATTCGAAATTCATGTGAAGCCAGCCTGCGCCGTCTGCGCACAGACAGGCTTGATCTGTATCAGATTCATTGGCCCGTGGACCAGCAGGCTTATCAGGAGATTCTGCCCACGCTTGAACAACTTCGGTGTGAGGGCAAAGTACGGGAAATCGGCGTTTCGAATTTCGGGCCGCAGGACCTGGCGACCTGGATGACTGTTGGCACCGCCGTATCGAACCAGATAGGATACAACCTGTTCTTCCGGACACCGGAATACGACATGATCCCGGCGTGCCGCCGTTATAATCTGGGTGTCCTGGTCTATATGCCCCTCATGCAGGGATTGCTCACCGGGCGTTACAGGCAGTTGGACGACATTCCCTTGAAGAGACGGCGGTCACGTCATTTTTCCGGATTGCGGGAAGGGGTTCGCCATGGCGAACAAGGGCAGGAAAGCTTATTGAAGGTTCTTCTCGGAGAATTAGTGCAGTTTGCGGAGGAAGTGCGAATCCCTCTTGCGGTGATAAGTTTGAGCTGGCTGCTGTCCCAGCCGGGAATTACGTCGGCTATTCTGGGGACCCGCAATGCCTCCCAGTTGCTGTCGAACCTTCGGGCGGTCGATCTGGACCTGGGCCCCGCATGTATTGCTGAATTAAATGAGTATACCTATCCCCTTAAATTGGCACTGGGACATAATTGCGATATGTGGGAGTCCGACGCGAACAAGCGCATCCATTAAGGTTGTGGTTACTATGATTACCTTTGTCATTCCCGTATATAATGAATCACCCACCCTGTTGAAACTGGCTCAGGGCATCCACGAAAATGTTGGAGAACATCCGTATCGCATCCTTTTTATAGATGATGGCAGCACTGACGATTCCTGGACTACTTTGCGGAGCCTGCATGAACAAAGTGACGTCATAGACATCATCCGGTTGCGTCGTAATTTTGGAAAAACCGGCGCGCTGGCCGTGGGGTTCGCGATAGCCCAAGGGGACGTTATCATTACCATGGACGCGGATCTGCAGGACGACCCCCGCGAGATCCCGGCCTTGCTGGCAAAACTTGATGAAGGGTATGATGTGGTCTGCGGCTGGAAGCAGCGTCGTTTCGACCCGTGGCACAAGACGGTGCCTTCGCGCGTTTTCAACGCGTGGATTGCCAGAACATTCAAGTTGTCTTTGCATGACGTCAACAGCGGATTTAAGGCCATGCGCGGCGAAGTGGTGCGGCAATTGCCGCTTTGGAGCGACATGCATCGGTTGATCCCTGTGTTCGCCGCTAATATGGGTTACAAAGTTACGGAGATTCCCGTGCAGCACCATTCCCGCAAATACGGCGAGTCCAAGTATGGCATTGAAAGATTCTTGCGAGGTGGAATGGATGCGGTTACCGCGATGTTTCTGACCCGGTACGGTGACGCTCCGGGACAGTATTTCGGACGTATGGCGCTGTTTTGCGCCTCGCTGGTGGTGTTTTCGCTGATCGCAGCCCTTGTGTCGGGCCTGGCTGTGCCGGCTCTCTATACCAATGCCCCCCACAATGAACAGCTGGCTATAACGGCAATCGTGCTGCTCCTTGTGTTGATCAGTCTGGTCATTATCAGCATAGGCGCCGTGGGCCTGGGACTCGGATTGCTTGGAGAACTCCTGTTACGATACTCGCCGCCGCCGGACCCCCAACGCCGGATCGCGGAAAAGCATTTGGGATAAGAATCAAATACAGGCATTCCTTTATGCGACCCTTAAATCCCGTGGAGATCGAAAGGCCTTTAACCTGGCGAGATACCATAGAGACGAAAAGAAAAAAATGCCATCTACGGTAATTGCCGATACTTATTATCGTAAAGGAAAGGAATCAATGAAATGACAAAACCTCTGGAATCACACCCCCTGGAAAACAAAAAAGCGCCGGCATTGAGCCTGGAATCCGGTTCCGGCGACAAGATAACATTATCCCAGTTTAAAGGCAACATCGTTGTGTTGTATTTCTACCCGCGGGACAATACGCCCGGGTGCACTGTCGAGGCAAATGCGTTCCGGGAAGTGCAAGCGGAACTGGCTGCCCTCGGTGCCACAGTGCTTGGTGTAAGTCCGGACAGCCCGGAATCCCACTGCAAATTTGCCGCAAAGTTCCAATTAAATTTCCACTTGTTGTCCGATCCTACTCATAACACCGCGGAGAAATACGGGGTATGGGTTGAAAAAAACATGTATGGCAAGAAGTGTATGGGAATTCAGCGAACAACCTTTTTAATCAACAGGGATGGGAAAATATGTCGTGTTTGGAACAAGGTTAAACCGGAGGGCCATGGTCGGGAGGTGCTCGAAGCGGTTAAAGAACTGGTCGCATCCTAGTCATCTGTGCTTTCCCGACTGCAGGACGCGCCGCTCTTGCCTGAGGAAAGTACCTATTCCTGTACCGCTATGAGGCCTGCGGGATAGTAGGGATTGAGCAAATCATCCCTGTATGCGGGCATAAGCATCATCAGGGTTTGAATACAAACGTTTTTGGAAACCTGTTTTACAGATGCCGGCACGGACGAGTGATTTTACCGGCCAATACTTAAAAAGGAAGCGTTCATGTTGTTGTCACATCTCGACTGGTGCATCGTAATACTATTCTTTGTCCTTTCACTGGTTATCGGTGTGGCGGTTACCCGGAGGGCAGGTTCGAGTGCTGCGGAATATTTCGCTGCTGGACGCAGTATGCCCTGGTGGCTGCTGGGCGTTTCCATGGTGGCCACCACCTTTTCCACGGACACGCCCAATCTCGTAACCAATATTGTGCGCAAGAACGGCGTGGCGGGAAACTGGGTCTGGTGGGCCTTTCTGATGACCGGCATGCTGACGGTGTTTGTTTATGCCCGCTTGTGGCGCCGCTCAGGCGTATTGACGGACCTGGAATTTTATGAAATGCGGTACAGCGGGAAGTCCGCCGCTTTCCTGCGCGGTTTCAGGGCGATCTATTTGGGCATCTTTTTCAATACCATCGTCATGGCTTCCGTTACGCTGGCCGCCATTAAAATAGGAGGGGTACTCCTGAATCTGACCCCTATGCAGACCATTCTCATTGCCTGCACCATTACCGTCATCTACAGTATGCTGGGGGGATTACGCGGCGTCCTCTACACAGATCTTTTTCAATTCATCATGGCCATGGTCGGCGCTGCGGGCGCGGCTATTGTGGCCTTGCGCCACCCGAATGTCGGCGGCCTGACAAACCTGTTGGCCCACCCGGATATCCAGGGGAAGTTGGCCTTGCTCCCCGATTTTACGGCACCGGATCAGCGGGCTACATTAATTGCCCTGTTTCTCATGCCTGTCATGGTGCAGTGGTGGAGTGTGTGGTATCCGGGTGCGGAACCAGGCGGCGGCAGTTACATTGCGCAGCGTATGCTCGCGGCCAAAGACGAGAAAAACGCCCTGGGCGCCGTGTTTCTTTTCAACGTCGCCCATTACGCACTGCGTCCCTGGCCTTGGATCCTGGTGGCCTTATGTTCGATTCTCGTGTTTCCAGACCTGAATTCCCTGCGGGAGGCATTTCCCCATGCAGCATCCATTGTGGGGGATGATATGGGGTATTCCGCCATGCTTACCTTCCTGCCGGCGGGGCTGATGGGTCTTGTCGTGGCTTCCCTGATAGCCGCATACATGTCCACCATCTCGACACATCTGAACTGGGGCGCCTCGTATGTTGTGCATGATTTCTACTGCCGCTTTCTGCGTCCCGGAAGCAGCGAATGGGAGCAAGTCCAGATAGGACGTGTCGTCACCGTGATCCTGATGATTCTGGCGAGTGGCCTGGCGTTGGCCATGAAAAATGCCCTGGATAATTTCAACATCATGCTGATGGTCGGTGCAGGGACAGGGCTGATATTCATTCTGCGCTGGTTCTGGTGGCGCATCAATGCGGCCAGTGAAATCACCGCGATGATCGTTTCTTTTTTAGTGGCCCTTTATTTTCGATTTTTTCACGAGCAAATCGTCTTCATCATGGCGGAGAAAGGTGGTTTTGGGGTATTAGAAAATTTGGGCGGTTTGCTATTGAAAGACTGGGCGCAGCTGTTGGCTACCATTGGGATTACCACTGCCGCCTGGCTCGCAGTCACCTTTCTTACCCGACCGGTTCGGGAAGAAACCCTGCTCGATTTTTGCAGAATCACCCGGGCGGGTGGCCCGGGTTGGGCGCGATTCACGGCCATTCTGGAAAAGAACGGCCAAACCTCTCAAGGCGCATGGCCGGTTCCCAAAGGCCTGCTGTGCATGATTCTTGGATGCATCGCAATCTACAGCGCCTTGTTCTCGACGGGATACTTCATTTACGGGCGATATGGGTTGGGCATTCTGCTGGCCCTTATTACCGCGGTATCTTCGTTGGTACTTGCACGTCAGTGGCGCAGTCTCTTCAGTTCCACCTGATTTATGCAGCCCAATAGGGGGCGTTTCGAAAGCCTCTACACGGCATGCCAACCCTGTTCTCCCACAAGGGGCACAAAGCGGCAGCTCATGCCTTTGACCCAGGAATGGTGAGCCCCGTGACGGATCACGGTAATCAGAGTTTGTTCCCGCGTATCTCCTACGGGTAACACAAGCCGGCCACCTTCGGCCAGTTGCCTGGGAAGCGCCGACGGAATCCGAGGCGCCCCGGCCGTCACCAAAATGCCCTCGTAGGGCGCCTCTTCAGGAAATCCCAGGGAGCCATCGCCGGTAACAACAGTGATATTGTCATAACCCAGCGCTTCAAGCAGCGTCTTGGCGCTGTTCGCCAGGGCGCTGTGGCGTTCTACAGTTACCACCTTACGAGCCAGGCGTGCCAGCACGGCGGTTTGATATCCGGAGCCGGTTCCGATTTCCAGGATATGATCTTGTGGCTGTATTTGCAGCGTTTCGGTCATGACCGCCACCATATAAGGCTGTGAAATAGTCTGGCCGCACTCAATTGCCACTGGCCGGTCCTGGTAGGCCTCGTATAGTCGGTCATGAGTCACAAACAGGTGTCTTGGTATGTCCCGCATGACCGAGAGCACCCGTGCGTCTTTGACCCCCCGGCCGGCAATCTGAAACCCCACCATTTTGTGGCGCGCTTCCTGAAATGCATTGATTTCATCTTCGGTATATCGCATAAGGTGTTCGTACCCTGTCTTTCTTTTCGGTGGAGTCCTTGTTGCGGACACATGCCCGGCGGAATGAACTGCGGCCAAAGCGCTTGCACTATGTCCGACAAAGATAGCTGACGGATGGAATACGTTTTGGGATATTTCTTCGCTGTATGACACTCCGACCTGTAATTTATGTGTTGGGTGCAAACGCCCCGTCTTGCTCCGCTTCGCTTGGCATAAAGTGTCGCCCGTCGGGTCAGACGCCGCTTCAGGTGTCAGTTCAGGTTGAAAGTATGTCCTTTATTTTGTTATCATAACATCTATCCACGTTTCGTGGAAATTTCCATCGTAAAAGGAGCAAGCTAAATTAATGAGTGAAGAAAAACTAGTGGCAAAACAGGCCCGGGACGCGCAAGAGAGAGTCAAGGTTGACTTTCATGACGACCTGGAGGCCGAACTGGCAGAACAACTCGAGGCGGCCGATATGGCTGTGCTGCTCGAGGAGGCATTTCAGAATTTCAAAGAGGGCGAGGTGGTTCACGGTCGAATCGTGAACATTACCGATGACCGCATCATGGTGGACATCGGCTACAAGAGCGAGGGGGTCGTGGATGTGGGGGAATTTACGAATCCCGATGATATTGTGATTGACGCTCAATACGACTTTTATATCGAAGAGCCTGAGAATGACCTGGGCGCGCCCATTCTGTCCAAGATCAAGGCGGATCGAATCAAGAACTGGGAACATGTTCAGGAAGTCTTTAACACAGACGGCATCATCGAGGGCACAATCACCCGTCGTGTCAAAGGTGGCCTCAAGGTAGACATTGGGGTGGATGCCTTCATGCCGGCAAGTCAGCTGACCTTCCGTCCAACGGGCGACTTGGACCGGTATATCGGGCAGAATATGGAAGTGAAAATTGTAAAACTGACGCGGCGGCGCCGCAATGTGGTGGTGAGCCGCAGACGTTTACTTGAAGAACAACGTGCGGAAGAAAAGAAGAACCTGCTTGCGCGTATCAAAGTGAATAGCGTCATTGAAGGCGAGGTGAAGAACATCACCGATTTCGGCGCATTCGTGGATGTGGGCGGTATTGACGGCTTGCTCCATGTGACGGATATGAGCTGGGGCCGCGTCAAGCATCCGTCCCAGATAGTGAAGGTGGGTGATAAAATCGAAGTTGTGGTGCTGAGTTTTGATCCTATCAGCGAACGCATTAGCCTCGGCCTCAAACAAAAGACTGAGAACCCGTGGCTGACAGTGGCCGAACGCTACCCGGTGGGTTCTATTATGCGCGGACGGGTGGTTACCATGACCGATTATGGCGCGTTTGTGCATTTGGAGGAAGGCGTGGAAGGCATGGTTCACGTAAGCGAGATGAGCTGGACACGGCGTGTGCGCTTCCCAGGTGAAATGCTTAACGAAGGCGATGAAGTGGACGTCATGGTGCTTAGTGTGGACACCGAAGAGGAAAAGATAGCGCTGGGCATCAAGCAGACCATGCCCAACCCGTGGAAGCAGCTGGGCGAACGGTATCCGATAGGGTCCACCATTAAGGGCACCGTACGCAACCTTACGGACTATGGCGCTTTTGTGCAGATAGAAGACGGTATAGACGCGCTGCTGCATGTGAGCGATCTTTCGTGGACAAAGAAGATTACCAATCCCGGAGAAGTACTTCAGAAGGGCCAGGAAATAGAAGTGCAGGTGCTGAGTATTGACGCCGAATCGGAAAAGATAAGCGTAGGCCTCAAACAGCTGTTTTCCGACCCGTGGCTTTCCGTGGTGGAAAACCTGCCCATCGGCGCCCATGTCGAAGTAGACATTGTCAAACTGGTTGCATTTGGCGCCTTTGCCCGTCTTGACAACGGGGTGGAAGGCCTTATCCATGTCAGTGAACTCGCCCAGGAACGGGTCAACAAACCGGAGGACGTGCTCAAGGTTGGCGATCATGTATGGGCCAAGGTCATCAGCATCAGCCCGGCAGACCGTCGTATCGGTTTGAGCATACGCGAATATCAGCGCGACCTGAACCGTACGGCCACGGAAGAACAGGGAGAAGTCTCCGGTGCTGTGGACGTGAATGCCGCCTTGAGCGGGGCTGTACCGCAAAGCATGATCCAGGCAGGGCGCAGTCTTGCCGATGTGGCGCTTGATCTGATGGCGGCTGTCAACCGCGTGGAAACGGCGCGAGCCGCAGATCGGGAAGCAAAACTGGCAGCGGAAGCGAAACAACAGGAAGAGCAGAGCGGTGCGCCCGAAGCGCCTGAAATTTCTGAAACGTCCGAGACAGTGCCGGCCACGGAGGAAGTTTCCGAATCCGTCGAGGATTCCCCATCCACGGAAGAAACCACCGACAGTGATGAGGTTACCCCCGTGTCTGGTGTACCAGAGGCGCCTTCTGAAGCGATGGCGCCGGACCCGGATAAGGAAGACTGAGGTAACCAAAGCAGTATCCATCCGCGAGCGTCGTTCGTAAATGGCGCTCGCGTTTTTTCTGTGATACATCAAATGCGGCCGCTAAACCTTGTGGGCGTCTTGGTGGTGTCCGGTGTGCTCCACTGGGGAGGCACTAGGGTTTTTTTCGGTTAAGGCATGCTGGAGTTTCCCGGATTCATTTGGTATCCCCGTATTTTCAGGAAGAAACCCGCATTCTGAAAATGTTATCCATACATCGCAACCCCTGATGAACCGCAAGAACGGCATACCCAAGAGGAGTTTCTAGTTATGGTTGGAACAAAAGCCAAGAAATCACCCAGTCACGGCGTGATAATGACTGGCGCGGATATGACGCTGCAAGTGCTGGCTGATGAGGGAGTGGACACGCTGTTCGGCTATAGTGGCGGCGCCATCCTGCCGACGTATGACGCCGTATTCAGATACAACCGCAACAACCCCGGTAAACCGATCAATCTGATCGTTCCTGCAAATGAACAGGGTGCGGGATTTATGGCGGCCGGTTATGCCCGTTCCACCGGAAAAACAGGCGTCTTTCTGGTCACGTCGGGCCCCGGTGCCACCAATAGTGTCACCCCCATACGCGATTGCATGGCGGATTCCGTGCCCGTGGTGCTGATTTGCGGCCAGGTCGCCCGATCTGTCATTGGCACGGATGCCTTCCAAGAGGCGCCCGTATACAGTCTGATGAGCCCCTGTGCCAAACATGTGTTCCTGGTGAAGGACCCGACACAATTGGCGGCCACCATTAGAACCGCCTTTCAACTCGCGGGGAGCGGTCGTCCCGGCCCGGTAGTGATAGACATACCCAAGGACGTACAGAATTGGGAAGGACCCTATGACAGTGAGAGTGTCCTCCGGTTACACGGCTATCAGGAGCGTGTCAATGATGTACGGCAGAAGAAAATGCCTGCGGAAACGGCCCGGGAATTTTTAAAATTGCTGAAACGCTCCAAGAAACCCCTCTTGTATGTTGGGGGGGGGGCTATTATCAGTAATGCGACCAAAGAACTACGCAAGTTCATGGGTACATACCAGATACCGGCGGTAACGACCTTGATGGGGATCAGTGCCCTGGATACCACGGACGAACTTTGTCTACACATGCTGGGCATGCATGGTGCGGCCTACGCCAACTATGCCGTGGATGATTGCGATTTTCTTATCGCGCTGGGCGCCCGGTTCGACGACCGGGTCGCAGGCGCACCTAAAGCATTTGCGCCAAATGCCGTGATTGCCCAAATAGATATTGACGGTGCGGAAATAGGCAAGGTGAAAGCCGTGGACTGGCATTACATCGGCGATGCGGCCACGGCGTTGCGCGACCTTCTGGAGGCCGGCAAATCAGTTGAATTAAACCACCATTCATGGCTGAGACAAATCAGTGTCGCAAAGAAGAAGTACCGCTTCAATTTTGACCGCGAAAAGGATATCATCCAGCCCCAAGCGGTACTCGAACAGTTGAACAAACTCACCAAAGGCGAGGCTATTATTGTAACGGGAGTTGGCCAGCATCAGATGTTCAGCGCCCAGTATTTCGATTTCAAGCATCCACGCACCTGGATTAGTTCGGGAAGCATGGGTACCATGGGCTTTGGTCTGCCTGCGGCCATTGGTGCTCAAGTCGCCAACCCGGGCAAACTGGTAATTGATGTGGATGGTGATGGCAGCATACGCATGAACATTGGCGAACTGGAAACCGCCACCACGTACAATCTTCCCGTCAAGGTGCTTCTTATGAACAACCACGGAGATGGCATGGTGGTTCAGTGGCAGACCCTGTATTACGAAGGACGTTTTTCCGGGACCGACAAATCCCTTCGCACGAAAGATTTTGTAAAGACGGCGGAGGCCGATGGTTTCAAATTTTCAAAGCGCATTAGCTCGTACAAGGAACTGAAGCCCGCCCTGGAAGCTTTTGTAAAATTCCAGGGGCCCGCTTTCCTGGAAGTCGTTACAGATAAACATGCTTTCGTGTATCCCATGGTGGGACCGGGCATGCCCTATAAGGACATGTTGACCGGACCTTTTATCGAGGGCCGGGATCATGGACATACTCTTGAACTTTTGGACACTTCCGACAGCATATAGTCGCCTTTTTATTATTTTCAGTTCTGGCCGGA
>JAEAMG010001235.1_pt1 | contig 20879 bp, 19 predicted proteins | sample 8958741 | NCBI WGS metagenome assembly JAEAMG01 (sample SAMN16933256, study PRJNA681125) | bioreactor sludge metagenome | isolation source: anaerobic bioreactor treating anionic surfactant - SDBS | place: India: Bengaluru | collected 2019-02-28 | reverse complement strand
TTGAACAGGAACTTGGAGCCTTCATCGTCGCTGAAGTGCATGATCTTAAGTTTTTCGGCAAGACTGCCCGCGCCGCGGACTGCTCCGGTACAGGCGAACTTGGGCTTGACCGGGGTACGATACTCAAGTGTCGCGGGATCCAGGCCGAGCACGATCTTCTTGCCTTTTTCGTCGCGTTCCTTGGTGGCTTTGTAGAAGCCCGAGCCGGACTTGTTGCCGAAATAGCCCTTCTCGATCATCTTATCGAACCAGTCCGGGCCCTTCATCATGTCATGCCGCTCATCGTTCGGGCACCCGTTATACACATTGCCCACCACCTTCTGCAGGGTGTCCAGTCCCACCAGGTCCGCCGTCCTGAAGGTGGCCGAACTGGCGTGGCCGATAGCGGGACCGGTCAAGGCGTCAATTTCTTCCACGCTGAGGCCGGCCTTGGTCATTTCGTGCATCAGGTACTGCATGGCAAAGGTGATGATGCGGTTGGCGACGAAGTTGGGCGTATCCTTGGCATACACGATGCCCTTGCCCAGGACGTTCTCGCCAAACGCGCCCACCATCTTCAGCACTTCAGGCTTGGTCTTTGCCGTCGGAATCAGTTCGAGCAGTTTGAGATACCGGGGCGGATTGAAGAAGTGGGTGCCCAGGAAATGCTGGGCCATTTCTTCCGGCATATCCGCCGCCATCGCGGAGATGAGTATGCCGCTGGTGTTGGAACTGACAATGCTCCCGGGCTTCCGGTGCTTTGCCACTTCCGCAAAAATCTTTTTCTTGATGTCAAGCCTTTCAATGACCACTTCGATGATCATATCGCAATCCGAGATTTTCGCCATGTCATCCTCGAAATTGCCGATCTCGATCATGTCCATGTAGGACTTGACATACAAGGGCGCCGGTTTGGCCTTCAGCAACGCCGCCTTGGCGCCCGCCGCGATTGCATTACGCTTCGTTTTGTTCTTCTTGTCCTCTTCGGACAGATTCGGGGGTACGATATCCAGCATGACACTTGGAATACCGCAGTTGGCCAGGTGCGCGGCAATAGCCGCACCCATGACGCCCGAACCCAATACTGCGACACGTTTGATGTCCCTCATCGCATTGCTTCTCCTTGTTTGCTTGACTCGCAACTTGGGGTTTATCTTATATACTTAACGGTCGTTAAGCAAAAGGTATAGTACATGATTTAAAATCTTGCGTCAAGTTATTTTTTCCTGTCCCACAGTGCAGCAACATTCATATTTCTTACTTATTAATTTCCTATATGTTACGCTGTGCCATCGCAAAAATGTTGTACTTCCCGGAAATATAGGATACCATGTGCCTGTTATTGCCGGGCAGGTTAGTCTGTTGACATGGCGTCAGCGACACTTTGTAAACCAATGGTATATATTGAAGAATCTTATCTGTTTCATGGTGCGTATCCTACATATTTCCGATCTGCATTTTTGGAGTATTGTTTACAACCCATGCTACCTGTTTAACAAACGGATTTTGGGCAATCTCAATCTTATACTGCGTCGGCGCCATTACATCCGCACCGATCGCGCCGATTCCTTTGTGGAGCTGCTGCGCGGACTGGCGCCGGACATGCTGCTTATCGGGGGCGATCTGACCAGTACCGCCATGTGCTTTGAATACGAAATGGCCGCAACCTTTCTGGACCGATTGGCATCCATCTGCCCCGCATTGCATGTCATTCCAGGCAACCATGATTACTACACCTTCGAATCCCGACGCCGCAAACGCTTTGAAACATTCATTGGGCGGTATGGGACAATAACTTTGCCCCCTACTCCTTTCCAACGCATACAAGGAATCTCTCTTATCTCCATTCCCACAGTGCGCCCGAACCTGCTGAGCTCGCGCGGCCATATTTCGCGCGCGGAGGTTGCCTCGGTAAGCGACGTTTTGCGTGAGATACCGCAGGGACCTGTCATTGCGCTGGCGCACTACCCGTATCTACATCGGACGCACGCTTATCAGACCGGGGTGACGAGACGCCTTGGAGGCGCGACAGCGCTGAGGCAAACGCTGGGACAGTCGGGCCATCCGATTCTTTACCTGTCGGGGCACGTGCATGTTTTTAGCCATACCCGAGACCCGCTGTATCCAAATCTTACGCAGGTCACCTCGGGCGCTTTGTTTTACGACAGGCAGGAAAGTCCGGGCGGCTTCACGGAGATATGGGCAGATAACGACACGTTACGCGTGTTTCCCTGGACCTATCACAATCACTGGGTCCGGGGCGAGGAATCGCTTCCAGCGGCAACGGGGCAATCGCTTCCCGCCTCCTGAACATTCTTATAACTTCCGTGTCGTCAAGGTCCATGTGTTACCGTCCCGTGTAATGTTCAACACAGCTTTCATCTCGTCCGCGTCCAGGGCACCGGTTTTACCCGTCCAGGGACATTGAAGCAGCGGTACTGTCCCGGTCTCCGATTGAACGGTGATGCTTATCGTGCGGCCATTTTCGCGGGAGGCCGATACGAGAAAAGCGCCGCCGGCGCGCAAGGTCGAAAAGGAGACATTGTCCCAGGACTTGGGGATTGCCGGGAAAATCCGGATGATACCGGTATGGCTCTGCAGCAACATTTCATTGAGTCCCGAGGCGGCGGCGAAATTACCCTCCAGCGTAAAAGGCCGGTATGTAAATTTGCTCAGCCCCTTTCCGGACTGGTCGCCGTTGCAGTGGAAACTGTTGCGCAATACGAATGCCGAAGCGAATTTTTCCAGGGCGTTTTCGGCGGTCTCCCCCTCTTCCGCCCAGGCAGCGATGGAAGCCAGCCAGGCAAAACTGTACCCGGTCCACCAATCCGTTCCCAGGCGCTTCAAGTCCTCCAGCGTGGCAAGCACCGTTCCCGCCTGATACCGGCCAATCAGGCCCAGCGGGTGAATGGCCATGGCATGGGAGAAATGCCGGTGCGAGGCTTCAAGCGGAAACCCTTCAGCCACAAGCAGTGATCCGGACGATGCCAGAGCAAGGGGCGGCATTTCATTCAACGCCCGTTCCCAACGGACGGCATCCTCGTACTTCTTCAGTTCTTCCGCGAGTTCTGAAGTTTTGCCAAAGGTCCAGCGAATCAGGGCATTGTCGTAGTTGGTAATGGAGGGGAACCAGGCTTCCGGACGGTTGTCGTTGATTTCCGGTGAAGAACTCAAAGGCAGGGTCCTTTTACCATTGGCATCGCGTTCATTGGTGATGGCTTCAAGGAAAACGGCCACGGCCTCCAGCCACGGATAGGCGCGTTCTTCCAGAAACTTCGGGTCACGGCTGTATTGCCAGTGCAGATAGAAATGATGGGCCAACCACGCGCCCGTGGTGGCGGAATGGGTGTATTGACGCCACCCGCCGATTTGTTTCAGTTCCAGGTCGCTGGTCATGGGCACATTCAGGCCGGGCATATCAAAAAAGCGGCGCGTCCAGTCCTCCGCGTTCTGTTTATATTGCCACAGCCAGTCTAAAAATCCCAACCCTTCCTCGAGCCGGTTGCCGCTGTAGCACGGCCAGTAACTCAATTGCGTGTTCAGGTCATGATGATAATCCCCTTTCCAGGGCGGCAGCTTGCCGTCGTCGGCGGTCCAGGGTCCTTGCAGGGTGATCGGCGGCGCGCCCCGCCGTGCCGCCGCACCGAACTTGTACATATCGAGATACCATTGCCGTTCGATGACCGGGTTGGGCACGCGGATGCGCCCTTTGTTCCAGTATCCTTCCCACCAGGCAGTGCTCGTTGCCCGCAATTCCTCGACCTTGTCCAGGGCGGCTTCAGCGCGCGTCCGGGCCAGTTCCGGCGGCGAACCGCCCTCCCGGCTGGAGGCAATGCTCCATGCGGCCAATATGCCGTTGTCCCGGGCGCGTTGAGCCAGGTGTACGGCAAAGGAAAAGTCTTCCCACCCCTGTTGACTAAAAGCGGCAAATCCCTCCCCCACGCTTTCCGCCGGCGGCGGATAGCCCAGTTGCGACAATTCCCCCATGACAAATCCGGTCGAGGGTTTGTCATTCTCCGTGCCGCCAAACTTGGGAGCATTTAAATGAAATTCGGCGTTCGGGATACCCTTGATTTCAACTAAACCCACCGGTTCTGTTGCATGAACCCATACGCGTATTATGACGTTGCTGCCGAAACGCATTTCCGCCACACCGTTTTTTATATTCAGAAACCCTTCCTGAAAACGCTGTTGCGCAGGCAACATAATCTGAATTCTGCCGGCGGGAATCTTGGTGGGTGCGGGGCGGTGATACGGTTCGTCATAAAGCGCCTTGAGTTCGTCGTACCGGCCCTCCCGTTCCCACTGCCGCATCGTAGCATAAGAATAGTTTTCAGAATAGTATTCGGGAACGGGGCGCAGGTCCCACAAATCCGTTCGGTCCAGCGAAATATTCAGCGGCGCGCCGTCGCCCCAGACCAGCGCGCCCAGTACGCCGTTACCCAGGGGAAAGGCCTCAGCCCAGGTGGCGGCCGGTTCGGTGTAGTGCAACCCGTGGTCAGCCGTTGGAAAAGCGTCCATAGCAGCACAGATCATGGCAGTTTGCAGCAAGCACAGAATCATCATGGCAGTATTCCTTAATAAAGCAGAAGTACACGTTAATGGACCTGCGCAATTATATTTCGATGCATGGATCTCCCGCAAATGGGGTCAAGGTCTGTTTTCTTGGAGTGTGGCCCCTTTGTCTTTCAGGCTTCATAGGTCCTATAGAAGTCGTTTAAGTACTTTATATACTCTCACCTCTTCCCTACCCCCGGAGCACACCCTCCTTTTTTTTTACTGCGGCAGTAACATTCAGGGCATGAAACTCCCGGTCCACGCGGGACGGGCGGGCGCGGCTTCAGAAGCGAGCAACGCACGCCAGGCCTCATCGGTAAGACGATCGCTCATGGGGTGTTTGAATTCATAGTAGGTAAGCGCCGGACCCGCAGCCAGGAAAATATCGCCCGTGGCCGTCGGACACGCCACGACTATCAGGTCCACCTCCCCCACGCCTTCCTCGACGACCTGGCCTTCGTTGCCGTGGGTGTGGACGTCGGCCACGAGGGTGGTTTTAACGCCCTGCTCCGCCACGCCGACCACCGCGTATTCAAGCAGGGCGCCGAAATCCTTGATGAACTGAATGTCGTCTTCGGTAAGCGCATCCCCGACAAGTTGCTTGTTGGCGATTTGAATAAGCGTTTCGAGCAGCCCCTCAAGACTCAGGAGGCGCGCTTCCGCCGTTTCGGACAAGGCGTCCAGGTCCAGCAGGCCGAGACGTGTCATGCGGGTAAGGGCGAGCAGTTGTCCGAAGAACTCGGGGACCGGTTCCACATAGCCCGGCGGGATATCGGGGAAAGAGGTAAATCCCGGGGTACTGCTTTGCTTGGCGTACAGGATGGTATCATGGCGCAATTCCGTCCAGGACGCCAGCGCGGCGTTCAATTCCTTGTCTTCCCAGGCCGGGGTGCGCATGAACGCCGGATAGCCTTCGGGGAACGGCCGTGTGAGCGTCCGCAGGGCATAGAGCCAGCCCCAATACAGATTTCGGTTCCAGTCGGCTTCATCGAAGGCGGCGAATTCGGCTTGAAGTTCACTGAAGGCCTTGTCGAAATCTACATAGTCGGTATCGCCTTCGGCAACGAGAATGTCATAAGCGCGCTGGGAACCCATAATGGCCATGACGTCCAAGCCGCGGGGATAACAACGGGCAATGGAGGCGCCCGTGTCGCCCAGCGTGAACGGAAGTCCCATTCCCGTATACTCGAGGACTTCCGGAAAGACCAGGTGCTGGAACATATAGGAATCGGGAATGAACCGTTGTCCCATGAAGCGCATCCCCTGGGTCTTTACCAAGGCTTCGTTAAGCGACTCGGGCGTGATGGGCGGCGTGAGGTAGATGTTGCCCGTGCCCCCGTAAATCTGCGGCATGCGCATTTGTGCCAGTTCTTTACGCAGTTCAAACAGCGCGTTCTCCTCTTCCAAGACTGCCGTGTCGAAGCCGGCGCCGAAGACCGTATTTGCCGCCTGCATATATTCGAACGGGGTCAGGTCGTCCGCGAGGCCGACATAAAACGCGGTTACGGCGTACATCCGGTCCCACACCTCGCGGCCCGTGCGCCCGTCGGCAACCGTCACTTCCTCCAGCGCACGGGCAAGCAGCACCGCCTGCAGGGTTTGAATATCGGCGTCATAGGGGCTGATCAGGGCTTCCCCGGTCGGTCCCCAGTCCTCATGGCCCTTAAGCAGAAACGTCATGCGCCCGTACCACATCAGCCCTCTGAAATACCGCTCCAGCGCCTCGCTGCGCGTGTAATGGCCGCGAGGCACATATTGGGAGTAGTCTTCCTGATAAATAAACAAGGGGCTTTCGAAATACCCGCCGTGATCGGCGATCAGGGCGAGCTCCGCGTTTACCGTATCCGCCACAAGTTCCGGCGTATCAGCCATTTCATCAAGGACCCGGGCTGCCACGGATAAAAAGGCCACGTTCCGTTTCGCCGCTTCTTTGAGATCGCCCTCGAACGTTGCGTAGCACGTTTGCGCCTGCTGCAGCAGCACGTCCGTAAGGGCCGTGATATCGCCGAAGAACTCGGTTTCCTCTACCTCTTTCAGCGACTCATCGAATTGGACATGGTACAGGTGCAGCAGCGTATCGGAGCTAATGAAGATGGGGATTTCGGCTTCGTACAGGATTTGATACGGTAAGATGATATCGTCGTTCTCCTCTAAACCAAAAACGTGTTGTGCCCAGTCATGCTCCAAAAGGGCGAAACCGTTATTGGACAGCAGTGCCTCGGCACCGGAAATGTCAAGTACGGCATCCAGGCGGGTATAGTTCAGTATCTCTTCCACCGCGATGGGCAAGGCGTACGTGGGGGCATTCGGCACAATGGAATTCTCGTAAGGCACATAATACTTCGCCAGGGAAGGCTTTTCGCCTTCACCTTCTCCTTCGCCCTCGGCGGGCACCCAACAAAGCGGCGGCGGCAGGAGCGGGTCGTAGCCATAATATTCACCGTTCTGCCACAGGTAGGCCGCCCGTATGGCATAGGCCATCGGCATCGTGCCGTGCTGCCAGGCCGCCAAACAGGCAATCGCTTCACTCATGATGAAGCGGGAATCGCCATCGGAATCCGCCGGATGGATGGCGGTGGCTTCCCCTTCCACAGGGATTTCTCCTTCAAAGGGGGCCTCGCCCTCGCCTTCATGACCGATCTCTCCTTCTCCGGGTGTTTCGCCTTCCCCTTCAGGGAAGATCTCCCCTTCTTCCGCTTCCCCTTCGCCTTCCGGCGGCGGCCCGCCGTCTACTTGAAGGCAGACGGCGTCAAGGTACACGTCCGCGCCGCCAAGCCAGGGGTTGACAAATTCCAGCAGATGGGTGCCGCCGTCGGCGAAGGCCGACACATCTACGCTCCGTTCCTGATATACGCCGCCCGTAGTGTCCGCCGGCAGGTTGATTTCATCCACCAAGACGCCTGAGAAATAGACGCCCACATACCCTTGGGCTTCCGACACCGCCGCGTACTGATACGTCAGCGTCGCCAGCGTCGCCTCCGGCACCCGAATCTCCTGTCCCAGCTCCAGAACATCGTCCGTCACCCGCGCATAGAAATGCACCCAATACGCCCCCAGGTACGGCGTGCCGTCCTCACAGGTGTCGGCGCTGCACAGCAAATTCCCCGGCGAGGAAATGGAATCCGCCCAGTATAGTTCAAGGTCGCCTGAGTCGAATATCGGGTCCATAACCAGGTTGTCCGGACAGAAGGGTTCTCCCTCGCCTTCCGGGACTCCCGCATCCAGGGTCCTCTTGAGGGCATAAGGGTCGAGCCGCCCCTTACCGGGGTTGCAGGTGGTCCAGGCGTAGCTGAACGCACCATGGCGCAAATACTGCCAGGCGATGATCGGCATGCTCAGGCCCTTTTCCCAATCTGCATGGATCGCCGGGTTGAATAGAATAAGTTCCCCGATGGTTACAGGCAGGCCGCAGGCGGCATCCTCATAATAACAGTCCACTTGGTAATCCAGATGGACCACGCTGATTTGGTCGGCGGGCAGTTGTTCCTGCAGGTCGGGCGGCCAGACATCGCCGCCAATCATGCCGTAGGCGTACACCCAGGGGCAATCTGAGATGCGCTCGGCAAGTCTATAGGCAAGGTCCAGGCCGTCCCGTATCTCATTCCCATCTTCATCCGGATTGGTTTCATCCATGCCCAGGGCCGCTTCTTCAAGGTCCGCAAGCAGGTCGCCGTCACCGTCATTTTCGACCGAGAGATGATAATACGCCTCCAGGCATTCCCCTTCGCCTTCCTTTCCGGTTGCGGCGGCGCCCGTTGCCCTTTGAGCCGCGACCATACAGACCAAGGCCGCCATCACCACTAAGGTTGCATGCGTTTTCATGGCCGGATTCCTTATCGTTATCCGTCGCTACACGGATGTTCATTCCTGCATCGCAGTGTCTGTTTCGTTCCTGTGCGCTCCCTATTATACCCCTTTCCTGTGGAAAACACGATAGATATCAGCCTCCCAGACCCTCTTTGAAAACGCAGGACCATTGATAATCCGGGCCTCTGGAAGATTCTTGTCCCGCTATTGCGTAAACGAACCCGGATTGGCTATACTTGCAAGCGGTGCATCGTAGTGTTCAGGAAATCAACGAAAAAGGAACTGAATATGTATTCCCTGTTTAAAACAAACCATCGTGGCCTGATTGTCGTCGCAGCCTTTGTACTCATCCTGGCGTCAGCGTGCAGCAAACCGGCGCCGACACCTCCCGCCGCCCCGGCGGACAAATCCAGTCCGGCGGCGCCGCCAAAGGAATCTGCGCCTGCGCCCGCGCCCGCACCCGCCGAAGTCATAGAACTCACGTATAGCGTGTTCTTTCCGCCCACCCACGTGCAGTGCAAGGAAGCGGAGGGTTGGGCGCAAGAAATCGGCAAACGTACTAACGGACGCGTCAAGATTACGATCTATCCCGGCGGCTCGCTGACCCAGGCGCCGCAGGTCTATGAAGGCGTGGTCTCGGGGATTTCCGATATTGGAATGAGTTGCCTGGCCTATACCCCCGGCCGGTTCCCCCTGCTTGAAGGACTGGACCTGCCGCTAGGCTATCCCAACGGCCTGGCGGCCACAACCCTTGCCAACGAAATGCTGCGCAAGTATGCCCCGAAGGAAACGGACGATACGCATGTATTGTTGTTGCATGCCCATGGCCCCGGCATCCTGGCCGGCAAGAAACCTGTCCACACGCTTGAGGACTTGGCCAACCTCAAGATTCGGGGCACCGGCCTGTCCGCTAAGATCATTACCAACCTGGGCGCCACCCCGATCGGCATGAGCCAGCCGGAAACGTATGAAGCGCTGCAAAAGGGCGTGGTGGAAGCCACGTTCTGCCCGGTGGAAACCCTGAAAGGCTGGCGGCAGGGCGAGGTTATTTCGTATGTGACGGACAGTGCCGTCATCGGCTACACCACCGCCATGTTCGTGGCCATGAACAAAGCCAAATGGGAAAGCCTGCCCGCCGATATTCAAGCCGTATTTACCGAGGTAAGCGATGCCTGGATAAAGCGCCACGGCAGCGCGTGGGACGCGGCGGATGCGGAAGGCATGTTGTATATCCAGAGCCTGGGCCGCGAGACCATCTTCCTCGAGGAGGCGGAGAAGGCGCGCTGGAAAGAGGCGGTCAAGCCCATTCTCGATGAATACGTGGCCAGTTGCACCGAGAAAGGCCTCCCCGGGGCCGAGCTGCTCGCGGCTCTGCAGGCGGGTATTGCGGTAAGCATCACGAAATAATGAACCCACGCCTGCACACCTGTTGTGCCCTCCTTTCGAGGGCAGCCGGATATTTCTGGAGCGCGGTGCGCGTTGTCGTCCTGGCCTTTGCCGTGGTGGCGGGCCTTGCGATTCTTGCCACGATGGCCATCATCTGCGCGGATGTCGTGTTGCGCGCGCTGGGCCGTTCCTTCACGGGCGCCTATGACGTCGTCCGTTTCGCGGGCACACTGGCCATCGCGGGCGCGCTGCCGTACACCACGGCGGTGAAAGGCCACGTTGCGGTCGAATACTTCTTCCACAAGCTCCATCGCGTCGGCCGGATTCTGGTGGACACGCTTTGCCGGGTCATTGTCGCGGGGCTCTTCAGCCTGTTTACCTGGCAATGCCTGGCCCACGGCCATTCCCTGCGCCGCACCGGCGAGGTCTCTCTGACCCTGGGTCTGCCCCTGTTCTGGCTGGCCTACGTCATTGCCCTGGCCTGCCTGCTCACCACGCTGGTCGTACTCCATAACCTGTTGCATCCGGGCAAGGAGATGATAAAGCCATGACCCCTATGCAAGCGGGCGCCGTCGGATGCCTGGCGCTCCTCCTTTTCCTGACGGCCAGCATGCCGGTGGCCTTTTCCATGGCGCTGGTGGGCGCGGCGGGTTTCGCCTACATGGTGACGACCACGGCGTCGCTGAGCATGGTCACGGCGGAACTGTTTGAAACCTTCTCCTCCTACAGCCTGATCGTCATCCCCCTGTTCGTGCTCATGGGGCAGATTTGTTTTCACGTCGGCATCAGCCGCCGCCTGTTCCACGCGGCCTACCAATGGCTGGGCGCGCTTCCGGGCGGCCTGGCCATGGCGACGGTCGGCGCCTGCACGGCCTTCGGGGCCATCTGCGGTTCCGGCCCCGCCACGGCCGCCACCATGGCCTCCGTGGCCCTTCCCGAAATGCGCCGCTACAAATACAGCATGGAACTCGGGTCCGGCGCCGTGGCCGCCGGCGGCAGCCTGGGCATGCTCATCCCGCCCAGCGTCGTGTTCATCGTGTACGCCATCATCACGGAAGGGTCCATCGGCAAACTCTTCATCGCGGGCATCGTGCCCGGGCTGTTCATCGCCGCCCTTTTCTGTATCACCATTTACCTCCAATGCAAACGCAGGCCTGAGCTCGGCCCCGCGGGCCCCAAAACGACCCTGCGCGACAAGCTGCGCTCCCTTACGGGCATTTCGGAGACCTTGCTCCTCTTCATCGCCGTCATGGGCGGCATGTTCACCGGCTTCTTCACGGCGACCGAGGCGGCCGCCATCGGCTCCGCGGGCAGCCTCATCATCGCCGCGTGCCGGCGAGCGCTCACGTGGAAGATACTGTGGCGCACCCTCTTCGAAACCATGCGCACCTCATGCATGGTTATGGTCATCGTTGCCGGCGCGGTCATCTTCGGCCGTTTCCTCGCCATCACGAGAATCCCCTTCGAACTCGCCTCCTGGCTGGGCGGCCTCCCCCTGCCCGGCGCCGTCATCATCCTGTTCATCATCCTCTTCTACCTGATCGCCGGATGCTTTGTGGACGCCCTGGCGCTCGTGCTGTTGACGGTTCCCATCTTCTATCCCGTCGTCGTCAACCTCGGCTACGACCCCGTCTGGTTCGGCGTGATTATCGTGGTCGTCACCCAGATGGGCGTCATCTCCCCGCCGGTAGGCGTCAACGTCTACGTCGTCGCCGGCATTGCCCGCGACATTCCCCTGACCACCGTTTTCCGCGGCGCCGTGCCCTTCCTGCTCGCCTTGATTGTCGCCGCCGTTATACTTGTCTTTTTCCCGCAACTATCATTGTTCCTGCCGAATCTGGTTCTTTAGCCGGATTCGGCGCAGCCTCCAGGAGTTCCGGTCGCTTATGAACGCTCAAGACCTGCCCCCAAGCCCCTATCAGCGCATACTCTTCTGTACGGATTTCTCGGAAAACGCCGACTTCGCCTTCGCCTATGCCCTCGATGCCGCCGTGCGCCGCCCCGGCTGCACCCTCTACCTGCTCCATGTCATCCCCGAACCGGACGCCCAGTTCTGGAAGACCTATATCTACGAGGTGGACGACGTGGACGCCAAGGCCAAACGGGACATTGACCAGAAGATCGCCGAGGTATACCTGCCCCGCATTCCCGAAACGCTTTCCTTCCAGGTCGCCATGCGCATCGGCCGGGACTACATCCAAATCCTCGAATTCGCCCGCGAGCACCAGGTGGACCTCATCGTCGTCGGCCGGCACGGCCGCAGCGCCCTCGAAAACGTCCTCTTCGGCAACGTCTCCGAGAAAGTGGTGCGCAAAGCCGACTGCGCGGTCCTCGTCGTGCCCGGACCGACCCGCCCCCACAACACCAGGTAACCCGCCCGCCGACCGATACGCGCCCAACCGCGCGCCCCCGACCCAACCAACCCAGCCCAGGCCACACCCCGTCCCCACAAAAAAACGACAACGGGCGCCTTCCGATAAGGCACTCTCTCGCTTGACAACGCCAGAGCAAAGGGGTATGCTGTCTACCTGTAAAAAGACAGGATTGCAAGTCAATTGAATCCCTGAAAGGAAGCGCCTTCACTGCCCTGCCGCAGGCGGAGACCAACCAGCAGCTGGTGGAGATCAACCTGTTACAGGTGAAGATCAACCTGTCACAGGCGCAGATCAACCAGCCGTAGGTGGAGATTAACCAGCCACTGGTGGAGATCAACCAGCCACTGGCGGAGATCAACCAGCTACTGGTGAAAATCAACCAGCCGCTGGTGGAGATCAACCAGCCACTGGTGGAGATCAACCAGCCACTGGTGGAGATCAACCAGCCACTGGTGGAGATCAACCAGCCGCTGGTGGAGATCAACCAGCCGCTGGTTGACGCCAACGAACGAGGCATTGGTCTTAACAAAGGGTTCGTTGAAGGCTGCGTCCCTTCGATAGACCGGGAAAACAACGCGGATACATCCATGGTAAACGATGCGTAACCCACAATACGTGAACAACTTATCAGGAGGAAAGCAAAGAAGGGCGTGTATCTGGCAGCGGCATAGAATTACTGAAACAGGCAGTCCGGACATTCAAGCGCAGAAGATAGGCCTGGGGACTGCCTGAAGAGAGCATCATCATTCACGTCGTTCCGCCTCTTCCAGGGCAATTGCGGCCCAGGACCACAAGCGTTTGGGCGCATAACGGACCGTGGAAATGTCTTTCATGATCAATTCGATATGACAGCGGCCTTCGGTTTTATCTAGAAAGTCCCTAATGTTTTTTCTTGCCTGGTCCGGGTCCCAGGTGGATTCGGCAAGAATGGCGGGATTGGGTTTATGGCTGATGACATAGTCATTGCCGATGCCTTCAACAACCCGTTCGGCTTTGCACCAGGGACTTACGGAGATTTTGCGCAGATTGGGGATGCGCCGCAGGATATCCAGTTTTCCATCGAGGGGTTCGCAGCAACCGTAATATACCAGGCCCCAGCGCTTTAACCAGCGCAAGTCGTGTTCAATGGCAAACTCCCAATGCATTTGCGGGGAGACTTCGGAGAAGGCCTGGGCATTGGAACAGCCCCACATATTGTGCGGCTTCACATGGACCGGGTCGTAATCATTACCCGGAAGCATACGGGTATAGCCATAGCCGCCGGAGCCGACACGGGTATTGTTGTTGTCCAGGGACAACAGGTTCTGTGCCACGAACTGGTCCAGTTCCACCATCCACGCGTCCACCATGCGGTCCACGGCGGCATGGACCATGTCGGGCCGCATAACCAGGTCCAGCATGGCCTCCTGCACCCCCCACCAGCGGATGAGGTAGTCCCACGGGGTGAACCAGATGTGTGTCTGGCCCACCTTTCGCACCGGCATAATCCCCCGGTACACGTCACACATGGCCTGATACCGTATTTCCGTTGCTTCTTCATTATGGGTAACCCGTGGCATCTTGATCTTTTCGATGTCTTCAGGTTCCTTGATCTGGATATGGAAGTGGCGCGACACAATGTCGTTCGTTTCATCGGTCTTGACAATGTCCACGTCCTCGACAATACCGAAATCCGTGCTGTGAATGGCCAAAGGGCAGGACAAATAGTCGCTGATAACCATGTCGCCCGTCAGGTGCTTCCACTGGTAGAGGGTCCGGCGCAGTTCACGCTCCTGATCCCGCGCCCAGGGATGCTCCGCGCGCAGGGTCAGTTCGTCGTCCACATTCATCTCGTTCCAGGGAATTTCGTTGATCCACACCATGGGCCGGACGCTGTCCAGGTCGTTGAGCCGCTGCCAGAGTTCCGCCTTCTCCCGATGCACGGGCAGCGCGGCGATTTCCGCCACGTTCGAGGCAAGTGTGCGCAGGATATCCGTGTCTTGAGGGGAAAGGTGGATAGGCTCGGCGATGGGCGGCGGTGTGTAGTGACTGGGATCGTGGAGCATATAGTATCCTCCGATATTCAGAGCCTCAATAGTATCCAAATTCGCGTACGGCATCAAACATGGCAACAACATTCTTCACGGAGGTTTCTTCCAGGATGGTGTCGTGGCTTGCGCCGCAGATGTAACCGCCGCCGGGTTTCATGATCTCAAGCGTTTCACGCACCGCCTGCCGCACGGATTCCGGGGCGCCGTTGATCAACACATGATGGGAATCAATGGCGCCGTTGAATACCAGCCGTTCACCGAATTCCCTTTTAAGCGCGGCCAGGTCCATGCCCCGGCAGGAAGGCTGTACGGCATGGAGGGCGTCAATCCCGGCGGCTATGAACGATGGAATCAGTTCACGCACGCCGCCGCAGCAGTGCATCATGACCTTCATCCCGTAGTCATGGCCCAGTTTCGCCAGTCGCACCAGGTGCGGCTGCACAAAGCGGTCGAACAGCGCCGCGCCGAGCAGCGGGCCAGTCTGGCTGCCGAAATCGTTGCCAATGAAGAAAATGTCAATCACGCCGTCCGCGGTCTGGAAAATCTTCTCGCTCGAAGCGTGATAATAATCCACCATGTGCGCGAACAGGGCGTCCACGGCCTCGGGATCCGTATACATGCGCACCATGAGTTCTTCCATGCCGAACAGGTCTATGGCATCATGCCAGAAGGGCGACCAGTCCCCGCCCAGGATGGCGTATTCCCCGTTCCAGGCCAGGGCGGTTTCGCGAATGGCGGAGGCGTCCACCCATTCCGCGCTCGGCCACGGGTAGGCATGTATTTGTTCCAGGGACGCCCCGGCCAGGGGATGGCTGACAGGTTGGCCGTAACCGAAGCCCTCGCGCTCCACGCCGAATACGGTGCGGCATACCGCCCTCGAATCGCGCAACGGGAAGTCCGGCCCGCAATATCTCGCGAAGACCCGTCGAAAATCATCCCCGAAAAAACAACGCAGTTCTTCATCTTTGAGGCCGAGTTCCGCTTTCGCCTTGTTCCAAAACTCGACGGATGCGCCACACCAGACCGGCACGCGGTCCGGTTCCACATGGGCAAAAACGGCGGATACCCGCTCCCGGGAATTCAGTCGCAATGAAAAATCTCCTCCATGTCGGCCCACCATTCCCCCTCCGCCGCATTGGCAATAGGCGTCTGCATGGGCTTGCACACGTCCCACCATTGCTGCGTCACGGGGTCGGCGGCCATCTTGGCCATATCGCCGTCAAAGTCTTCGCCGACATATTCCAGATAACTGAACAGGTAATATGCGCCATCCGGAAACTTACGCAGATAGATGGAGTAATTCTGGATGTTGCATTCCTTGATCATCCTGAGCACCTCGGGCCACACCGCGGCATGTTCCCGCTTGTAGTCTTCCACCCGCGCGGGACGTAATCCTATAATCCACCCGTAACGCTGCATAGGTGATTCTCCTTATAGTTCCTCGTCATACTCTCCCAAGTCCAGGGGATAGTTCCCGTATTCACGCACCAGTTTCACGATGCGATCATAGGTATGCCCGGAAACGCCGCTGCTCACGGAGTGGTCGGACTGGTAGATAAACCCGCCGCCCTTGGCCGCGTTGAGTTTCCGCAACACGTCCCGCTTCACCGCCTCCGGGTCGCCTTTCTCCCACACGGTCATGTCGCCGTTGCCGCAGAAAGCCAGCGTATGACCGTACTGGCGGCGCAGGTCCACCACGTCCAGCCCCGCCTTTGCCTCCAGCGGATTGTAGGCGTCCAGCCCGATCTCGATGAAATCCGGCAGAATCGCCGCCACATTGCCGCAACCGTGGTAGATGACCGGCAGCCCTTCGGCATGGCAGAGGCGGATCATCTCGGCCACTGCGGGTTTATAGTAGGTCCGCCAATAGTCGGGCGCAAAAAACATATTGTTCGTATAGGCGACATCGCCCCAGATGACAAAGCCGTCCAGCAGCCCCCGGGCCGCCGCGAGGGCGGCCTTGGTGCACTCCACATAGAATTCACCGATGCGCAGCACCTGTTTCCCGAAACGTTCGGGGTCCTCGCCCATCCACATGAGCGTACTCATCTGGCCGATCATTCGCGTAAGACACTCTGATGCCTCAATCATGCTCCCGTAGACGGCATAGTTCTTGCCGACCGCCTTGACCGTGTCCACCCATGGCGGCGAGTTGTGCTGGAACCCGTCGCCCACGCCCGCGATCTGGTTGTCGCCGCCTTCGAAATAACGGCGGCGGTCCCACGGATCGTCAAACGCGAAGGCTTCCAGCGCTTCAATGGATTTGGTCTCCCAGGAAACAGGTTCGGGCATGGGTAAATCAAAGCGTTTGTGCAGGGTGGTTTCAAAACCGGTACGAATAATCGCCTCGCGGTCGTTTTCGCGGATTACTTCGAAGGGATGGATGTGCGGGTCCATGTTCGACACGGTGACGATCCAGTCCAAGTCGTAATATTCATACGGGTCCGTGTCGGGCGGCAGATTCAATTCCGCGCGCCACCGTTTTAAAAAATTGCCCCAGAAAGATTCGCCCATGGGCACGCGGTCGGGCTCCTCGTGGCGCAGCGCCTTGTTCATGCGCGCCACTTTCTCCATCGCGTGGGCTGATCGTTGGCTGTCCTTGTCGTTCATAATGGACTCCTTCGTTTCATTCTACCACTGTGCGGGCATAAACTGCTCAACATCTTTCCGGGTAATGACATGCTTGGGCAGGTACACCACCGGGTCAAGCGTTTCACCTCGAAACCACCGCGCGGCGGCATGCACGGCCAGCGCGCCATCGCCCTCGGCGGACTGATAGGTGATGGCGAGGGTTTCCCCCGCCTTGACGGCGTCCATGCCCGTCTTGCTGTTGCCGGCGGCGACAATGACCACGTCGCCGCGTCCGGCCTTCTTGAGCGCCTCCAGCGTGCCGGTCATGGGGAAATCGTCACCGGCAAGAATCAGCCCTTTCAGTTCAGCGCCGAACTTGGCCAGCCACGCTCCGACCAGCTGCATGGTGGCCTCCGCTTCGAGGTTCGTGGTGTCCATGGCCAGCAGGCGCATGTCCGGCGCATACTCGCGCAGTTCCGTTATGGGCGCGAAGGTGCGTGAAAAGAACGGGGAACTCCCGGGCATGTGGCGTATGACGGCATAGCCGCCCTGCCGGCCAAGCGCGTCGGCAAAGACGCGGGCAAGCATCCGGAACTGGCCCCAGTCATCCGGGCCCGTCCAGGCGATACAATATTTCATGGCCTCATCGCACGGCGTGGTATTGGAGGTGATACAGGGGATGCCGGCCCGGTGAATCTTGCGCAGCAGCGGCGTGCAGCCCGTGGCGTCCACGGGCGCGAGAATAATCATGTCGGGCCGCTCGTTGATAGCCTGGTCCGCCTGCTGGGCCTGCAGGTCCATGTTCCAGTTGCCGTTGTATACCTTGATCCGCATGCCGTAATGCGCGGCAATGATGGTAAACCCGTTCACATAGGCAGTCCAATAAGGGTGGTCGCCGGCCTTTAACAGGACAACCCGCTTGCCCTGCGGCCCGTCTCCGGGCGATGCCGGCATGGGCGCCTTGTCCACTTTCCATCCCGCATATTCAATATCCCACCAGTGCAGTTTGTCCGTTTCAGGCAGCGCCTTGGGATCGGCAGGCCGCTCGGGAATGTCCAGTTTACCCAGGCCGGGCGGCAACAGGTAGGGCTGGTTGTCAGTTCCCTTCAGGCTGTATACATCAGCCAATTGCCTGTTCCCCGCATTTATCGAGGGTGTATCGGCCGCGCCGCGAAGATAGGCGGCAAGCGCCATAGCGACGGCTGCGAGTGAGGCTACAGCGGCGATGGCCAGCATATAGCGCCGCTTGTGGCCGCTTCCCAATTCCGCTTTCCCCGGCAGACCGCTTAATACGGCCTCCTCCCGAACTTCCTGCATCAGATCGGGACGCTGCCCCTTAAGCAGCTCCCGCCGATGCAGCGCGTAGGCCTCGTAGAGCACCACCAGCGCAAGGATAAGGCCGTTCGCGAAAATCTGTACCTCAAAGCCCAGCCCGAAGCAGCCGATACCGTTAAACAGCATGGTCAGGAGCAGCACCGCGAAATAACTCTTGAGGACGCTCCCCTTGCCGCCGGTCATCAGCGTGCCGCCGATGATTACCGCCGCCAAAACGGTCATGAGCGTGCGGGTTCCCAGCACGGCCGACGAGGTCATGGAACTCATGCTCGCGGCGAACAAGGCGCCGCCCGCCGCGGCCGTCAGCCCGCACAGGATGAACCCTGCCATAAGGTAGCGGTCCCGGCGAATTCCCGCCAGCCACGCGGCATCCGGGTTGCCCCCGACCAGGAAGAAATTGCGCCCCGGCCGTGTCCGGTGAAGAAACACCGAAAAGCCCGCTATCAGCAGCAGCGTAATTATCACCATGGGCGGCAGCAGCGGCAGCGCGGGCCGGTCCAGCCAGTCCGCCAGCCGGAAATCGTCTATCGCCTTGGAGCCGCCGTCACTATACAGGTGGGTCAACCCCATGACGATGGTCATGGTCCCGAGGGTTACAATAAACGAATTGATACGGGCCTTCACCACGAACAGGCCGTTGACAAGTCCCACCATTGCCCCCGCCGCCAGCGACACGGGAATGGAACCCATCCAGCCCAGTTGCGGCTGCAACCCGACGGCCAGCATGCCGGAAAGCATCACCACAGCCCCAATGGAAAGGTCGAGCTGGCCGAGAATCATGACCAGCGTAAATCCTACAGCCACAACCGCGTTCAGGCTGGCGCCTTTGAGGATGGCAGTTACATTGTGGATGGACAGAAAGTTGGGCGCAAAAAGGGAGAGGAACAGAAAAAGAAACACCAACATGAAAAATGCGCGGTGTTCATTAAGCAGGCGAATTAAGCTCCCCTTGGGCATATTTAAACCTGTGTGATTGAAATTCCGCAAATAATCCCCAGAAACAGGATTATTATCTTAAAAATAATTGCTATCCTGGATGCAGGATTGGAACAGGAAAAAGGGTCTAACTATGGCCTATTTGTACTGACGTTTTCTACTTCCGCAGCGGGCACAGGATTAGGGTAATTCCAACCTCTTTTGCGGAAATCCTCAAGCACAGAAATATGCATATCGCGCAGTTGCTCGGACATGGGCTTGCCGGCATATTTTTGTGCAATAGCACGCTTGATTTCCCAAGTTTCTTCCAACCAATCGTGACGCTTATCCATAGATAATCGCCTCCTCCGGTGTGATGATGTCAAACTTGAAGCCATACCCCTGTCTCAGGGTCAATGCCTTAATTCTTCTGCGATTGTGTTCGTTGGCCAAATGTCTGGAATTCCAGCTGACAAGCGCATCTAAAAAAGGATTTAGTACAACAATGGCAACATGAGCGGTATCATCCCGTTTTTCTTCGGGAAAGGCACGCTCCGCCATGTAGTGGTCCACGAGGAAGTCCAAGTCGGTTTCGTTTTGTTTCGGCAACACCTGAAGTCCATAAGCCCGCTCCATCATTGCATCTCGTGATGGTATATGGGGCGCGGAAGCAATTTCGGCAAACACCAAATCAGATACATATCCCTTTAACAATCCCTCATCAATTTGTTGAAACATCGTTTCGGTCGCTTCTCGCTTCGTCCGGTTTACTTCAGAATCGTCAAGGAGAAAACCGAAAACGGAGGTTTCAATGTATATATGTAAAGGCCGCACCTTATTCCTACCCCGTTACACGCCGTGCGCGGTGAATAATATCGTCTTAAAACTAGTATCCTGACGCCAGTATTGCATCACGCTAGACCTCGACCTTCTCCGTCGTTTGAAATTCAGCGGTAAGTTCTCTTTCGTCCCATTGCACGGCAGGCACGCCCAGTTTGCCGCATCCCAGAAGAAACCCTACACGGGTCACTCCTGCCAGTTTGGCGGCCTGTCCAGAACTCAAGCGGCCCAATTCATAGAGTTTGACTGCCATGGCCAAACGCGCCTCTTGTTCAAAGGCTTCCCGGCTTTGATTCAGTACCGCCGGAATGGCATCGGAATATTCGACTATCATGGTAGACGTCATAACAGTTCTCTTTATAGGGACAGGCAGATTATAGCATATACATCCTGTGGGACTGGAAGATAGGGTGACAGGAGGCGTGTGAGAGCGAGGAAGATATGGACAGGTCCATCATGTTATCTGAAACAAATGAAACAATATGAAAAAACATACGTTCAAGCGCGGGCGCTTTCCGAAATGCAGTCAGGACAGGCATGAAAAAATCCCGGCAAACAATAAAGCATCAGGCATTTTGATATTGGAACTCAGACAAATCAACGTTAGAAACACGCTTGGAAAGGTTGAGCATCTCGACACCTACCACTTCACCGCGTTCATTAAAATCTAAAACGACCCCTGGTGAAACCTCTTCAGACTCGATAATCCGGGAATCATCCAATCGTAAATAAAGCGCATCCGCTTCTTTGTCCATAAACAATTTCATAACCTGCCTTTCATCTGTCGATCAAAGAATACGCTTACGACCCTTTGAGGTTCAACAGCCCTGTTGACCACCACCCGCAACACGCGGCTATCAAATTCCGGAATGCGCCGGAAACAACGTTGCACCGAGATGTCATCCGGTTCAGGCAAGATCAATTCCGGCTCGACCAGTGTCCGTTCCAGCCATTCGAGTGGAATCTCCCGCTCTTCCAGAACCTTTTGAGCGTGTTTGGTCAATGTATATTTCATTACCGTATACCTGGCCGATGATTTACTCCCTACCATTTTGTAAGGACAGATACCACATTTCCAAAGGGA
>JAEAMG010001233.1_pt1 | contig 20896 bp, 23 predicted proteins | sample 8958741 | NCBI WGS metagenome assembly JAEAMG01 (sample SAMN16933256, study PRJNA681125) | bioreactor sludge metagenome | isolation source: anaerobic bioreactor treating anionic surfactant - SDBS | place: India: Bengaluru | collected 2019-02-28 | reverse complement strand
CGCAGATGCTTATCTGGCGTCCGTCCAGCGGCCTTCGGCCCGGCACGGTTCCGGCATCCCAGTTTCCTTGTTTCCCTTGAACGCCCGCGATAGCACGTGCGCCGGAAGCACGGCCGGCTGCCGTTCCTCCGCTACCGGCTGCGACCGCGACACGGAACACGCGCCGGAAGCCGCGGACTGCACGTCCCTGAACGGGCGACGCACCGTCATCCCGTTCAGGGGCATGCCTCCGCGGCTCCTGCATCGTTTCCGGTCCCGGTCGCAGCCTCCGCGCACCGTCACGGCAGCCGTCCAAGCATCCGGCGTTGGCGTCGCCTTTCCGAGGGCGACGGGCGGGTGCTACGGAAGGCTGTCGGCTATAGGTGGGAGTCGAAATTGCGATCCCGACCTATTGCTGCCCGGCGGCGGAACCCACGTTAGGAGTTGTGACCATGAGAAGAGTGAGAGATTGGCTTGAGCGGATCAGAAAGCGGCGGGGATGTTGTCCGGGGTTACCGGGGGCGCGGTATGCGGCACCGGAGGCGTGGATGGAAACGGACGTGATGAATTTCGACGCGTTTCTGAAGACGCCGACCGGAACAAAGCTGCTGTTGACGCTGCATGATCTTACGGTCGGGCGGGCGCTGGTGCCCGTGGAGCGTACGCAGTACGAGAACGGCGTCACGGGGGGGATGTCGGTAATGCTGGGGGAAATTGAGCGGTTGGCCTGCGAGGGGGAGCCGGAGGAGACTGGAGGTCTGAGGTCGGAGGACTGAGGGCGGAGGGCGGAGTGTCTTTATTTGTCCGTTTGTCCCGTTACGACCCTATTACCCTTCCACGGGTTATAGTCCTTTTCTTTCAGGAGCTCCGATTTTGGTTATCCATTCGAGGAAATCCACCCCTAAATTCGTGATGCCATAAGATTGACCTGCTCTTGTCAATAGTCCTGAGATCAAAAGGAATCTAATGTAATTCTCCGATTTCCATTGATCAAAGGTGGGGGCAAACATCCGTTTCACATTTTCAAAATGCTCAGTGACAAAGTCGTCTGTGATGCCACCAGCTCGATTTTCATTTGCTGCTTTCAAAAGAAAGATCTGGCTACCAAAAATGGTACGGTATAGCTCCTCAAATGCCACAATTAGTTGAGTAGTTGCAAGGTAGCGTGTAAGAACCTTTACGGTCTCACTTTGATCTTCGAGACCTTTCTCCTTCAACTCTTTTCTGATGAGTTCCTCTCGTTCCCTAACCACCGGCGAGGTTAACACTTCAACTAATTCCTGCGCTTTCCTTACCCTGTCAATATCTTGAGTTGTTTGACCGGTGGGAGGCGAGGCACGAAGCCCATCTTTGCCGACAGAGGTTGTCCGATCAAGCAATGCAGAAAGTTGCTTGCGGAAGTAAACGCACGCGAAAATAACGCAGCCTATTGTCACGGCAGGCCAAATTACGATTTTCAGAATCTCTACCATAGAATCTCCTGCTTTCTTTCCCGAACGTCGAGCGCTTGACACGGCACAGCCGTTGCCAAAACGCTCTGGTTAGGCACTTGGTTGTACAGTGTTTTGGTCTTCTTGGACAGGTGGTTTTGCTGGAATGTCACGCACCTCTGCCTCTTGTAATTGGAGTTGTTCCTGTCTCTTTTGTTGTTCTTGATAATGTATCATCAATGGATTAATCGACCTTATTACACTAATCCCTGGCAACGCCTTACCAGTGGCAAAGTTGGGGTGATATTCTGTGACTAACCCGATGATAATTGGTTTTTCGTTTTCGCCTTGAATGAAGGCGGGACCACCGCTTACACCATTTATTGCAACACCGTCTACGAAGTATTCCTCTGTGTCTTCGATATAGGCACTAATATGTCCGCAGAAAAAGCATTGAGTTGCCGGAGCAACGGCCGGATAACCGAGCCATCCAACCTCAACACCTTCTACATAGTGGGTATCTGTTTCTGAAAATGCTAAATTGACTACTGGAAAAGGTAATTCTGAAGCGGAAAAGTGAATCAACGCTTGATCTCTTCCGGGGGCTGGATTGATGCGACGCTGGTCTGGTCCTAAGAAGACGCATTTTTTAGATGAGAGATGATTAATTTTTATAGGCTCATTCCATTCAGATGCATGATTTATTACATGCCACGCAGTTACTACACATCGTGTAGTGTCGCCGGCTGGGGTTGGAACAACAAATCCAGTGCCATGTCCATTGGGAGTCTCGATACGAACCACATAGTCCTTAAGACTTCTAACTGGTACAGCCCAAATTGATGTACTCATTTTATTCCTCTTGATTGAGCCTAACGTCGGTGGTGAGGGACGGCGCGTTAGCGACGTTCCTCTCCACCACCTTGTTGTGCTTTATTCCTGTGTTTCATCATAAGAAGGGGGACGGAGTTTCTGGAGGCAACCATGGGATCATGGGTTGCGCTTGGGGACAAAAGCCAGCGATCCGAATCCATTCCAGCAGCCGCTCACAACTTTCGCCAATCGGGGTGATGATTACTTCGTTTGGATGTTTTTCGAATAAGATATGGTCGATTACAAGTACTGTTGGCGCAAACAAGCTGCGTTGTATTCGTATCTCCACTACATCATCAGGAGTGAAGGAAAAGCCGTTCAGGACGAGGGCTTTCTTGCTGACAGACATCACAGCCGGATCGCCTGAGTGTTTTCCCCCACGATATCCTATTATCACTTCAAACTGCATGGTTATTGCACAACATCGTAATCTGCGACAGAAATAGCAAAGCGCGTTTTACCGCGCGAGCTGCTAAGCGACAACCGCTGCATTGGCAATCAACCCGTTACGCTCGACTGCGGTCGCATAGCAGAGGAAGCGCCCGGGTTTGCTACGCGATTCAACCGCCGATGCGGCGTCCGCCATTCAAACAATACATAAACAGTATCACAGCCCGCGAGCATCCTGCAAGCCCGCAGGGAGTATCGTTGATGCGGGCGGGTGCGGCGGCCGGTGAAACGGGTGAACTTGGGGAAGTCGCACCCGGATCAATAGAGGGCGGCGGGGAGAAGTGCGTTCGTACGTTATTGCATTCGTGCGTTAGTTGTTGGAAGAAGGACGGCGAAAACCTGCCCAGCCCGTTTCACCCACTATCGCCCGCAGGGTGACAAAGATTCCGACGGATTCATAGAGGGTGTTGATGTTGTGCCGAAATGATAAACGGGAGTTTTGACTATGACTGATGAAGAGAAAGCCGTTGCGGAGAAGGCTGAGGCCGACCGGATCGCGGCCGAACGAAAGTCCACCGTAGAAAAGACGGCTGCGGAGAAGGCCGCCGAGCGGAAAGTCGAACTTGATAAGGTCGCGTCGGACCGCGATGCGCTCCAGGGGAAGGTGACCGCGGTCACCGCTGAGCTGGATGCCGCGGTCAAGGAGCGTGACGGGTACAAAGCCGAGGTTGAGCGGCTGTCGAAGATGATTGCGTCGCCGGAGAGGCCCCCGGCCGGGGGCGGCGGGTCCGGAAAGCAAAGCGCTGAAGAGTGGCTAAAGGAACAGATCGGGAAGTGAGCAGTAGGCAATGGGCAATAAGCAACGGGCAATAGGTCGTTGGGAATCATGGGCGGGGACGCCCATGCTACTTTCCTCCGACGGCCTGAACAAGCGCCCCTCGGGCGTGAAAGGAGACACATGGACCTCGATACGTTCAAAGGCACGGTCCAGGGCTGCTTAGACCGGGCTTTCGACGAGATGACCGACCAGGAGCTTGAAAACCCGCTCGCCAACAACGGTCTAGGCGTGAAAGCCAAGCTGGCCCCGAATTCGGGGACGTTCGTGCAGTTCCGCAAGTTCGGCGAGCTGGCGCTGGCAACCGAGGCGAACAGCGAGTCGCCCAAAATGTACGGCGATGCCGAAGCGTTTCGTCTTGATCGGCCGAATCCGGATCACCGGGAGACGCCGAAGACTACGAGGCATTAGAACACGAGACGCTCGCCCACGTGATCCTGGCTCATGACTTCAATTCTGACATCCTCTCGGCCGACCGCGCGTAATGCAAGACGCATCGTGTTCAGAGCCAAAGCCGGCGTGTTGCAAGCTTCACTCAGATGCGCCAGCAGGAGCGTGTGCATCCGCTCGTGAATCGCAGAGCACAGCAGGGCCGCTGCGTCGTCATTCGAGAGATGCCCGCTGCGACCCGCGATGCGCGTCTTCAGCGGCCACGGACGCTCCGACTGCATCAGCATGTCGTAATCGTGATTGCTCTCCAGAATCGCAGCATGACACTGCGCGAGTTTGGCGCAGATCAGCGGCGTGGCCTGACCCAGATCCGTAGCCACACACAGCCGCGACACACCGTCGTCGAAGACAAAACCCACCGGATCAGCCGCGTCGTGAGGCACGGTAAAAGCTTCGACCCGCAGCCCGCCGATCTCGAAGGTGGAGGAGGTCTCGAAAATCTCCCACGCGCACGTCATGTTGGGGTATGAAATCTCAATGCCGGCCGCGGTCCCCTCGTTCGCGAACAGGCGCACCGGGTATTTGCGGCTGAACACCTCGATGCCGCGGTAGTGGTCGACGTGGTCATGCGTGAAAAGCACCGCCTGAATCGACTCGGGCGTGACACCTGCCACGCGCAGTCGCGCCACTATCTCGCGCGCGGACAGACCGGCATCCACCAGCAGCGACGTTCCTCCGCCGGACACGTAGATGCAGTTGCCCTTGCTTCCGCTCGCCAACACACAGACTTCCATTCCCGCTCCTAAAAAAGTTCCGCAACCGCCCGGACCGCCGACAGCCAGATCTCGACATCGCGCAGATCAGCCATCTCGCGCGGCGCATGGTTGCCGCGCGTCGGGACCAGCAACGGCAGCACGGGACACGTCAGGCCTTGCTGCGGAAACGCACGCGCGTCCGTGCCGCTGAAATTGTAAACCTCGGTCTGCATCGGCACGCCAGCCTGCGCCATCAGATCGAGCACACGGTCGCGCAAGGCAGGGCTGAGGAGAATGGAAGCATCACTCAAGGTCAGCACCGGCCCTTTCCCGAGCAGAACATTTTGCGCGCCCGACTCGTACGTGGTGTCGAGGACCAAGGCAAGGTCTGGTCTCACGTGCGCCGCCAGCACGCGCGCGCCGGACCCGCACATCTCTTCGCAGGCTGTCGCGCCCAACACCAACTGATACTTTGTTTGCCAAGCCCGTGCTTCTACAGCCAAGCGCGCCAGCATCCAGCACCCCAGCCGATTATCAAGAAACGGAGATTCCAGAACGTGTCCGTCTTGCCGACACCGGGGCGCAAAGCATATGCGGTCGCCATGCCGCACCGCGGCTTGAGCCGCTTCAGACGGCTCCATCGCGAAGCGCAGGTCGGGCTCGCTTTCCGCAGCAGCCACGTTGGACAGCGTGCCGTTAAACTTCCCCCGACGCGTCTTGAGCACCCCCTCCACCGATTTGCCGTCGAACCCCGGGGAGCCCAGCTCCGTCACCCCAAAAAACGTCAGTCCCGCATTCGCACACGGCGCGACACGCAACCGGTCGATGCTGTACCCCGGCGAATCCATATGCGCGCAGATTAAGAGCACCGGCTTGCCCGACACTTCCGACGGCACGCGTACGGTGACCGCATAGTCGCCCAGCCGCTCGACGAACAATCCGTCGGCCTTCCAGCAGGCCTCCAGCACGTCCCGCACCTCGCCCTCGTCACCGGGCGTGCTATGACACCCGATCAGGCTTTGTAACCGCGCATCCATCGGGCCACACCCCGCTCCTCACTCCGGCGTATTCGCTTGGCTTCTATCCATGACCATCCGGTAATATTTGATAAAACACCCGATGATCTCTTCTTTTGTGACTTCGGTGATCGGATAATTTTGAGGATCGTCCTTAAACATGCTCTCGTATTTCACAAAGCGCTGCCCGCGATTGAGACGCACCTCCGCGCGCGGCAGAATGCCGTTCTGCACAAAGTGTTTCATCACGCGGAAACTGATCTCCTCCACGTCGGCCGTTCGCACGCTAAAGGTCACCGAAGCCGGCGCGCGGCGAACCTGAGCGTCACGCCCATGTTTGCCGTTCAGCTCTTCCGCGACTTCCGTCAGCGCCGGAAGCGCGACCGTATCGAGAAAATCCTCGAACAACGCGTTCTCCTGTTCCGCACGCGTCACGCGGGCTTTGCCGCCAATAATCCCGCTCAATTCGTTCCGCCAATCAGCCATGTCTGCCCCCTACTGTCTGAATCACTCGTAAATGTAATGATAACACATAAAGCGGCTGGCCCGCAACGGGTCAGCGCGTCGCCCGCGCCAGCGTCAGCCGCAGCGCCGGCAGCAGGCGCAACGCCACCTGCTCGTTGCCCGCGCGGTTGGGGTGATCCGTCTCGTCCCAGAAGGGCGGCAGCCGGTTGGGCTTCACATCGATCTGCATGTTGGGCACATAGAGGCAACCGTAAGAGTCACACACCTCGCGCTCCATGCGCGCGATTTGCGAGGCCAGTTCATACCGCCGGAAATCGAACTCGACGCAGACCTCATCCCAGAACGTCCGGTCGCCGAAACAGCTTGCCACCACCACCTGGATTTTTCGGGAACGGGCCTCACGCACCATAGCCTCCAAGTCCACACCCATTTCCGCGGGCGTCCTCATCTGCCGCCAGAAATCGTTTGCGCCCAGCGCAATCAGCACCACATCCGGCTTGTGTCTAAGCACGTCCCGCTTGTAACGCGCACGCCCGCCATCCAACGTGTCGCCGCCGATCCCGGCGTCGATCACCTTCACATCAGGCATGAATTTCGCAAGCCAGTGGCTGTAGTGTCCATCAGCTCCGCCACACGAAGTCAGGCTGTCACCCAGACAGACAAGCACCGGACGCCGGTCTCGCAGACCCGCATAAATGATGACCGCAGCCAGACAGGCGCCCGCGGCCATCAGCTTAAACATCAAAGATCGCTTCATCGGACTGAGAATCTCCCCAAAAATCGTTCTTGATTCGTGGCGTTATACCAAAAAGGTAGGCTGGACAAAAGCAAAAGCGGCCCGTCGTCAGAATCTGCGGGTGGCCTGCGTGCGTCTGACGGCATGGACCGGCTGGACGGTTTGAATGGGACGGATAGGACAAAGAGGACGTATGGGATCGAGCGAATCGAGAGAATCGAGGGAATCGAGGCACGGGAATGATCCGTCCAAACAACAGGTCTCACGCCAAGACCCGAAGACCCCAAGAGAAGAAAGAAAGGCGATCCCGATTGCCTTTGGGGCTCTGGGTCTTTGCGTAAACATTCGTGGTGCGGATTCCGGGTTATGGGTGGTGCCTTCCTCCTTGATGTGCTGATTGCCTATTGCCCAGCACCCTGCTTCCTCTGTATCATGTCGCTCCTATGCATAACTGGAAAGTGCTTTTCGTCAAACCTCGGACCGAGAAGAAGGTGACGGAGTATTGCGAGCTTTACGGCATCCCTTTCTATTTGCCGCTGCGCGAGAGAACAAGCGTCGTGCAACGCCGTAAGGTGACGGTTAAGATCCCTGTTTTCCCCGGCTATGTGTTCGCCCGGCTCGGGCAGTCGCAGCGCTTGCAGTTGCTCCAGACGAACCTGCTTGTACGCGTTTTGGAGCCGCAAAGCCCCCGCCGCCTGCTGCGCGATTTGGTCATGGTGCGGCGCGCGCTGAGGGTCGACCCATCCCTCACCCCGGCGAAGCCCCTGGCCCAAGGACGCTTGGTGCGCATTATCCGCGGGCCTTTCATGGGCATCGAGGGCCGTGTCGCGAGGATGGCCGGGACGCTCAAGGTGATTCTGAACGTCGACCTGATCGGCCAGGCCGTTTCCTTGACCGCTGAAACCGATCAGGTTGAAGTACTCTAAACCTTTGCATCTGGAACCCGTTTTGCGATAAACTGTTGCCCGTGTTCATCCGTTCAGGCCGGGTTTCAAACCCTGGCTACAAGAAGGTTGCCCATCATGGATCCATTACTCGGTTTGTTGAAAAAAAACGCGCGGGAGTCTGACGAGACCCTCGCAAAAGAGCTAGCCACCACGCCAGAGGATATCCGAGCGCGGATCGCGGCCTATGAACAAGAGGGCGTCATCCGGGCCTTTCAGGCGGTCGTGAATGAAGACCGCCTGGAATCCACGGACGTGCGTGCGGTGATCGAATTGCGCATCCGTCCCGAACGCGAAGGCGGGTTCGACCGCGTCGCCGCGCGCATCAGCAAGTTTCCTCAAGTGGAATCGATGTTCCTGATGTCCGGCGGCTACGATCTGCTGCTGTTTGTCAAAGGCCGGAGCCTGCAAGAAGTCGCCAATTTCGTCAGCGCGCGCCTCGCGCCGCTCGACGGCGTGCTCTCGACCGCAACCCATTTCATGCTGAAAACGTACAAGGACCAAGGTGTCCTGATGGAAAGTGAACCCCATGACGACCGTCTCCAAGTCTGCCCGTGATTTCGTGGCTCCGCATGTGCGAGGCCTGCCCAAATCCGGCATCCGTGACTTCTTCGATATCGTCGCCAGCCGCAAGGATGTGATCTCCCTCGGCATCGGCGAGCCCGACTTCCAAACCCCGTGGCACATCCGCGAGAAGGCGATCGAGTCGATCGAACGCGGCGCCACGCGCTACACCTCGAACCTCGGAACACCCGAGCTGCGCAAAGCGCTCGCCGAGTACATGCGAACGTCGTTTCATGCCGAGTACGACTGGGCGTCGGAAATCCTTGTCACCGTCGGCGTGAGCGAGGCGTTCGATATCGCCATGCGCGCCATCCTCTCGCCCGGAGACGAGGTGCTCTATCACGAGCCCTGCTTCGTGGCCTACGCCCCCCTCATCCGCATGGCGCACGGCGTGCCCGTGGCGGTCGAGACTTTCCGAAAAGATGAATTCCGCCTGACCGTCGAGGAGCTGGAAAAAAAGGTCACACCTAAAACGCGTGCCCTGCTGATCAATTTTCCGAATAACCCGACGGGCGCCACGCTCAATCAGAGCGACACGGAAGCGCTGGCCGATTTCGCGATTCGCCACGACCTGGTGCTTATCTCGGACGAGGTCTACTCGGAACTCACGTATGAAGGCGGTCGGTTTTCGATGGCCGCCATTCAGCGTCTGCGCGACCGGCTGATCTTCCTCAACGGTTTTTCTAAAGCCTGGTCTATGACCGGCTTCCGCCTGGGTTACGTCTGCGCGCCTGCGCCGCTCACCGACGCAATGATGAAGATCCACCAGTTCGGCATGATGTGCGCCTCCTCGACCAGCCAGATCGCGGGCCTTGAGGCCCTTAAGCACGGCGAGTCCGATATTGCGGAGATGCGCGAATCCTACCACCTGCGCCGCAATTTCATCGTCGCCTCCCTCAACGGGATGGGGCTCGACTGCTTCATGCCGCGCGGCGCCTTTTACGTGTTTCCCTCGATTCAGTCGACGGGGCTCTCCTCGAAGGATTTTGCCCTGCGCCTGCTCAACGAGTGCAGCGTGGCCTGCGTGCCCGGCAGCGCCTTCGGCAGTTGCGGCGCGGGGTTCCTGCGCTGCGCCTATGCCACCGGCATGGACCAGCTCAAGGAAGCCATGGAACGTATGGCCGCTTTCGTCAAGCGCCTCTGAACAAGCACTCGCCAAGAAAAGGCGAGCCCAGGCAACAAGAGAGAGGAAAGAACATGAAGGACTGCGTGACTGCGACTCGACGCGCTTTTCTGAAAACCTCCGCCGCCTCGGTCTTCGCTTTTAACATCGTCCCCCGGAACGTGCTCGGAGGGGCGGGACAAACGCCCCCCAGCGAAAAGATCACGCTCGGAGGGATCGGTATCGGCGGAGTGGGCCATTCTCAGATCAAAGCGTGCGACAAGGCCGGCTTCCAAATCGTCGCGCTCTGCGATGTGGACGACGTTCACGCCAAGAAGACGTACGATGTCTTTCCTCAAGCGCGCCGCTATCGCGATTTCCGCGATCTGCTCGCGTCCGAAGGCGAGAAGATCGACGCCATCTACTGCGGCACACCCGACCACACGCATGCCATCATCACGCTGGCCGCGCTGCGCGCCAAGAAGCATGTCTGCTGCGTCAAGCCGCTGACGCGCACCGTGGAAGAGTGCCGCGCCGTGACTTCCACTGCCAAACAGGCGGGAGTCGCCACACAGGTCACCACGCGGCCAAACACCAACGAAGAGGGATGCCGCACCACCGAACTCATTGCGGCGGGCGCAATCGGGGCCGTGCGCGAAGTCCACGTGTGGTCCTTCCGCCCCGTCTGGCCTCAAGGCATGCCCGGGCGCCCCGCGGGAGAAGACCCCGTGCCCGGCACGCTCGATTGGAAACTGTGGATCGGACCCGCGCCCATGCGGCCTTTCAAGGACGTTTGGCCCGAGGGCAACCCCATCCCCGATATGCCGCCGAAAAATTGGGGCGGTCGTAAAGTGTACCACCCGTTCAATTTCCGCGGGTGGTGGGATTTCGGCTCCGGTGCGCTCGGCGATATGGGCTGCCACTACCTGAACACGCCCTACCGTGCGTTGAAACTCGGCTACCCCACCCATGTTTCAGCCTCTACGTCGAAACGGTTTGACGAATCTTTCCCGCTGTCCTCCATCGTGACGTACGATTATCCCGAGCGTGGAGAGATGCCTCCGGTACGTGTCGTGTGGTACGACGGAGGTCTGCGCCCGCCGCGCCCCAAGGAGCTGGGCTCCGCTGACCTGCCGGACGAGGGCGTCCTCTACATCGGCGACAAGGGCAAGATGGTATTCGAAAAGATCATTGACCCCGCGCTTGCGGAAAAGGCGGCCTCGGTTCCCAAAACCCTGCCGCGGCGCGAAGGAACCTGGGTTGAATGGCTCGCCGCCTGCAAGGGCGGCGAGCGTGCAGGATGCGATTTCGAATGGTCCGGCCCGCTTACGGAATTCGTGCTCTTGGGCAACCTCGCCCTTCGCACCGGCAAGCAGCTCAATTATGATGCTGCCGCCATGCGGATCACCAACGTCCCCGAAGCCGATGCCCTGTTACGCCAGCCGTACCATAACGGCTGGACGCTTGCCTAATGTGGGCTGCGCCCACAACCTCGCGTATTCAGAAGTCAGGAGTCAGAATTCAGAATAGAATGCGTCAACCGAGTCGCCTTTGTCGATCATCCCATTCTGGCTCCTGAAAACTACCCAAACAACTCGTTTTTTATTGCCGCTGTTGGTTTGCAAGACTCTCCTATCACCCGATAAAGGAACCTGATGATGAAGACTTCGCATCTTTTCGCATATGCCATCTCCGGTTGTGCCGCGCTCACGTTGTGCGCGCAAGACCCCACGCCTTATGGGGCGGTGCCAAGCGAGCGACAGTTGCGCTGGCATGAGACCGAAACCTTCTCACTCATCCATTACGGCCTGAACACGTATACCGACCGCGAATGGGGATACGGCGAAGAGAATCCAACTCTTTTCAATCCCCCCCAGCTCGATGCGGGTCAAGTGATCACCGCGCTGAAACGCGGCGGCATGAAGGGCGTGATCCTTGTGGCCAAGCACCACGACGGTTTCTGCCTCTGGCCCACTAAAGCCACAAGTCACAATATTACGAAATCGCCATGGCGCGGCGGCAAGGGTGATCTCGTTCGCGAATATGCGGATGCCGCGAAAAAGCACGGCCTGCGTTTCGGCGTCTACTGTTCACCGTGGGACCGCAACAGCGCAGCGTACGGGACGACGAACTACTTGCCGATCTACCAGGCCCAGCTCCGTGAACTGCTCACCCAGTATGGCACGCTCTTCGAGGTTTGGTTCGACGGTGCCAACGGCGGCGACGGCTACTACGGCGGCTCCCGCGAAAAGCGCAAAATCGACAGCAGCACGTACTATGACTGGCCCAACACCTGGGGTCTCGTGCGTACGCTTCAGCCCTCGGCCTGCATCTTTGGGGACGTCGGTCCGGATTGCCGCTGGGTCGGCAATGAGAAGGGCTATGCGGCCGCTGATTCCTGGGCGACCTTCACGCCCAAGGGCAAGACCGATCCCGCACGGCCTTCTAACGGTGACACGATGAACCACCTGGAAGGACCGGCCGGACACCGCGACGGAGCGACATGGATTCCCGCCGAGTGCGACGTGCCCCTGCGCAAAGGTTGGTTCTGGCACCCGAATGAAGACGCGACCGTTCGCACCCCTGCCCAGCTTATGGATATCTACTTCAACAGCGTCGGAAAAGGCGGGTGCATGAACCTCGGCGTCGCGCCGAACCGCGACGGGCTGGTCTGCGCAGCCGACATCCAGTCGCTGGACGCGTTCGGCGGACTCCTGCGCACGCTTTTCGCTTCAAATCTCGCCAACGGCGCCGTAGCCTCGGCGGATCACGTGCGCTCCGTGAAAACAGAGCCCGGCAAACCGTCTCCTTTCGCTCCCGCCAACGTGCTCGATAACGACCGCTATACCTATTGGGCCACGGAAGACGGCGTGACCAACGCCACCCTCACGCTGACCCTTCCATCGGTCGTTGAATTCAATGTCGTGCGCCTGCGCGAGAACATTAAGCTCGGCCATCGCGTGGACGGTTTCGCCGTGGAGGTCTGGCAAAACGGCAATTGGAGCGAATACGCCAAAGGCCGGAGTATCGGCGCCTGCCGCCTGATCCGCGGTGAAAAAGTCAAGAGCGACCGCGTACGCCTGCATGTTACCAGCGCCGCCTGTCCCTGCATCAGCGATTTTAGTCTCTTTACCATGCCTGCCGCTCTGGGACAATAGGCCGCCCGAATGCGGAAACTTGCGACGCATCCGTTCGAAGAGATGAGCGCAAAACTATTAAAATCGGCCCTATGCGGTTCCCTGTTTTTATTTGCGCACCATCAGGGATTAGGCTAACATGTGGACTTTCAATTACGGATTTGGAGCGTCGGAAAACCATGCGAGAGCGTATGATATCCGGCCAAACACCCAAGGAGAACATCATGGCTTATCAAATTACAGACAAATGTGTGGCCTGCGGCCTCTGCAAAGACGCCTGCCCGGTCGAAGCGATCAGCGAGGGCGAGCCCATCTATGCGATCGATGCCGACAAGTGCATTGACTGCGGTGCGTGCGCCGGCGAATGCCCGAACGAGGCAATCATCGCGGGCTGATTAGATCCCCTTATAAATAGGGCGGCAGGGTCTTCCTGTCGCCCTTTTTTATTGTCGTTTCCATCTTGAACAGCCGTTGCGTTCCCTTTAAGATACTCCTATTGTTAAACGTTCGAACTTGGGTGTTTTCAAACTATGCGCTACGCCATTGTTTCGGATATTCACGCCAATCTGGCGGCGTGGCAGACCGTTTTGCACGACATCGCCGATCTGAAAGCAGACAAGATCATTTGCCTCGGCGATGTGGTCGGATATGGCCCCCAGCCGATCGAAGTGCTCGAATCCGTGTACCGAGTTGTGAACGTCACCCTGCTGGGCAACCATGACGCCGCCGTTTGCGGCAAGTTGTCGAGCGAGACCTTCTCGCCGCGTGCCGCAGCGGCGGTATCCCGCCATCGGGAACTGCTCGCGCCGGCTGCGCTCGAATGGCTCAGCCAACTTCCTCTCACACATTCCGAATCCTGCTTCCGCTGCGCCCACAGTGATTTCGCGAACCCCTCCGCTTTCCGTTACATCATCGAACTCAACGACGCGATCCCCTCCTGGCAAGCCACAACCGAGCAATTGCTCTTTGTCGGCCACTCACACCTGCCGGGTATTTATGTCATCGGCGCCAGCGGTGTCGCCCATTTTGTCACGCCCCGCGACTTTGAGTTGGAAAAAGGCAAACGTTACATTATTAATCCCGGCAGCGTCGGATACCCTCGCGTAGGCGACTGCCGCTCCTCCTACTGTTTTTTTGATTCCACCGCCCGATCCATCACCTTCCGCCAGCTTCCGTTCGATAGTGCGGGGTACCTCCTGGCGATGCAGGGGGCGGGGTTGGGCGACGACCCCTGGATCGAGCAGAAAGTGCAGCAGCAACACCTGCCGACCTTGCGCGAAAGCCCCGTTTTCGCAAAGCGTCCCCCAGAAACCCCAGCCATCTCCCAGCAGCCAGTCGCTGATACGCCGCCGCCCCACGACTTACGCGTGACCTCTCGTCTACGCACACGCTCATTCGCAGCCCTCGCCGTTTGCGCCATCCTTGCCGTCGGTGTGGCCGCCTTCAATGCCCGGCGCCCCGTAACCCACAAGCCCACCCACACCGCCACCGTGTCGGACTCAGACTCGAACGCGTCTCAGTCGCTCTCGGCTGAAACGCGAACACCGCCCGACAAGCCCGCCGTCCGCGGAACGGGAACAAGCGGAGGGGTAACGCAAACGCCGAACACTAAAGAAACAGGAAAGAACCTGCTGCCACTCCTCCCGGAGTCCCTGAATCCTGACGGAAGTTTGAAGGATTGGCAAACCACGCTTGAAGACCGTACCCTGCAGACCTTCAGCATTGGGTTGCGCGATGCCGCAAGCACGCTCTGTATCCATCATGCCAATACCCGCAAAGCCATCCTTGAATCGCCCCTTATCGAGCTCAGCGGCTCCGGCATTCGCGACTTACGCCTGCGAGCAAGGGTTCGCAAGCCCGAACCGTTTTCGGGGACCGTGTTGTATCAAGTCATCATGTACACGCCGGACCAAGACGGCAAACCCAAACAGAGCCGTGTCAAAGATTTTGAGATGCTGACTTCTAAGCGGAAGCTGTCACCTCCGGGTGCAGACCGAGATGTCAAAATCCCGCTTGTTCGGAGCGTCACGCATGCGCGTTTGCGCATCGAAGCCTCGTTCGAAGGCACCCTCGAGATCGAACAGCCGTTTCTATTGAATGATCCGGAAGGAGCCCCCAAATGATCAAAACCGTCTGCGAAGAGGTTTGGGCCTTCGATTGCGAATGGGTGCCGGATTTACAGGCCGGTCGTCTGCTCTACCAGTTACCCGACGACTTGCCGTCGCAAGAAGTGCTACGCATCATGTGGGAACAGGGCGGTGCTACTGAAGAAAACCCGACTCCTTTCCTGCGCACACTCCTCTGCCGCGTGGTTTCGGTTGCCATGGTCATTCGCCGCACGTTCAAAAACGGCGAGGTGCGGCTTTACCTTCAGGCCCTACCCGAAAACCCAGACGACCCTGCGCAGGACGAGCCTTACATCCTCAAGCGTTTCCTGCTCGACGGGCTATCCGCGCGGAACCCGCAACTCGTAGGGTTCAACTCACGCAACTCTGACCTGCGCATCCTCACCCAGCGGGCCATCATCAACGGTCTGCCCCAACAACACCTCTGCGCAAGGCTCTCGGCCAAACCGTGGGAGAGCCAAGACATCGATCTCATGGAACTAATCAGCGGCTTCGGCAAGACGTACTCGGTCTCGCTAAACGAAATCGCCACGCTTTCGGGAATTCCCGGAAAACTTGACACCACAGGTGAAGATGTGTGCGGGCTCTGGTACAGCGGCCACCGTAGAAAGATCGTTCAATACAACTGCTTCGACGCGCTCACCACCTACCTGTTGTGGTTGCGCATGGCCTTCGTCTCAGGCTGCTTCAACGCAAATGACTACATCATTGAACAGCAGCGCGTCAGAAGCCTGCTCGAAGAGCGCCTTCAAAACCCGGAAAACGCCTTCCTGAACGTTTATCTCGAAGCCTGGCGCAACCTTAAAGAGCGCACCGATCAGATCGGCGACGGCGTCTTTCCTCCTGACGATCAGTGAACACCGCGTGAGCTTTTCGCATAGAAATCGATAAGATACTTTATTTCCGGCAGGTCAGCCACCTCGTATTTGACACGCTCCAGAGCTTGCGTGCGATTCAACCCCTCGCGGTAAATAAGCTTATACGCCTCTTTCAGCGCGGATCGAACCTCGGCCGAGAATCCGTGTCTCTGCAACCCCACAATATTCGGCCCCACCACGCGGGCATCCGGACCGGAAGCGTCAACAATCATATAGGGAGGACAGTCTTGGCGGACTTTGGAAGCACCGCCAACCATGGCATACTTTCCAACACGGCAAAACTGGTGGATTCCTGCCATTCCGCCGATGACAGCAAATTCCTCAAGGGTCACCTCGCCCGCGAGCGTCGCCACATTCGACATGATCACATCGTTCCCGACCACGCACCCGTGCGCGATATGGCAATAAGCCATGACCAAGCAACGGCTGCCGACACGGGTCACTTCGCCCGGTTTGGTCCCAAGATGCACGGTCGAGAACTCACGCAACACCGTCTCATCGCCCACCTCAACATAGGTGATGTCGCCAGCCTGATACTTGAGATCTTGCGTCTTCATGCCGACACAGGCGAACGGGAAGATTTCACACCTATTCCCGATCGTTGTATGCCCGCTCAGATAAGCGTGTGCCTGAACCACGGTTCCCTCGCCGATCTTGACATCCGGCCCGACAATCGCATACGGCCCGACTTCGACATCGGTTGCCAGTTGCGCCTTTGCATCAACAATTGCTGTGGAATGAATCGTCGCCATGCTCAATCTCCTTGTTTCACATCACTAAAGATTCTTCGGTATCAGATAGCACGCAAACGCACCGCACGCAGCCACTGAAAGCCAGATCAGGACATACGGGTGAGCCCAGTCATACTTGTCTAACGAACGAAACAGGATCACGCACAGATAATAAGCCATTGCAACCACAAGACTGATCGCCATGCCGATCGTTGATTCTTTTCTGTGAGCGCGAATGCCCAGCGGCGCACCGATCAACACAAAACAGATTGCGGCAAACGCATACACGAAGCGGAGTTGATACTCGGTACGGTAAACGCTGAGCAACCTACGCTGCGCCGAGCGAGGCAATTTCTTCTCATTTAAACGGACGTCACTGATCGCCTTTGTCAGCTCGTAAAACCTGAAATCTTTTTCTTTGCGAGGATACCCGCGCCGCTTCAGCGCGCCGGGAATCACATGCTGGAACCGGTCAGCAGCCGCCACACCGGGCCGGTCAACCTCGATCGGATCCACACGCACCTTGTACATATCCAACACAATGTCAGCGCCGTTTGTAGACACCAAGGCCTTCTCCGCGCGGATCTCGCGCGTAACCCCCTTCCGGCTGTAGTCGAACACCATCAGGTCGTGCAGCCAGTTGCCCTCTTTCTTATCGAAGAAGATCTTGAGATTGGGGAAGTCGTCGATCATCCGGCCCGGTTCGAGCAATTCGAGCCCCACATCCACGCTGACGAGCGAATGCAAATTACGCCGGACTTCATGACTCCGCGGCACGACTTCGTTGTTGATATAGAATCCGAGAAAAGTGCATGCGACACCCACCAGAAGCGGCCACTTCATGATATGCAGCAGGTTCACCCCGCACGCCCGCATCGCCGCGATCTCGCTGTCCGCTGAGAGCCTGCTGAAGACAAGCAACGCGCTGACCAACAGCGCGATCGGCACTGTGAGCGTCAGCGTCTCGGGCAACCCCACCAGCAAGAAAAGCCCGACCGCCCGCAACGGCAGTCCTTCAATCAGCAGCCGCGTAATCCGCACTAAAAGGCCGATCGTCAAGACAAACGACAAAACCACCCAAGCGAGAGAAAACGCAGCTAAGAATGATTGTAAGACATATCGCTCGATGATCTTCATGCGTTTTCCTATGACAATAAGGCCGCAAAGAAACGTAGTTTCTTTGCGGCCTTTTGTCAACGATCAATTGATGGCGCTGAACCTGAATTACGGATTCACGTACTTGATCTTGTCTGCATTCGTTCCAGCTCCGCGAACGTAGATTTCAACGCGACGGTTCTCCGGATTGCCATTGACCAGATCCGGCTGCACTTTCGGGCGGCTGAATCCGTATCCTGTGGACGTCAAACTGGCGGCAGGAACACCCTTCCCGACCATGTAGGACTGGACGGCTTGCGCACGGCGCTCTGAGAGATCCTGATTGTATTTCTCGCTGGAACGGGTCCGGCGGTCAGCATGACCCTCGATTACCGCAGTCGCCTTCGGATTGCGTTGCAGCACACGGACGACCTGATCAATGTCTTTGAAGAACTCCGGCTTGATCACCGTCGTGTCATAATCGAACTGAATGTAGACCTCGAACAGCATCAGATCATCTGAGGGGTCAAGCGGATTGGTATGATCCTCGATCACTTCATGACCGTCCGCCACGCCACCCTTATCGGTATCGCGATCCAGAGGATTGGTCTTATAGGTGAGCACTTCCTCTCCGTCTTTCAATCCGTCAAAGTCGGTATCCGGATTCAGCGGATTGGTCTTGTACACCTTCACCTCGTCGCCATCCGTCAAGCCGTCGCCGTCCGTATCCTTGTTGAACGGATCGGTTCCCAACTTTGCTTCCTCTTCATCCGTCAGACCGTCACCATCGGAATCTTTGGGCGCTCCGGGCAAGGCGGCGACGCTGGCTCCGGCCCCAGTCGCGGCGGCAGCACCGCCGAACCGGTAAGCGACACCCGCATCCGCCGTGTAGATAAACTCATTTTCATCCTGCAACGCCATGAACGCGCGGCCATCCGCCCGAAGGGACCAGCGATCATTCAGATGATACATCATGCCCGCACCAACGCGAGGTCCACCAACGCAAAATTCCTCTCCATCGGCAAAAATGCGGTCTTCACCATCGGTTGTACGGTAAAAGCCGAAGCCTGCCGCCAAATAAGGATCAACCCGGTTGAAACGGTTGAAGTGATAGAGTCCGTCCAAGAAGACTCCGCCGATACTTTGCCCATCAATCTCGTTACCGCTGCCCAATAACGAACCATCACCGCAGGGAGAACAGCCCCCATCGCCCCCCCTGCCGTCATCACGTCCATCGCGCCCGTTACTGGTGATGTTGGGTGCCCAAGACACACCCGTCTCCGCCGACCAGTGTTCAGAGATGTCATAACCTAAACGCAACACCATGTTCAGTCCTTCATCCGTCTTCTGATTACCCTCGAAGAACATCATTCCTACGCCGGGACTCACATACCAACGAGGAGCATCGGCCAACTCGTCAGAAAACGCAACCCATGGTGCCGTGCAACCAGCCAACAAACCCATCAATAAAACCGCTTTGTTCATAACACGTACTCCTTATAAGATTCGGAATGGACATAGTTTACTAGGTTCGGGATAGAACTGCAATACGAAATTTAAAAGATTACATTTTTTTAAAAAACACGGCCCGCCACGTCCCCCGACGTGACGGGCCCGAATACTTTCGGATACACCTGAAGGGCAACATGCGTTGCCCAGTATGCACCCCAACTGTCCGATCCTGGCGTTTCTTGACGCAAACTGATAAGTTAAGCTCGCGTTTGATGTCTTTCCGGCCTAAATGCTTTCAAAGACTGAAAAATAAAACGCAAAAGCCATGCCAAAGCCGTTTTACAGCTTCCAAATCTTCTCCGCCGGCATTTTTCCGGACGGAAAAGCACACACCCGCCGTTCGCCCGCAGACAAGGTTACAGTCTCCTTAGACAAAGCAAGAATCATTGAACCAACACCCCGGCTCCGAACCACATTCGCAACCAGCAACGCCTTTTCGAACCCGTCACCGCGCCGGAAATTCCAGACCTCATCCGGCTGCGACAACCGCTCCGGTCCACCGTAGATCGATTCGTCCGGCCACGCGGCAACGAGTGCTACAAACGCCTCTTCGGAGAAGCCTTTCGCGCCCATCACACTCACCGGGTTCCGTTCCAAAGCAGCCCGTGCGAAGGGCGCGTACGGCGTGCGAGTCAAGTCGCGGAAAGCGTAAAAGGCCAAGTCCGCCGTCACGTTCCTTCCCCGCAAAGCCTCGACCTGCACGATCACGTCATCCCGCGTCATCTCCGGCGTCAGGCTGACCTGCGGCTGGCTCACGTCGAACGTCACACCCTCCGTTGACGGCAGACGCGGCTCCGTGTGACAGAAGCGCGCCAGTTGAGCCACCATATCTGACGCACTCATGCAGGTATCGCCGATCTTCACCTTCAGCGCCTGCAAGTCCTCAGGATTGTCAAGATCGACCGAACGTTCCCTCACGAAAGCCTCGATGTCGTTCAACACGATCTTACAGGGACAACACGATGCAGCAAAGGTTTCCATCGGGATCATAGCCAGCAGTTTGTCGCGCGTCGCGTCGGTCACCTTATATGCACTCTCCTGCTCGAAACTGAAGGCCTGCTCCAGGGCGAGGTAGCGGTTGACGCCGTGAATTGGCCAGCGCAGGACAAAACACTGCCTGCAGCGCGGATTTTGTCTCAAAAAGTTGCCTAGTATCTCCGGCGTCAGGGGCGTCTTAAGATAGTCGCGTAACTTCCCGGCGAAGAACGCATATGCTTTCGGCTCAAGGGTCGCCCGACGGTAAAGCGTGTGTATCCAGCCGGTCGGGTGGGAGACGATCGTCACCCGCTCGTTCTCCAAGGCCCGCCGGGCTTGCCCGGAAATCTGCGTGCCGTTAAACCACATCGTTTTGGTCACCAACCGACGGTTGTTGATCAGCACGCCGTCTTCCACATCTACAAAATTCTGCGAGTGTAGCGGCGTAGCCATCAGAAACACCTTCTCCAGGGGGATTCCAGCGACCACAAAAAGCGCCGCCGCGTAAAGCGCGGCAAGCGATACACACTCCCCCGCACCCGTTTCAAATCCCTCCCTGAACCGAAACGCATCCATGGCTTCCACCGTCTCGGTTTTCCAGTACGGAATCACGTCGGACGCATACTTGTCTAAGCCGAAGTGCGTGCGGATGTCAATGTCGAAGTAGTAGGTGTCGCCCTCGTAGCCGAACAGCGCATTGGACTGAGCAATGACCTCCGGCGCCAAAAAACCGGAGAACCGAGCCAACTCGCGTTTCTGATCCGTAAGCCCCCACGTCTCCAAATCGAGGTTGAAGACGTAATGGTCCATGATGTACTGCTTCAGCCGCTGCAAGCGGCGGTAGGGCTTCATCTTGCGTATGCCCTTGAACCACGGGTCCTCCCGCCACTGCCAGAGCCGCGGGGACATGATGTTCGCCAGCACCAGGCTGTACATCAGTTCCGGAAAAATGAAGATCTCCAT
>JAEAMG010001227.1_pt1 | contig 20900 bp, 14 predicted proteins | sample 8958741 | NCBI WGS metagenome assembly JAEAMG01 (sample SAMN16933256, study PRJNA681125) | bioreactor sludge metagenome | isolation source: anaerobic bioreactor treating anionic surfactant - SDBS | place: India: Bengaluru | collected 2019-02-28 | reverse complement strand
ATAAATAAAAATAAAAACCGACAAAATTCAAGTTTTGTCGGTCAGTAGTGATTTTAAATGCCGTAGCCCGCTGAAATTTTTTAGCATTGATATCCGTTTTATGTACAATCCGAATCAGAAAGGCCGCTTGCAGATATTCAATGTATTTACGCAGCGTGTCTTTTTTTACGCCCGACATTTTCGACAGATTATCGTACGAAAACTCACTGCCTGAATGATATGCTATTACCGTAAAGAGGAAATTCAACTCCTGCACATCGGTAATACCATAAAGGCTGGGCAAATCGCGCAACAGCACCTTATCCACAATATCGCTACGTATAAACTGTCCGGGATTAGCCTGTATTTTTTCAGAGAATACCACCTCGGGATACCCGCCAAAATTAATGTATTGTATAAAATGTTCGTTCAGCGTACGAATGTCAATGGTATCGAAACTTTCCAGCTCTTCGCCCAACCATTGTATAGTGGTGGGAATCATCAATCCATTCAGATTCTTTAAGTGTATGTACTCGTTGAATGTGAGTGGAGGCAAATTGAAATCGGTAAATCGTCCGGCGCCGCTTTCCTGACTTTTCTTTTTCAAAGCCGCCGCTGCCGAACCCGAACCTACAAATTTGGAGTAAAGAAAAGTATCAATCACCGATTTCAGGTGTATTTCCCAATCTTTCAGGTATTGTATTTCATCATAGAACACAAAAAAAACTTTCAGTTCATCGGCTTTCCCTACTGCCTGACGTGCCAATGCAAACAATTCTTCTAACGAAATGCGGTTGTAAATGGGTGTTTCAATAGAGGATCCTGCATCTGGTCTAAGCGTTCTTTAGCCACTTGCGCAATCCACAGCTTAAATGGTTCTGCTTTGGGCGACGGAATGGATTGAATTAAGCGGAAAAGTTGGTCGGTAGTTACCACATCCGATTTATACTTTTTGCCATCAGCAGCGAGTAATTTCAGTTGTCCGATTTTTTCGGACAACTCACTTCCTTCTTTTTGTAACTTTTTCTTTAAGTCATTCCAATACTTACGTGGACGGTCGGTATCTGTCAATACTTCCACCACATCGATAACCGAGAAATACCATTCTTCGGTATCGTCGTCCCATACGGTGCGGACTTTCTTTTCTTCGAATAAGTGAATTTTGTTTTTCATATTATAGTTTATTTGAAATAAGATTATATATGGCTCAAAAACAAAGAATTAAGACATAAACACAAAATCACAAAGACGCGATAAATAAATACATTATCTCAATACTGATTTAAAATTAAAGACACAAAGGATAAAACATAAATGTTTTATTTATAGCAGAATAACAAAATTATTACAAATAATAATGTTTGAGTGGCCCATTTCCTGAAATCCGTTGCCTGAGCCGAATTTACACGATAACCAACTGCATTTACACCAAACAATTCAGCCATGGCCTTTTAGGTAAGCCAAAAAGTACCATCCTGAAAAAAAAACACTTACTTTGGCTTTCTTATCAGTGGTACTGAACAACAATATATTTTTTGTTTGCATATCTTTTAGTTCTCCAATTATACAATCGAATTCGTCTTAACTTTTTGGGACACAAGCGCGTTCCGCGCAATTTTGCTTTATCATTACCCTTTTCTCATAACTGCCTTATTATAAAGCATTATCCCTCCTGTTCAAACGCTATCCTCGGCTCACTCAAAACACTCAAGTAATAGGATAAATATAATGTCGTATTTTGAACGCTAAGTCGCTAAGACACAAAGCCACAAAGTTTAAATATTCATTGTGACTTTGTCCTTTGCGTTCAAAATTATTAGTTAATTAGAATTATGCGACATATAATTATTCCAACTACTTACATCTACTTTTGTGTCGTAGAATATGGATTCATATTTTTCCATCCAGCTTTTAATATAATTATTTCAATTGAATACTCATCCTTTCTGCAAATACGGTTCAGTAAATATTTTGATTTATTGCAGGAGATTTTGATTAATACGGGTACATTCTGCAATTTTTTACCCACATTTTAAATATCATGGGTACATTTTGCGTTTTTTTACCGACGTTTTAAATGTCATGGGGAATTTATTCCACTTTTAGACTGCTGACATTTGCCAATAGTACAAATAATTCATTGTTTAAGAAATAGATTTCTTTCCCTAACTTAATTTCACTCGGGAATCCGGCATCGCACAAAAAATGCTGAAATTCTCTTATTGCCAACCGTGCGCAAGGGCGTAGTTTTCGGCAAATAATATAGCTTCTTCCAGTGTAAAACCATCACCTACAGGATCTAACTCCTCATCATCCAACATACGGTAAATCATCTCATCTTCATCCCCATCCATATAATCATATTCCACCACATGCAAACCGTTTTTGCGATATAATTCGGCACTCGTTTCAGTTTCTTTATCTAAGAAAACAGGCAACTTGAAATAAAAATTAATGGAAAGTATTAATTCTTCGGAAGGCCATAGCGATTGAAAGTATTTAATGGATTATTTTATTATGAAAATTTCTTGTTCTAATCCTTTTTTCAATTCATGGATTAACGATATCAAATAATTTAATTTAAGCTCATTTATTGTGCTTCTATCTATATTGTCCTTTTGGTTATCATACAATTTCCTGTTACCATATCGCTCCAACATTTCTTTTGTATTATCTGGAACAAAATAGTTGGCCTTATTTCCAAGATATTTCTTATACTCATTTTGATAAATTCCAATCCCGGCTAAATCCATATCGCCAAAATGTAAATAATGATTTGGAATAGATTGCAACCATTTTATAAGATCTTTATTCTGATTCTGTGGATAACGAGACACAAACAAAGGCTTAATTCCTTCAAATAAATACTTCTGCTTATCAATATATCTAAAATTTTCAGGATTTTCGACTCCAACAATAGTTATGTCATCAGAAACTGAAAACTGTTCGAAATCGTAAATAAACTGAAAACATCCTTCTTTCGGATTAATCAGGAATAGTTCATTATTCAGCCTTGCTTGTATTGGAAAATAGGAGTTTACTAGAAAGCCTTTAAAAGTACGAACTTTTTTTAGTTTTGAATCAGACGAAATTTCCACTAAATCACTCCTTAAAGTATCTTCTTGTTTGTGTACCCAAATATAGTCGTGCAAACTATTGATTCCAAAATGATTGCTCAAATAATCATTCAGCCTTTCAGGTGATCGAAGAAAAATATTTTTTTTACTTCTACCCTGAATTTGCTGCTCCAAAATACCATTTTCAAGCATAGTGATTATTACAGTATGCCTCAGCTTACTATAGGGTACTTTTTCTCCGTTTTGTAGCAAAATTAGTTTTTCTGCTATACCAATTGGTAAATTCATTCTTCAGCGTGTTGAGTAATTAACAAGTTAACACGTGTCATGCTTTCTGTATCCTTGTTTAGCTTATAAATATGTGAGAACGCTAAGGCATCGTTTTCAATTGGAGATCCGTTTATAAGCAAAATATTCCGATCATTTGCAAATTTCAGAATACCGCGCACATTAGTTGGGTGTAGCTTGCCAATTTCATCCATCATACAATGTAAGCGAAAATCTTTGAATCGCTTTGAAACACTTTCTTTAAAAACATTGAGTAACATAATATTCAACATTGCCTTAACTAAAGTATCTGTTCCTTCTGAACCAACATTTGACAATTTTTCTACCCATCCAGTATCGTTTTGATTTTCTTCAATTCTGAATTTCAGCTCAAAAGAGTCAGACAAAGAAATAAAATCACGTTTGCCATCATTTATTTTCTTTACAAACTGTTTAAGTAAATCAACAGCCTCTTTGTTTTTCTTCTCCTGGTTGCCTGAAGAGAATAAGTTGGGCTCTCCAAATTCCAACGAGTTTTCATCGTTGAATTTCTTTATCATCAATAGTAATTGAACAATTTCATTTTTACTATCCTCAACTTTCAATTCAATTTTCTTGATAACACCTGCACCTATCAATTCTCTTTCGACAAAGTCATTATTGATCTTGGTGATAATTTTCTGAATTTCTCCTGATTGTGCCAACAGATTTCCGGTTTCCGTTCCGATAGTGGAAACGATAAATGCAAAACGTTCACTTACCTCCTTTTCAATGCGTTCAATCTTCCGTTCCTCTATAAAATCGGATAGCATTTCGGCAAAAGCGAGAAAAGCGCTTTCATTTGGAATAACTTTTTTGAATTTGAAAATGTTGTTTTCACTGAATTTCCCAAGAAAATCGGTTGCCGTATTCCGCAATTCTTCTTTGCGGTTGTGTAATTTCTCGTAATAAATGGATTTAACCTCATCGATTAAGGTTTTAATCCGCTTTTCGGTGGATAAATTCAGATTTAGAGTTCCGAAATATTCAGTAATGGATTTGAAACATTCGGTATTTTGAAACTCGGCAAACAGCTTTACATCTTCTTGTATACGCCTCAACTGGCTGTCTAACTCTTGAACAATTAATTGAAATGCAGAGATTTCGTTTGATATTTCGGTGTTTTGCTTTTCGTATTTTGAACTCTCCAATTCCAATTGTCTGTCGAGTTGCTGTTTTTGCTGTTTGAAGTCGTTGATCTTATCTAAATATTGCTCTTTGTCGTACCGATAGCGCTCAACAAGGGTACGGTTACTTTCTATAAAACCTAGTTTTGCCTCAATGTCTTTGAGCTTTGAATCTATTTCGTTCAGCCGTTTGGTGTCGGCTCCTTTATCTGAAAGTTCTTTGTTTTTACGGTTCTGTATTTCAGCTTTTTGTATGTCAACTTCAGTTTTTTTAGACTTTATGGCAGCCTCAATCTCAATCAGTACCTTGTCTTTGGATTCTTTTTCAGCTTCAATAATTTTATCACGTTCTTTTTCTCTGGCTTTAATGGCTTTGGTGCTATCTTCTTCTGCAGTGCTAACCTTCTGTTCTGCTACCTTTGCGTTTTCTGTTGCTTCCGCAATGTTTGCATCCAATGCTTCTAACTTACTGGTTCGTTCAGTTTGTGCCTTTGCTTTTAGTTCGTTCAGTTTTATGGACGTTTCTGATTGTTTGTTTTTTGACTGCTCTAAGTTGTAATCAATTTCCCTTATAATATCCTTTTGTTCCCGAATTTTTGGTTGGTATTTCTTTTTTAGCTTCTCTTTATCCCCTTCCAACTGCTGAGATAAATCCAAGATTGATTGCTTCAAAACTTGAACTTGTCCACTTAAATTCTTTTTCTCTAATTCGTAATCGGCAACCGTTTTCACTGTCTTGTTTGCCTCACTCAAATCAATTTCAATACCATAAAAGTTTTCCGATTTCTCCGTCAAGCGTGGATTTAAAGACGTACTGAAAAGCACATCTTTTTCATCAATCACTTTCCCTATTGTTTTATCCCAATCGGGGTAGTTTTCGTTCAACCAACCATAAAATGAATCTTTACTATTGTTGATATAGGACTCAATATTGGTGATTTTATTATTAATTTCAGTGATTTGAATCTCAATTTTGTCTTTGTCTCGATCAAAATTTTTCTGCAAGTTTTGCTCATCAAGCTCCCATTGTTTTTGAATAGTTTCTATTTGTCTGGTAGCATTGTTTTTATCAATTGGTAATTGCTTGATTTTATTCAGAATGGCTTGCAGTTCCTGTTCCAACCTTAGAATTTCTTCCTCAAAAAATCGAGTATGTTTAATACGTTCTTTATTGATTTTCAGAGTAATTGTATTCTGCTTTTTGCCTTCCCAATCAGCACGCAAATGGTCAATTGCTTGTTTATGTTCCTCACGAAGATCCGCTATTTTTTTGCTGAACTCTTTGGCCATTTTATCTTTAAAGGCAAGAAAATCAGCATTCACCCTGTTTTTCTCCGCATTTTTACCATTCGAGAAATCTTTGAACTGGTTTTCCAATGTGTTGAGTAATGCCTGAAATTTCACTTCCAAATCCAGAAACTGAGCTGTAAGAAGATTCTTTTCATCAACCAAATTGCCTTGTTCCCGCTCAAAATCAGGTTTCTGTTCAACTGTTTCCAGAATCTGAGTGATATTTTTTTGCGTATATTCTTCGTTTAGCTCCCTCGCTTTTTTCAGGTTTTCTTGCTGAACACGAATATCTCCGTTGATTTTGGTTACCTTTTCGACAAAAAGTTCCTTAGCTCTCTTTTGCTTTTGAATAAATACGTCTGTTTTCTCTTTCTGGGTTTTCAACCTCTCTGAAACAATAGGTTCGTCTTGTTCATTTTTATTAACCGCCCAAGCCAATTCCTTTGCAATTTGAATCTTTTCACGTTCCAAGTGACGAATCGCAATATATAGTTTTGCAATACTCTCGGCCTGCGAAGTGGTAGAAGGCATTTTGAATTTACGAATATCAGTCAATTGCGTTTCAAAGTCGTTTAAATGATGGGCATACTGGTTTAAATCTATCCTCACATCATTATCTAAAGACAGAATTATTGTCTGCTTGATAAACTCCGCTTCCATTTTAGAGTTTAGAAAAACATTTTGTATTGTTTTTGGAACTTGCTGATAATCTTTGCTTTCAAGAATAGAATATCTCCGGTATTCGTGCTTTTTATCGGCATTATTCCCATAGATTATATCGCGATACTCTTTGTATTCATCAATTTTGCGTTTGCTGTAAAACACTTTATTAGCATCTAGTTTTGCTGCTATTTCGTCCCAACTGTCAGGAACATTACCATTTGCATTTACAAAGTAATGCTGCTTGTATTCTCCATTGAAAAAACGGAAGCATACCTTATGCTGCGATTTATACGAAACGACACAAAACTTGCCGTCTTCTCGAACTACCTCGTAAATGATATACGAATTGCTATGTTTGAAATAATAGTCAACATACGAATCCTTCTGTTTCGGAATGCCAAGCCCCAAACTATCAGCATTATAAAAAAACAAAACAGAGCGTAGCAAGGTACTTTTCCCAACACCTTGCGTACCAATAAAATGCACATTACCATTGAGGTTAACCTCGGCATATTTTATTTGCGCACTATTGATAAATGTGATTTTATTCAGGTATCTCATTCTGCACCTCCTCTGGAATATTTATATTCGTAACCAATTCTTCTATATACTTAAATGACGATAAAATTTTGTAGGATTTCAGAATTTCGTTTTCAATTTCGGCAAATCCATCTTTACAAAGGCTGTCAGTCACTTTAGTAATCACTTCATTATATGGCGTTTTTTCGTCTAATTTGAAAACTTTTCGCAATCCATCGGCTTTACTTTTCAATACAGCATCAACTTTAATCTGAACCACGATTTCCTGCGTGGTAAAACTGTAGCCCGAAACAAAAGCATTGTCGAATGTTTTGAAAAAATCTAAAACATCAATCCATTTACAAGCGGTTTCTAATTTACGTTCCAAATCACCCTTCGATTCGTTTTTACGTGAGAAATAATAAAACTCGTCACCTTTTTCGAGCAAAAAACCAATAGCAGAAAAATAATCATAAAGTAAGTCGTACTTTTCATTGTCGTCAATTATATCATAGAGTTTGGAAATGCGTACATCCGCACTGTTTGAGCAGATAAACTGACCACTGCTCAGAATTTCAAAAATTTCACCTGTTTGCCTTGGAACGTTCATATTCTTCGTATATTATTTAGGATATACCACAGCATATTCAATATTGTTTTGTTTTAAATAGTTATCGGACAATTCCAACTCATTTTCAAACATTGAAATTATCTGACAGAACACAGTGACCCGTTCTTCAAAAGAAAGCTCTCGCACAAATTGGTAATTCATCAAAAAGCCAAACAGGTCACTCCCTGATTGTTTAAAGTCATTCCTAACCCTATGTAAATCAATATAAATTTCCTTTTCTGTTTCTAACTCCAGATCTTTTGACGTTAGGTTTGCAGCAAGCTGTTTTGTAGGATTAATCGCTGATTTGTAACGATTTCTAACTTTAATAATTAATTGGCGATTTTCATCTTTCCCCAAATTATCAATCGAAAGTTTCAACTTGTATAACGTTTTCGGCTCAAAGACTATCGCATTATTGTGTGATAGAACTTCGCGAATATTTGTTTTGTGTTTAATTTCGAATTGATCGCGCAAGTATTTGAGTTGCTTCAACTTCTCTATAAACTTGCTTTGGTACTTAATTTGATTGATATACTCAATAATTTGTTGGCGTGTTTCAATCAGATTTTGTCGAGATTCCGTCAAATCTAAAATTAACTGTGTGCGAACCTCTTTTAATCCCTCATCTGTAGCCAATTTAAAGAATGTTTCCTCCTCTTCTCGTAAAAGTCTCTCGGTTTGTTCAATAAGTGTTTGGATTGATTCTAATTTCCTCTTGTAATTTTCGAGTCTTGTAAGCTTGATTTTGTAATTCGGTTCGGTTTTGAATGCGTTATTAATATTCCGATTCAGGTCAACTATATTTCTTAATGTACTTCTCCCAATTTTTTGCAAAACCGACTTTACATTTTTCAGGTATTTAAACCTTTCAGCTTCGGAATTCGACTGTAAATAATAGATCGCATATTCTCTTACTTGCTGAATATTCTCGTTGATATAAGAGGTGTTTATCTCTTCGTTTACCTCCAAAATATCTTCAAAAAAATTCAGAAATTGATCGTCTAATTCGATATAGGCTCCATTCTGAACAATGATATTTTTACGGTGCAACAGCCTGATTACGTCCTCGTCGTTTTCCATTAACTCCACAGCATAGTCATAGCGATAAGAAGGTAATTTCCGCTTCTCAAACATTTCGGCAATCAATTTATTGCCTCTACTCATTGTGTTGAGTAATTCTTTTATGGAGTTAAATTGGCTCATAAATAATCAATTCAATAACTCTGTTTCTCTTTTATCACCCCTCTCACACCACCTCTGGGATTTTCCACATCGCCTTTGTAGCGTGGTATCAGGTGGATATGCACATGAAAAATGCTTTGTCCGGCGGCTTCGCCTACGTTAATGCCCACATTAAAACCATCGGGGTTAAAGCGTTTTTGAATCAGCTTTTTACAGCGATTTACTACCAGCCACAAAGCCCGTTGTTCGTGTATGCTTAGTTCGAAATAATCGGCCACATGGCGTTTGGGTATTATCAGTGTGTGTCCGGGGTTTACAGGATAGCTATCGAGAAATGCTACTGCTGTGGCTGTTTCGGTGATAAGTTCTTTTCCGCTTTCGAGATTGCAAAACACACATTCACTCTTTTTCTTTATTGCCTGATTGTAATGCTGGTATTCGTAAATCTCACAATTTTCGTTTGCAAATACACTTTTGTAGGGTAAGAGCACATTGCTCTGATATGTGGGTAATTTATGCACATAGTGTGTGCGGAAACCTTCGCTTTTCAAATCGCGGCGCACAGCAAAGTAAGCCTTCCCTGTGGGTTTCAGCAGTTCGGCAACCGACATAAGCACTTCGGCCTGTTCGTTGGGTTCAAGCACATTCAGCACATAATTGCAAATAATTGTGTCGAAACGTTTTTCGGGATATTCCGGTCTGTAATGGTTATCATAACCTGCTATATCGTAACCCTGTGTTTTCAGTTCGTCGGTATCGTAACCAAAACCGCAACCAAAATCCAATATTTCGCCTTTCAGCAGATGATTCTGTTTGAGCCAGCGTGTGGGAAACGACATTGAAGTGCGCTCAATAGCCGTCAGGTGTGGGTTGTTGACAATCTTTTTCATAGCTGGAATGTATTTTGCCAGTACTTAAAACCCATATTTTCGGCTATCTGTACCATTGGCGAAAATGTTTTCTGAAATACATTCAGAAAATCGTTTTCCGGTAAGTGTATCAGTTCCGGAATTGAATCGTGCAATGTGAGATAGTCCTCCAGTAACTTGTTGTTTGGATTTTTAGGGTAAAGAGCCTGTATGGCCTGTTGATGCGCACGGGCAAATGGTCGCAGATAATCGCCTAACACAGGCAGATTATTGCTTTTGGAGGAATTAATGCTTGCATCGGCTGGCAGTAAGTTCCACAATAAATTATGCGATACAAAGCTCCAGGGCACAAAATGGTCCAAATCGTAGCTTTTCTTATAAAGCTCTTTTCCGGTATAAATACATTTCATTGACCCGTTCAGGTCGATATATGCATCCCAGAAATTCCGCTGTTTTATAAGCGATTCGCGTTGAATGGGTTTTACAAGTTTAGAGGAGACATCGGGCACATTCGGATTTCGTTTCTGAAGAAAAACAGTGAGGTTCCAGAATGTAAAATCCCTTAATACAGGATAGTTATCGTTGAGATATTGTTCCCATTCGGGATTCATCTCTATGGTGTCGGCTTTGATAGCATACAGGCAGTTGTTTGTGTACGCTTGCGATAGACTTACCACTTCGTTATCGGTCGTATAGTTTATCCAGGGCGAAAGAAAGCGATAAGGAACATTCAGTGTAAACACCCGCAACAATGCTTTTACACGGGGTATATTCATACTGTCGAGCAGTTGCTTTTTGATATCAGCTTTTCGGGCATCGATTGGAATATTGAGCTCCTGTTGCAATGCGACAACCTGCTGATACAGAGAATCCGCTTTTCCGAACGACAACCGAAAATAATGAATCGGATACCAGGCTTCAGCCACCATTCCGGCAATAATTTCCCAAAAGGATATCTGGCGGCGCTGCTCTTTCACCACGATATCGAGTATCGACACAAACCAATAATACTTGTAGGTAGCTACCGTATTATTGAAAATCTGTCCGATTACCTTTCTCTCATTTGTGATTTTTTCGGCAAACAACATAAAATTATCCGGTTATAGATTTGTTTGTATTTGGTTTTATTTTTTCACATCCACAAAGCTACAAAAAATAATTTACATTTCGCCAAATCATATTAACTGTGCACCTGTACAAAAAACAGCTGATACAATTGCATGTTTCAGCAGCAGTGGGAGTGTGCGCAGCAGTGAGCGGGTCACTCAAAGTGACCCGTTCACTTGTTGTTTGTTGAGTGACGCCCTCACTTGCTACACTTTCAGCCATCAGCGACAGTCTCAGCTCCTGCTCCGGCACCGGGCCCTGTGTGCTGTAGCACTCCTGTTTTATCTATATTCAGCTCCCTTTATTTTTTTCCGTATTGTAATTTAAGCAGAGCTACCTACATTCTATATATTGCTGTATATTATTTCATTACAAAGCTTTGCTGTCGCAAATATATGCGAAATTTGCGACAGAATGCATGTACCGGCAGTGAGGGTGTCACTCAAAGTGACGCCCTCACTTGCATGGGTTTCGTTTCAGAGTTTGTCAGTGAGCGGGTCACTCAGAGTGACCCGCTCACTTGCTACATCACCCTCATTATCAATTATCAATTGTAAATTGTAAATTATCAACTATCCCCTGTCATTCCACTCCCAGCACCATGCCACCACCCACACCACGCACAGGCATAATATGGCCAAAGGCATCGGGCGCACCAAACTCAAGCACCACCGTAAGCACCAGACTGTCGGAGTCGTCGAAAATGGGGTAAGGATTCTCTGCGATAGTGAGCGGGTCACTCAAAGTGACCCGTTCACTTGTTGTTTGTTGAGTGACGCCCCCACTTGTTGCACTTTCAGCCAGCAGCAACAGGCTCAACTCCTGCTCCGGCACGGAACCCGCTGTGCTGTACCACTCCGTACTGCAGGTCCGGTAACCCTGTCCGAGTTTATCATGTACCGGTTCGTACTGCTGGTTTTGCGGATTGAGGGTCATATCGGTCACTATGCCCAGGGCAGCCGTAATGCGGAAATAGCTATAGGCTGCACGTGTGTCCTGCATATTCAACCCGAAGCTACAGGCAAAAGCAGGTATTTGCAGCACAGCTTCCTGCTTTTGGCGCACAAGGTTATAGCTGAGCGGCACCCTGAGCAGCGAAGCAAAGCGCGTTGTCCGTCCGAAGTCGAAGCCTTTCAGCAAAAACCTGTAAGCCGAAAAACGTATATCGCGCTCGCCCGCAGGATGCAGACTGTCAGTTTTCTGTATGTCCTTCGCCAGCCTGTTCAGCACTGCCGACAGATTATAATCGGCCACATGCCCCAGTCCGTAAAAGGCCATGCGTATCTGTTTACCCATTTTGGAGCATCCCCCGAACTCCTTATTCGCTTTGCGTAAACCCGCAAAAGCCGGGTCGCGTTTTATCTTTTCCTTCGTGGCTCCACCCTTGGTGCGCACAATAATACCGTCGGAGCCCTTCCGCGTGTAAAACGACAGGTTCTTGAGGTTTCCTGTAATCTGATCGAGATTTTTTACCCTTGCCATAATGTTTCTGTGTTATGGATATTTCTTTATTTGCTGTATAACAGCATATTTTTGTTTCAAATGTAGTATAATTATTTTTAAATTAGACATAAATAAGATATAAAATAGAATTTTAATGTGTTTTATATCTGTTTTATATGTGACTTATATCTGTTTTATATGTGTTTTATACTATAACGAAAAGAGGCACAGGAGAGTTTCGGGTTCTGAGAGTGATGAGTGATGAGTGACTAGTGATTAGTGATTAGTGATTAGTGTTCCAGGTTTCAGAGTTTTGAACTTAGGAAGTGAATCCCCCGTCTCGTGGGATTTGTAATCCCACGATGATTATCAACGGATTTAAAAATCCGTAAATAGAATAGCTTCGGATTACAAATCCTCGCGTCCGATTACAAATCCTCGCGCCCGGTGTCGCTTCTTCCTGACTTCACAAACTGCTTTAATGCCCATTAAATGCTCGTCCCCTCCCTTATGGGGAGGGTTAGGGAGGGTTTTAGTCCAACACTCTGATTTCGAACACCCTTGCTGTAGTTGAATTTCCTTTGGCAGCTATGCGGATAGTGATTTCCTTTACAGTTTGCAAATGCGCAGGCACATCGAATTCTTTCACCAACACTTCGTTGATATCGGTGCCACGGGTGAGTATTTCACCGATCTTTTCATCGTTGATAAATACTTCGGTATCGCGGGGCCATTCAGTATCGGTATGTGCAATGCGGATGCGTCGGGCAGGCGGTTTTGTTCGCTGATCGCTTCCACTTCCGAAGGAGTAGCCTGCGGCCAGTACATTATGTAGCGGGCATCGTGCAAACGGAAAAACGGAATCAGTTCCAATCCGCTGCTGTATTTTTCACCATAAAGGGCATTGAGTTTAAAAGTCAGCGACTTGCTTTCTACTTTCGTGAGCAGACCGGGCAAAGCATCTTTTTCACTTACCAGCACAGGCATTTCGTTTATCGGTAACACTTTTCCCTTGGTAATATGTCCGCCACGGCTATCATCCGCTTTTAATCCATCCAAATGCTCAGTGCTCACTTTGGTTGCCAACACCAGAGGACCGTACAGAAAAGAATAGTAGTTTTTCCCGTCGGGCAATTGCTCTACCGATACCGACATGGGCAGACTTACTTCCATCTTGTCGCCATTGCGCCATTTACGGTGAAGCGCCACATATCCATTGACAGAAACAGTATTTTTTTGTAAACGACCATTGATTTTGATTTGCAGTTTGCCCTTTTCCACCCATTCAGGATAACGGATATTAAGGGTAAAAGTCTGCCGTTTTTTGGTTTTAATGGTCAGCACGGTGCTTTCATTATCGGGGAAAGATGTTTGCTGTACAAGCTGAAGGTTCTTTTCCTCCCAGTTCAGCGTAGAGGCAATAAAGAGGTTGACAAAAAGGTCATTATCCTTACGGGCTCGGCCCTTACGGATATGTCCTTTAAATGAGCTAATAATGGCGCTCGTTCGACGGGAACCAGCGGTCACGACCATAGGGAGTAATTTTAATCCCGTCGGAATGTATTATAAGGATTTTTTAATCCGCTAAGTTGCAAATGTAAATTAACTCAACTTTCGCAAGTTCTGATAAGGGGCTTCCGCCCCAAACCCCGACTTACTTTTTGTCTTGATACAAAAAGTAAGCAAAAACATCAAGACTTCGCCTGCTTCGCTCGAAAAATCTACGTTCGGAAGGCTCAAATCGTCCAAACTTGTTGAAGTTCGACCAATAGACTGCAATTTTAAGAGCGCTCACTACGAACTTCAACTTCAAACAAGGACGATTTTTAACCGCCTTCCTCTCTTATTTTTCGGCTCACCAGCCGAGGTCGCGCGTCGAAGAGCGGCATTGCTTTGCGTAAGTTTGCTTTTTCACCTCAAGTGAAAAAATCAAAGGTTTGCAGAAAATATAAATACAAATGAACAGTATTCCATAAGCCTCTAATTGTCAGTGGTATTGAAATTACTAATAACTATCAATCAAGTGTTTAACAGTTTGCGAAAGTTCAATAAATTAAGAATATATTCATAAATTTGTGGCAGTTTAAAAATCAAACGGCAGCATATCGGAACACAGTTCCTTATAGTATATTCCGACGGGTTTACAAAACCCGTCGAACGTATGCGAAGCTTAGTGCTTTAAAATAGCATATCCGTTTGGTCAGGAGTCTAATAATTACCAACTTACACAAGAAGGATACGTTTGGCTGTATTACTCCTTATTTAATCAGAACTATTTTATAAGTCCCTTACTATCAATAAGTATCAAAAAGTCAAAAAAAGGACAAGCAGAAAATCCATCAAATATTGAAAAAGCATATTCGATGATAAGCGATGCTATGAAGCTTGTTATTAGCGAATTAAATATTGCTGCGTAAAATAAAAAACGTAAAATTTATTTACGTTTTAGAAAAGTAAAAACATAAAGCTATTCTCACAAAAAAACTTATACAAAAGACATCTCTATCCTCTTTTATTTCTTTTCTGCATTGTGCTTTTGAGATATTTTATTTATCTGCTTTTCTCTTTTTTCATCAACTTATTATTCTTAAAATCATTTTATTTATAATATTTAATCAAATGATTAAATATTATGTTTTAAAAACTTGTATTCTTCAAAAAGTTAGTGTAAATTGCAGCGTTTTTCCCAACCATGAAAAATATTAATATGCCCAAAGCGAAAGAAAAGGTAGTCATTGATGCTACCACCGAAGAAAAAATAAAAAATGCGGCTCGTATCGTATTCCAACACAAGGGTTTGGCTGCAGCGCGCACACGCGATATTGCTGAGGCTGCCGATGTCAATTTGGCTCTGCTCAACTATTATTTCCGTAGCAAAGAAAAGTTGTTCGAAATCATTATGTACGAAACACTTATCAATTTTTCAAAGGGAATAACCGTTATTCTGAACGATGAAAGTACAAGTATCGATGAAAAAATAGCATTGCTTGTGAATGACTACTCCGAAATGCTAATAAATGAACCTAATATTCCGCTCTTTATTTTGAGCGAAATGCGCAATCGCCCCGAAGATTTATTTCAAAAAATCCCTGTCAAACAACTACTTTCCGAATCGGCAGCCGTCAAACTGTTTTTTGAAAAGATTTCGGATGGAGGCATCAATGATGAAAATACCATCCATTTTTTAATAAACTTGCTGAGTTTGACCATTTTTCCATTCGTTTCAAGACCTATCGTAAAAACAATCGGGAATTTCGACGACCTACAATTCAACAAAATGATGGAAAAACGTAAAAAACTTATCCCAATTTGGATAAAAGCAATTATGGAAGTATAATTTTTTTTCATTACAATTAAACAAACGATTAAAACATAAAATTAAAAATATGAAATTTATTTTAAGACATTATTCAACATCAGCGTCCCGATTGGAATGATAATTCTTGTTGTGTTTACGCTTATTTATTGGAACAAGACGACGTGATAAAAAAAGTTGACAAACTGCTTAATAAAGCGAAACAATCTGTGTAATTTGTATTTTTTAGAATGAAAAAGAGAATTTTAAAGTTGGGTATTGATGTTGGCAGTACCACAATGAAAATGCTGGTATTGGAAAGCGATGGTGCTATTGTATATCGTTCATATATACGGCATAAAGGCGATGTAAGTGGTATTTTTGCTGCTGAGCTCGACAAAATCAGACAACAATTTCCACATTCCGATTTTGCTCTTGCCATTACCGGAAGTGCTGGTATGGGCATTGCGGAACGCACGGGAATTCCATTTATTCAGGAAGTTGTGGCAGCCGCAGAAGTGGTCAAACAACGCTATCCGCAAGCAAGAACTTTGATAGACCTTGGTGGAGAAGATTCGAAAATGGTGTTTTTCGAGGACAATAAACAGCCCGATATTCGCATGAATGGTTCGTGTGCCGGAGGAACTGGCGCCTTTATCGACCAAATGGCTGATTTAATGAATATTACAGTAGATAAATTGGGAGATTTGGCCTTGCAGGGTCAAAAAATCTATCCGGTTGCTTCACGCTGTGGTGTGTTTGCCAAAACCGATATTCAAAACTTGATTTCACGCAATATTAGTCATGCCGACAATGCGCTATCCATACTTCATGCTGTTGCTATACAAGGCGTTACGACGCTTGCAAGGGGCTGTACTATCTGTCCGCCGGTGATTTGTATCGGTGGACCACTCACTTTTTTGCCTGCCTTGCGAAAAGCCTTTTCCGATGTTCTTCAACTTCCTGAGAATGAATTGATTTTACCGGAATATAGCGAGTATTTTCCGGCACTGGGCTGCGCACTGCTTAGTCCCGAAAAACAATTTGATTTGGAGCAACTTATGGATAAAATAAAACTTAGAAACACCACACAGAAAGACACGCTGCCGCCGCTTTTTCATTCGAGAGACGAATATCAAAGCTGGAAAGAAAACCGCAAAGTGATCTCTCTCCCCCGAAGGCCTCCTTCTTTGGCGCTGGGCGGAGAAAAGTTTTTTCTCGGTATCGACAGCGGCTCAACAACGACCAAAATCCTCATTATCGACCAGGATGAAAACATTGTTTATAGCTTTTATGCTGCCAATCAGGGCAACCCCTTGAAAAAAGCGATGGAAGGATTGCAAGCATTTGAAAACGAATATGGTGGAAATTTATTAGAAAATATTCACGCTTCCTGCTCCACCGGCTATGGCGAGGAGTTGATACAATCGGCTTTTAACTTAGATTATGGCATTGTGGAAACGGTGGCGCATTTCACAGGTGCACGCCATATCGACCCTGAAGTGTCGTTTATTCTCGATATTGGTGGGCAAGATATGAAAAGTATCTTTATTTCGGGAGGCGCTATTTCGCGTATCGAACTCAACGAAGCCTGCTCGTCGGGATGCGGATCGTTTTTGCAGAATTTCGCCGCCACGATGAATTTATCGCTCGCAGAATTTACTGAAATAGCTTGTTTGGCTGAATATCCCGCCGATTTGGGAACACGCTGCACTGTGTTTATGAACTCGAAAGTAAAGCAAAGTTTGCGCGAAAATGCTACGATTGGAGATATTGCTGCCGGCTTAGCTAATTCGGTAGTCAAAAACTGCCTTTTTAAAGTATTAAAGATAAGCAATTTGAATGTGTTGGGTGAACATATCGTCGTGCAGGGAGGCACCTTTCGCAACGATGCTGTTTATCGGGCTTTGGAATTGCTGAGTGGCAAAACGGTTTCTTCTACCGATATGCCCGAAATGATGGGGGCATTGGGTGCAGCCTTGTACGCAAAAACAATGTCAAAACTGAAAACTCAAAAATCTACAACAGAAAAAAAGGAAATTGTACACGCCTAATCTTTCAAAACAAGATCGGGCAATGCGTCGAAAATATTATGAACCGGATTGATTTACGATATATTGAAACAAAGGAGCTGAACTGTAAAGGCTGCACCAACTGCTGTACGGTTTTGCGGTTTCATTTTCCAAACGGCAATACTTCTTTTGCCGGCAATAAATGCGAAAAGATATTTTTTTCAAAAAAATCAGCTAAAAAGAAAGCTTACAATGCTTTTGAAGTGAAAAATAAGATTTTGTTTAGCTCACACACACCCTTTTTGGAGGAAGTTAGAGGAAGTATTGGTATCCCTCGTGTACTCAATATGTTCGAAAATTTTCCATTTTGGAAAACATTCTTTGAGGCTTGCGGTTTTGCGGTTTTTCTTTCGCCCGAAAGCAACACCAAACTCTACCAAAGTGGCGTAGGTAGTGTGATGAGCGACAATATTTGCTTTCCGGCCAAGCTTGTACACGGACATATTTTATCACTTATCGAAGCGAAAGTAGATCGGATTTTTTATCCTATTGTGCCGAAAGAAGAAAAAGAATCGGCAGGTAGCAATAATTCGTACAACTGTCCGGTGGTAAGCGGTTATCCCGATGTGATACGCAGCGCCATTGACCCTCAGGCAAATTTTGGAATCCCTTTCGATACGCCTGTAATCAATTTTGCCAACGAAAAAGCCTTGAAAGAGCAATGTTGGGAATATCTGTCAAGCATTGTTACAAATCAAAGTAATGAATCTTTGGAGCAAGTGCAAAATCATACATTTGCAAAAATAACGAGAAAAACTTTCAAGCTCGCTTTTGACAAAGCCAATACGGTTCGCAAAACATGGAATACTGAGTTTATTGCAAATCAACAAGATATACTTCAAAAGTGTATTGCGAGCGGTGAACTTTGCTTCGTGGTTGCTGGTCGTCCTTACCATGCCGATCTGTTGGTCAACCAAAAAGCAGGACAAATTTTGTCGGATTTGGGTGTGAATGTCGTAACTGACGATGTTTTCAGACAACCGGAAGGCGCCGGTTTCAGAAAGCTGAACTTTGTTTCGCAGTGGTCGTACCCCAACCGTGTAGTTCAGGCAGCAATTGAAATAGCAAAACTTCCTCAAAATGTGCAACTTGTGCAACTCAATTCATTTGGCTGTGGTCCCGATTCGTTTTTTATGGACGAAATAGGTGAGATTCTTCGGCAAGCCGGAAAAAATCATACCGTTTTGCGCATTGACGAAATTGCAAGCCCCGGCTCCATCCGTTTACGTTGTCGAAGTTTAATTGAAAGTCTAAAAACAACAATTGGTTAAGTTTATACATTATGTCAGAAATTACCAAGTCCGAATATATTGGTTATCAAGCGTCTTTTACTGAAAAAGAGAGAAATCGCACCATCCTCGTGCCATGGTTTACCGATTTCCTCTCGCCTTTTATTCCTGCTCTCGCACAGTTGGCAGGTTATACTTTTGTAAACTGTCCGCCCACTTCCAAAACCTCGGCAGATATTGGTTTGATGTACGGCAACAATGAAGTTTGCTATCCTGCCACACTTATTCTTGGCGATTTGATTGCCGAAATTCAAACCGGGAAATACAATACAAAAACCCTTGCTGTGGGTATTACGCAAACAGGCGGACAATGCCGTGCGACCAACTATATCGGGATGATTAAAAATGGCTTGAAAGCTGCCGGTTTCAATGATATTCCTGTAATTGCCATATCGCTTGGCGGTGTATATCAGAACGATCAAAGCGGATTCAAACTGCCTGTTTTCAAACTATTAAACATTACAGTCAATGGTTTTTTCTTTGGCGATATACTGAATCGGCTTTTTGCTTTTCACGTTGTGCGCGAAAAAGAAAAAGGACGCTCGCAAAAGATTTTCGACCATTATATGACAAGTGCAACAAAAATTATTGCTCAAAATAAGCCAAAACAACTTTTACCGCTGCTCGAAAAAGTTGTTGAAGCATACAATAATTTGGAAATCAACGAAATTGATTGTGAAAAAGTTGGATTAGTTGGTGAGATTTTCGTAAAATACAACAACTACGGACAAGCACATATTACCGAATGGCTACGCGAAAAAGGTATAGAAGTAGTAACACCTTCCATGATTGAATTTTTCACACAAAGCTTTGTCAATCAAAAAGTAAATATCGAAAATGGCATTGACAGAATAAGCAAAGTGAAACAAAAACTGATGCCACTTTTGTACAAAATTGTCAATCGACGTTTGATGAAATTCGAAAAAATCATAGCTCAATCGCGTGCCTATACGCCACACGAAAGCATTTTTGATCTTGCTGACAGAGCTGCCGAAGTTCTTCACTTGTCCAATCAGTTTGGCGAAGGATGGATGATAGCCGGCGAAGTAGCAAGTTTTGCGCACCAAGGCATCAACCGCGTAGTCTGTGTACAGCCTTTCGGTTGTATTGCCAACCACGTAGTAGCCAAAGGTATAGAAAAGCGACTGAAAAAACTGTATCCTTCGATGAATTTGCTTTTTCTCGATATCGATGGCGGCATGGCAGAAGTAAATCTGCAAAACCGATTGGAATTTTTAATTACAAATTGAATTTTATTTTTTCTGCAAGTTTTTATTCCTGCCGGGGTTTTATTATAACACAATTTATAGCGACCTAAAGGTCAATTTCTGCCATTGATAGTATAATTTTATCTTTGTACGCAAATTCAAAACAAGCAAAAGTGGAGACAAGCATTTTACATACAAAATTAAACAAGCATCTTGGTTTCAGTTATTCAAGTTTCGATCGGATTGTATTTCGGGGTTACTTGCCAAGTTTGTTTGTGGAAGGAAGTGTAATAAAGCTATTGCGTAATTTGGGTTTTAATAATCACACGAATGGGGTATTAAAGAGTTTGACTGACCAACTGAACTCTCATATAAAGAAAACTTCCGACCAAATGCAAGTTCCCATTCATTGGTGGGGGACAGAAGAGAAGTCAAAATACAATTCCAAGCAAGATTTTGTAAAAGAACTTTATGCAAGAGAGTTGAAAAAGAAACAAAAAGGCAACAAGGTTATTTGCATCATTAAAGCCACTGAAAGCACACGTACATTTGCCAACAAAACAGTGAAAACTAAAAGTGGATCGGATTGTTTGAAAATGTATTCTTGTAATAAGTTTGTAAGTCAGTACTACATTTATATCCACGACAAAGAATTGGGCTTGTGTTATCTAAAGATTTCGAGCTATATGCCATTTGTGTGCGAGTTCTACATGAACGGGCATAACTATATCAAGCAGCAGTTCGACATTGGTGGGTTGGATTACAAAATGAAAGACAATTCCTTTGTGCAAGTTTCAGATGTAGAATATTTGAAAGAATTAGTTGAAAAATTTCAACCAAGCATTGCGCTCAACCGTATTG
>JAEAMG010001226.1_pt1 | contig 20912 bp, 16 predicted proteins | sample 8958741 | NCBI WGS metagenome assembly JAEAMG01 (sample SAMN16933256, study PRJNA681125) | bioreactor sludge metagenome | isolation source: anaerobic bioreactor treating anionic surfactant - SDBS | place: India: Bengaluru | collected 2019-02-28 | reverse complement strand
ATAGTTGGCCTTGGCTTTATTGCTGTTATGAATTACATCCTTGATCCTTACGGGATTTTCCGCAAGGATTTCGTCTGGCAATTTATTGAACCGAACAAACACTACATAAAGGTTCGCTATGTGACTGAACACCCTGACCGGTTTGATTGCTTCCTCTTCGGATCATCAAGGGCAAATCATATCGACGTGAGAAAAATAAAAGCCGGCAAATGCTACAATATGCAGCATGCCGGAGGCTTGCCCCGTGAATATCTTGACAGCATGAAATACATGGTAAAAAAAGGTGTAAAGATAAAATTTGCCCTTATTACCCTTGATGAGGTTTCTTATAATTACAATCCCAAGGAACATTTGAGCCAGCCCATGAGGCATCCCTATCCTCCCGTTCTCAATGAGTACCGTTTTCCCTATTTTCTCCAATATCTTTTCTATTGGTATGATTGGGACATAATGGAAACGTGCTTGAGTGGTTACTGGAAGAAATTGAGAGGCCATATCAAGGAAGAGATTGTCCGCCACGATATATATGAAACAGGCCAGACCTTTTCTCCCAGTGCGGACGCTGTCATTGAAAAAGACCCTACGGCACACGCGAATAAGAAGGAATTTCAAAGACGGTTCCGGCCGGAAGATGTTTACATGAACGGGGTCGTCAGAGACATAAAAGAACTTATTGAGTTCGCGCGGCAAAATAATATCCAATTGAAATTTTTTGTCGTTCCCCTCTACAAAACAAAATATCTTGACGCGGGGCCCGATGAGATGGACCAGTTTAAAAGAAAAGCGGTAAGGCTTACTGACTTCTGGGATTTCTCCGGACTCAATTCCATAACAACCAATACATACTATTACTATGAAGCATGGCATTTTCGTGGTATTGTAGGCGATATGATACTGTCACGTATGTTCGGTTATCGGAATATAAATGTACCGAAAGATTTCGGCGTGTTTATCACCAATGAAAATATCGACCGTCACCTCCAATATCTGAGACAACAAATGAAAGACCTCGACGGGAAATAGCCACAGCCGGGTGTTCTTTTTTTGTATTTCCACGCAACCGCATTGTTTGAAATGCATCTGAATCAATGTTATATTTTGTCCATTATAACGTATATCACACAGGAAAAGTTCTTTATGAGTAAGGAATTCATATGAAGGTGCTCTTCCTTATTCAGGGGCAGGAAGTTGCAGCGAGTAGGTACAGGGTGCTCCAGTATCTTCCCTATCTGGAATCAAAAGGCGTAAAGGCGGAAGTCACAGCCTATCCGGCGACATTCGGGGAACTGTATGCTTTTTTCAGCAATCTCCCTGATTACGACTGTATGTTTCTCCAGAGAAAGCGCTTTCATGGTCTGTTTCTTAAACTGCTCAGGAAAAGAGCAAAAAAAATCGTCTATGATTTTGATGACGCAGTAATGTACAAAAACTCAAAGGCTTCGTCACCCTATTCGGCGACACGTCAAAAAAGATTTGCGGCCATGATACGCGCATCTGATTCTGTGATTGCCGGAAATACCTTCCTCAGGGAGCAGGCGGAACAATATAGCGGCCACGTGACAAAAATACCGACCGTTATAGATCAGGGCCGGTATCCGGAAAAAAAGTATAACCCCGAAAAAAAGAAAGTGACTATCGGCTGGATCGGCGATCATGGGAGCATCCACTATCTGGAAAAGATGCGGCCTGTCTTTGAAGAACTTGGCAAGAGATACCCAAACGTGGAACTTGAAATCATCTGTGATATTTTTTTCGACTGTGTTAATATACCTGTTATAAAGCGGATGTGGAGCATTGAGCATGAAACCGAATATCTCCACGAGCTCGATATTGGTGTCATGCCCCTTATTCAGGATCCATGGTCTGAGGGCAAGTGCGGTCTCAAGATACTCCAGTATTTTGGGGTAGGAGTACCTGCTGTTTGCACGCCGGTTGGTATTAATAAAGATGTCGTCCGGGAAGGCTTTAACGGTTATTTTGCGAGCTCTCAGGAAGAATGGATTGAAAAACTTTCCCTGCTTGTTGAAGACCGGGAGAAACAAAAAATCATGGGTCTGAACGGAAGAGAGACCGTGTTTCAGTCATTTTCACTGGCCGCCTGCGCGCCCATATTTTACGATGTTCTGCATGAAACAGTCACGAGGAAGATTTATAAATGATAGAACCTGCAATAAAGGCATATTCTCCCGGCAACATAATCTGGTCTCTCACGGAAGAAGGCCTGAAGAGTATTGTTCAGCAGTTTTCTCATCCTGAAAACAAGAGAAGACATCACGTTATTCTTAATTATCAGGTAGGGAAAGTTTTTATCAAATCTTTCCTGGAAAATGGTTTTACAAACCGGATACGTCATTTTTTTCAACCGCGGGGGAAAATTGAATTTCAGATAGGTGTGCGCCTTATCTCTCTTGGCATTTTAACTCCGAGGGTCCTTGGATATGGCATAGGAAAATATATCTCCGCGGTCGTGGAAGAATATATAGACGGGCAGAGTCTCCTTTACATGATTCAGAAAACCGCTGACCGAGACAATCTTCTGGTTTTGCTTTCCGACTTTCTGAAACAATTAAAACAAAAACATGTTCGTCATAATGATTTGCATCTTGATAATATTATAATGCGGGGCAACAGGCTTTACCTCATTGATCTCCACAAGACAAAAATCAAGAATAGTTTCAGCGGCGCTGACGAAATTTCAAATATAACCCATGCCCTGGGTATGATTTACGATGAGATATCTGACAGAGAAAGAGAATTTTTCTTTACACAATACGGCTGCGATAAAAAAACCAGACAAAAGATCGAAGACCAGATCAGGCGCCTTAAGAAAAGGTGGGTCATCAACAAGAAAAAGAGGGCTTATCGAAATACCTCTACACTGAGGGCTTCCAATGGATACATTTACGTAAAAGGTCTGGAAACCGAAGCAAGCGGCGAATTTGTCACGCTCATCAAGAAAGATAAAAAGGTTGTTGTTGAACTATATAGTGACCATATCCGAAAAATTTACCGGCAGGAAAACAGGTTAAGGACCGCCTGGGAGAATCACGTTGTGCTGACATATCTCGGGAGCAGCGTTGTTCCCCGTCCTTACTATATGAAAATGCCCATATTATCTTCAGATGGCTATATCGCCATGGAAGATCTGGGCCATAGAGGTATAGAGCTCGATCGATTCCTCGATGGAAAATATGATGATATGACTGCTGTCGAAAAAAGAACACTTGTTGAAAAATTTGCGTTGTTTCTCCAGTCTCTTTTCCGTCAAAGAATATCGCACAGGGACATGAAAGCCTGCAATGTTTTTGTAATCAATGACAGCCGCTTCATTCTCCTCGACGTTGAAGATATTCTCTTTGAAGAAATGGAGGAAAAAAGATTAAAAAGAATATTGGTGCAACTCAATACGACCATACCAAAGAGGATTTCTTTCAGAGACCGGATGAGGTTTTTCCTGAAATTAACGTCTTCGTTCAATGTAAACAAAAAACAGGTCCTTAAAGATGTCGTGAAAGAGTCTCTTCAGGACAAAATAGTGTATGAAGGAATAGAGGGGCTCAAAATAGAACAGTGGTAGGCAAGAACAATAAACACGGGTATAAAAGAGGTTTCGATGTGGGGTAACAAAAATGATTTATCTGACCTGAAAGAACGTATTGAAAAGCTCGAAAGGCAAATGGGTTACTTGTTTCGAAGCTTTGGCATTGAAACGGGCGAAGCACCTTCCTGGCAGCCTTCTTCAAAAGTCATCGCGTTAGTAAGTGACGGCAAGAAAATGGAGGCCATAAAGGCTTTTCGAGAAGAAAGCGGCGTGAGCCTGAAAGACGCGAAGCTGTTCATAGAATCCTTTGAATCAAAAAAGACAAAGTAGAACAATATTGTTGAGCTTACTCAGTATTATATTAACTAAGCATTTCCAGGGCATCAAAAATATTTCCGGTTATTAATTGACCGTTATGTTGTAAAATAAATGTGTCTCTTGCAATTTCTTCTCTTTCCCATTGAACGGAAACACCTTCTTCAGTAAAAAGGTCGATGTTGGAGCGTTTGTAGCCGAGGAGATGGGGGATGTCCCGGTTATTGAGATGAACAATAATATGTTTTTTAGTCGCTGCGATATGGCGCAGTTTTGCCATAACGGCGAGGTAGAAAGCCCTGGCCTTTACCATATAACCGTAGGCGGGATGATACTGGCCGGCAAGGATATTTTCTTTTATAACCTCATTATCGGTAAGGCCTATCTTCACAACGGGAATACCTTCTTTGAGAGCTTTGAGGTACATATAAACCACCCTGTCGAGAACAATATCGAAGGGATCAGGCGTAAAAAGGCCCTTTTCGTACATCTCGCCCAGCGGCGTTGCTTTAAGGACAACCAGAGGATATATCCTGATATAATAAGGTTTGAGATCAATCATGTGTGCCACTGTGTTTTGAATGTCTGCCATTGTCTCATCAGGTAGGCCCGCCATGAACTGGAGTGCGACGTGAAATCCTTTTTCGGTAAGCATCTTATAGGTTGTGATGAGGTCTTCCGCGGAATGCCGACGGTTGAGCAGGGAAAGGATTTCATTATTAAATGTTGGTATGCCGAGTTCAATGACAGTTACCGTGTTCGCTCTGAGCATATCAATGATTTCATTGTTTAGCGGGACCGGTTTCGTGGAAATCCTGAAGTTTGTAATCCTGTCCCCGTACTCTTCAAAACAGGAGAAGAGCTGTCGCAGCTGGTCGGGTTTTATGCCGAACACATTACCGCCGAAGAGACCGACTTCATATGGTCCCGCGTGAGCGCTCAATGTTTTCGTTATTATGGTATTCAAATCTGTGTCTCTGAGGTCTGTGATGATCTGCTGGTGGCAGTAAATGCACCTTTCATGACAGCCAAAATGGGGAAGAAAAACAGGAAGAATCATCTACACAATTAGCCCGTACTATTTTCCACTCTTTTCCCCGCAAAAGCAATAGTCAAAGACAGTTATTAGTTGACTTTTTATGCCATCTTTCATAATCTTTTGCCATGCAAAAACTCTCTATCGGCATGTTTGATTCAGGCGTCGGAGGACTCACGGTCTTAAGAGAAGTGAAAAAACTGCTCCCCTCGGAACATATTATCTATTTCGGAGACACTGCCCGTGTGCCATACGGCAACAGATCACCGCAGGCTGTCACAAAATATACCCTTGAGAGCGCCCTCTTTTTGCTCACGAAGGGCATCAAACTCCTTGCCATCGCCTGCAATACCTCTTCCGCGTTGGCCCTGCACCTGCTGCAAAAAAAGTTCCCTATTCCCGTCATCGGTGTCATCGAACCCTGCGCGAAGGAAGTTGTCTCATCAACAAAAAACAAGAGGGTCGGCGTCATCGGCACAAAAGCGACCATTCAAAGCGGTGCCTACGAGAAATCGATCCACATGCTTGATCCCGGCATCAAAGTGTTTTCAAAATCGTGCCCTCTCTTTGTCCCCATTGCTGAAGAAGGTCTGGAAAACGATAAGGTCGCCCGCCAAATGGCGGAAAAATATTTGATTGACCTAAAACATTCCAATATTGACACACTCGTTATGGGTTGTACGCACTATCCAATTCTTGAAAATGTCATCAAAGAGATTATGGGCAAGAAAGTGTCCATTGTAAACGCAGGCAGAGAGACAGCAAAGGAGATCAAGGGCATCCTTGAAAAGAAAAAGATCCTCAACGAAAAGGGCAGGGGCGGATGCGAATACTTCGTTACTGATTCACCGGAGTCTTTTGAGGAAATCGGGCGGCGTATCCTCAAGGAGCCTTTGACAAAAATTAAGTCACTAAAAAATCTCGATTACAAAGATTATCTCCTTTCTTCATGATTGTTGACGTCGCATTTCCAATCCCTGTAGCAAAGACATTTTCTTATGTCGTCCCGGACAAATGGAAACCTTTCGCGAAGAAGTTTTTGCGCGTTAAAGCACCATTTCACAATAAAACACAAAGCGGCGTCATTACGGAAATTCATGATGATAACGGTCCTGGTTTGAAAGAAATCAAGGAGATCACCGACTTCTTTCCTGTTATCGACAACGCACTCATGGAACTCTGCACATGGGCATCAAATTATTATGTAACACCTGTGGGCGCAGTTCTCAAATATCTCCTTCCGCCCAATTTGAATATCGAGGCATACCTTGCGGTTCAATCCAAAACGGACGAGACATCTCGTATGGACGGTCTTTCACTGAAAAAGGCTGTTCAGCTTTTTGGAAGAGAAACCGTTTTTCAATATTGGAAAAAGAACCTTATAACCCTGCGCGAGATTTTTGCCGAAAGCCCGTTTTTACTCATTACTCAAGATAAAAAAGAAAAGAAAATACATGACGATGTCCTTTTTATCGGAGATGTACGAAGCCGTCTTGATTACTACACGGAGGCTATTTCGTCACAACTGTACAGTGGGTCTAATGTGCTCATGTTGCTGCCGGACCACTATGCTGCGGGAAATTATTTCAAGAATATCTTTTCAGAAAAATTTGGCGATAAGGTGTTCTGGTACGGATCGGAAACCAAGCCAAAATCAAGGATGGAGACCTTTTTCCGCGTGAGGAATGACGGGGGATATCTGGTTCTCGGCAACAAAAGCTGTGTCTTCCTTCCTTTACGCAAGCCGGGGCTGGTCATTGTGGAGAGACATGAAGAAGACGAGTACAGGAATGAGGAAGGATTCAAGTTCAATGCGGTAATGGTTGCCGCCAAACGGGCGTCAATCAGCGGAATTCCTGTTATTCTGGGAAGTGCTTCACCGTCAATGGAAATGTATTGCTACGCGGAAAAAAATAAATTTAAAATCATTGAGAAAAAATGGTTACTCGATGAATCCTCCCAGGGGAAAATTTCAGTCCCCGATATTTTTTCTTCGGCGACATTCCTCGAAGAACTTATTCCCATTGTCAAAGAGGGAATACGAAAAGGCGAAAAGATAGCTGTTTTTACGCCGAGAAAAAACTACGGCTCCCATCTTATGTGTCATGATTGCAAAACCCCTTTTCTCTGTCCACACTGCGAGGGCGTGTTTGATTACGAAAAAGAAGCAGGGTTGCTTGTCTGCTCAGTGTGCGGTAAGAGCTTTCCCTATGAAGAGCAATGCGGTAATTGCGGGAGTAATATCATCCGGTTTTCAAGAACAGGAGCTGAATATGTTGAAGAAAAATTAAAAGACATTTTTCCTGACGTGCGAATTGTAAAGATCACTGGTGATTCTTTGAAGAAGGAAATAAAACACCTGAAAAAAATATTGTCCGATGTGCCGATTGTTTTTGTAGGAACACAATCTCTTTCAAAACTATATAACATCCACGTTCAAACACTTGTCCTTCTCGGATGGGAAGAGTTAAGAAAAATGGGGGGATACCGGTCAGATGAAAAGATGTTCCAGATTCTTATAAATCTCATCGATGCTCTCACTCCCGATAATATCTCGATTTTTATGAAAAAAAGAAATAAAATACATATTGATAATTATCTGGAGCGTGATCGTTATTATCATGAGGAACTTCAAAGGAGAAAAAACGCTGATTTTCCTCCCTTACAGAGGGTCTTTCTTGTTGAAATAGAGACAAAAAGCAAAGATAAAGGAGAAAAAGTCACGGCAGCGATAAAAGAAATATTCCAAAAAGCAGGTATTGAAAATGCCATATCGGGTATTCTCATGGAAAAGAAAACACAGTATAAATGGAAACTGATACTGAGGGGTGAGGAAGAAATACTTAATAGTGCCGTTCTTGGTCTCTACGATCTGCCGGGAGTGCATATAGAACCTGACCCCCTTTATTTTTAATAAAAAAACGGGAAGATGGTAACATCTCCCCGTTTTGTCGTTTAGCCTCTATTATTACTTCTTTGCAGGTGCTGCAGGGGCAGCGGGAGCTGCTGGTGCTACTGCTGCTTTTGGTGCTTCTTTCTTCACTTCCTCTTTCTTCGCTGATGCCTTTTTTGTTATCGCGACAGAGCTGGCTAAGTTTTTGCCGTCTTTTTCAATATATTTGACAAGCACCTTGTCGCCGACTTTGGGTTCCGCCTTCATTTTGGCATTGGCTATGTCAAAAGCCTTTTCTTCTTTCTGTTTCTTGGCGCTTAAGGTCTTTGCCTTCGTGTCAATGGCAGTAACTTCACCGGTAAACTGATGTGTCTTTGGCGCCGGCTCTTTCTTCTCAACTTTCTTCTCCGCGGCAGGTGCTGCTGCGGGTTTTTCCGTCGCCGCTTTCGCTTTGTCTTTTGCCGTGTCTGTGGCTGCCTTGTCCGTGGTTGTCTGTGTAGTTGAAGCGGCGAACACGGTTGTCACGAAAGCGACGCTAACGAGAACTGCCAGTACGACTAATAATGTTTTTTTCATATCTTACCCCTCTCCTTAAAATATTAATTAACTACGAATAACATATAAAGCACGAATCGTGCCATATTCATAACAATTTATAATTATTAAAGAAAATTACAATAAAATTTTCGCAATGGTTGAATTAGTCGGATTTATCCGACTAACTATTCAATATTAGTCGGAAAAATCCGATTTTCAATTTTTAGTTGATTTATTTTGGAAAAGCTTTTTTTATAGACTCATTTTTTCATTGAAATCGTACAAACTGAGCTCTTTCAGCTTTGCTATCCCGACGAAAAAAGTATCTTTGCTAATACCGAGCCTTTCAATAATGTCCCTGGGCTCTGTTAATTTCTGGAAATTACCATTAAAAGGATCAAGTTTTGACAGATAAAGATACAATCTGTACTCAGCGGCGGTAAGTTTCGCGTCAATAAGATCATCGATGATTGGCTTAAGTCTTCTCAGCGAACCGTCAGTTAAATTTTCCTGCTTTACCTCGGCGGGTACATGTTCAAGTTCGATGCGATCTCCTTCGCACATGATGTAGGCACGTTCCAGGACAGATTCAAGCTGACGGACATTACCCGGCCACACATACTTCATAAAAACCTGTAAAACTTCATTGCTTACAGTCTTTACGGTACCATGTGCTTTTTCGAGCTTCTTTAAGAAATGTTCGATAAGAAGAGGGATATCGGTGATCCTGTCTTTGAGTGGTGGGATGGTAAAAGCAATGACATTAAGTCTGTAATAAAGATCTTCACGGAATTTCCCTTTGCGTATTTCCTGATCAAGTTTTTTATTTGTCGCGGTAATGATTCTTACGTCAAGCTTGATCGTTTCTTTGCCGCCGATTCTTCTCACTTCTTTTTCCTGAAGGGCCCGAAGAAGTTTTGCCTGGGTACTGAGCGAGAGATCGCCGATTTCATCGAGAAAAAGAGTGCTTTCGTGAGCTTGCTCGAAAAGGCCGGTATGACGCGAAAGAGCTCCTGTAAAAGCCCCTTTTTCATATCCAAAGAGTTCACTTTCAAGGAGCGTTTCAGGTATGGTTGCACAATTTATGGCGAAAAAAGGTTTGTTCCTCCGTGGACTGCTGTAGTGAATACTCTTCGCGAAAAGTTCTTTCCCCGTCCCGCTTTCTCCGTATATGAGCACCGTAGAATTCGTGGGCGCGACTCTCTGAACAATTTTATAGAGCTCTTCCATGGAACCATGAACCCCCACGATATTGTCGAGATGAAACCTGTCTTTAAGCTGGTCCTTGAGCATTATGTTATCTTTTAATAGTTTTATCTGGTTCAGGGCATTCTGAACAACAAGGAGCAACTGGTCTTTTTCGAATGGTTTTTCAAGGTAATAGAAAGCGCCGAGCTTTGTAGCTTCAATTGCTGACGGAATAGAACCGAAAGCGGTCATGATAATAACATGGCACGCTCTTCCCAATGCCCGTACTTCCTTGAGTACCTCCGTGCCGTCTATATCCGGCAGTTTTAAGTCTGTAAGGATAAGATCAAAATATCCGGTTTTGAGAATTTCGATTGCCTTTTTTCCGCAATCGGTTTCCTCCACATAAAAACCTTCTTTTGAAAGGATCGTTTTTATTATATTTCTCTGATTGAAATCATCCTCGACAATAAGAACCGCACCTTTATCATGCTTCATAGTATGGTATCCTGATTGTTATCGTTGTTCCTTTACCCCGCTCACTCTCTATTGCTATGGAACCACCGTGTTCTTCAACAAAGCGTTTCGTAATGGCAAGCCCGATACCGATACCGAATTTCTTCGTCGAATAGTAGGGCTCAAAGATTTTTTCGATGGCATCTTGTTCGATACCCTCGCCATTATCAGCAACGGAAACATAGGAAAATGAATCCAGCCGTCCGCATTTAATATCTATCCGACCTTCATCATGAATAGCCTGCACAGCATTGATAATGAGATTCGTGAGGCATATCCGCGTATATTCTCTGTCGCAGTAAATACCACCATCATTATACATTGTTGATATCTTGATTTTTTCAGGCACTATATCTTTCACAAGGGTAAGCACTTCACTAATCAATGATTCAGGTGACACCCATTCTCTGTGCAATGTTATCTGTTTGCCGAGAAATAAAAAATTATGGATAAGCTCGTTTACCTTGTGTATTTCTTTCAGAAGATTATCGAGAAGCGTCTGGAGGTCTTTTTTGTTTTCAATTTTATCACCGCTTATGGTCTCTTTAATGTGGCCTATTGAAAGAGAGAGGAAATTAAGCGGGTTTCGTATCTCATGAGCAATACCGGAGGAGAGTTGTCCGATCACGGAAAGCTGTTCAGTCTTTTTCAGCTTCTCTTCCAATTCCATACGTTCAGCCAGTTTATCTACCATTTCGTTGAAGCTCTTGATGAGTATCCCTATTTCATCCCTCCGGTCTTTTTCCCGAATTTTTACCAGTTTCCCTTCAGCGATTTTCTTACTCGCGTTCGCTATCTTTTTAATTGGATCTGTGTATTTTTCAGCAATAACGAGAGAGATAATGATCCCTATACAAAAAGCAAAGATCATGCTGAGGATTCTTTTGATGTGGCTTTGTCTGCGCAAAAGCTGGTAATCGTCAAGGGCCATGTTGATGTGGATATATCCGATATTTTGCCCCTGAATCGTCACAGGCATAAGAATGTTATAGAGCTTTTGTGTCTCTGTCAGGTGATCGTCTCCAAGCCGGGCAGTGAACACGAGCCCTTTTTTCCGCCAGCTTTTCTTTTCTTCTATTCTTTCCTTTGTGCCTATCTTTTGTGGATTAGAGCTTGCAATAACCTCTGATTTATCGCTCAGTATGGAAATTTCCTTTATTCCCTTCTTATTCAACATATTTACATAACTTTTCAGTCGTTCCGTGCTGTCTCCCCTTACAGTCAATTCCTCAACACTGATCTGAATTGCCTTGGTAATATCGTCGATATTATCAGTCAGTTTGTCAATGAGTTGGTCTTCACTTCTCGAGTATAATACGGTAAGGGAACCAATGGAGATCAAAAGGAGAAAGAGGAGGATGAGGAGCATCTGTGTCCTGAGTGACATACTGCGGAATATTTTTTTAACGGACGACCATACGACTGATATTTTTTTTATTATTATATCCTGCCTGCTTAATGGATCTGTTGATGTTTTATGCATTATTTTGTTTTATGGGTTATGATTTTTGTGATGTTGCAAGATAATTGTCGATCCTTTTCATAATGATTTCGGTCTGGATTAGTTGAAATATTTCTTTAAGGGGCGGACCGCTTTTCCGTCCGGTAAGAAGTATCCGTAAAACCATATAAAAATCTTTTTTCTTAAACCCGGATCCTGCCATCAGGGAATCAACCGTATTTTCAAAAGAGGGATTTTTATGTTCGGCAAAAAAACCGGCCACCTTTTTGATAAAACCTTCAGGAAGAGTAATCGTGGAAAGATAAGAAATGGCCTCCTCGTTTATATCGGCCGTATCAAAGATATGAAGATATTCTTTCAATTCCTTCAGGGTCGAGGCATTTTCTCTCAAAGCAGCTATCTTTTCTCTATAGTTGTCAGGCAGATCGAGGTATGCGAGCAGCGTATCGAGGGGGAGAAGCTTCAGATATTCTTTGTTGAACCAGTATAATTTTTCCATATCAAAAAAGGAGTTGGTCCGTGAGAGAGAGGTCAGGGAAAATGTGGTGATCAACTCATCGACATCCATGATTTCTTTGCTCACACTCCTGCCAACGGTACAAAGATAGTTTCTGAGCGCCTCAGGTAATATTCCTATTTCACGAAAGTCTTTTATGCTCGTTACCCCGTGACGCTTACTGAGAGGTTTATCATCGTTACCGACAAGCAACGATAAATGACCGTACTGCGGAGGAGTGCCATTGAGGGCTTCAAAGAGCATAATCTGTTTCGGAGTATTGGAGAGATGGTCCGCACCTCGTATGACGTGCGTGATACCCATGAGCATGTCGTCAATCACAACCGCAAAGTTATAAGATGGCGTTCCTTCCTGTTTCATCAGTATAAAATCATCAACGTGGTCTGGTGGAAACGTTTGCAGGAGATCATCCGCGTAAGAATGGTAAATGGCAAATCTTTCTGTCTGCCGCAATGGGCCTTCATCCCATCGAATTCCCAGCCATGTAAGATCATCAAGAATCGATGTTTCGTAGGAAACATGCGACCTTTCCAGGTCCGTATCTTCTATCCGGAGGACAAACATTCCTCCTTCTTTTTTCACAAAGAGGTAGTTTAACAGAGCGACTTTTGCGTTGCCCACATGGAGATGGCCTGTGGGGCTCGGAGCAAACCGCACCTTAACCATTATAAAGACCTGCCTACCCTGATAAACATCGACGCACCCAGTTTTAGTTTCCCGTTTATGTTTTTGATTTATGTCTTTTCAAGGAGCGCGACAGCCTGTGCCGCGATTCCTTCTTTTCTCCCGGTAAACCCCAATCCTTCAGTTGTCTTTCCTTTTATGCTCATGAATGTCTTGTCTATTTCAAGTACTTCCGCCAACCTTGTCACTATTTTTTCCCTATAGAGCAAAATCTTCGGTTCTTCGGCAATAACAACGGCATCCACATTGACAATCCTATATCCTTTCTTCTTCACAAGTTCCCTTACATGGGTAAGTATCTTAACGCTTTCTATACCCTCGGTGTTCTTATCGCTATCCGGGAAATAAATGCCTATATCCCCTTCGGAAATTGCTCCAAGGATCGCGTCACATATGGCATGGATCAGCACATCGCCATCAGAATGCCCGAGGAGACCTTTGTCAAAAGGAATCTCCACCCCACCCATAATCAGCCTTCTTCCCGCGACAAGACGATGGACATCATAACCTGTGCCTATTCTCATACAGCGCCCTTAAGCTGAGAAAGAATACCGCGGGCAACAACAAGGTCTTCCGGCGTTGTTATTTTTATATTATAAGGGGAACCTTCTATGACTTTTACTTTTTTATTCATATGTTCGACAAATGTCGCGTCATCGTATCCATAGAGCTTTTTTGTCATACCCTCCCGATATGCTTTCATAATAAGATCATGTTTAAATGTCTGGGGGGTCTGTACATTCCAGAGAGCGTCCCGCGCGAGTGTTTTCGTAACAAATCCTTCCTTTGAGATAATCTTAATCGTATCCTTTACCGGCAGGGCAGGTATAACCGCGTCAAAAACCTCCATCAATGAAATTCCTTTTTCGATAAAGGAAGGGGAAATCAATGGCCTGGCTCCATCGTGTATTACCACTATATCACAGGGATGTTCAATGGCCTCAAGACCATTTTTTACGGAATCCTGTCTGAGTCTCCCGCCGATTACCAGTTTCATGAGTTTATTGAACCGGTATGTTTCAAGGATTTTTTCCTGAATAAGAGGCAAATCCTTCTGGTTTACCACAAGGTAAACTCCATCTATGGATTTGCAATTCTCAAATACCTGTAAGGTATGTGCGATAATCGGTTTTTTATCTATAAGTAAAAACTGCTTATTGGTAGCGGCACCCATCCTCTTACCCGCGCCGCCTGCGAGTATGATGGCCAGAGTTCTCATGATGCTAACTTACCTGTTCTTCAACACGCTGATATTCATCGGGCAGATAAAATTCTTTTTCCGCGTTTTCTTTCAATCGTGCGAAGATCATTCTTCCCGATGTTGTTTGAAGTACGCTCGTCACGACAACATCAACAGGCTTACCGAGAAGTTTTTTTGCTTCATCGACAACAACCATTGTCCCGTCATCGAGATACCCGATTCCCTGACCGTGCTCTTTTCCTTCCTTGAGAATTTTTATATTCATCTGTTCACCCGGAAGCATTGTCGGCCGAAGTGAAGTGGCAAGCTGGTTGATGTTGAGAACTTCAATACCCTGAAGTTCCGCTACTTTGTTCAGGTTGTAATCGTTGGTTACAATTTTTCCCGACATCCTTTTCGCCAGGGCGATGAGTTTTGTATCAACGTCCTTGAGCTTTGGAAAATCATAATCAACTATTTTTACTTTGAGAAAGGTCTGTTTCTGAAGCCTGTGCAGCACATCAAGACCTCTCCTCCCTCGTGTCCTTTTCACGGGGTCCTGATGGTCAGCGATATGCTGGATTTCATAGAGCACAAATTGTGGGATGATGAAAGTGCCCTCCACAAAACCCGTTTCACATATGTCCACAATTCTTCCGTCGATAATTGTGCTCGTATCAATTATTTTGGCTCCTTCGTTGTCCTGCAATTTATCAAAGAGGGGGACTTTCGAAAGGTCGAGGGTCCTGCTTTTTTCCATTCCAATCCTGAAACCAAGATAACCCATAACCACATAGATAAGAATGTAAATCGGCACGGTAATGGGTATATCTTTTATGAGGGCGAGAAGGAGGTTCGAGATAAAAAGGTTTGCCACCAGGAGACTGATGGTGATCCCTAAAAAACTTCCGATAATAATTTTTAAAGACACATCTTTCAGTTTCTCTTCAGTTTTGAGGATTACGTACCCCAGAAGGAGCCCGCTGACAGCGCCGAATAAAGCCCATACTGTGCTGCCAAAACTCTCTCTGAAAATGAAATAACCCGCAAGAGTTGTGACAATAACGAGAATTATTTGAAAAATGATATTCAAATATCAACCTTTGTGATGGTTATTATTTCCCTTACCGTTATTTCCCTTATTATTTCCTTTATGATTATGGTTATTATCGTTATTTGAAAAAATCTTTTCTATTTCCCGCTCTATTTTCATTTCTTCCTTAGAAAGAGAAATGGAAAGCTCTTTTGTGATCAATCCTCTCGCTATTTCGAACATCTTTTTTTCACCGAAAGAAAGTTCTTTCCAATGCCGCAGGTTATAGAGTTCCTTCAGTACCATGGCGACTTCGTAAATGGAACCGCTTTTTATCCTTTCCATGTACTCTTTATACCTTCTGTTCCATGGTGAGTTATCATAGGTAATATTTTTATCTTTCAGAATGCTATACACCTTCGTGACATCGCAGGATTCAATAACACATCTGAGCCCGGCATTTTTTGCTCCATCCGTGGGAATCATGATTGTCATATCTGTGTCGAGGATCCGGATTATATAAAAAGATTGTTTTTGTCCGGAAAATTCTTTCTCTTCTATTGATTCAATCTTTCCAACACCATGGCCTGGGTATACTGCAACTTCTCCTATTTGAAACATCATGCCTCCAATCGAACGATTGTCTTTCTATGGCAAAGCAATTATATATTACCATATATCTATAATGAATTTCAATAAGTAATTGTTATTACGAAACTTTTTGCTAATAAACAAAGGATGTTATAAAATAAAAGACAGGCTATGAAACTCTATCTTATTTCTCAGGATACTTTCTGTTGTTCCTCGATAATCTTAAACTTTATATCATTGATCACTCTAAAAAGCCCCTTTGAATGTGCTATGTCAAGGGCGGTTTTACCGTCTTTGTTAACAGCTTTCAGATCGGCGCCATGCGTAATAAGAAAATTAATCATTACGGCAGATTTACGCTCAATAGCAGACATGAGGGCTGTGTTACCTTCGTCATCGAGCGCGTTTATATCGGCGCCATAATCAATAAGAAGCAGTGCCATATCCATATTATCATTTTTACAGGCGAACAAAAGGGGAGTATCCCCCTTCAAGTCCTTTACATTCACATCAGCGCCGCTGGTGACAAGGAGTCTAATGGTTGCCAGTTGTTTGGACTGACAGGCGAATATAAGGGGTGTTGCGCCAAACTTGTTTTGAGCGTTTATATCGGCATTGTTCTCAATCAATAACCTTGCCGTGTCAGTAAAACCATGCATGCACGCGTGCATGAGCGGTGTATTACCGTTTCCATCCCTGCTGTTTACATCAGCGCCTTTATCTATAAAACGGACGGCATTTTGCCGGTCTCCCCCTTTACTCATTTTAAAAAGCGCTTCGGTCAGCTCATTCATAAAAACACTTTCCTTATTATTTTTAATTATATACAATATCTACTAAAAAGTAAAATACTAATATTTATAAAAGGTAATAATAAAAAGGAGATACATAATTCTTTTGTAAAAATCATTGATGCCGCACACGTTTTCCTTTATAATCAACTACAAACTTTTTCGGAGGGAATCCTGATGGTAAAAACAAGGTTCGCGCCGAGCCCTACGGGAAATCTTCACATCGGCGGGGCAAGGACAGCCCTTTTCAGCTATCTTTACGCGAAACATAACAGCGGCATCATGGTTCTCAGAATCGAAGACACCGATACTGAACGATCAAAACAGGAATATGTCGAGGACATCCTGCAGGGGCTTTCATGGCTCGGGATCGGTTGGGACGAGGGCCCGTTTTTTCAAAAAGAGAGAATCGAAATTTATAGACAACATGCTTACAAACTCCTTAAAACAGGTCACGCCTATAAATGCTACTGTAGTCCTGAAATGCTGGAGGAAAAAAGAAATACTGCCCTCAGAGAAGGGAAGAAGCCGACTTACGACAGGACATGCAGAAACCTGCCGGAAAACAATGATAATAAGGACAGACCGTTTGTCATACGATTCAAAAACCCTGTGAATGGGGAAGTGAGTTTCAATGATCTTGTGAGAGGGAAAATTACCTTCAATTGTGAAGAACTGGACGACCTTATCATCCTGAGAAGCGATAATACTCCAACCTATAACTTTACGGTAGTCATCGATGATGCCCTCATGGGGATTACCCACATCATCAGGGGTGATGACCATATAAATAACACACCCCGTCAAATTCTCATATATGAGGCACTGGGTTATCCTGTGCCCGAGTTTGCCCATGTCCCTCTTATTCACGGCAAGGATAAGACGCGCCTCAGCAAAAGACATGGCGCGACGTCGCTTCTTGAATACAGGAATAACGGGTTTCTCCCGGAAGCTCTCATGAATTATCTGGCAAGGCTTGGTTGGGCCCACGGTGACGAGGAAATCTTTTCCCATAGCGATCTCGTAGAAAAATTTGACCTCACCAGGGTGGGCAAATCCCCGGCTATCTTTGACATTGACAAACTTTCCTGGCTTAACAGTCACTATATAAAATCTCTACCCGTTGAGGAAATCGCAGAGAGATTAATTCCTTTCATAGAAGCCCTCAGTATAAGCATAGGAGATAAATCCATGCTTGTCCCGGTGGTTGTTAACCTGAGAGACAGGGCAAAAACCTTGAAAGAAATGGCGCAGATGGCAGAATTCTTTTTCCGAGACGACTTTTCGTATGATGAGGCCGCGCGCGACAAATTCCTGACGGCTGCCTCAAAACCCATACTCGAAGATTTCTATGGAGGATTCGTTGACCTCCCTCTGTTGGATGAAGGTAGACAGAAAGAACTCATTGAGGGGCTTTCCCGGAAATACAATACAAAATTGAACAACATAATCCAACCCATCCGGGTCGCTCTTTCCGGGAAAACGGTAACGCCGGGTATTTTTGAAGTTATGGGTATTCTTGGTAAAGAACAGGTAGCAAAAAGGGTAAAGAGAGCGATTGAATCAATCCGTTGACATCGGGAGAAAAAAAGTTTTTAGCTTATTATTGAGAGGTTACGATTGAAATTATCAAGATTGGAAATCATCGGTTTTAAATCATTCCTGAACCGGACTGTGTTTCAGTTCGGAGAAGGGGTGACGTCTATTGTGGGGCCCAATGGGTGCGGTAAGAGCAATATTGTTGACGCCATAGTATGGGCGCTGGGGGAACGAGGTACGAAAAGCCTCAGGGTAAAAGACATGGGAGATGTTATCTTCCATGGAAGCAACGGCAAAAGACCGGTGAATATCGCAGAGGTTTCGCTGGAGCTCACTGATGGCGATAAGGACCTTGTCGTAAAAAGAAGAATCTATCGTGACGGCACAAACGAATACTTTCTGAACGGAAACCCTGTGAGGCTCAAAGATGTGCAGGATGTTTTTCTTGGGACAGGCATCGGTCTAAATTCGTATGCCATCATAGAACAGGGTAAGATCGAGAGCTTCATTCAGATGAAACCGCTGGAACGAAGAATTGTTATTGAAGAAACAAGCGGTATTACGCGGTTTGAAGAGAAAAAACGTGATGCCATGTCACGATTGGAAGAAACAACGATTAATCTTGAACGCGTTGACGATATTTACGCGGAAGTAACGACCTCCTTCGAAAAAACCGAGCAGGAATGGCAGCGATGGAAAGCGTATCAGGAATTGGCGGACAAACTCCATGAGATTGATAAGCAGATATTGCTTGACGGTTATTCAAAAATAGTGAAAAGAATAGGTAAAATTCAGGAAAAGCAGGGAGAACTGGAAGCGGAAATCGGGAAAAAAGAAGAGGAAAAATCAGGGCTGAAAAAAGAATACGACGCGAAAGACTCTGAATTCACGTTAACGGATAATATTGTAAGGCAACTTGAAGTTGACATAAAAGGCAAAGAAAAGGATATGGAGAACCGCCTCCTTGAAATAGAGTACGTTAAAGAAGAATCACACAGGCTTGAAGCTCAATGCGGCGCTTACAGAGAAAATGAGACAAAAATCAACATGCAGATCGAGGAACACCAGAAGGGAATAGAAAAGCTCTCTGAAGAATTCCTTGTTCACAAAAGCGAACTGGAAAAAGGAGAAGCGGAGGAGCTGACATTACGTGAGGAAACAGAAAAAGCGAAGACAACAAGAGAAGGGTATGAAAAAAGGCTCGAAGAAGAAAGGACCGGTCTTTTTGTTGCCATGAGCAGGCTTACGGATATAAAGAACAGGATTTCAGACATCGAAAGGGCACAGAAGGAAAAACAGAAAAGGGAAGAGCGGGAAGCTGTGGAAAAAAGAGAGCTTAGAGAAGCCCTCTCACAATTAGAAATACAGCAAAAAGAACTGATAAATACTCTCGAAAAAGAAAAGGAAGAGAATAATTCCATAATAACGAAAGAGACTGCGCGCCTGGATGAACGCGAGACAATACGAAAAAAGATCGATGAAGAACGGAACATTGTTGAACAGTTAAAAAACGAAAAGAGGATCAAAGAAGAGTTTTTAAAACAACTGGGCGGACTCATAGAAAGCGCTGAGTCCGCCCAGATCAATATCAACAAACTGATAAACATGATAAAGGTAGAAGAGACAAAGGAAAAAGCCCTTGAAAGGTTTTTTTCCGATGAGCTGGAATACTTTGTACTTACCGAGACCTCACCACGTGCTATATCTGAAATCGTTCAGAGGCAGGAAGGCAACTATATCTTTTTCCCTCAAAGGGGCATGTTCAGATTGGGCGGTCAGGAGGTTGAAGTTAATGTGCAATGGATCGGGAGCGTTGACGAGGCGCTCTCACGGATTGAAAAAGGTGAAGAGGGAATTTTTATAAATGATGCGGTATATGTCGATTCAAGGGGTGTCATTCTCACCGGGAAAGGCAAAAAGCGGATAGACCTGAAACAATTTAAGGAAAAACTGAAGCTGGAAAAGGAACTAAAAACAATAGACGATACCCTCCAGGAGCATCGAAACACAATACAGGACATACGGGGAAAATTTGCCGAGTATGATACTCAGTATCAGATAATAAAAAAAGAAAGAGATGAAAAAGGAAAGAAGATAAATACATTAGAAAAAGAAATTTTGCTTGTGCAGGCCCAATTGACCTCAACCGCTGAAAAACTGAAGGTTCTGGAAACAAAAATTGATCTTTCCGAAGAAACATCGTCGGCAGAAATGGAACAGTTGATCGAGGAAAAGGAAAAAAGTGAAGTGGAGAGGATAGAAAAAGAATCAAGGATGGAGTCGCTTAAGACTGATCTTGATAACCTCAAAAAAGACCACGAAGGTGTTTTATCAAAATGGCACGAAATTACTATCGCTATTGAGAGAAAGAAAAATACCCTGAAAACCCTTGAAGAAGATAAAGAGAGAAAGTCGTTGAGTATTAGAAAACTTGCAGAGGAAATAGAGACCGGAAAGAGCAAAGTAGAAGAAACGCTGAAAAAAATCACTGAATGCGCAGGCAAGGTTGAAGGTCTTGAAAAGGCTTACGACGATCTTAAAAAAGAACAGGAAAAACTGCTCGGAAGATTTGAAGAATTAAAAAACATGCTCGGCAATCTCCACATGGAAAAACATACGCTGCAGGAAGCAATTGAAGAAAAAGCAAAGGAAATTGAAAAAACCAGGTCCAAAAGAGAGAACACGGACAAGGATATCGCCATTTTTACAGAGAAGCAGTCAACCGTACTGGAAAAACTGAGGACAACCTACAATATAGAAAACCCTGATGAAATTACCGTTCAAATAAACGCTCATGTAGAAGAGGAAAGAGAGAAAGTCGCGTCTGAAATAGCGGCTATGGGAGAAATAAATTTCCGTGCTGAAAAGGAATATCTCGAATTACAGGAACGTTTGGCTTTTCTTGAAAAACAAAAGGAAGACTTGCGCAATGCCGTTGAATCTCTGAAAAAGACAATCACAAAAATAGATATGCTTACCAAAGAGCTCTTCGCTGAGACATTTGACAAGGTAAATGAAGCGTTTAAACGATTTACCGATCTGCTCTTTAAGGGCGGGAAAGGTTACCTTGCCGTCAATCAGGAAAATGG
>JAEAMG010001225.1_pt1 | contig 21018 bp, 27 predicted proteins | sample 8958741 | NCBI WGS metagenome assembly JAEAMG01 (sample SAMN16933256, study PRJNA681125) | bioreactor sludge metagenome | isolation source: anaerobic bioreactor treating anionic surfactant - SDBS | place: India: Bengaluru | collected 2019-02-28 | reverse complement strand
CGTACCCGGCACTTTTCGGCTTGACGTAGGCGTGCTCGGCTCAGGTATCACCGATGAAATGTTCCTGGAAATGGAACGCCTGATCGCCGACGCCAAACCTGTCAGCCGACACATGACAGGGCTGGCAATTTATCTGGAAAGTCGCGGCACCCTACAAGTAGGCGTGGCCGCCTATCACGGCGACGTTATGACCGTTTATCCATGGATCGCTGAAATCATCGAAGTGCGCGGCGCGCTATTGCAGGCCGGCACATCCCACACCATTGACACTCTGACTATTTATCCATGAGCACATATTTCGCCATCCTGACCGAACTGGGTGAAGCCAAGCTGGCAAACGCCATTGCCCTGGGCGGCACCCTGAAACTCAAAAACATGGCCGTGGGCGATGGCAACGGCAATCTGCCGATGCCTGATCGCAAGCAAAAGGCGCTCGTCCGTGAGGTCCGCCGCGCGGGCTTAAACCAGTTGACAGTCGATCCGGCGAACGCCAGCCAGATCATCGTCGAACAGGTGCTCCCCGAAGACGTCGGCGGTTGGTGGCTGCGCGAAATCGGCATCTATGACGAAGCTGGCGATCTCTGCGTCGTTGCCAACTGCCCGCCCAGCTACAAGCCGGTGATGACTGAGGGGAGCGGACGCACGCAAGTGGTGCGTGTCGTGCTGATCGTCGCCAGCACGGCGGCCATCGAACTCAAGATCGACCCATCTGTGGTGCTGGCCACGCGCAAGTATGTCGATGAACAGATTATGACCGTGCGTGCCTGCGGTGCCGAGGAGCTGGGCAAGCTACGCAGCTATGTCGATGAACAAGATAGCAAAGTCATGATCTACAGCGAGCAACAACTTGCTGGGCATGTAGACGCCGCTGATCCCCACCCTCGCCTGGCGCAGCGCGGTTATGTCGACGAGCAAGACGGCAAGGTAATGATCTATAGCGAACAACAACTTGCTGGGCATGTGGACGCTGATAATCCACATCCTCGCCTGGCCAAGCGCTCCTATGTTGACCAGCAAGACGATAACGTACGTCTACATGGCGAGCAGCAGTTGGAAAACCACATGACTGACGTGCGACGCTATGCCGATGCGCAGGACGGTAAGGTCATGATCTACAGCGAGCAACAACTTGCTGCGCATAGGGAGGATGTTGATCCACACCCGCGACTGGCCCAGCGCAACTATGTCGATGAGCAAGACAGCAAAGTGATGGTCTATGGCGAAGAGCAACTGGCCAAACACGCCGAGGCGAAGGACCCCCATCCGCAATACAGCATGAAGGAGGTGGCGACGCTATCCAAGTTTGACGCGTCGAAAAAACTGGTCAATGCCGAGTTTGTCCGCACCAATGGCGTCAGGCATGGTGGATCGTTCGGGTTTTCGGTAGCAGCAGCGCTCACAGTAGAACACGTGGGCGGATTTATCTACACCTTTGGCAATGGCGGCTTTACTTTGACTTTGCCGCTGGGTGCAGACTTGCCTGCAGGAGCGAGCATCACGTATTCCAACCAGGGCGGTATTGCTTCGGCCCCTGTCACCATCAGCCGGCAGGGCGCCGATACGATCCAAGCTAATGGCGGCTTTGTCAATGCATGCCACGTTGAATCTGGGAGTTCGCTCGTGCTGGTGCATGTAGGCAATGGCGCGTGGATTGCAACAGGCACAGGCGTGCTTGCCAGCTCAGGGGATTTTGCCGCGTCGCTCACGACGAATGGCTATCAAAACCTGCCGAGTGGCGAAATTCGGCAGTGGATACAGGCTGTCATCGACTCTAGCGGAATTGTATCTTTCCCAATTGCATTTCCGAATGCCCTTTTGACGGTATCGGCAGTATCTGGCAATGGCGTCAGCCCCATGTATTACGCCACCGGTTCCGCGACTTTGTCATCTGTCGTGGTCACAGCAAACGCCCCTGGCGCCGCAGTGGTCACAGTCTACGCCACAGGAAAATAATGCATAAATATTTCTCAGTATCAACAGGCGGCTTTTATATCGAAGCACTGCGCGCCGCCTATGACGCCGCCGGGACTTGGCCAGCCGATGCGCTTCCTGTCACGCCAGCCGATGAATCCATGCTGCGCGAAGCGATCTGCGCTGGCGCGACGATCCGTAAAAAATCCGCTGGCAAATGGAGCATTGTCGCGCGCCCGGCGCCCTCCTTTGCAGTCTTAGCAGCGCCGTATCTGGCCAGCGTGCGCCATGTGCGCGACGCCATCCTCAACCGCTTGGCCGGCATTGGCTTTGCTGCCGTGGCCAGCGGCGACACGGACACCGTGCAAGCGATTGTCCAGGCCCGTACCTGCTTGCTCGACATCACCATCTGCGAGGCCGTTGCCGCCGCGCACAATCTCGATGCGCTGCAAGCGGCCGTCGGTGCCGAATACCAGCGCATCGCCGATACCCTGCCGGACGAGGCCCGGCGTGCCTTTGCCGATGCCGGCATCACATTGACGCCAAACGTGGCGCCAGCCGTCACCACCTAACACCCCGACATTCACCACCTACCAGGAGAACAACATGGCCACCGACTACCACCATGGCGTGCGCGTCATTGAAATCAACGAGGGTTCGCGCCCGATCCGTACCGTCTCCACCGCCGTACTGGGCCTGATCGCCACGGCCGACGATGCCGACCCGGCCGCCTTCCCGCTCGACACGCCCGTGCTCGTCACCAACGTGCTGGCCGCCATGGGCAAGGCCGGCAAGACCGGCACCTTGTATCGCAGCCTGGCGGCCATCGCCGCGCAGACCAAACCCTTGACGGTCGTGGTGCGCGTGGCCGAAGGCGAAACGGAGGCGGAAACCACCAGCAACGCCGTGGGCGGCGTGTCGCCCGATGGCAAGTACCTGGGCGCCAAGGCGCTGCTGGCCGCGCAAAGCAAACTGGGCGTCAAACCGCGCATCCTGGGCGCGCCGGGCCTGGACACCCAGGCCGTCACCAATGCCCTGGCCAGCGTCGCCCAGCGGCTGCGCGCCTTCGTGTATGCATCCGCCTATGGCTGCGCCACCGTCACGGCAGCCACCACCTATCGCGGCCAGTTCGGCCAGCGCGAAGTGATGATGATCTGGCCCGACTTCGTGAACTGGAATACCGCCACCGACGAAGAGGCCAGCATTTCCGCCGTCGCTTACGCCATGGGCCTGCGCGCCAAGATCGACGAGGAAACGGGCTGGCACAAGACTTTGTCGAATGTGGTCGTCAACGGCCCGACCGGCATCAGCAAGGACGTGTTTTTCGATCTGCAAGACCCGGCCACCGATGCCGGCGTGCTCAACGCCAAGGAGGTCACCACCCTAATTAACATGGGCGGCTACCGCTTCTGGGGTTCGCGCACCTGCGAGGCGCCGGGCGGCTTCTTCTATTTCGAAAGCTACACGCGCACGGCCCAGGTGCTGGCCGACACCATCGCCGAGGCGCACTTCGCCTATGTGGACGTGCCCTTGCATCCGTCCCTGGTGCGCGACCTGCTGGAAAGCATCAATGCGAAGTTCCGCGACTTGAAATTGCAGGGCTACATCATCGACGGCCATGCCTGGTATGACGAGCAATACAACGACAAGACGGCGCTGAAAGACGGCAAGCTGGCCATCGATTACGACTACACGCCAGTGCCGCCGCTGGAAAACCTGAAATTCCAGCAGCGCATTACCGACCGCTACCTGGCCGACTTCGCCTCGCGCATCGCGGCTTAACCATAACCGAGCCCGCCGCGTGCGGGCGCAACTGATCACTGGAGAACACTATGGGCCTGCCCCGCAAACTGAAAAATTTTAATCTGTTCCAAAACGGCGTGTCCTTCATGGGCATGGTGCCCGAAGTCACCTTGCCGAAACTGAGCCGCAAGATGGAAGAGTACCGTGCCGGCGGCATGAGCGGCCCCGTGTCCGTGGACTTCGGCAACGAGGCGCTGTCGCTGGAATGGAGCGCCGGCGGCCTGATCGCCGAAGCCCTGAAACAGTACGGCGCGCACACGCACGGCGCCGTGCAACTGCGCTTTGCCGGCGCGTACCAGAACGACGATGACGGCAGCGTCGCCGCCGTGGAAGTGGTCGTGCGCGGCCGTTACAAGGAAATCGACATGGGCGCGGCCAAGATGGGTGACGACACGACCCACAAATACACCATGGCCTGCAGCTATTACAAACTGATGATCGACGGCGCCACCGTCATCGAACTGGACTTCATGAGCGGCACCGAGAACTTCGGCGGCGGCGACACGAATGCCGCCATCCGCAAGGCCATCGGCCTGTAATCCCCTTTTTATTGACCACCACACTACAAGGACCACACCATGCAAAACGATACCCAAAACAGCGCCGTCATCGAACTGGACGACCCGATCAAGCGCGGCGACACCTTCATCACTTCGCTGACCGTGCGCAAGCCCAAGGCGGGCGCCCTGCGCGGCATTTCCCTGATCGAGCTGGCCAACCTGAACGTGTCGGCCCTGCAGATCGTACTGCCGCGCATCACCGAGCCAACCTTGACCGCGCACGACATCGCCAACATGGACCCGGCCGACCTGCTGGCCGTGGGCGCCGAGGTTGCCGGTTTTTTGGCGAGCAAAGCCGATCGCCTTTCGGTATCCCCGGCGAAGTAGAAGACGCCATGGCCGACATTGCCGGCGTCTTCCACTGGACGCCGGCAGCGATGGACGGTTTTACGATTGATGAACTGATGGCCTGGCGCGAACGCGCCAGGCAGCGAAGCGGAGCGGAATAGATGGCTGGTCGGGATTTGAAGTTACAGGTAGTGTTTTCGGCGCTGGATAGGATCACGGCGCCCCTCAAAAAAATACGCGCAGCAGCTGCCCCGACCAGCAAGACGCTACAGGAGGTCAGCCAGCGCCTCAAGGGCTTGAATGACAAGCTCAAGGAAACCAAGTACCTGCGCAAGCTACAGGAAGAATTTCGCACCACATCGCGCGAACTGAAAAAGAGCAAGCTGGCCCTGAATGACACGCGTATCGCGTTCGACAATCAACGCCTGGCGCAGCACAAGCTGGCAAGCGAGACTCGGGCAGCGCGCACCGAATTCAAAGGCCTGCAGCTTGAACTGATGCGCACGCGGGAACCCAGCGGCAAACTGTCGGCCAGCTTTGCGCTGGCGCGCGACAACCTCACCAAGCTGGAACTGAAATACAGTCAGTCGCAGGAAAAGCTGCGCAGCCTGAAAACGACTCTCGGCCAGGCCGATGCCGCAGTGACCAGGATCAGCGCAAGCAAGCTCAAGCTGGCTCAAAACTTGACCCTCGTGCGGCAAAAGATGGATGCCGCCGGCACCAGCACGTCAAAAATGCGCCAGCATGAACGGACGCTGGCCACCGACATCGCTGCAGCCAACACGCAGTTGGAAATCCAGCAGAAGAAGCTGGCCACCCTCAAGGCGCACCAGGATCGCGTGGCCACTGCCCAGCAAGGCGCGGCAAAGGCGAAGGCCATCGCTGGTGGCGTGGCCAGCGCTGGCGTGGGCGCCACCGTGGCGGGCGCGGCAATAGGCGCCCCCGTGGTCAAGGGATTGCACGAAGCGAAACACTACGAAATCGAAACAGCGCGCATCCGTGCGCTGGGCACGCGCACGAGCCAGGAAAAAGAACACGCCATCGAGTTTGCCAAGCAGCTCAAGACGTATGGCGTCAGCCAGTTGGAAAAGACGGAAATGATCCGCGATTCCATTTCGATCTTCGCCGATGGCCACCACGCCGAAATGGCCTTGCCCACTATGTCGAAGATGAAATTCATCAACGATACGCTCTACCCGGAATCGGCCGGCGAGCGCAACGCGCAATTGTTCGCCATGCAAAAGGTCATCGAACTGCGCGGCAACGCCGGTTCCGTCGAAGCCTTCAAGAGCGACGCGGACCGCGTGCAAAAGGTGATCGCGGCCACGGGTGGCCGGGTCGGCGGCGAAGACTGGCGGCAATTTACGATCCGCAGCGGCGTGGCCGGCAAAGGCCTGAACGACAATGCCTTCTTCAACCAGATGGAACCCATGCTGCAGGAACTAGGCGGCTCGACTGCTGGCGTCGGCTGGCGTTCCCTGTACAACAACATTTACCAGGGCAAGGGCACGCAGCGCGCGGCCAGGGAAATGCAAAGCCTGGGCCTGCTGAGCGGCAAGCACATCAAGTATGACAAGGTGGGCCAAATCAAATACATCCAGGCCGGCGCGCTGCTGGAAGGCGATCTGTTCCAGAAAAGCCCGCTCGACTGGATCGAGAAAGTGTTCCTGCCCAAGCTGGCGGCCAAGGGCATCACGGACAAGGACGAGATCAACAGCAAAATCGGCTCCCTAGTTTCGAACAGCAACGGCGCCGCCTTCCTGATGCGCATGGTCGATCAGCGCGCACAGATTCGCAAGAGCGAACGCCTCAATCAGAATTCGGAAGGCATGGACAGCCTGCACGTCCGCGCGCGTGGCCTTGGGGCTGGCGCGGAACGGGAAACGCTTGCCAAGGTCTCCGACCTCAAGCTGGTCATGGGTGAAAAAATCCTCCCTATGTACACGCAGGCTCTGGAAATGGCGATTGCCGCCATTTCCCGCCTGAACGGCTTTATGGAGCGCAACCCGACCGTGGCCAAGGTCATGATTACCGCCTTTGCCGTGCTGGCCGGCCTGCTGCTGGTGCTGGGGCCGCTGATGCTGGGCATTGCCGCCATGGTCGGCCCATATGCCATGCTGCACGTCATGTTCGCCAAGATGGGCGTGAAGGGCGGCGTGCTCACGCCCATCTTGCGTGGCCTGGGCGGCGCCTTCATGTGGGCGGGACGCGCTGTGCTGTGGCTCGGCCGCGCCCTTCTGATGAACCCGATTGGCATCGCCATCACGGTCATTGCAGGCGCCGCCTTCCTGATCTATAAATACTGGGAGCCGATCAAGGGTTTCTTTGGCGGCCTGTGGTCAGACGTCAAGGCGGCGTTTGCCGGCGGATTTACTGGCATCAATAGCCTGATCGCCAACTGGTCGCCGCTGGGCCTGTTCTATCGCGCCTTCGCGGGCGTGCTGGGCTGGTTCGGTGTTGCGCTGCCGGCCAGGTTCACCGACTTTGCCGCCGACATCCGGGGCCGCTTCGCCAAGGGGCTGGCGCCGCTGGCCGGCTTCTTTACCGGCATCTGGTCGCACATCAAGACAGCCTTTGCCGGCGGCATTGGCGGCGTCAGCGCCCTGATCGCCAACTGGTCACCGCTGGGCCTGTTCTACCGTGCCTTCGCGGGCGTGCTGGGCTGGTTCGGCATCGAGCTGCCGGCCAAGTTCACCGACTTCGGCGCCAGCGTCCTGCAGCGCATTAGCGCATCCTGGCAACCTATCGCCGCCTTCTTCGCCGATATCTGGTCGCGCCTGCGCACGGTCTGCGCCGGCGGCATGGGCAGCATCACGGCCCTGATTATCAACTGGTCGCCGGTCGGCGTGTTTTATCAGGCGTTCGCGGGCGTGTTGAGCTGGTTCGGCATCAAGCTGCCGGCCCAGTTCACCGAGTTCGGCGCCAACATCCTGCGAGGCCTGGTCAACGGCATCACCGGTTCCATGGGTGCCGTCAAGGACGCCATCAGCAATGCCGGGTCCAGCACCATTGCCTGGTTCAAGGAAAAGCTGGGCATCCACAGCCCAAGCCGCGTGTTTGCCCAGCTCGGCGACTACACCATGCAAGGCCTGGCCGTGGGCCTGGACCGCAGCGAGGGCGCGCCGATTGCCAAGGTTTCCGGACTGGCGCAGCGCCTCACGCAACTGGGCGCCGGCATCGCCATCGGCACGGCCACGGCGTTACCTGCCAGCGCCTTTGACACGCGCGCGCCGCTGCCGGTGGGCGGCTTTGGCGCCGGCATGACAATCCAGGGCGACAAGATCGAAATCACCTTCCATGTGCAGGCTGGCACCGATCCCCAGGCCATTGCGCGCGCCGTAAGCGTGGCGCTCGATCAGCGCGACCGAGAAAAGGCGGCACGCATCCGCTCGTCCCTGCGCGACCACGATTAAAGAAAGAAGCCCACCATGATGATGATTTTAGGAATGTTCGTGTTCAGCCTTCCCACCCTGGCCTATCACGAGCTGCAGCGGCAAACGGAATGGAAGCATGCCAGCACGGCCCGCGTGGGCCTGCGCGACGCGCACCAGTACGTGGGGCCCGGCGACGACACCATCACCCTGTCGGGCTGGGTGGCGCCGGAACTGACCGGCTCCCTGTATTCGCTCGATGCCCTGCGCATGATGGCCGACACGGGTAAATCGTGGATTCTGATCCAGGGCACGGGCCGCATACTCGGCTCCTACCGCATCACCAGCATGACCGAGGGGCGCAGCATCCTGGACGGAAGCGGCGGCGCGCGCCGCGTCGATTTCTCGATTGCGCTCAAGCGCGACGACGACGGCGTGCTGGCGATGGTCGGCCTGGGCGACATCGGCGACCTGAAAAACATGCTCAGCATCGACGGCATGACCAGCAGCATCGCCGGCGCGGCCAAGAATGCCGTGGGCAGCGTGGTCGGCAATGTCGTCGGCGGCATCACGTCGAAATACGGCGGCGTGGTCAGCGAGATGAAAGACAAGATCGGCGGCAGCATCAGCGGCGCCATCGGCAGCGCGGCGGACAAGTTCAAATGAGCGAGCATATCCCCGCCTTCAAGGTCAGCATCGAAGACAAGGATTTGACTGCCATCGTTTCGCCGCGGCTGATCAATCTGACGTTGACCCTGTGCCGTGGCGACGAGAGCGACCAGCTCGACATTTCCCTGGATGACAGCGACGGCAAGCTGGCCATGCCGCCGCGCGGCGCGCAGATCGCCCTGGCGCTGGGCTGGCAAGCCACTGGCCTGGTGGACATGGGCAAGTTCACCGTGGACGAGGTGGAGCACAGCGGTGCGCCCGACACCATCACCCTGCGCGCCAGGTCGGCCAACCTGATCGACACCTTCAAACAGCAGCAGGAGCACAGCTTTCACAAGACCAACCTGGGCGCCATCATCGAGGCCATCGCCTTTCGCAACGAGCTGGCGTCGGGCGTGTCGGCGCGCCTGCGCGACACCGCCATCGAGCACATCGACCAGACCCACGAAAGCGATGCGGCCTTCCTGCGCCGGCTGGGCAGGAAATACGACGCGGTGGCCACCGTCAAGAATGACACGCTGCTCTTCATCCCCATCAACCAGAGTCGCACGGCCAGCGGCAAAGCGCTGCCTGTCATTCCCATCACGCGCGCCCTGGGCGACGGACACCGCTACCACAGCGCCGAAAGCGACGCCTACACAGGCGTGCGCGCCTTCTGGCACGACGAGCGCTACGCGCGCCGCCGCAGCGTGGTGGCCGGCGTGCCGGGCAACAGCAAGCGCCTGCGCACCACCTTTGCCAACGAAACCGACGCGCGCGCGGCGGCAGTGGCCGAATGGCAGCGCATCCTGCGCGGCCTGGCCACCTTCGAAATGAGCCTGGCCCTGGGCAATCCGGCCGTGTTCCCGCAATCGCCCGTGACAGTGCAAGGATTCAAGCCCGAGATCGACGCCACCGAATGGCTATCGGTCAAGGTCACGCACAACTTGGGCGGCAGCGGCTTTACCACGCGCGTGGAGTTTGAGACGAAGACGGAAGCAGTCGAGGCCGAGCGCGAGGACGAGAAAGACCCGGACGAGGGCATCACGGGCGTGGTGGCCAAGTGGAAGGACGTGGCGGCGAAGAAGAAAAAGGCGGGGCAGGAACATGCCGGCGCCGCTGGCACGCTCAAGACGCTGGACCATGTTTATAAGAGCAAGCAGGCCGCGAAACGGGCGGCTCTGCATGCGTGGAAGCATATTGAGGAAGTGCGGGATATCATCCGCGAAAACAGCGAGGAACCCCGGAAACCTTCGCAAGCGGTAGCCGGCGCAGAAGGGACATGATCCTGTCCCCTCTTCTTCCGCTCAGCGGCTGCTTTTACCTCTTTAGCGGAAAACGAAGAAGCCAATTATGAACCACTTCAATCATCTTCGTCACTAAGAGCAAGCCAAGCTGCATGGTTAGCGCGCAATAACGCGTCCAGTTCGGATGGAGTAAACAAATTGATTTCTCGTAGTTTCTGTATTAACGCTGTATATGCGGAGGCGCCGGGAAGATCAGCACGAGTAGTTACCGGGAAGCCTATCAGCGTAGTAAATTCCTCTCTATTTAGCAAATCAAAAATTGGGAAAATTGCACGATTTATCACATCATTTGCGGAGTTCCAACTACCAACTTGCGATAGTAGTTCCAGCGCACGAGGTTTTGCAAAATCCCCCAATGCGAACGATACAATTGCCGCATGAAGAATGTTAACGTCCATACTGGCGATTTTCGCCTTGATAGTCTCAGCAAGTTCTGGCACATGCTTTAATTTTGAAAGCGTAGGGAGAATCATTAACGGGTCACTATTTTGTATGCACAAAATGACCTTCTCTCTACCAGGCTGCCCTAAGAATCTCCATGAGGTTGAAACACTAGCAATGAGTAAGATTGCACGTACTATTTCCCCATCAGATGCATCGTGTAGAATTCGATTAAATTGCTTAACGAACCTAGCTTCAGCTTGAGTCCGATACATTTCCAAAACTGCCTCTAAAGCTGCGCCAGCCTGCGCTTTCCAATATATTGGACTGTCAGGTTTGAAGTAATCAAAGATCACCACGTCGATAAACCCATTGATCAATGCATCATTTGCTCTTCCTAAAGCTGACGCTCTTAACTGCGTCACAGCCTGACCAACATCTAACGGAAAATACGAAGAACTAACCAAATTCAAGAGGCGAACTAGTTGAGCTTTTCCTTGTACCGGTGGCTGAGAAAGGACGTGGGACACTGCATTAGTTAAATGCAATCGAGCCTGTTCCGCTGAGGGACGATAAGGTTCCCCAACCCGTTGAAACGAGGGATGAGCGCAACGATGACGGTCTTCACGTAAACGTTCCAGATCAACCATCTGCTGTTGATCAAAAAATTGAAATTCTCGTCTACAAGTGCCAATAAGCTCGCGCTCAAACTCTAACGCCCCCTTTATCCCCTGATCGTTTCCATCTTCAATTTGTCGAATATATTGTTCGTATTTATTCCAAATAATTACCGCACGCGGCTCTCCGGCCACCGAAAGTTCGCGAATTTTATCAACCAAATCAAAAATAACCGCAATCCAAACACTGACGATGGTTGCGCGATACGCCCCTGACCTATAGCAAAGGACAGCGTCCGAAATATAAGTTTTTGACTGCTCGGACCGGCAACGCAACGTTAAAACTTCAATGTCAATCAGAGTCTCGTTCATAGTAAATTCTTTTTGGGTTGGTAAATTCTATTATTCTAGGGTTTGAGGGTCAGGTCTGCCATTTCGACACAGGCCAAGCTATGCGAATCCCCAAGCTGAAGTCTCTGCGTAAGCTCAGCGTCAAGACGCACACGCAGCATAGTGAGTCGTGCCGTATTGAAAATTAGTCCATCACAATTTGCTTTGAGTCTAGACGCCAAGACTGAGATCGTGTCCGAATAGCAGTCCTGACCCCGCAATCTAATCTTTAATTATCTCAAAAACATCAAAGGTTAAATTCTCCTTATCCGTGTCAACAGCCCAAATGTAAATAAAGCAAAACCTCTCAACATGGTCAATTGGGTGCATAATTTTCCATTTCTGGAGTGCAACTTGCCGGACAAATTTATAATCCTCATTTTCCTTTTTTGATACTTTATCAAAAAATGATTCATTTTTTTCGAATGCATCAATGCTCAAAAATCCAGCAAATATGGAAATTTTTCTATTACTTCCATTGAATTTTTTTAATTTAATCCAATCTTCAATAATTTCATCAATACTCGCACGATCAGATTTTAACTCAACCGCCAATAAAATTTTATCTTTTTCCAAATCTGACTTCACCACAAGATCCATCCTCTCAGGATTCCTTCCCGGAGTATAAGGCTGCTCTCTGAAACATATGAATGAATTTGATAATTTATTAATCAAGCACTCTTTCAATGCGATTCGGATTGCAGCTTCTTCGGTCGTTCTCTTATTTGGAGTCTGATTTTCAACGTATAAATATTCTACTTTGTTCCGCATATAGCCACCCATTTGTGGCCATAGGACTTCGATTCTTGCAATCGGTTCAGATGCTTGCAATTCAACATTTGTGAGGAAACTTATCGTTTCGACTACCGTCGAATCTTCTTTGCATAATTTCGGTGTCGGTATAGTGTGATTGGCATCCATGAATTTTTCCCTATTTGCATTCCAATTCATCTTCATATCCACTTGCCAGAAATTTAATAGGCACTTCATATTTCCTACTTAATTCCTCCCAAGTGGTCAAACTATGCCATTGAGGTCGATCTTGATAAAATTCTATCTCCATTAATGTATATTTTGAATCCAAAATGCTAAATCCTTTTGGATAATGCTCCACCCATATCACACGGCCACATAACTCAAGATTTCTCACGACACTACTTCTAATTATTTCAATCGAATTTGTGACTGAAGCACCATTATGGTTTTTTGGCTGACTTGCAACAACTATTGTTCCGCTCTCCTTTTTTATTACCGTTAGATCACACTTCACTGGAAATGGATTTTTAGTAAATTCAGCACCCTCTATCCGAAGGAATTCCATATTATCTATTTTTTCAAAATTATGCATATACTTTCCTTTCTTTAATAATCGAGTAAATTACAGGATAAGTTTCGCCGGTTCATGAGCACCTACTTAGGGAAACTATTCTAAATTACTCTATGAGGCATGAAATGTGAGCACGCGAACCACCACAACTGCAATATCTTATCGTAGATATAGCTAACTCCAGTTTCCACTAACCTAGGTTGGCAAACTATCGGAATCGATAGTGGCACACTGCCCCCAGAGTCTAGTTCAACTTTTTAGATAGCTGGCTTGACCGAGCGTGCCGGAACATATACGATTGAAACGAAAGCTTAGGTGGTGGGCCTCCCAAACAGCCGCCTACTGAACTCGGCTGGCTCTCGCCATTCTGGCAAGTCAGACAAATTCGCTAATCGAGAGGAATAATAGGCATCATTCGCCATGTCAAGCGCACTACGAAGTGCCCCAACTTGCATCCACCTAAACGTTTTATCACCGTCATCCTCTTCTTTTTCAAGCTGATTAGAAAACGGAGCATGTGCTGTTATAGCGTCAATCAAATCATCCATCGTTAGCGATACTTTGGAAAGTTCATCTAGAAGTTCAGAGTTGTATACGTCCGACTTCTCCCTCATCGGGTACGCTGCATCAAGTAAAATGGTCAGAGTATCAAGATTAAGTGGTTGGCCTCTTAGCGAGGCAAAACCGAGTCCAGCAGCTGGCCGAATCTCTGATCGGTAAGAAAACAATCCGTCGCGAATATGTTCCAGCTGCTCATCGGCCTCTTCAAACTTCGCGCTCAACCGAAATAGCTTTCTTTGAAAAGCGTCTGGTACTTGGTCCGCGCTTTTGTAAGCCAATTTGTGCTGAATTTCTGCCCAAGCGTGCATCAAAATAGTTCTCATCTGTACCTCGGCTTTAAGGCCATCTAGTCCTCGATACTGCGGAGCCTTCAACCAATCCTTCGGAATCGAAAGTACCAAGTGCGTGGAGCGATATCCGAACTCATTCGCCTTAAGACGTGTCTGTGTATCTTCTTCACTAGCAACCTCAAACTCTTGGCGCAACAGCGACACAATCTTGTCAACGTCACTGGGATAGTAGCAAATGATACGGAGTCCACAAAAATCTTCAATTTGCTTGAATGGGTCGTCATAGTGTTTACGCGCAACCTTTTCGAAAGAGGAGTCTAGTGTTTTAACTCTTTTTTCCAGGTTCAAATATGGAATGCCTGCACTGTTTAGTTGTCCTTCAACAACGCAGTGTATATTTGTCAGTAGCCTGTCGTAAAGCGGATATATATCATCGTAAAGGTGCTTAAATTCTTCGCGGTTCATAGTCCACCCTTCACATTGAAATTTTGCATGGAATTTCTTCTCAATTAGAATACTATTCATCGTCCACTAGACTATTACGATCCATCGCATGCTTGCCGATTATTGCTCTATTTCGGCCCCTTGGATTTACAAATTTCCCAAACTAGGAAAAAGGAGAAAAAGAGAAAGGAAATTTTCATTTCATTTTTCTCTTGCGCGAGAAAGATATCTCATTGCTTATACGTCTGCTCTATCGCCCAACCCCGGCCAGTTGTGTACTCGGGCAGTAATTTAGCGAGAATTAAACCAGTCCACATTGAGCGTGTATCGGGAAACTGGGACGCCATTGCTTCCACAGCCAAGCCGGCTTGCCAAGCCACTAAATCCCCAGGCTGCAACGACGGGCCATTTGCTCCTACGGTAGAGGCCATGACCATGTAGCCACCGTCTTTCGAACAAACCCGAAGCCTAACGACTTGGGTGCCGTCGGGTTGAAGTCTGACCGCAACATCACTACCCTTGGCCGCTCTGACATCAAGAACCAGCGAGGGAAGAATGGCACCCGCCACAAGTTCATTATGCAAAAATTCGCAGGCGTACTCGAAGGCAGAATGGGTGTCTTGGAAGTAAAGCGGAAGCGCATTGGGTGGTGACTGAGATGGCAAACTCTTTTTGAACCAGGAAAACATGCAGCAGCTCCTTTTGACAAATCTTGCAATGGTGAACGATATCGGAAAGCTCCCTATCAAAAAAATTCACACCATGTCACTGGTCGGAAAACGTCCGCTTGTCGCCCGATGCGGGACATTGCCATCAGAGAGAAATAGCTAACTCCAAGCATCGCTGACCCACGTCGGTAGGCCATCTGAAGTTGCAGAGGCACACTCGCATTTAACACCTCTCATCGTCTCGATAACAGCACCGACACTGTATGCCTTCCCATCGTAATAACATGAATTTCTGACAACTCCGTTCACCATTGAAGTCATCGTTTCACACCTATAGTTAGGCCAGCAGCACGCAAAGAGCAAAGGAGTTAGAGCTGCGACTTTCCATCTAAGTGCCGACCAAAGTAACGATAGCTTATCTTTCCGCCGCGCTTTACGTAGGTGATTTTTTTTTGCGACCAACGTTGATCGTTTGGGGTGCCGTAATATCGCCATGAATTTGCTGGCCAACTTTGCCGTGGAAAACCATTTGCGTATTGCGTTCGACTGATCTAGGTGCAGGGCTGGCTGTAGGCTCGATACTTCCCTCAACAACACCAAGAACCCTCGCTTTCGCACGAATATCCAGTTTGCGATAGCCAGTCAAAAGTTCATGCTCGTCCGCAGGCAATGCAGAGAGCGCGTGTTCGCCGGTCAACAAATACAACACATCTACTCCAGCCTTAGCAACGGCCGCCAAATAGTCAGAATCTGGCGTGCGGGAGCCATTTTCATAGTTGAACTGGGCACCCTTTTTTACTCCACCAAGGGCCGCAAACTCATCCTGATTGAGGCCGAGGCGCTTTCGTTCTTCCTTGAGACGATCAAAAAAATACTTCATTTGAGTACAAATACCTTTCCAAATCACTCAAATGAGTGATATATTTACGCCATTCCGTAGCGATTACAGATCATAACATTATGAATAATTTGTCAAAAGTCGGACGTACTGCCAAGGGCGTCACGTCACGCCCCCTTGGCGTCCGCCTGACCCCTGCTGAGGTGGATGAGGTCGAAGGCTATGCAGAGAAACTTGAACGCTCCCGTGCCTGGTTCCTCCGCTTCCTGATCCTGCGCGGCCTCGCCGATTACAAGCGTGAACTCGCTTCCAAATCCCTTAACTAAGGACAACGTCATGTACCCCGATGCAAAACGTATCCGCAGCCACCGCGTCATGCTGCGCCTCGACGACTATGAGCATCAGCTCGTTTCCTCGATCGCCAACTACCAGGGCGAAGAGCTTGCGGTACTGGTGCGCCAGATCGTGATGCGTGAAGCCTTGGCCGTGATTGCCTTGGATGACGCCACTATCGACAGCGTACAGCGTCGCAGCGTTTAAACCGAGTCACTTTTGAGCAACTCTAAAGTTACAGAAAATGCCAGACCATCAAATTAACCTCAATGACGAAGAGCGCGCGGTGCTGGAACTCGTGCGTCAGCGCCAGGGGCTGGCAAGTATCGATCAGGCGGCTGAATGGCTCGTCAAGTCGCGCTTACGCAAGCAGTCGAAAAACATGACAGGTCGCGGTCGCGCCCTGTACCAAGTGGAAAGAAAGCTGAAATGAGAGTCATCGGCCTGCCCTGCCCGCATTGCGAATACACCGTCCGCGCCGTTAAAAGCCGCACGATGTCCGCCATGTTCAAGGAAATCACCTACATGTGCCAGAACCCGGACTGCGGGCACTCTTTCGTGGCGGGCCTGGAAGTGCTGCGCACCCTCTCACTGTCCGCCATGCCCAAGCCAGACATCCGCATCCCGATGTCACAGCATGCGCGCGCGGCGGCCACCAGCCAGCTGGCCCTCGACCTGACGGCGGGCTGCTGATGACTATCCCGATCCTCGCGCCGCCGTAGCCCGGCCGCCGTAACTCCCCCTCTTTTGCTGTGCCCTGCTGCGCTCCCTTTTGAGCGTGCGGGATTCGTTCAACCTGAAATAAGGAAAACCGATGGAAAACACGCTGAACGCCACCCGTCATGCCGACAAATCCTCAGCGCCGGATACGCCCAGCCCGGCCCTGCAACAATGCGTCGTGCCAGTTGCGCCGACCTGCTTTCTGTTGCGCGCCAACGCAGGCACCATCGTCAAGGAGCTGTCCGCCTATATCCGCGAGGTTGCCAAGACCTATCACGCCTACGGCGCAGCCAATCTCACATTCATCATCAGCGATGCGCAAGCTTTGAATGTTGCGGGCTTTTTTAAACCTGAGCACCAACGTGTTCTGCTCGGCGATCTGGCAATCGATTTGCGCTATCTGTTCGCCAGCGAATTGGGCGTCGTGCCGTACATCAGCTCCTTAAGAACACAGACTGATTGGGCCAAGTATTTTCCTAAGGATGGGGCACGCTGATGCTGCGCCTGGCCAAAACCTGCGGCATCTGGCTGCTGTCGCTCCTGATCGTCATTGCCCCCGGCGTGCTGCGGGCCATCGGCGCCATCAAGGACTGAACCATGCCGGCGTCCCTTATCGACAATCACCTGTCCTTCCAGCCTGCCGCCGAGATTCTGGCCGCGCGCGACAAGGATATGCCGACGCCACCAGGCGCCGGGCATGCGCTGGCCGCTATCGCCGAAGCCAAGGCCCAGCTACGCAGCATCAAGCCGCGCAATCTGGCGCCCTTCATGGCCCAAGCCTGGGGATTGTCGCCGCGCGGCGCGCGCCGCTCCGTGCTGATCGCCGCCGGCCTGGAAGCCGACCGCTGGGAATCGCCCATCCACTCATTTACCGAGGAAGAGCGCATCGCGCTACGCGCCGCCACCTCTGCCGCTATCCGTGTGTACGAAAGACTGTTGAATGCAATCTAAACAAATCCTGCTGCCTGCCCCGCAACGCCACGAAGCCTTCTTGCGTTCCGCGCAATTTGCACCCGAGCTGGCCAGCATTCCCTACAAGTGGCGCAACCGTGTCATCACGGCCGCCCTGGCCAAAATGGCCTGGTCGTCGTGGTACAAAATTTACGAGTCCATCGCCACCGGCTTTGTACGCGAGTTCGCCGAGCAGTACGTGCCAGCCGGCGTCGACCTGTCGCAAAGCGATGCCGACATCGTGGCCACCGCCGAGCGTGCAGCGGCTGGCGTGGTCAAGGCGCTCTGGTCGGCAACGTCGGAAGCGCACGCCATGCAGATCATGGCGGACGAATGCACCTCTTACGGCATCAAACTGCCCGAGTTCGACGAGCAGGCCGACACCATCGCCCGCCTGGTCGACGCCCGCTGGTGGCGCCGCCAACTGCGCAAGCGCGTCAAGCGCGCCTTTGAAGCCGGCAATATCCGCCTGGGTTACGTGAACTATCGCGGTGAGCCCTACGCCAGCAATGATGCCGTGCTGTCGCGCCTGGCGCAAAACCGCCGCAACGCGGCAGCGCTGGCCGCCACCCTGGTGCAAAACGAAAACGGCCAACAATTCAGCATCGCCGAGCTGGCCGAGAAAACGACTGCAAATAAAGCCATCCGGCGCGGCGAGCTGATGTTGCGCATCAACGGCTTCGAGCAGATCGCCCGCGAGTGCGGCGACCAGGGCATTTTCATCACGTGGACGTGCCCATCGCGCTTCCACGCCATGCAGCACAGCGGCAAGCCAAACGACAAGTTCGACGGTTCCACGCCGCGCGAAGCGAATGCCTACCTGGGCAAGATGACCTCGCTGTGCCGCTCCGCGCTGGCGCGCCGGGGCATCGGCCTGTACGGCTTTCGCATCGCCGAGCCGCATCACGATGGCTGTCCGCATTGGCATCTGCTGCTGTTCGTGCGCCCGACCGCGAAATACAGGACGGCCCACCTGCAGGACGTGGCTGGCCGCGCCATCCGCATCATGAAACGCTACGCCTGGCGCGTGGACCGTGGCGAACCGGGCGCCTTCGCGCGCCGCCTGGACGTGAAACGCATCGACTGGGCCAGGGGCAGCGCCGCCGGCTACATCGCCAAGTACGTGGCCAAGAACATCGACGGCGTAGCCGACCACAAGACCAAAGAGGGCTACGTCGTTACGGCCGATACCGAAGGCGATGTCGAGCTGACGCCATCGGCGCGCGTCGAGTCCTGGGCCGCGTGCTGGGGCATCCGCCAATTTCAGCAATGGGGCGGCGCGCCCGTCACCGTGTGGCGCGAACTGCGCCGCATCGAGGAAAGCATGCTCAATGAAGCCCCGGCCGCCATGCGCCGCGCCTGGGACGCCGTGCAAAAGATCGACGGCGAAAAGCGCGCCTGCTGGGCCGAGTACCTGCGTGCCCAGGGCGGCGCCTTGGTGCCCCGCAAAGAACTGGTCGTCACGCTGGCCAAGGATGAAAAGACCGTCATCGGCCGCTACGGCGAAACGCTGCGCACCACGCCATACGGCGTGCGATGCAGCGACCTCATCGGCGTGGTCTTCAAGTCCGTGCGCCATACGTGGACGCCGGTACAGGCCACAGGGGCGCGCGGGGTGGTTGTTGGGGTTGCCGTTCCTCGGACTCGTGTAAATAACTGTACGCACCCCGATCGCCCTGCCCCGGCCACGCCGCCGGCGGCACCCGTGCCTGACCTGCCCGACGAGGCAAAAACAGCCCTGATTGCCGCCTGGGCGGCCGTCAACGCCTGCCCGTATCCCCGGCTGATCGTCCCCGACAACCCATTCCATGAAGGAACTGGCACATGAAAACCTTTGCCGTGATCGTTCGCACGCAAACCGAACGCTTTGAATTTTTTGATGATGCCGCATCCAGCGGCGACGTAATCGACGCTGCCATCGACCGCTACGGCGTGTGCGGCGTTACCGCCAAACTGAAAGGAACACCGCAATGCTGAACACCCTGACCAATTCGCCGCGGCAAATCGCCCTGGGCGACCGCGTGACATTCGATACCGATGAAGGCTACCAAGCCGGCACCGTCAACGACCTGCGCCGCGACGTGGGCAATGGCGAGCTGCACGCGTGGGTCGAGCTGGACCACCAGTGGCCGGGCATGTTTCGCGCTGTGCCGCTGGGTGCCATCGAGGCGGTAAAGAAAGCAGCCGCGCCTGTCGGGTGCCAAGCATGACGGCGGAACGCTCATTACCGGCCGTGGCGGCCTTGTTCGTGCGCGCGAACTCCATCTACAAGACCATGCCGGCGGTTGACGCCTGGGATGCGGAACGCGACGCCCGCGCCTGGCCTGGTGGCGTGCCCGTGGTGGCCCATCCGCCTTGCCGCTCCTGGGGTACGCTGCGCCACCTGGCCAAGCCGCGCCCGGACGAAAAGGAACTCGCTGTGTGGGCCGTCGCCCAGGTCCGCAAGTTCGGCGGCGTGCTCGAGCATCCGAAGCGCTCTACCCTCTGGCCACACTGCGGCTTGCCGGCGATCGGCGAGCGGGACAAATTTGGCGGCTGGACGCTGCCGATTTTTCAAAGCTCCTTCGGCCACCGCGCCGAAAAGGCCACGTTGTTGTACATCGTCGGCTGTGCGCCAGCTCATATACCGGCCATGCCCATCGTCCTGGGCGAAGCCTCGCACGTGATCGCCGCGGCTGGCCGCAACCGCGCCGGCGAGCGGCGCCGGAAAGGTGATCCAGGCTGGCGGCCTGAATGCGGCAAGGCAGAACGCGAGCACACGCCCGCCGAGCTGGCGCATTGGCTGGTGGCGCTGGCTCAACGCTGCGCGGTGCCAGCATGAGTAACTTGGGTCATGTGCCAGCGTCCTTGATCGAGGACGCCGACTATAAAGAATTTTGCAGGCTAAGAGACTTCCGCAAGACCGGCGCCGAAGTTCCCCAGTTCACCGAGGCCGAAGCATTCGCTTTGGTGATTGCCGGATACGCGGATCAGAAATACATGGCCCTGGCCGCGCGGCATGAGTCGGTACTCGATGGCGCAATTCTGATGGCTGAGGAATTTGCCGAAGCGCGCACCCCGGACGAGGGTGGCAACGCATTTCGGAACTATGCCGAAATCCTGCGCGGTTTAAGAAATGAGCATGCGCTGTTCGCCAGCGTTGCAAAAGAACAACATCCGGTCAAGGCATTCCCGAACCCCACCACCACTATCGCTGCCACTACGGCAGCCAGGAGCACACAATGAATATGAACGAAACGGAATTCGTCGCCAAACTGGCTGTGGCCATCGATAAATTGCAGCGCCCAGCCATTCCGCTGGCGATTGACCTGTGGGATATCGCCACCATCGCGCAGTACTTGAAGCGCGAACCGGGGACCGTGCGGGAACGCATGGCGTGCCTTCCAAGCTTCCCGAAAGCCATCCGGCTGCCAACGTCGAAGGGGCATGCGCAGCCCCTGTATAATGCAAAGGACGTGATCGCCTGGGCCGAATCGTACCGAGAAAAGAATTAATTTCGTTTACGCCAAAATTACGCCAACGCCCCGGAAAGCCGCATTATTCAATAGGTTGAGTTTCCGGCTCCGGGCACCAGCGCACATGCCACTTCCAGAGATAGTACTTACTACCC